>ERZ869936.2728-NODE-2728-length-10048-cov-60.493946_pt1 | contig 10048 bp, 12 predicted proteins | sample MGYA00520876_ERZ869936 | MGnify/ENA primary metagenome ERZ869936 (study PRJEB32218, sample SAMN09650985) | biofilter metagenome | isolation source: enrty point of leading RO module | place: Saudi Arabia: Thuwal, RO plant located on Red Sea | collected 2016-02-17... | reverse complement strand
AAAATTTAAATATAAAAACAATGAGTAAAAAAGTAATGCAAAAAATCGTTTCTATTGAGAAACCAACTGAACTTTCTGCTGAGAAAGTAGAATTAAGTAGCTTAAAAGAGTTAGTTAGTGCTGATAAAAAAGTGCAAAAAGATTTAAGTAATGGTAAAAAAGCTGAAAATCAATTTAATAAACTTTCTCAAAGAGCAGCACAATTATCTAAAGAATTTCAGCAATTTGCTTCACAGTATTCAGCAGGAATTGGAATGAGCGCACCCTTAGTGCAAATAATGAATGAGTTTGAGCGAAATGGCAGGGAACTTGGTGTTGATGTAACAAAAGGCAATGAGTACAAAAGTGCTGAAATGACTTTAGGTGCGCATAAAGAGTATGTAAAAGAAATTCAAAAACTTGCTGATGAAGCAGAATTAAAAGCTAAACAGCTACGTTAAAAATACAAATTAAATTTTAAACACGTTATATAGTTATGAAAGCGACAGAAATTCTAAGTAAAATCAAAACCTATCTTGGGGAAGATACTGCTGATATTGTAGAAAATATCGAGCAATCCCAAGTAGTAGAGTTAGCACAGGCGAAACTCGATAATGGAACTGTCCTTGAAGCAGAAGCGTTTGAAGCAGGTAATGAAATCTTTATCCTTACAGACGATGAGAAAGTGGCTGTCCCTGTTGGCGAATATACAATGGAAGATGGGCAAATCCTTGTTGTAAGCGAAGAGGGTATCATTGGCGAAATCAAATCTGCTGAACAGGAAGAGGAAGTGGAAGCATCTGAGGAAGTATCTGAGGAATCACTTGAGGAAACAGAGACTGAACTTGAAGAGGTGGAAGCTGAGTATGCTACTAAAGAAGAGTTAGCAGAAGTAAAGTCATTGGTTGAGGAAATCAAAGCGATGATTGAAAAGAAAGAGGAAATGAGCGAAGTGGAAGAGCAAGTTAAAGAGGAACTATCTGAAACACCTGCAACAGAAGCTATCACACATAACCCTGAGCCTAAACAAAAAATAAGTCTAAAGTATTCGCAAAACAGAAAGCAAAGTACTTTCGACAAAGTAATGTCTAAAATTGTTAACAATTAAATTTATATAAAATGCCAAATCCAACTATTACAGGAAGTACTTATGCAGGGGAATTTGCAGGGAAATATCTCGGTGCAGCCCTATTAAGTGCTGATACACTTGACAAAGGTGCTATCACTATTTTACCTAATGTAAAGTACAAAGCTGCTATGAAAGTCGGTGCGTTCTCAAACCTTGTACGCTCTGCTGATTGCGACTTTGATTCTTCTACATCAACACTAACTCTAACTGAGAAAGTGCTTACACCAACTGAATTGCAAGTTAACTTACAAATCTGTAAGAAAGAGCTTCACGCTGATTGGGAAGCTGCTCAAATGGGATTCTCTGCTTTTGACGAGCTACCACCATTGTTCTCTGACTACGTTATCGCTCGTGTAGCTGCTGAGGTTGCTAACGCAACTGAAACTTCAATATGGCAAGGTAGCGCAGGGGAAGGAAACTTTGATGGTTTTGAAACTCTTTTGGCTGCCGATGGTACTGTAAACGATGTTACAGCAGTTGTTGGTGGCGTTGATTCTTCTAACGTAATCGCTGAGCTACAAAAAATCGTAGATGCTATCCCAAGTGGTGTATATGGTAAAGACGATTTAACTATCTATATTTCTCAAAACATCGCTAAAGCGTATGTAGGCGCACAAGCTGCTTTGGGTTATAGAGACTTGTATCACGTAGGACAAACTGAGATGAACTTTCAGGGAATCCCATTGTTTGCAACAGGTGGTCTTGCTGATAACACAGCAGTAGCTGCTCAGAAGTCTAACCTATTCTTTGGAACAGGTCTATTAGATGACAGAAACGAAGTTAAAGTTATCGACATGGCTGACCTTGATGGTTCACAAAACGTGCGTGTAGTTATGCGCTATACAGCAGGTGTGCAGCATGGTATTGGTTCTGATATCGTTCTCTACGCATAATCAATAATTCTCTAACTTAAAAGGGGTGGGTAAGCCGAGTGCCTACCTGCCCTTTTTTATTAAAAACAAATTAATATGGCTTGTGCAGTATCAAACGGAAGAGCGTTACCATGTAAAAGTGGTGTAGGTGGGTTGAAAAACATTTACTTCGCACCTTACTCAGATACTACTGCTGCTTTGACAGATAGTAGTGGTACAATCACTTTAACAGACACAGAAACGTTTTACAAATATGAAATCAAGGGCAATTCATCATTAGAAACTGCTATTAACTCGTCAAGAGAAAATGGCACAACTTTTTATGAATCAACCCTAAATGTTACATTTACATTTTTAGATGTAGCAACGCAAGAGCAAATAAAGCTCTTAGCACATGGACGACCTCAAATTGTTGTCGAAGATTATAATGGCAATGGATTTTTAGTAGGAAAAGAACATGGTGCAGAAGTTACAGGGGGAACAGTTGTTACAGGTGCAGCTATGGGGGATTTAAGTGGATTTACGCTTACCCTTACTGCTCAGGAAACAGCACCACCTTTCTTTGTAGCAACACTACCTACTGACGATTCTACTCCACCAATAGACCCAACTCCATAATTTTTTGTATATTAGCAAAGAGTTTTTTCATTAAGTTTGGTTTAGTTATAGTTAGGGGGGTGTAAAAGCCCCCTTTTTTATTAGACAAAATTTAGAATCTATACGTTATATAAGTATGCATATCTTAACTACTTCGACAGATTCGCAAAGTATTGATGTAATACCACGCAGAAGCGTATCAGGCGAATTATTATTATTTATAAGAGACGAATCTACGAACATAGTTAGAGAATATACATCAGAACCAAAAGTGTGGAACACATACGAAGCGACTTTTGACAGCGCAGAGATAGAGTGGCAAAATGACGTTCTAACATATACAGAGGGAAGTACATATCTAACAATAAACAATAAATTTAGACTTACAGAAGATACTTATTATACTTTTGTATTGCAAGATGAATTAGGTAAGATATTTAAGGGTATGATGTTTTGTACAAATCAAACGATAAACCAAAGTACAAACTCATACTATCAGATAAACAAAAACGAATATGTATCACACTCTTCTGACAATGAGTTTATAGTATTATGATAAAACTAACTACATCAACTGACTTACAAACCATTAAGGTTATACCACGCTCGTATGCAACGAATGTGAGTTTGATATTTAGAGATGATTCTACAAACACATCTGTTACATATACATCGTCTGCTACGACCGACAAAAATCATTTAGTTATAAGCGAATCATTATCACTAACAGAGGGTAGGTTTTATGATTTTACAATAAAAGAGGGAACAGACGTTATATATAAAGACAAAGTATTTTGCACCGACCAAACAATCGACCAAGATACGAACAATTATTATTCAGTTAACGATGGCGAATATGTAAGTGATACGAGCTACGATAACGATTATATTATATTATGAAAAACGATTTAAGAATAGTCAATTTAAGCACCTATACAAGCCCTACTGTCAAAGAGGTACGGAATCAAGAGTTTGTAAGCTATGGCGATGATAACAACTATTTTCAGTATCTTATAGATAGATACAATGGCAGCCCTACAAATAACGCTATTGTAAACGGAATTAGTGAGATGATTTATGGTAAGGGCTTAGATGCTACTGACAGCAATCGAAAGCCCAATGAATACGCACAAATGGTATCATTGTTTAATGCTGACTGTGTTCGTAAAGTAGTATATGATTTAAAATTAATGGGTCAATGTGCTATGCAGATTATCTACTCTAAGGATAGAACTAAGATTGTAAGTCTTGAGCATATCCCTGTTGAAACATTAAGGGCTGAAAAGTGCAACGATAAGGGCGAAATTGAAGCATACTTTTATCACTACGATTGGGCTAAGTACAAAAAAAGTGATGAAATAAAAAGAATCCCTGCCTTTGGAACTTCTAAAGAGGGGTTAGAAATTATGTACATCAAACCTTATAGAGCAGGATTTAAGTACTATTCGCCTGTTGACTATCAAGGGGGTACACAATACGCAGAGTTAGAGGAAGAGATAAGCAACTATCACTTAAACAACATAATGAATGGCTTAGCACCATCTATGCTTATTAACTTTAATAATGGAACACCTGACCCTGAGCAAAGGGAATTAATCGAAAGACGTATATACGAGAAGTTTAGTGGCAGTAGCAACGCAGGTAAGTTTATTTTAGCTTTTAACGATAACGCAGAAACTGCTGCTGATATACAACCTATTCAACTAAGCGATGCACACAATCAATATCAGTTTTTAAGCGATGAGAGCGCACGTAAGATACTCGTTTCTCACAGGGTAGTAAGTCCAATGCTTTTAGGAATTAAAGACAATACAGGGCTTGGGAATAACGCAGACGAGCTTAAAACAGCTACTATCCTTATGGATAATACAGTTATTCGTCCGTTTCAAAGATTGCTTATTGAGAACTTCGACCAAATCCTTGCTTATAACGGTATCTCACTTAACTTATACTTTAAGACCTTACAGCCTTTAGAGTTTACCGACCTTGACAATGTTGCCGATATGGAAACAAGAGAAGAGGAAACAGGGGTTAAAATGAGCAAAGAGGACTTAACCGATGAAGAGTTTGACATTATACTTGACGAACTAAGGGGCGAAACAATATCAAACCGATGGGAAGCAGTTGACGTTAGAGAACACAGCGAGGATAACGAAAGTATAGAGGATTGGGCTGTTAAGCACATTGAATGCAAAGAGGAAAAATTAGAAAAGAAATCAATAGATTCTAAAAAAAGTGGGTTTAGCTACTTAGACAAATCCTTATATAAAGTAAGATACCGATACGCTGAAAAATACAGCTCAGGCAAATCAAGACAATTCTGTCGTATTATGATGAGCAGAAGTGGTAGAGGTGTAGTATATAGAATAGAAGATATTGACAAGGCTTCAAACGCAGGTGTAAACAAGTCTTTTGGGCATAAAGGCAAAGCATACGATTTATTCAGATTTAAAGGTGGGGTAAACTGTGGGCATAGATGGGAAGAGGTCTTATACAGGCTAAAATCCAAGACTATGAAAAAGGTTATCCAAAACTATGATGAAGTAGATAAGATACCTAAGTCTTATTCGCCTACACCAAGAGGATATAAAGATGCAGCAAAAGCTCCAAAGGATATGCCTAATAACGGACACCACCCAAATTATAAAGGATAATGGCTACAGCACTATTTATTTCAAGAACGGACTTAGTAAAAAACAGTATTATTGATGGTAATACTGACACAGACAAGTTTATCCAATTTATCAAAATAGCACAAGAGATTGAGGTGCAGAACTATTTAGGTACAGACCTATATAACAAGATTAGTCAAGATATCATCGCAGGTACGCTTACAGGCGATTATCTTACACTTGTTAATGATTATGTACAACCCATGCTTATATGGTGGGCGCAAGTGTCTTATTTGCCTTATGCTGCATATCAGATAAAAAATGGTGGTGTATTTAAGCACACATCAGAAAACAGCGAAAGTGTAAGCAAATCAGAGGTTGATTATTTAGTAGGTAAGGCACGAGATACAGCAGAGTATTATACACGTAGGTTTATTGACTATATGAGTTTTAATAGTGCTACGTTTCCTGAGTACAACAGCAACTCAGATAGTGATGTTTACCCTGATAAAGATAGTTTATTTAATGGTTGGGTACTGTGAGATATAAACCAAAAGATAAGAACATAGTTAAACTAAAAAGATTTTTGCAAAAGACCGAAAGTAAAGTATGGCAAATCTTGAAAACAAAAGAATAAAGGACACCTACGAGGGTTTAATCAAAACTAATGATAACAATGCTATCAGTGGCGAGGTTGAACTTACCGATGGTGCAGGTAATGGTACAGGGGTTAGCGTATCTACTGATGGGCGTGTAGTGGCATCAGGTACTGTTTCTTTTGGTTCTTTGAAAGATACAGGCGAAAACATTACAATCACAAAGTTTGTTGATGAAGCAGATGGGATTGCAAACAATGATAACGACACCTCTATCCCTACTGTTGCAGCAGTAAAAGACTATGTAGATAGCACCGAACTTGACACTGTTACAAGCGTAAACACGCAGACAGGCGATGTAGTGTTAGACACAGACGATATAAGCGAGGGTACAAGCAACCGATACTATACGGAAGCTCGTGTAAGCGCAAATACAAGCGTAGCAGCTAACACCCTTAAAAACACATACCCCACTGCTGATGCAACTAAGGTAGGATATATTACAGTTACCCAACCTGTCGATTTAGATACCTTAGAATCAAACGTAGCTACAAACAATGCAAAGACAGGCATAACCACGCAACAAGCAGCAGATATAACCACGAACAATGCAAAAGTAGGCATCACTACTACTCAGGCAAATGCAATCACAGCTAACACAGCTAAGATTAGTTTTGATAGTGCGAGTAGTACTAAATTAGCAGGTATTGAAACTAATGCTGATGTAACAGATGTTGCTAATGTTACTACTGCTATCAATAGTATTGATATTCAAGAGTTAGAAAACGTATCATCAACAACCCCAACAAACAACCAAGTTTTACAATTTAACGATACTACTAATAAATTTGAGCCTACAACATTGACAAGCACAGCCCCTGTTGATAGTGTAAACACTCAAACAGGCGCAGTAGTACTCGATACTGATGATATTAATGAGGGTACATCAAACTTGTACTATACCGATGCAAGAGTGTCGGCAAACGCTGCTGTTGCAGCTAACACAGCTAAAGTAGGAATCACTACGCAACAGGCATCTGATATTACTACTAACAATGCAAAGGTGGGAATTACGACTGCCCAAGCTAACGCAATTACAGCGAACACTGCAAAAAATAGTTATCCAACAGCAGATGCCACAAAGGTCGGTCATATATCAGTAACACAAGCTGTTGACCTTGACACTATGGAAAGTAACATAGCAACTAATAACGCTAAAAATAGCTATCCAAGTGCAGATGCTACTAAACTTGCAGGAATCGAAGCAGGTGCAGAAGTCAATCCTACATCAACAGATGGTCTTTCTGAGGGTACAACTAATTTATACTACACAGAAGCGAGAGTATCTGCTAACACAAGTGTAGCTGCAAATACAGCCAAAGTGGGTATAACTACCCAACAAGCGACTGATATCACAACTAACAACGCTAAAATAAGTTTTGATAGTACTTCATCTACTAAGTTAGCAGGCATTGAAACAGGCGCAGATGTTACCGATACTGCAAATGTTACAGCAGCAGGTGCATTGATGGATAGTGAAGTAGATGCAGATATCAAGACTTTAAGTTTACCTGCTAACACAACTATCAGCACATTTGCTAAGACGTTCCTTGATGATGCAGATGCAGCAGCAGTTAGAGCTACAATAGGTGCAGGAACATCAAGCACGACAGGTACAGTTACAGAGGTTACAGTAGGAACAGGGTTAGATGTTACAAGTGGCACTACAACCCCTGCACTTAGTTTAGACCTATCAGAGTTTACAGATATGACTGCTGATATGGTTGAAACAGACGAGTTCATTGTGCTTGACAATGGCGCAGAAAGACGAAAGGCAGTAAACGAAATAAAATCAACTCTATTTAGCAACAATGACCTTTACAAAGTAATAGGTATTGCAACAGACCATGCAAGTAGAGTTACTTTAGATAGTGGCACATCAGAGGGTGCTACAAGTATTATGCAGAATTTTGAAATTTTAATAGCGAACTAATGAGTTTATACGATAAAGCAAGTATAGCATTAATCCCATCAGGAACTAAAGCGAGTAAATTGTATTCGGTTTTACCTGCTAATGGCGATGGGGATTTTACACACAGTAGAGGTTCAACAGCGACACGAGTTAATAAAGATGGATTTATAGAAAGCGTTGCTACAAACGTACCTCGTTTAGACTATCCTTTAATTGATGGCGTAGTACAGGATTGCCCTCATTTACTTTTAGAGCCACAAAGAACGAATGAATTACAAAGAACAGAAGAATTTGATAATGGATATTGGAACAAATCTTTAATATCTGTTACAGCAAACGATAGTGTTTCGCCTGATGGCTCTGTTACTGCTGATAAGATAGTAAGTGGCAATTCAACAGGAAACCATTTTTTTAGACGAACAGGCTTAACTTATTCTGCAACTGATAACACATTTAGTATTTTTGCTAAATTTACAGATGACTTATTCGAGCAATTTCACTTTATTATATATGATGGCTCTAATCATTCTGCATATTTTGACGTTAAAAACGGAAGTGTTATATCTGCTGATAGTGGGATAACAGCTTCTATGATTAACTACGGTAATGGGTGGTATAGATGTATTGCAACTTACCAAACAGCATCTACTTCAGTAGGTCAAATTAAAGTAGAGTTAGGAAATACAAGCACTATTACAGGTGATGGTTCAAGTGGTATGTTATTTTGGGGTATGATGTGGGAAGTGGGTAGCTATCCAACTTCTTATATATCTTGGGATGGTTCAGGTACTACAACACGTTCAGCCGATGCTTGTAATGGTTCAGGTACAAGTGCAGAGTTTAACGACAGCGAGGGTGTTTTGTTTGCTGAGTTATCAGGTTTAGAAAATGATGATTCAACAGGTCAGTTATCAATATCAAATGGTAGTGATAATGAAAATATAAAAATAGTCTTTTTAAATTCAGCTACAATAAGGCTTGAGGCAAAAATGACATCATTTACAAATTTTGTAAAAGATATTACTATTGAAAGAGATAACATAAACAAATTAGCGATACAGTATAAAGCGAATGACTATAAGGTTTTCGTAAATGGCACTAAACAAAGTGTAACACAAAGAAGTACAACACCCACAGGGTTAGATAGATTAAATTTCGATAGAGGCGATGGTGCGTCTGACTTCTACGGAAAAGTAAAACAGTTGATAGTATTTAACGAAGCATTAAGCGATAACGAATTAGAAACTTTAACAAGTTAAGAAAATGGGATATCTATTTAAAAAATACGAGTTTAACTCACAGGAACAAGCAGAAGAGAAAATAGCTGCTTTGCCACATGATACAGACGATGAGGGGAACGAATACCCTACACATCAGCACACTATCGTAAAACTTGGTTATCTATGGGTTACAGAACCTACCTTTGACGATGAGGGTAATGTAGAAACTGAGGGCGTACAATCCGATAAATACTCTGTTGATGTGTTATGGAATGATTTAGATAGCAGCCCTTATGGTTGGGCTACTTATGAAATATCTGTTGAGGGTAATGGTGTACATACCTTTGCAGGGTGGAACTTTAACGAATAGAAAATGGCAGAGCTGTCGAAAGATACCAAATTCAGTATGAGCATAGAAACTATTGTATCTCTTGCAATAGGCATCAGTACTGTAACAGCGTTTTACTTTAGCTTAAAAGCGCAGATTGATGAAGCTATGAAACTGCCTGAGCCTGTTATCTCAAGACAAGAGTATGACCTAAAAGATAACGCCATCCGGTCAGAGATTATGAATAATCGTGAGCTGATAGAAAAGAACTTTGAGAAACTTGAATTGATTGAGCAGCGAGTATATGAATTAAGATGAGAACTTTAATTGTCTTAGCGTTTTTACTATTTACCCCTACATCTTTAGGTAAGGTAGAATCATCTGATATTACTGTATTACAAATAAATGCACATTGGAACAGACATCACGATGTAAATTTAAACAGTCTTAGGGGGTGCAGAGTACAGTATGGATTATTAGAAAGACAAAGTGAGGAATTGAAAAAACAAATTCAATACGTGCCTGTCGTAGTAGTTTACAAAGGCAATAAAGCTGTAAGACAATGGTCTGCTGATTTAAGTTTTAAGTTAGATATAGATATAAACGAAATTCAAAGAGTGGTAGATAAATTATGAGACATTTTACTTATACAGAGTTTGATAGCCCTGATGAAGTAGGCAGTGGTAAGAAAATGCACCCTGATATCTTAGAGATGTTAGACCAAGCAAGGGATAAGTATGACA
>ERZ869936.2727-NODE-2727-length-10049-cov-4.218031_pt1 | contig 10049 bp, 7 predicted proteins | sample MGYA00520876_ERZ869936 | MGnify/ENA primary metagenome ERZ869936 (study PRJEB32218, sample SAMN09650985) | biofilter metagenome | isolation source: enrty point of leading RO module | place: Saudi Arabia: Thuwal, RO plant located on Red Sea | collected 2016-02-17 ... | reverse complement strand
ACGCCTGAAGGATTTTCCTGTAAAACCCGCACCGCAGCGACGTATGGAGTCCGCCGAGTATATGCAGTTCGGTGATACCCAGGCTCAACGCCTCCCGGGCCTTCTGGACAATTTCCTCGGTGGAAAGCTGGAAGCCGTCCGCGTCGCGCTTCTTTTTGGCGAAGGCGCAAAACTGGCAGCTCAGGATGCAGTAGTTGGAGTAATTGATGTACCGGTTGATGATGTAGCTGGCGCGATTGCCGTTTTTGCGCTGGCGAACCAGGTCGGCGATGGCCCCCACCGTGTTCAGGTCCTTGCTCTCAAACAGGCGCAGGGCGTCGGCCTCGGAAATGCGCTCACCGGCCGCCACTTTGTCGTAGAGGTCGCGCAATTCACTGCGTTGAACAAAGAAGTTCATGTCTGTTTACGTTAACCAAATCCAAGATAACAAGCCAACGCCGGCAATTGTCATTCTCCGGCAGCCTTGATGGCTTCTCTTTTCACTGCATCCGAAACGCGGAAGCCGGCAAGAGATTCGAGTTGGTGAATAACTTCTCGCGCCGATGAAATTTTCCCGCAGCGCTTGGCGTCAACTATCAATCCAATCAGTCCGGTCATTCGAATTCCTTCGCGCGCCGCAATTTGACGACCGAGTTTTTCATCTATCAAAAGCAAATCCGCTCTAACTTCTTTGGCCAAGACGATGGCCTCGGCCTCTCCGGCATCGAGTTCCACCTTCAGCCTCGCCACATACGCGCTGTCCGACACCTGTCTTACCTCAAGAAACGAAGGAATTTCAAAATGCGTTCGCAGTAATTCGTTGCAAACCGCTTGGGGAATCAACACTTCGCCGTGCAATTTCTGAAGCAGACCAATGCGGCCTATTTGAATGAGCGAAGTGATTACCGAGGTGTCACTGACAACAATCATTCTTCGCGCAAGGCTGCCAAAGTTCGAAGATCATTCTGTAAGTCTTCCAAGTCGTAATGAACTGAAATACCGCGCCGCCCCAATTCCTTTTGAAAGTCCAACTGCGTCAGCCTGGCGATTTCCGCCGCGCGTCCCAACGTAATGCGCCGATTGGTGTATAGGCCGACAGCAAAGTCCAGCAACGCTTCCGCTTCGGTCAGTTTCACGCCCCGAAGCGCCTCATCCTGAACTTCGATTTTCATAAGTGGACCCTAACAGCGCTCCCCTGCGACCGCAAGCCCGGCAAGGGAAAGACGCTGGCAACAACAATTGAAAATCGTATTTAAAAAAACCAGAGAAGCGGTAACTTGGCATCAAGTTCAAATGTTGAATTGGTTCAATCAAACCTATGAGCGCCGCGTTCGCCGATAAAATCCAAATGCAGCACATGCTCTTTGCCGAGCTATCCAGCATGTTCGGCAAGGAAGTCCCGCTCTATGACAAGTCGCTGCTGGTGAACCGGGAGTCCAACAAAACGGTTTGCGCGCTGCTGGGACGGATCCACGGCGGCTTTTCGCTTTCCGACGAGCAACTCGACAAAACCAGCGGCGAACGCCATGGCGCCATCCGCATCGGCAAGCCCGAGGAATACCGCTGGGTGACGGGCCTGTTCGCGGCGTTCGGCATGGAGCCGCACAACTTCTACGACATGACCAATGTCGGCGCCAAAAGCCAGCCCATCATCGCCACCGCCTTCCGGTCCTCCAAAAATCCCGAGCACCGCGTCTTTACCTCGCTGCTGATGACGGATTACTTCGACCCGGCAACGCGCAAGCGCGTCGAAAACATCATTGCCACACGCCAGGTTTTTTCCGAGCGGGCCAAGGAATTGATTCGGAAGAATGAGACCGAGGGCGGCCTGACCTGGGACGAAGCCAAGGAACTCATCCTCGAAAGCGTGACGCGCATTTTCAAGTGGACCGGCAAAGCCCGCGATTACCAGCTTTACAAGGACCTTTGCGACGCAGGATTCAAAATCGCCGCCGACATCGCCTGCTTTGAGTCGCATCATTTGAATCATCTCACGCCAAACACCTTCTGCATGGACCTCTACACGGCCTGCATGAAGTTCTGCCTTGGCGAGCTGGACGAAAAGACCTTCGGTGAACGGGCCATCCGCGCGTTGACGCACCTGCGGGACACCGCCGACGCCGATTATTTGAAGCTTCACTTCAAGCACCTGAGCAGCCGCGACATTCAGCAGTTTTCCACAGGAACCGTGGACGCCAACACCATCAATCAACTGGCAGAAAAATTAAAGCGCCGTTTGCAGGAACCCGATTTGGCCCTCAGTAAATTAAAGCACTCGGGCTACAAGGACTTCACCGAAGGCCCGCCGACCGACACGCCCATTTTGCTGCGCCAGGACGCCTACAAGGCGCTTACCGAGCCGGTCACGTTCCATCAGGCCGACGGTTCCACTGTCAACGCCGAGCACACCGCGCGCTTCGGGGAAATTGAACAGCGCTTTTACGCCACAACTCCGAAAGGCCGCAAACTCTACGATGAGTGCCTGGCCGCCGCCGAAGCCATGAAGGAAAAAAATCCGGGCCTGATCAAAAAGGACTACGCCGCCTACCAGGAAGCCTATGCCCAATGCTTTGCCGCATTCCCCAAGACGCTTCCCGAACTGCTGGCGCAAGGGCTGGTTTACGGCCGTTACAGCGCCACGGAAAAGGGTTTGGCCGCGAAGGACAACATTCAAACAACCGATCTGTCGGAACTGGTCCGGCTCGGCTATGTGGAATACGAAGGCCTGCGGTATGAGGACTTTTTGCCTGTGAGCGCGGCGGGAATTTTTGCCTCCAATCTGGGGCAATACGGCACCCAGTCCACCGCCGCCGAAAAGCCGGTTTACACCCAGAAACAGCTCGAAAAAATCATGGGCAAAACAATCGTGAACTCGAACGACCTCTACCACGCGATGCAGGCGGAATCGGTCCGGAACACCTATTCGCAGCTCGGAATTTACGGCAAAACATCCACTTCCGAGAAGGCCGCCTTGGAGCAGGCACCGGCAGGCTAAAGTGCCTGCTAATGGAATTTGACCGAAAACGCGCTACTTGTTTACTTCAGGACATTAAGGTTCAGACCGCGATTCCCCCAACTCACAGACGGTCTTTCCCCGATTGTTGCCGAACAACGGTCTGATAATCTGGCTGCGTTGTTTGGGGGGATAAAGGCCGGCTTCAGATGATTGGTTGTGCATCTGGAGCCGGCCTAATTCTTTGGTCTTTTGGTCTGTTTGCTTCGAACCGGAAAAATGAAGGGGTTAAAAGAGGTAAGGCCACGCTTTCGCGTGGCCTTGTTCACCAAACCTCACCATCCTGATTATCCTTGCGTCGAGAAACAATTTATCGAAAGCCGTTGAACCTGTAAGCAAGGTTGTTTTTATATTTACAAGTAGGGCTTTTCCCTACATTTGACGCAACTCCGCAATTCTGGAGCGTTTCAGCACTGGGCACAATTCAACCACCACGTGGAAACGCAACATTCAGGCCGATAGCGGCTTGTGAATTCTCAACAAATCCGGATTCAGCCTCTTTTTTTTGCGGAAGGTGTCCCGCAGGGGCGTGCAGACCAACTTGCCGCCGACTTCGCCGACCATCACTCGACTCTTGCCTTCCGCAAACATTTCCACGGCATATGCGCCAAGCTTGCTGGCAAGAATGCGGTCCCCGGTGGCCGGCGCGCCTCCTCGCTGCAAATATCCCAGAATGGCCACGCGGTATTGATGGCGGCTCAGGCGCTTGAGTTCCTCGGCAACGTGAATGGCGCCACCGTCGCATCCTTCGGCTACGACAATAATGCTGCTGGTTTTGCCACGACGCTCACCCTCGCACAACCGTTTGCAAATGGCGCGAATGTCTGATTTTCGCTCCGGCAAAATGACTTCCTCCGCCCCGCTGGCGATGGCCACGCTCAGGGCAATAAAACCACTGTGACGGCCCATGACCTCGACCAGGAAAAAGCGCTCATGGGATTCAGCCGTGTCGCGGATTTTATCAATGGCCTCGAGGGCGGTTTCCACGGCGGTGTCGAATCCGATGGTAAAATCGGTCCCGAAAAGGTCGTTGTCGATGGTTCCCGGCACGCCGATGATTTGTCCTTTCCAGACTTTGGCCAGGTCTTCTCCGCCGCGAAAGGAGCCATCGCCCCCGATGATCACCAGACCTTGGATTTGGTGCCGCTCCAAGATGGCCGCCGCCTTTCGAACACCGGCAGCCGTGTTGAATTCAGGCGAGCGGGAGGTCTTTAAAATCGTGCCGCCGCGCTGAATGATGTTGGACACATCGCGCGGCCCCATGATTTGGAACTGTTCGGCCAACAGCCCGTTATATCCGGCCTGGATGCCAACGACCTCAAAGCCGCGCGCTATTCCCATGCGCACCACAGCGCGGATGGCGGCGTTCATGCCGGGCGCATCGCCGCCACTGGTGAGCAAGGCAAGTTTCATTTTTTGAGAACCCATGGCTGGGATCGAATCAGGCCCACTCGGGCTCGACAATGTTTGATGGCTTGAACAGCGGCGTGCCGTCGGCGGCCTCGGGATATTCGAAGACTTTCCCCTCGAAATTGCGGATGACCACGCGCTCGTCGTTGCGCGCCAGCACATATTCGGGATTGACCGGCACTTTGCCGCCGCCGCCGGGCGCATCTATGACAAATTGAGGCACCGCATATCCCGTGGTGTGTCCGCGCAACTGCTCCATGATTTCCAATCCGCGCCGCACGCTGGACCGCAAATGCGCCGAGCCGGAAATCAAGTCACACTGGTAAATGTAATAAGGTCGCACTCGGCACATGAGTAGCTTCTGGACGTGGGCGAGCATCACGGTGGGATCATCATTGACGTTTCGCAGCAGCACGGATTGGTTGCCCAGCGGGATGCCCGCGTCGGCCAATCGGCCCAAGGCATCGCGAACCTCGGTGGTCAGTTCGCGGGGATGATTGGAATGCACGCTGATGAAAAGCGGATGGAATTTCTTCAACATTGCGCACAGCTCGGGCGTGATCCGTTGCGGCAGAAAGATGGGGATGCGCGTTCCGATGCGAAGGAACTCGACATGCGGAATCTCCCGCAAGCGCGCGAGCAGAAACTCCAGCTTTTCGTCGCTGAACAGCAGCGGGTCGCCTCCGCTCAAGAGGACGTCGCGGATGGCGGTGTTCTTCCGGATGTAATCAATCTGCTTGTCAAACTCGGGATGAAAATCGTAGCCCGTGGCGTTGCTGACCAGGCGCGAACGCGTGCAGTAACGGCAGTAGGCCGCGCACCGGTCGGTCACAAGAAACAGCACGCGATCGGGATAGCGATGCACCAAACCTGGCACGGGCGAATGGGAATCCTCTCCGCAGGGATCAGCCATCTCCCATGTCGCGGTGTGCGTTTCCTCCACGCGCGGAATCACCTGCCAGCGGATGGGGCAATTTTCGTCCGCCGGATCGATGAGATTAAAAAAATGCGGGGTGATGGCGGCGGCGAGCTTGGTGTTTGCCAGAATCGTGCCGGCGCGCTCCTCGGGTGTGAGCGTGGGCATGAGCCGCTCCAACTGCTCCAGCGTCGTGATGCGGTTTTTAAGCTGCCATTTCCAGTTGTTCCAGTCGGAATCGGGAATGTGCTTCCAAAAGCCGCGGCCAGAGGAACGGAATTCTTTAAGGGCATTCAGCCGGGCCGAGTCAGGCTCAACCGGTTCACCCGATGAAGTGTCACGATGCATTGTTCGTAAAGCGCACTATAGGATTGAACAAAGTGCTGTCAAGCAAGGGGACGGGCCTGTTTGACGCTCAGGCGATCACGCATCCAATTCCATGAGCTTTTCAGCGGCGCGATCCCATTCCTCTGTCAGATGCCTGATGTTGGTTTCTATTTCCGCCAGCTCGAGGTTTATTTCCCGCGCGCGGCCCGGTTTTTGATAAGTCGCAAAGTCCTCCAGCTCCGTGGTCAGCTCGGCCTGCCGCTGGTTCAGTTCTGCAATCTGTTTTTCCAGGTCATTCACTTTTTGCTGCTGGGCTTTGCGCTCCTTGGAACGCGCATTGCGCTGCTCGGCTTCGAAACGTTTTTGCTCCTTGGTCTTTTGGCGAAATGAAACCGTTTCCTCCGCTACGGATTCCCGCGCGCCCGGACTTTGCCATGAGGCGCTGCGGGCGGCGTTGGCGGCTGTCTTATCGAGAAAATATTGGTAGTCGCCAGGGTAATGCGTCAGGCAACCGTCCTGCACATGCACCACGTGGGTGGCAATCTGACGAATGAAATACACATCATGGCTGATGAACACCAGGGTGCCCTCAAACTGCTTCAAGGCCCCAATCAGCGCCTCAATGCTGGCCATGTCCAAATGGGTCGTCGGCTCATCCATGAGTAGCAGGTTGGGCGGATTCAACAGCAATTTCACCAAGGCCAAACGGCTTTTTTCTCCTCCGCTCAGCACGCTCACGCGCTTGAACACATCGTCGCCGCAAAACAAAAACGAGCCGAGCACCGTGCGAATGAATTCCTCGGTCAGCCGTTGCGGCGTGTCGCAGGCTTCCTCCAAAACCGTGTGCGCCGGATTCAACACCTCAACCCGCTGCTGGGAAAAATAGCCCGCCTTGGCGTTGTGGCCCAGTTCACGCAGGCCTTGCTGCACCGGAAGCACGCCCGCAAGCAATTTAAGCAGCGTGGATTTTCCCGCGCCGTTTGGCCCAACAAGGACAATTCGTTGGCCTCTTTCCACTTCAAAATCCACGCCGCGATAGACGACATTCTGGCCGTAGGCGTGATGCACGTTTTGCAGCTTGATGGCCTTCAAGCCGCTGCGCTGGGGCTGGGGAAATCGGAAGTGAATGGAACGAGCGTCGCTGACCGGCGCCTCGATTTTCTCCATGCGCTCGATCTGCTTGAGCTTGCTCTGCGCCTGCGAGGCTTTGGTGTTCTTGGCGCGGAAGCGATCCACGAAGTCCATGAGCCGCGCGATTTCGCGCTGCTGGTTCTTGTAGGCGGCCAAAAGGTTGGCCTCGTTGGCCTCACGTTGCTGCAAATAGTCGTCGTAGTTGCCGCGGTATCGAATGAACTCGCCCATGCGGATTTCCACAATCTGCGTCACCAGTTGATTAAGAAACTCGCGGTCGTGCGAAATGAGCAGGATGGCTCCGGGATAACTTTTAAGATAATTCTGGAACCATAACAGCGCGTGCAAATCGAGATGGTTGGTCGGTTCGTCCAGCACCAGCAAATCCGGTTCCTGCACCAGCAGACGGGCCAGGTGAGCCCGCATGATCCAGCCGCCGCTCATTTCCCGCGCGGGACGGTCAAAGTCTGTCTCGCGGAATCCCAGCCCGGCCAAAATCCGCTTGGCCTTGGGCTCGCGGTCAAAGTGCCCAAGTCCATCATCAGCCAAATGAAATGCCACCGGGCCGTTTATTTTGTTTAGGGCGGCAATGTCCGCCGAGGCGGCCGTGGCCAGTTGCAGCACCGTTTCCTCTCCTGCCGGCGCGCTTTCCTGAGGCAGAAACCCCAGTGTGGCACCGCGTTCCATCGATACATTGCCGGCGTCCGGAGACTCAATGCCAAGAACGATCGAAAAAAACGTGGACTTGCCCGCGCCATTGGGGCCGACCAGGCCAATGCGGTCGCCGCGGTTGACCTGAAGAGAAACGTCCTCAAACAACGTGCGGCCGCCAAAGGATTTTGAAACGCCGGAGACTGTGAGCATAAAGCAATTACAACCCGCATGGTGCGAGGCTTTGGCCTGGCAAACAAGACGCGATTCATCACAAAGCGCACCGCTTTAATGGCTTGTCTTTTCCTGTGAAACTGAAAAAGTAAGTAAGTTTAATCAGGGATGAAGACCGTTTTAATTATTGACGATGATCGCTCCCTTCGCCTGTCCCTGGGCTCATGCCTGAAAAAGGAAGGGTGGCGCGTCATCGAAGCCGACGACGGGGAGTCCGGTCTCTCCCTGGCCGGAAAACACCGCCCGGATGTGGTGTTGTGCGACCTGCTCATGTCGCAGTGTAACGGCTTCCAGCTTTGCCGCTCGCTCCGGACGCAAAAGAACTCGCTGGCCAACACCAAAATCGTTGTCACCACCGGACGCAGCTACGCCACCGACCGCATCAATGCCTTTGAAGCCGGGGCAGACGAGTATCTGGTCAAGCCGATCATCCCCAGCGAACTCCTTCGCCTATTGGGTCGGCTGATGAACAACAGCGCGCCTGCCCGCGAACCGGGAAACAATCATGCCTACGGCGTCGGCCAACCGGCCCGGGTGCGATTCTGGGGCGTACGCGGCTCGATTCCCACTCCAGGCCCGGAAACCGTGTTCTACGGCGGCAACACGCCCTGCATCGAGGTTCGCAGCGAGGGGGAAATTATCATTTTGGATGCCGGCACAGGCATCCGCCCGCTTGGCCTGTCATTGATTGATGAATTCAAAGGCCGCCCTATTGAGGTCACGCTTCTGATCACACACACGCACTGGGATCACATTCAGGGGTTTCCGTTTTTCCTGCCGGTTTACAACCCGAAAAATCAGATTCGGGTGATGGGCTTTGAAGGGGCGCGCAAGGGCTTGGAAAACACCCTCTTTTCCCAGATGGAAAGCCCGTATTTTCCCGTCAGTTTGAGGGAAATGACCAGCCACATTGCCATTCAGGAGCTTAAATCCACCGAATTCAAGGTGGGCAAAGTGCGCGTCAAGGCGCAGCAGGTCAACCATCCCGGTCTCTGCACCGGCTACCGGCTGTTCACCACCGGCGGCTCGGTCTGCTTCTTGCCCGACGTGGAAATCGTTCAGCAAAAACAAAAATCACGCAGCAAAAAGGCCTCCTCCAAGGCTCTTTTTTCCTCCGGCGAAAACGCCCGGCTCATCGAATTCGTCAAGGACGCCGAAGTCCTGATCATGGATTCCCAATACGATGCGCGCGAATACGAATCCCACGTCGGCTGGGGGCACAGTTGCCTGGACGACTGCGTGAAAGCCGCCATGCAGGCCAACGTCAAGCGTCTGTTCCTCTTTCACCACGACCCGGCGCACAACGACGAGCAGATTTCCCGCATGGTGGCCCGGGCGCGCGAACTGGTGGCCCGCAATGGCCGCAGCCAACTGATGGTGGAAGCCGCCCGCGAAGGATTTGAAATTGAACTGAATCCCCTGCCCGGGCAACAGCGCAAGCCGGCATCGCGAAAACCGCGGGCCGCCTGATCATTTCGCCCTCTGTTCCAGCCGGGAGCGGCTTAAAGGCTCGCCAAAATTTTTTCCAGATATTCCCGATTGGCCTGTGCGTTGGCCGTCACCGCTTCGGGCGTGTCGCCCAGCTTGCAGCACTCCAGCATGACCGGTCCTTTGAATCCGGCCCGTTTCAACTCCTGAAACACCGCGAGAAAGTTCACCTTCCCCTCCCCAAATTGAATGAACACATCCCCCTTTGTTGTCGCGCAATCCTTGGCGCAAAATCCGGTCACGTGCTCGGCGATCGGCTTGAGTTGCTCCAGCGGGTCCTTGCCCGTGTAGTAAATAATGTTGCCCGCGTCATACCACACCTTGAAGTTCGGATGATTGACCTGCCTCAGGCAGCGCAAAATCTCCTCCGCCGCGCCGCTGCCCCCGCCGTGCGGCTTGATCACCAGCTTAATGGCGCGTTCCCGGGCAAACGCCGCCGCGTCGGCCATTACCTTGTAATACGATTCATAGTGCGCGGGCTGGTCAACGCCAAAGGTGAGCACAAATTCCAGGCCGAGAAACCGCGCATTCTCCAACTGCTGCCGCACGTCCTTGATCTGTTCAGCCAATGGCAACGCGTTGGGCACGCGAATGGCCGCCATGTGGGCCTGGAGCCCGCTGGCGGCAATTTTCTTCCTCAGGCCATCGAGGTATTCGGGCGTCGCCTCCGAGGCCACAAAAGGCTCCTCCTTGCTTTTGGTCAGCAGACCGACAATGGGAAAGCCCGCCTCGCGGATGCCCCGCAGTCGCGTTTCCACGTCCCACTTGACCCACGGACGGTCAAAGGCTCCCACAGGCCAGGTCACGGACGATTTGCTGGAGCTTTTTTCAGCCTGAGAAAATGTGGCATTCATCACGGCGGCGCAGGCGGCGCTGCGCAAAAAAACCCGGCGGTTCATG
>ERZ869936.2726-NODE-2726-length-10049-cov-8.475886_pt1 | contig 10049 bp, 9 predicted proteins | sample MGYA00520876_ERZ869936 | MGnify/ENA primary metagenome ERZ869936 (study PRJEB32218, sample SAMN09650985) | biofilter metagenome | isolation source: enrty point of leading RO module | place: Saudi Arabia: Thuwal, RO plant located on Red Sea | collected 2016-02-17 ... | reverse complement strand
CCGGACGAGCCGTTCGGCTTCTATGCCCGGGCGTTCGTGTATCAGCGGCGCAATTGGTTTGCCGAAGCCGAAAAGGACATTCGCCAGGCCATCATGCTCGCGCCCGAGCGGGCCAGCTTGTATTCGCTGCTGGGGGTGATCTTGCTCGACCGCCGCCGCTGGCAGGAGGCGGCCGACGCCGCCGAGCAAGGACTGAGGCTCGATCCCGAAGACGCCGATTGCACCAACGTGCGGGCTCGGGCGCTGGTGCTGCTGCGGCGCAAGGTCGACGCCCAGGACGCGATCGAGGCTTCGCTGGCCCGGCACCCCGAAGACGCCACGTCGCACGCCAACCTCGGCTGGACGTTGATCGAGCGCGGCCAATACGAAAAGGCCATGGAGCACTTTCGCGAGGCGCTGCGGCTCGAGCCCAACTCCGAATGGGCCCGGCTGGGCATCATCGAGGCGCTCAAGGCCCGGCGGCTGTTCTACCGGATCGTGCTGCGCTACTTTCTGTGGATTCAGAAGTTCTCCAGCCGCGGGCAGTGGTTCATCATCATCGGCGCCTGGGTCATCTACCGCGGGCTGCGTACCGTGGCCGCCGAGAACCCCGCGCTCGCGCCCTGGCTGTATCCGTTCATCGGCTTGTACATCGCCTGGGTCATTTCCACCTGGATGGCCGGACCGCTATTCAACTTGAGCCTGTTTCTCGATCGCTTCGGGCGACTGGCGCTCTCGCGCGATGAGAAGACCACGGCCATGCTGGTGGGCGGGTGCCTGGCGTCGGCGCTGGTGTGTCTCGTGGCGTGGCTCGTGACCGGCCGCGCCGTGCTGGGCGTGGCGGCCCTGTTTAGCGCGCTGCTGATCCCTCCGGTCTCGCGCATCTACACCTGCGCCTCCGGCTGGCCGCGCACCGCGATGGTGTTGCTCACCGTGGGCCTGATCGTCGTGGGAGCAGCTTCTCTGGCATTTCAGGTGGCCGGCGGCGAAGACCCGCAGGACCAGGTGCACCAGGCGATGTCCAGCCTCTCGGTGCTGCTGTTGTTGGTCTTCGTGATCGGCGCCCTGGCCTCGCAACTGGCCGCCAACGCCCTGGTGTCCGTGCGCCCGCGCAGGTGAAGCCCGCGACGCTGCACCCGGGCCCGGTTTCCGGCCGTACTTCGAAAAAAAAAATCGCGGGCTCGCTTGACAAGAAACAGACAGGTCTGTATATTTCCAGTATGAGCACGACACGAGCCAAACGTTCCGACGCCCGAGGGCGCATCGTCGAGACCGCCGAGCGGCTGTTCTACGCCGAGGGCGTGCGGGCCGTGGGCATCGACCGCATCATTGCCGAGGCCGAGGTGGCCAAGATGACGCTCTACAACCACTTCGCCTCGAAAGACGATCTGATTCTGGCCGTGCTGCAATACCGCGAAGAGCAGGTCGACGCCATGTTCGCCCGCGCGATCGAGCGGCACTTGAAACGCGGCAAGGATCGCCTTGCGGCGTTCTTCGCGGCCCTGAAGGACTGGTTCGAGAGCCCCGGCTTTCGCGGCTGCTCGTTCATCAATGCCCGGGTGGAGCTGGCCGACGCGGCGCACCCGGCCTCGCAGTTCTCGGCCGAGCACAAGGAGCGGTTTCACGCGATGATCCACCAGGTGATTGCCGATACCGCCGGGGCCAAGGTGGCCGACGCCGTGTCCGATGCGGTGGCCCTGCTCGTTGAGGGTGCGGTCGTCACGTCGGTGATGGAGCAATCGTCGCAGCCGGCCAAGGTGGCCGAGCAGGCGGCCCTGGCACTGGTGGCCAAGGCAAAACGCAGGTAAGCGAGGATCTCACTCTCTTTTTTTTGACCCGACATATACAGACCTGTCTGTATTATCCCCAAGGAGCATGATCATGTCGCAAGCACACAACCCAGGCGAAACGCCCACCGTCGTCTACGGAAAAGGACGCAAGCCCGACGCCGCGATTCCGCGCCCCGGCCTCGACCTGCAAAAAGGCCGCGTCGCGCTGGTGGTGATCGACCCGCAAAACGACTTTCTCAGCCCGCAGGGCGTCAGTTGGCCGGTGGTGGGAGAGAACGTCACGGCCAACGGCACGGTCGACAATATCGGCCGACTGCTGCGGACCTCGAAGGAGCTGGACGTGCCGGTGTTCATCAGCCCGCACTACTACTACCCGCACGATCACCAGTGGCAGTTCGAGGGAGCGCTGGAGCGCTTGATGCACGACATCGGCATGTTCAACCGCCCGGGGGCGCTGGATACCACGGGCTTTACCGGCTCGGGCGCCGACTGGCTCGAGCAGTACAAGCCGCTGATCGACGATGGCCGCACCGTCGTATGCAGCCCGCACAAGGTGTACGGCCCGCAGTCGAACGACCTGGTGTTGCAGCTTCGCAAGCAGCGGATCGAGCAGGTGGTGCTCTCCGGCATGTCGGCCAACCTGTGCGTCGAGTCGCACCTGCGCGAGCTGCTCGAGCAGGGATTCGAAGTGGCCGTCGCCGGCGATGCCACGGCCGCCGCACAGCTTCCCGGCTACGACGGCTACGAAGCCGCCATCACCAACTTCCGTTTTCTGGCCAGCGACTTGTGGAGCACCGGCGAAGCCGTCGAACGCTTGGCCGCGCTGCGTTAAAGAGACCTCACGACTCTCTGTTGATCGATTGATCCCTTCTTTCTCAAGGAAACCGAATCATGACCACGCTGTCGAAACTCCTGGCCGCCCTTTCGCTCGTCGCCCTGGCTGCCCCCGCGCTTGCCGACCCGCCGCCGACGCAGGTCCACTACCGCACGCTGAAGATCGAAAACGTCGACATCTTCTATCGCGAAGCCGGACCGAAAGACGCGCCGACGCTGTTGCTGCTGCACGGCTTTCCCACTTCGTCGCACATGTTCCGCAACCTGATTCCGGCGCTGGCGGACAAGTACCACGTCGTGGCCCCCGACTATCCCGGCTTCGGCTACAGCTCGGCTCCGCCGGTCGACGAGTTCGAGTACACGTTCGATCATCTGGCCGACGTGATCGACCAGCTCACCGCCAAGCTGGGGCTGACAAAGTATTCGCTCTACTTGATGGACTACGGGGCGCCGGTCGGCTTTCGCCTGGCGACCGCGCATCCCGAGCGGGTCGAAACGCTGATCGTGCAAAACGGCAATGCCTACAACGAAGGCCTCGACAACGACTTCTGGAAGCCGCTCAAGGCCTACTGGAAGCACGGCACGTCCGAGTTCGCCGAGCCGTTGCGGTCGCTGCTCTCGCTCGACGCGACCAAGTTCCAGTTCACGCACGGGGTGCGCAACGCCGCGTTGATCAGCCCCGACAACTGGCACCACGTGCAGCCGCTGCTCGATCGGCCCGGCAACGCCGAGATTCAACTGGCGCTGTTCTACAGCTACGGCAGCAACCCGCCGCTGTATCCCCGGTGGCAGGAGTATCTGCGCCGCCACCAGCCGCCCACGTTGATTGTGTGGGGGCAGAACGACCCGATCTTCCCCGCGGCCGGCGCTTATCCCTTCAAGCGCGACCTGAAGCACCCGGAGTTCCACCTGCTCGACACGGGCCACTTCGCCCTGGAAGAGGAGGGCCCGCAGATCGCGAAGCTCATCCGCGACTTCCTCGGCCGGCACTCGAGCCAATGATCTCAACGGAGCGCCGAGGCGCACGGCGCCCCAAGTTCCCTGCTCAATAGACTCCTACAGCAAAGGACGTGTTCCATGTCCGCAATTCGCCTCCCCTTCACCGCCGAAACCGCGGCCGCCAAAGTGCGAGCCGCCGAGGACGCCTGGAACAGCCGCGACCCTCAGCGGGTTTCACTCGCCTACAGCGTAGACTCGCAGTGGCGCAACCGCGATCGATTCCTGCAAGGCCGCGACGCGATCCGCGCGTTCCTCGTCGACAAGTGGCAGAGCGAGCTCGACTATCGCCTCGCAAAGTCGCTATGGAGCTACACCGGGAACCGCATCGCCGTCCGCTTTCAGTACGAGTACCACGACGCGGCCGGCCAGTGGTTCCGGGCCTACGGCAACGAGTTGTGGGAGTTCGACGAGTCGGGCCTGATGCGCCGCCGCGAAGCGAGCATCAACGACGTGTCGATCGACCCGAGCGATCGCAAGTTTCACTGGCCCGCGCCGGGGCCACGTCCGGCCGACGACCCCGGCATTCCCGAGGTGCACTAGCGACCCCCGCATGCCGAACCCGGATGCGTCTTTTCCCCACAACAACGAGTCGAGAACTCATGCCATGACGACCTTTTCCAGCGACATCGCCTTCACTCCGGCCGTCAAAGCCATTCAGGCCGCAAAGGGTTCGCGCTCGAGCTACGCCCGCATGGAAACCGGCGCCGGCTGGCCGACGGCCGTCACGCCCGAGCTCGAAAAGTTCCTGTCCGAGCTGGACATGTTTTACCTCGGCACGTCCAGTGCCGCCGGTCAGCCCTACATGCAATACCGCGGCGGGGCCCCTGGGTTCTTGAAGGTGGTCGACGGGCACACGCTGGGGTTCGCCGATTTCGGCGGCAACCGCCAGTACGTCACGTTGGGCAACCTGTCGGAGAACCCCCGGGCGTTCATCTTCTTGATGGACTACGCCCGGCGCCGCCGCATCAAGCTGTGGGGCCGCGCCCGCGTCGTGGAGGACGACGCCGAGTTGCTGCAGCAGCTTCGCGACCCGTCCTATCCCGCGCAACCCGAGCGTGCCATTCTGTTCGACATCGAGGCTTGGGACATCAACTGCCAACAGCACATCCATCCCCGCTACTCGCAGCGGCAAGTCGACGCCTTGATCGAACCGCTGCAGGCTCGGATCGACGAACTCGAGGCAACGCTTCGCCCAGCGGACCGCGTGCCACGATGAGCTAACGCCGATCGCCTGCTACGCCCGGGCCCAGAATTTCCACCAGGGGTGTGCCGGCTTGGGCTGGCGTGTGCGCCGGCGACGACCCCTGGGGGCGGGCGCCGAGGGCTGAATCGCCATGCGATTGCCGTGCACGTCGATCATGCCGAACATATTCGCGCCGACAAGTTGCGTGGCCGTCAGCTTGGCCCCCGTGAAGTTGGCTTCCTGCAAGTCGGCTCCCCGCAGGTTGGCTCCGGTGAGGTCGGCGGCCCGCAAATCGGCCCGCACCAGCGTGGCGTCTTGCAGGTCGGCCCGCAGGTCCGACATGCTCAGGTCGGCGCCGCTCAGGTTGGCCCTCGACAGGATGGCGTTGCGCAATTGCGCGTAGCGGAGGATGGCGCCGGTCAGGTTCGCTTCCTCCAGTTCAGCGTGGTGCAAATGGGCGTCGGTCAGGTTCGCCCCGCTCAAGTTGGCGTGCACCAGGTTGGCGCCTTCGAGATAGGCGCCGTTGAGCGTGCAATGGGATAAATCGGCCCCGGTTAGATCGGCCTCGCGCAGGTCGGTGTTGACCAGGTCGGCTCCGCTGAGATCGGCCCCCGCCAGGTCGGCCCCCCGCAGCCGGGCTCCCGTGATCTTGCGCCCGGCGAGCGAGTCGGCGTCGAGCTCCGCCAGCACCTCGCGGGTTTTCTTGTGCTTGATCTCGACCATATGCTTCCACCTCGATTCGAGCCCGCCGCCTCGGGCGGAAGCACCGGTGGCCGCCGCCCCGAGAAAGCGAAGGTCGCGCGGGATCGCGCACGGCGGCGCGACACAACGCGCGGAAACAAAGGCACGCTTCGCGAGCGGGGACGCCCCCAGGGCGCACTTCGCCCGGAAGCCCCTGGTCTGTCCGACGTATCACAACCGGCGAGCCGCCGGAGGGTCGTCGATAAGAAGTAGAAACGCTCGAAGTCTATTCCGAGGTGCAAAGCGTTCGAGCAAGGATTAGCTTACTCAATAGTCAATATAAATAGCAACACTTCGTGCCGCCGCGGGGCGAGAAAAAAATCCTCCCAAGTTCGCCCCCTCTGGGGAGTTAGCGTATCGGTCGGCCCCCCGACAAGGCCATGCAACTGCACGCTCCTCCGCCGAAAATCGTCGTTCCCCCAGGGGCCTGCGGCGACATATAAAGACATGAGCATCCGATGTGGGCGATCCTGGGCGCGCGAGCCCCCCGCCAGAGATGCTTGGCCGTAGCGACCCCTTGCCGCCCCCAGTGCGTCGAATATGGACTTTCGCGTCGAACTCGATGTCTTTCGCGGTCCGCTGGACCTGCTGTTGTACCTGGTGCGCAAGCACGAGGTGGAGATCGTCGACATCCCGATCGCGCCGATCACCGACCAGTTTCTCGAGTACCTCGAGGTGATCGAGCAGATCAACGTCAACGCCGTGGGCGACTTTCTCGAGATGGCCAGCACGCTGGTCGAGATCAAGTCGCGCTCCGTGCTGCCGCGCGGCGACGAAGTCGAAGACGAGCTGGCCGACCCGCGCCGCGAGCTGGTGGTGCGGCTGCTCGAGTACAAGAAGTTCAAGGACGCCGCCAGCATGCTGGAAGAGCGTTCGCGCGACTGGCAGCAGCGCTTCGCCCGCGTGGCCAGCGACGCCCCCACCCACGCCCCCGACCTGGCCGAGCAGCAGATCCACGAAGTCGAGCTGTGGGACCTGGTCAGCGCCTTCGGGCGGATCATGCGCGACGTGCAGGCGGCCAAGCCGTCGAACATCGTCTACGACGACACGCCGATCCACGTCTGGATGTCGCAGATCACCACGCAACTGCGCGAGCGCGGCCGCCTGGCGTTCGGCAGCTTGTTCCGCCCCGGCATGCACAAGAGCGCCCTGATCGGGATGTTTCTGGCCGTGTTGGAATTGGTGCGTCACGACCAGGTGCACGCCGAGCAGAACGACCTGTTCGGCGAAATTTGGATCCTGCCCGGCGCCTCGCTCGGCGGCGAGCTCGACACCTCGGCCATCGACACCTACGACCACGGTGCGAAGCCGGACGACGAGGAGTAGGCAAACGCCTCTCGAATGGCGTTCCCATAGCAGCCAAGATGCCGCCGCCGCCAGCGAACGCCTATAATGGGGCCTGTTCGCCGCAGCCGCAGGGACATCGTCGCCATGTGGGCCAAAAACCTCCTCTTCCTGACCGTGTGCACCGTCGCCCTGGGGGCGCTGGTGGCCAGCGTGCGCCCGGCGATCGATTCCCGGCCGCGCCCGGCCGTGGCCGTTCCCGGCGACTCAGTGCGGGCCGCGGCCGCCCGGGTCGACGCCGCGCTTGCGCGCCGTTGGCAGGCCCTGGACGTCCAGCCCGCCGAGGCGGCCGACGATCTGCTCGTGGCCCGGCGGATGTCGCTGGCGCTACACGGCACGATTCCCTCGCTGGAAGACATTCGCCACTTCGAGAACCTGCCCGCCGAGCGTCGTGTCGATACCTGGCTCGCCGAGCTCTTGGCCGACCGCCGCTACGCCGACTACGTGGCCGAACGCTTGGCCCGGGCGTACGTCGGCGTCGAGAATGGCCCTTTCCTGTTGTTTCGCCGCCGCCGCTTCGTCGCCTGGCTGGCCGATCAACTCGCCGAGAACCAGCCGTACGATCGGATCGTCGAACACCTGATCGCCGACTCGGGTCTGTGGACCGACACGCCGGCGGTGAACTTCGTCACCGTGACCATCAACCCCGGCGACGAGAACAAGCCCGACGCCAATCGCCTCGCCGCACGCGTGGCCCGGGCGTTTCTGGGCGTGCGGCTCGATTGTGCCGAGTGCCACGACCATCCGTTTGCCGATTGGCAGCAGAGCGACTTTGAAGGCCTGGCTGCGTTCTTCGGCGGCACGCAGCAGGGGCTGCGCGGCATTCGCGACGTGCCGGGCGAGTTCGAAGTCGAGAACCGACAGACCGGCGAAGTCTCGGCCGTGCCGCCGGGCGTGCCTTTCGGCGCCGACTGGCTTCCCGGCGAAGGCACCCGGCGGCAGCAACTGGCCGGCTGGGTCACGCATCCAGCGAATCGCCCCTTCGCCCGCGAGGCCGTAAACCGCGCCTGGGCGATGCTGTTCGGCCGCCCGCTGGTGGAGCCCATCGACGACATCCCCACCGAAGGCGAACGGCCCGAGGTGCTCGAGATCCTGGCCGACGACTTCGTCGAGCACGGCTACGACTGGCGCCGGCTGCTCGAGGTGATCGCCAGCACGCGCGCCTTTCGCCTCGACAGCGCGGTTGCCGGCGACGCGGATCTCGACGACGCAGCCCGCGCGCTGCACGAGGACAACTGGGCCGCGTTTCCCGTCACGCGTTTGCGGCCCGAGCAGGTGATCGGCGCCGTGCTGCAATCAGCTTCTCTGGCCACAATCGACTACGACTCGAACATCGTCGTCCGCGCGGCCCGGGCCATCGGGCAGAACGAGTTCGTCGAGCGCTACGGCGACCGCGGGGCCGACGAGTTCGACGATCGCGGCGGCACCATCCCGCAAAGCCTGCTGATGATGAACGGGCAGATCGTGTTCGACAAAACAAAGGACGACCTGCTGGCCAACGCCGCCACGCAAATCGCCGTGCTGGCGCCCGACGACGAGACGGCGATCGAAACCGCCCTGCTCTGCGTGCTGTCGCGCCGCCCCACCCCGCGCGAGGCCGACTACTTCGCCGAGCGGCTCGCAGGCACGACCGGCAACAAGCGCAAGGACCGGCTGGGCGATCTCTACTGGTCGCTGCTCAACACCACTGAGTTCTCCTGGAACCACTAGAGGCCCGCCATGCACTTCGCCCCGACAGACGTCTCGCTCACCCGACGCACCGCACTTCGGCTGGGCGGCGCGGCCTGGCTAACGTCGCTGGCTACGCACCTCGCTCGAAAGGCTGAGGCCGCCGAAGAGGCCCGCTCGCACCCGCCGGCGCAGTCGCTCATCATGCTCTGGATGGCCGGCGGCCCCAGCCAGTTGGAAACCTTCGACCCGCACCCGGGCCGCCGCATCGCGGCCGACACCCGGGCCATCGAGACGCCCGTGCGCGGCGTGCAGTTGGCCGAGGGACTCGAGCAGGTGGCCGAGCGACTCGACTCGATCGCGCTGTTGCGGTCGCTGGTGAGCAAGGAGGGCGATCACGAGCGCGGCACGTACCTGGTCAAAACCGGCTATCGCCCCGACCCGACGGCCGTGCATCCCGCGATCGGCGCGATCTGCTGCCACGAGCTGCCGGCCGCGGGCACCGACATTCCGCGGCACGTGTCGATCCTGCCGGGCGAGTGGCCCGCCCGCGGCGGCTACCTGGGCGACGAGTACGACGCCTTCAAGGCCGGCGACCCGGGGGACAAGATCGCCGACGTGTCCGCCCGCGTGTCGCATCCGCGCTACGAGCAGCGGCTGGCCGATTTGAACGTACTGGAAGAAGGCTTTGCCCGCGGCCGGCGCGCGGCGACCGAAGCGACGCTACACCGCGCGAAGGTGCGCGAGGCCCGCCGCATGATGACCAGCCAGCAACTCGCGGCTTTCGACGTCGAAGCAGAGTCGGCCGAGTTGCGCGCCGCCTATGGCGAAACACCCTTCGGGCGCGGATGCCTGGCCGCGCGGCGGCTCGTCGAAGTAGGCGTGCGTTGCATCGAGGTAACGCTTTCCGGTTGGGACAGCCACGCCAACAACCACGAGATCCACGCGCGGCAGAAGCAAGTGCTTGACCCGGCGCTGGCCACGCTCATCGCCGATCTCAAGCAGCGCGGGCTGTGGGACACGACGCTGGTCGTTTGCGGCGGCGAATTCGGACGCACGCCGAGCGTCAATCGCCTGGGCGGGCGCGACCACTGGCCGCATGGGTTCAGCATGGCCCTGGCCGGCGGCGCCGTGCGCGGCGGCACGGTCGTCGGCGCCACCGATCCCGAAGGCGGCCGCGACGTCGAGAACCCGATCGAAATCGCCGACGTGCACGCCACGCTGCTCTCGGCCCTGGGCATCGATCCGGCGAAGGAACTCATCTCGCCCGCCGGCCGCCCCCTCAAACTCGCCGACGGCCAGCCAATCGCCGCCGTGCTGCGCTAGTCTTACTCTTGCCGCGCCGCTTGAGCATCGGGTGTCTTTCCAAACACTAGCCCGAAGCGCAAGCGAGGGTTGTTCCGTCCTTTCAATAGCAACGCCGGTCCGCGCTGACAACCCGGCGACCCTCGCTGGCCAGCGTTATGCAAGTGCTAGCAGGTCTGGAAAGAAAGGAGTTCGCGTTCCACCTT
>ERZ869936.2725-NODE-2725-length-10051-cov-4.783513_pt1 | contig 10051 bp, 15 predicted proteins | sample MGYA00520876_ERZ869936 | MGnify/ENA primary metagenome ERZ869936 (study PRJEB32218, sample SAMN09650985) | biofilter metagenome | isolation source: enrty point of leading RO module | place: Saudi Arabia: Thuwal, RO plant located on Red Sea | collected 2016-02-17 ... | reverse complement strand
CCGTCCGTGGTCGTAAGCTCCTTACGCTCTGCGTCCTGGCTGAGACGTATTTAGAGGGCGATGACGAATTCGGGCATGAGAAGAAGACCCAGTATCGAGTCCTGCGCCTGCAAGAAGACGGATACACCCAGCAGCTTTATCGTGACGAGGAGCCGTACACGGACGAGTTTTATCCGAAGAAGTCAGATGGCTCTGTCTGGGATTTTATCCCTTTGATGTTCGTAGGCTCAAAGAATAACGATACGACGGTAGATGACGCGCCTCTTTCGGACATCGCGGACGTAAATATTGCGCACTATCGGAACAGCGCAGACTACGAAGAGTCCTGCTTCATTACGGGGCAGCCTACCCTATTCATCACTCATAGCCTGTCCCCCGAACAGTGGTACGACTACAACCCGGACGGCATTAAGTTAGGAGCACGGACGGGGCACGTTCTGGGCGATTCAGGCTCGGCGACCCTCCTTCAGCCCAACCCTAATAGCCTTGTCATGGAGGCTATGAAGGCGAAAGAAGGGGCGATGGTCGCTATCGGGGCTAGGATTATCACGGACCGGGGCAATAACGAGACGGCAGAGGGCGCTCGTATTCGCTTTGCTAGCGAAAACAGCGTCTTAGGCGACATCGTGCAAAACCTATCCATGGCGATAGAGCAGTGCATCCTCTGGTGCGGTGAGTTTATGGGTACAACGGAAGAGGCTGAGTTTCAGATCAACCGTGAGTTCTACGACAAGAACGTAGACCCGCAACTAATCATGGCGATGACGACGCAGTTAGATCGGCAGATCATCTCGGACGCGGACATTTTCGGCCGCCTAAAGGCGGCTGGGATCATTGAAGGGGATCGGACCCTTGAGGATGTGCGTGAAGAGCTTGGCGAAGTCAGCCCGCTAGCGTAGGAGGCACACAATGCCGACTAAGAAGAAGTCTACGGTCAACGCTGCTGGGAACTACACTAAGCCAGCTATGCGGAAGCGCCTCTTTGAGAAGATCAAGGCAGGCGGCAAGGGTGGCAAGCCTGGGCAATGGTCTGCTCGCAAGGCTCAAATGCTCGCCAGGGAGTACAAAGCGAAAGGCGGAGGCTACAAGTCATGAAAAAGCCCCAGAAGAGCCTTAAGAAGTGGACTAAGCAGGAGTGGGACTACACCGGCAAGCCTGGGAAGTCTCGCTATCTCCCGAAGGCTGCTAGGGATTCTCTGACCCCAGGGCAGAAAGCCGCAGGGAGCCGCGCTAAGAATAAAGCATCTAAGAAGGGTAAGCAGTCTGCCTCCTATACGAAAGCAGAGCGTGCTGCCGTCAGGAGGGCTACCCGTGGCTAAGGACCCCCGGATAGAGAGGCTAGGCGTTGCGGGATATAACAAACCGAAGCGGACCCCCAAACACCCGACAAAGAGCCATGTCGTACTTGCTAAAGAAGGCGATACGATCAAGACGATCCGGTTCGGGCAGCAAGGGGTATCGGGAAGCCCAGCAAAGAAAGGTGAGTCAGAGGCTGCGAAAGCTCGTAGAAAGTCATTCAAGGCCCGACACGCCAAGAACATTGCGAAAGGAAAACTGAGCGCTGCCTATTGGGCCGATAAGGTGAAGTGGTAACGCCGAAGTGAGCACTAACGACATCATCAAGGATGCCTTCATACGGCACCAGATATTCGTGCAGCGCTACGCCAAGGGTAGAGAGCGTGAGGCGGAGGAGTTTATACGTAAAGTCTTAGATGAGGCTGTGAGCCGTCTAAACGTAGATCTCACCGAATTATCTCGCGCTAGGCTAGATCGTCTAATACAAGACCTGATTCAGCTCGTAAACGACCTCAACGGAACTTATACAGAGGGCTTTATACAGGAAGCACTGGACTTCGTAGAGTATGAGGTTGGCTTTAACTACCGCGTCTTGGGTGCCAATGTTGCGGTAGACACGGTGCTTCCCAGTATGCCGCAGGTGCAAGCAGCCATGCTGACTAACATCATGGCTCTAGAACCTACGAAGGGCTATACGATCCGTGAAGCGCTGGCGGAGTTTGGTAGAAAGAAGGGCCAGCAGATCGTACAGATGATCCGTGACGGTATTGTGCTAGGAGATACGACCCAGCAGATCGTGCAGAACATCAAGAGCTTAGAGGGCATCCAGGGGCGTCAGGCGTCGGCTCTAGCGAGAACCATTACGAACCATGTCTCGATCCAGGCACGGCAGATTACGATGAGGGATAACGATGACATCATCGACTCTTATCAATGGGTTGCGACGCTGGACTCCCGCACTAGCCTTATTTGTGCATCGCGTGACGGACAAATCTATAAAGATATTGATTCTAACCCTAAGCCTCCAGCTCATTTTAATTGCCGGTCTACTATTACTTGGGTGGTGGACCCTCAATATGACCTTGGGGCTGATATTGAAGGCGATAGACCTTCGGTCGGAGCGGATGGCACGCGGTCTGTAGGAGCGGATACTACCTACGAGCAATGGCTTCGACGCCAGCCGCAATCGTTTCAAGAGGAAGTCCTAGGTATATCGAAGGCCAAGCTTTTCAGAGACGGCAAGCTTTCCATTGGTAGATTCGTGGACGATCAAGGTCGCGTGTTATCATTAGATCAGCTCAGAGAGCTGGAACCTCTTGCATTTGAGCAGGCGGGACTTTAACGCGGCAGAGCCGCATCATGTAAACCAGGGGTGACGCATGAGTGATTTACTGCAAGACATTGAGCTAGACGATGGGGTAAAAGAGCAAATTGCGGAGCGGTTCAATCAAACCCTCCAAGAGAAGTTAGAGAATGAAACGAAGGGCCTGAAGTCTAAAGTAGACGAGCTGCTATCTGAGAAGAAGAAGGTGCAGCAGGAGCGGGAACAAGCCCGCGAAATGGCACGCCTAGAGGCGGAGCAAAAGGCCCAGAAGGAAAACGACTATAAGCAATTGTTTGAGGCGCAGAAGGAAGAATCAAATACCCTCCGCCAAACGATTGAGAAGATGAATGCGGATATCACGCAGCAGAAGATTACGACTGAGGCTGCTAAGCTCGCGTCACAGTTGACAAAAGATACTGGGCGCGCACAATTGCTTCAGAAAGAGATTAGCCAGAGGCTGACTCTTATTGATAACGAATTAAGAGTGACGGACGAAGGTGGTCAGCTTACCGTGTCCTCACTAGATGATTTGGCTAACGCTATCAAAACGTCCTACCCGTTTTTGGTGGATGGTAGTCAAGCAAGTGGCGGCGGGGCCGTCAAAGCGCAAGGTGGAGCCGAAGCGCGGAAGGAAGTAAGCAGAGCTGCTTTTGACCAAATGGACCAACGCCAACGGCATGAGTTCTTTAAGTCAGGCGGCAAAATCTATGATGAGTAATTTGGAGGCCGGTTATGGCTAACGTACTGACGAACTTGGCTGCTGACATTTATGTCGCCGCCGATGTGGTGGGGCGGGAGCTAACCGGCTTCATCCCTGCGGCTACCATTAACGCGAACGGCTCCGAGCGTGTTGCAAAGGGCGATACCGTCCGTGCTGCGTTCACCCGTGCTGCAAGTGTGGTCGATGTGTCCGAAGCGATGACGATCCCCGAAGGGACCGATCAGACCGTGGATAACAAGACCCTCTCCATCTCTAACAGCCGTGCTGTCCAAATCCCGTACACGGGTGAGGATATGCTGCACCTGAACAACGGTGTGGGCTTTGAGACCGTTTATGGTGACCAGATTGCCCAGGCAATGCGGGCCCTTGTAAACGAGATGGAAGCCGACCTAGCAGAGGAAGCGTATAAGAGCGCATCCCGCGCCTTCGGCACCGCTGGCACCACCCCGTTCGGCTCTAACTTCTCTGAGATTGCTGAGCTTCGCCAAATCTTGGTAGACAACGGGATGCCGTCGAACGATGGGCAATGCTCGCTCGTTCTCAGCACTACCGCTGGTACGAACCTGCGCCAACTGGCTCAGCTTCAGAAAGCTAACGAAGCTGGTGGAAGCGATCTGCTCCGTCAGGGCGTCCTCCTTGAGCTTCAAGGTATGGCTCTGCGCGAGTCCGCACAGGTTCAAAGCCACACCAAGGGCACGGGTACGTCCTACCTGCTGAATGATGCTTCGTCTGCCGTGGGTGATACCACCATTGCAGCAGACGGCGGCAGCGGGACCATCGTGGCCGGTGACATCGTTACCTTTGCGGGAACGACCGATAAGTACGTTGTGAACACTGCCCTCTCCGGTGGCTCGTTCACGATTGGTGCTCCCGGTCTGCGCGCTGCTGAGACGGATAACGACGCCATCACCGTAGGCAACAACTACACCGCAAACGTAGCGTTCCATCGTCGGGCGCTGGAGATCGCAATGCGCGCTCCCGCTGTCCCCGAAGGTGGCGATGCTGCTGATGACGCAATGACCGTACAAGACCCCGTTTCCGGGCTCGTCTTTGAGGTTCGCGTCTATCGCGGCTATCGTAAGTCCATGATCGAGGTGGCCGCTGCTTGGGGCGTTAAAGCTTGGAAGTCCGACTTTATCGCTACGCTGCTTGGCTAAGAGGTATCAGGGGGCCTTCGGGCCCCCTTTCTCTTGGAGTTCCCCATGGAAGAAAAGAAGAAGCCAGGGCGAAAGCCAAAGCCAAAGTTAGTGAAGATGTACCGCGAGCTTGATGGCAAGACCGCAGACGTTCATCCTTCCGAGGTCGAAAACTATAAGCTGGGCGATTTTAAGGTTCTGGAGACGCGCTAATGACTATTGTTGTCGAAGACGGCTCTATCGTTTCTGGCTCCAACTCCTACATAACTGTTGCTGAGTTCAAAGCTTGGGCAGATGATCGTGGCATTCACTACACGACTGACGCCAAGATAACTGAGCACTTGTACCGCTCTATGGATTATTTTGAGTCTCTCCCATTTAAAGGTGTAAAGCATACAAAAGATCAAGCCCTACAGTTTCCTAGGGATGATCTCTATATCGACGGTTACTCGATTGACTCAAACGAGATACCGAAAGAAGTAAAAACATCGCTCTTTGAGCTGGTAAAAATTGAGATTGATGGTGACTCGCGGCTAGACCCATCCGAGCGAGAGGTTTTAGCTGAGCAAGTTGACAGCATCAGGATTACCTACAAAGACAGCCAGGGCATGAAGCGTTCAACGCCAGCGCTCACCCAGGCCATCCGAAAGCTAATCCAGCCCACTACAATGGTTTCGCGGGCGTGAGCTACAACTACACGCCGCTAACGCAATCGGCAACCCGAATTATCACAAAGTTCGGGGCGGAATATACGTTCACCAGGGTGTCAAAAGGTGCATACAGCGCAGCGACGGGAACAACGACAGACACAACTTCTACCTTTACGGGATACGCTTGTCTTTTTGATTATTCTGATTCTGACCTTTCAGATAATACTATTCTACAAGGTGACCGTAGGATGCTGGCAGAGTCTAAAACGTATGAAGTTGGGGATACAGTTGTTGTGGGGTCGGATACGTTCCGCATCATCTCAATTAGCGACATTGGGCCAAGCGGGGCCGTCGTCGCATCGAACTTGCAGATTCGGAAATGAAAAGCATCAGGGTAGCGGTTAATAAGTTTAAAGATATTCCGCAAGACGTTTTTAGAAAGTCCGCGAAGGAGCTTTTGAACAAGGTAATAGACAGGACGCCTGTCGATACGGGGCTACTGGTCAATAGCTGGATTCCAACTCTACGTAGACCTTCAAAGCGTATAATAAAGACCACGGATAAGACGCGGAAAAAAGCAAAGCAAAGAGTTGAAAAGGTGGTAGACCAAGTGCCGGTACACGGAGGGATGTTCTTTACGAATAACCAGCCGTATTCGGTCATCATTGAAATGGGCAGAAAAGAGGGACCTCCTGCTAGCGGGTCACATCAAGCGCCAGCAGGAATGATGCGAATATCCGCTGCTGAGTGGGAAAGCATTGTCAAGAGGAACCTGCGCGACCGCCCCGTACGAATCCGAGGTCGGAAAAGATGAGTACATTTTTCAATGACATGCAGGCAGCGCTAGATGCTCGATTAGATGGCATGGACTCCACACCCGTCGCATTCCCAAATATTCCTTACGAGCCAACGGCTAGCACAACCTATTTAAGAGCTAGCTTTCTGCCAGGAGACACGCTTCAGGCATCCCTTGGGGACACTGGAAAGGACGAAACGAACGCAGTCTATCAAGTTGATGTAGTGGTTCCACGTGGAACAGGGCGACCGGATAAGCTGGATACAGTAGCAGATCATTTTAAGCGTGGGACGGTTCTCACATATAATGGGACTAGCTTGCGGGTTCGTTCGGTAAGCATCGGTCCTGCAATATTAGAGGGGGCATGGTATTTTGTCCCTGTTTCTATCAACGTGCAGACATTCACAGGGGCACGATCATGACTATCGCAAATGGCGCACAACACAGTCTGCACTTCGTGGCAGAATCGACGTATGGCACCACGCCGAGCAGCCCAACGTGGACGCCGATCCCGCATACCGGAACCACGCTAGGTATTACCAAGGATGGCATTGAGTCGGAAAAGCTGCGCGGTGATCGACAGATCGAAGACTTTCGGCATGGCAACAAGAGCGTGTCTGGCGAAATTACATCAGAGCTTGAATATGGAGCATTTGATGACCTGTTAGAGGCGGCGTTCTGTGGCTCATGGGCCGCCAACGTATTAAAGACTGGAACGACTCGCCGCTCGTTTACTATTGAGCGTGAGTTTAATGATCTGGCGACGGTGGAGTATCACCGGCATACCGGCAGCGAGATCAATTCGGTAGCCCTAAGCGTTGCGCCAAATTCCATGGTAAATGCCACTTTCGGGATCATTGGCAAAGACCTTAGCCTGAACACCTCGCAAGTTGGGTCCAGCACTTATAGTGCGGACGGCAATAAAACCCCATTTGATTCCTTCACAGGGTCAATAACGGAAGGCGGGTCGGCCATTGCTACCGTTACGGCACTTGAGTTCAGCCTAGAGAACGGGATTGAACCGTTGTTTGCTGTAGGGTCGGCTACAACTCAACGCCCCGCTATTGGGAAGAGCAGGCTTACCGGCACTTTGACCACGTACTTTGAGTCTAAAGCGCTCTATGAGAAGTTCCTTAACGAAACAAGTAGCGCCATTGTTCTGACGCTAACTGACGTAGCTGGTAACGATTACATCATCGAAATCGGCAACGTTAAATATAATAGTGGACAGCCTGATGTTTCTGGCGAAGGCGCAATTACTATCGCTATGGACTTCGTTGGTCTATACGACACATCGGATGCTTCAAACATCAAGGTTACGCGCACTCCTGCATAACAATCTAAACCATAAAGGGCGGTTTTATGGAGTTTGATAATCTGGCTACTTCGGTAGCGCACGAGGCCGGGGCAGAGGTAAATATCCTCTCCCCGGTCGATGGCAAGCCTACCGATGTCTTTATTACCATTATGGGCGCTGACTCAAAGGAATGGCGAAAGCAGAAGAAGCGCCATACATCGAAGATAATTTCCGCGAAAGCCCAAAACAAATTAGAGGAACTCGATTACGACGCGATGGATGTCGAGGCACTGGTCGCCGTCACAGTTGCGTGGCGCGGGATTGTGGAAAACGGCAAGGAGTTTAAGCTTACAAAAACTAACGCGAAAAAGCTGTATGAGAACGCTCCTGCTGTAGTGTCGCAACTTCTTGAGTTCGTGAGTGAAAACGCCAATTTTACACACGGCTAATTGATGATTTTGTCCGATTTGGGCGCTGGCAAATGTACATGAGCGCAAGTCCAGAGGGGTCATCAGTTAGCCGGTACGAAACGCTAAAGCAAGTAGAAAAAACGACCGGCAAGCGTCCAGCAGAGTTGGATCAAGAGCCAACGCTTTCGGACGCGCACAATGACGTATTTGAGGCGTACATCTCTCTCGCGGAGTATACTTATAGCGAAATTGATAGCTACATAAGACTTACCGGAAATGAGCTGGCAAGCTGGGAAGTTGAAGCTATCATGAAGCTAGCTAGGTATCGGGGAGTGACGCCAGTATGCCCACTGAAAGACTAGTCCTGCAAATCGACCAAGTTGGCGGAAAGAAGGCCGCTCACGCCCTAGATCAAGTTTCAAAGTCAGGAGACAGAGCTGCCGCATCAACAAAGCGTCTTGGCGGCCAAGTTATTGATGCTCGCTCTAAGTTCCGCGCAATGCGGGGCTCTACTGCTCAGCTAGGGATGCAGCTTCAAGACGTTGCGATTCAAGCGCAGATGGGCACTAACGCGCTGGTAATTCTTGGACAGCAAGGCTCGCAGGTAGCTTCCCTCTTTGGCCCTGGGGGCGCGCTCCTTGGCGCGTTCATCGCAATAGCAGCAGCAATAGCAAACGTATTTATGCCTCGCCTCTTTGAATCCGAGGAGGCGGTAAACGAGCTTGAAGATGCACTAGATACGCTAGGTAATACGTTTGAGCGCACAGAGTCTGGGGCCATGGGCCTTAGCCAGAGGATCCAGCAACTAGCAAAAGATTCACGAGAGCTAGCGGAGATAAACATTGCCCTTGGGATCGCAAGCGCTCGTGTTGCCATGGAAGAAGCCATGCAAGAGATGGTTTCTCAAGTTGGCGAGCTGACTGAAGGCTTTGATCGCGGCGGTCGAGCATTCATCAACTTCCGCAATCAGCTCCGTAGAGGCGGTGACATTGATCCTGGCCTGGAGTCAGTTCGGGACAAAGTCAATGAGATAGCAAAGCAGTTCGGTCTAAGCACAGAGCAAGCGCTTAACCTTGCGGTAGCGTTTACCACCTTTAGGCAGAACCGTAGCGAAGAAACCATAGACAACCTTGCTGAAGTTCTTGCTGGGATGGCAGGCACTCTCGCAGAAAGTGCGAACCCAGAATTTAGACGGCTAGTTGATACGCTCAGCACAAACATGGTCCTTGTGAAGGAGCAAACCGCAACGCTAGAACGGTTTGAAAACATTCTCGATGGTTCAGCCGATTCGGCAGAAAGACTAAACGACGCACTAGCTGGCCGTGATCCAGCACAAGAAGCAGAAGCTCAGCGCGTAGCAAATGAACAGCTGTTGCAGGCAGAACGCGCCTTGATGGATGAGTTCGCCGTTTTAGACATCGAGAGGCTGGACAAGAAAAAGAAACTAGAGCAGGAAGCTAATGAAGAGCGGCTACGGCTAGCGAGAGAGAACACAGAGCGTCTTTTAGAGTTTGAAGATACGTTGCTTTCTGGTAAGTCCGAAAGCGCCCGTCAAGCAGCTCGCCTTGCGATTAACCTTGCTGACGCAGAGAAGCGCGAAAACGCCGCGCAAATCATTTCGGATTCATATGCAGCGGCTATGAAAGCCTACAAAGCTTTATCGGGCATCAACATTATTGGCCCCGCGCTGGGCGCCGCTGCCGCTGGGACAATCATTGCTGCCGGGGTGTCCTTCTCCGCCAAGAGCCTTACAGGCCGAGCGCTGGGCGGTCAGGTACGCCCTGGTGAGTCTTACGTAGTTGGTGAACGTGGCCCTGAAGTGCTAACGATGGGGGGTGCTGGCGGACGGATTGCGACGAATGAATCCATGCGCTCCGGTGGAGGGAGCCTAGTGTATTCTCCAACGGTAAACATCACGGGTGGTGCGACAGAGCAAGACCGCGCCATCTTCACTGCACAGTTGAGACAGCAGAAGGCCGAGATTGCTGATCTTCTCGCACGGAGACGTTTCTGATGCCCTTAACGATGCCGACGACTAAACCGACCCAGACAGAGTGGTCTATCGTCTCTAACGCAAGGCAGTTTGTCTCACCTCTGACAGGGGCGATTCAGACGATTCAGAGGACGGGTAATCGCTGGTCCGTAACCCTCACCTACGAGAACCTTTTCGATTCGGAGAGGGCGGTAATGCAGGGCTTTTTGAGCCAGCTTACAGCTACGGCCAATAATTTCTTCCTGGAGGACCACTCGTACACCCGTCGAGCTGATGGAACAGGCACCCCTCTTGTCAATGGCGCATCACAAACCGGTAACCAAATCATTACCGATGGCTGGTCGTCAGGAAGCTACGCGATGCTTATCGGCGACTTCTTTGAGGTAAACGGAGAGTTAAAGATGGCGGTGGCAGACAGCACGATCAGC
>ERZ869936.2724-NODE-2724-length-10053-cov-6.014003_pt1 | contig 10053 bp, 6 predicted proteins | sample MGYA00520876_ERZ869936 | MGnify/ENA primary metagenome ERZ869936 (study PRJEB32218, sample SAMN09650985) | biofilter metagenome | isolation source: enrty point of leading RO module | place: Saudi Arabia: Thuwal, RO plant located on Red Sea | collected 2016-02-17 ... | reverse complement strand
ACGAAATCATGCGTCAGGTCGAGGCCGGTGACTTGACAATCGCTGACGCTGACTGATGAAGCTGGCAGTGGAACCCCGCATGGAACAGGAACTCAAGACACAGTTGCAGCTAGAAGCGCACGAGAAAGAGTGTGCCATGTTCCGTGAGTTGGTTCATGGGAAGCTAGACTCGTTGGACAAGCGACTGTGGCGGCTAGAGGCGATGATTATGGGGAGTACGATTTTGGTCGTGGCTATGGTCGTCTCTGTATTTATGGGAATTAGGTAACGATGGCAATTCCGAGCGAAAAACAACTTATGGACGAGGCGAAAAAGCAGCAACTCGCCCTCACAAAAGGTGAACAGGCTAACGTACCTAAAGTCACCACCGCGAAGATGACCGTCCCGACAAATGAGTTGATGACGACCACTTCTAAAAAACTAGACGGTGATGTTACTGCTGAAACTGCTCTCGCTTCTACCGAAAACTTAAACGCTGCTGTTCCTGAAGCACCGAAAGACTTGGGTCAGATTCCGGCAGACGCTCTTCCAGACCTCAGTGAAGAGGTACGAGAGGAGAGTATCAACACTGCTCAGATTACACCGGAAGCACAAGAAGCTATCCAGATCGATTTCGATGAAGATATCGGCGAAGCAGAACTAACCCCAGAACAACTCGCACAAGCACAGACTATCGAGGGTGACGAGTTCGACGAACGCGCAACCACCCAGTATCAACTCGGTCAACTTCTTTCGAGTATCGAAGAAGGTAAGCCGATGCCCCCGTGGGCTGCACCGGCAGTACGAAAAGTAGCCGGTATTATGCAAGCTCGTGGCTTGGGTTCGTCGTCGATGGCAGCAGCCGCCATGACACAGGCCGTCATGGAGTCTGGTGTTGTTATCGCAGCGAAGGATGCGGATCAATACGCAAAAATACAACTCGCTAACCTAAGTAACAGGCAGCAGACTGCGCTTGCAAACGCGGCAGCTATCGCAGGACTAGAGAAGGCAAATCTCAGTGCCCGTATGCAAAGCGCCGTCACCAACGCACAAACCCTCCTCGCTACTGAAACAAAGAATCTCGACGCACGACAGCAGAGTAGCGTACTCGAATTTAATGCCCTCACACAGGCTTTATTTAAGGATGCGGCAGAAGAGAACGCGCGTATTCAGATGAACGCTAAGAACGAGATACAGGTTGAAGAGTTTTTTGCGGAACTCGGATCACAGGTCGAGACGGCTAACAAGAACAGAAAAGCTGCTGTAGATCAGTTCAACGCCGGTGAAAAGAACGCACAGAATCAGTTCAACGCCGCGATGAAAGATAACCGTCAAAAGTTCAACGCAAACATGCAATACGCTATTGATCAGTCAAACGTACAGTGGCGCAGACAAGTCAACACGATCAACACTGCCACACAAAACGAAAACAACCGCATCAATGCCCAAAACCTGTTCAACGCTAGCCAAAACTCTCTCAACAACTTGTGGCAAACGTACCGTGATAATGCCTCGTGGAACTTCCAGAAGGCTGAAAATTTGTTGCAAAGACAGCACGAGGTCGGTATAATGGCAATGGAGTTTGCCAATACTAAAGAACTCTACACCAAACAACAAAAAGATCAACTGGCGCAGGGCATCGGCAACTGGCTTGCCGTATGGTATGGAAATAGAGGATCATAATGAATCTCCTTACAGCACTCATCCCTATCGGACTTTCAGTTATTGCTGGGGGCGGCTTTGGGCAGCAACCGCAAACCGGGTCGAAAGCGTCTTCTTTCATCACGGGCAACTTGGGTAAAGACCTTGCCGAATCATTTCTTCTTAGCTCGGGTATGGTAGAAGAAAAGGGAGGTGCGCTCACGAAGGGTCCGTTTGGGGGTGCGCCAGAAATCCCTCGCGCCCGCTCTGTACAAGAATTAACGAGGGGAAGCCCTACTGTTCGCGGCGGTGGCGGTGATCCCGTACGCGCACTCATCCAGTCTGACCCCCGTGTTAGCTCCGCAGTTCAGCGTATGATGACTGAAAGTAGTCATCCGCAGATGGCAGACTTTCGAAGCAAGTACGCAACTCGTGCAACCGTACAGCAGGGACGTAAGACTCTTGCAATCGAACAACCCGGCAACATCAAGGTAACATAGCAATGGCTGAAGAACTTCCGGCACCCGGTTCCATCGAAGCAAAAGACCCGTTTGCAGCCGCTCCCCCGGGTCATAGCTTGACACAGGATAACTCTCGCTGGCCGTGGGGTCAGCCCCAAGAGGAAGTGGACCCAGAAGTCGTTCTCAAGAAGGCCGTCAACTCTCTCGACGTACCACACGTACGCGAAGAAATGATGAAGCTCCTCATGGTGGGTGCGTCTGTCGAGGCACTCGTTGAGGGGTACCTTTTTCAGGCGTTTCAAGAGGGTGGCTTCTCTCCGGACGTGGGTTTGCTAATCAAGGGTCCACTCGCACTTTACATCGCGTCTGTAGCGGAAGACGAAAACATACCCTACCGTCTCTTTGAGAACGAAGACGCTTTGACTGAAGACGAGATGGATGATCAGATGTTCTTCTCGATGATGCGGGACAACAACCCGGCTATGTTTGCGTACGTCAGTGAGACGATCAACGAGGGCATTCGTCGTGGATACGAGCCGCGTCCGCCCCGCGAAGAAAACTTTATGACTATGACGAAAGAGGAATCGTAAACGATGGGTATCGGCTTCGCACTTGCATCAGGACTCGTACAAGGTTTCACGCAAAACATTGGTCGTGAAATGGAGCGACGTGCAGCGGAAAAAGAAAAGCTCGAAGGCTATCGTGCCCTTCTCTATCAGGCGTCTACGGCTGATCCTGAAAAAACGAATCAGGCCGGAGTTACTATGCTTCAAAACATGGTAAACAAGGCGCAGGGTAAACTCGATGAGCGTGAGGGCATCGACATCTTTGGGCGTCAAGGTAATACGATATTCGATAAGTCTGATGAGGACTTCTCTTCTGTTCTTTCTGCCATCTCTGCCGCAAAGGGTACGGATGGAAGCGACATCGACTACAAGTCCGTAATTCGAGGTAACGACGGTAAGGATTACTACAGCTTCTACACAGATGTTCGTGCTCCTGACAATGTGACAGATATTGTCGGTGCTATGAACGCTCTGACGTTTGCCATCGAGGCCGATCCTGACAAGTGGAGAAACGCTCCGAGAGAGGTGCAGGATGAGATTCACAGCATCATGCTCGGTCACGGCACCGCTCTCGCAGTTGAGTTGCAGAAAACCCCAGTGGAGCGTCCGCTACCCGATCTGGTCGGCGGTAACTTTTATCGCACAGTAGATACGTTCGATAAAATGTACGGCATGGTAACTGAAGGCTACGACAGCACGATCTTCACGGATGCCTACCGTAACGCTACCAAAGATAATCCGAATGCGGGTGATATCGGTACGAAACTTACAGACAATGGTCAGCAAATTGTCATCGAATTGCCCAAGATTGATGAAGATATGCAGAAACAGCGGATATCTCTCATCAACGGATTCGGTGCCACTCCCGAAAATATCGCTACTGCGTGGGACGCGTACACGTCAGGCAGTGTGATCGGACTCAGCGCCAATGAGCGAGATGACTTGTGGGTAGACACGATAGAGTTTGGCTATCAATTTGGTATCACAGATCAGTTCCGTAACAATCCGAATGTTATCGCTAACCTCGACAAGAAAACGGCGGGGGATATGATTGCGTGGCTCGACGATGCTACGGGCGGTGATATTGTGAAGATGTCGCTAGTTATCGGTGCGTATCAAAAGCCTCGTGACTTCGGAGTAAAGGCTAGCACACGTCCCGGTGCCCTTCCCGGATCGGTTACGGGCAAGGCACAAGCGGCTATGTCTGCACGACTCTTCGCTGCAAAGGTGTTCCTAAACGCCAATGCAGAGGACAAGGATTTCGACAAAATCTCTAAGCAGCACGATGCTCTCGAACGAGTTCTCGATCCGACCACCGGACTAAACGCTATGCTAGCTATGACAGACGAAGAATTTACCACTGCGCCTGTACTCAGCCGTTATGCGAAAACTATCGAAGTTGCACGGAACATCGCCGGATTTATCTTTGACTTCGAGGGAGACAAGGTGGGGTCTATCACTGGTGCTAGCCTCAACACCACGTCTCTCATGTCCTCTGCCTCTGCAAAAGATATGTACGGAGGAGACTTTGATACTCTCAACGGTATCGGCGTAGATAGTCGGGGCAATGAAATAAAGGTTGTGACTCAAGAGTACGTTTCGAGCCTAAATCAACGTATCACTGACGCACGTACTCGTGCAGAACGTAACTACAAAAATGGTGATCGTCTCAAGAATGCGGGCGGAGAAGAGTTGACCCTTTCCGAGATGGCAGAAGCGTACGCTCGTTTCGAAGCCCTGCGTATCTCCCTTGCATTCCAGATGGCTCGTGCCGCTGATCCGTCCGGACGACTTTCGAACCAAGATATTCAGCAGCAATTTGTACGTTTGGCGGGTGATCTCGACACGCCGGAGATGATGCGACAGAAAATCGGACTCGCTATCGAAGAGTTTGCGGCACAAAAACAGAGATACGACGCTTTGATGCGCTACGAAGAGTCTACCGATCCCGTCACTATACAAGCCCGCCTACAGATTCAAGGTATGAAGTCTCTCGACTCTGTTGCTCGTAAGGCCGGATTCCGTAGTATCGAGTCTTCGGGTATGGGTGTTGCCGCAACGCCTGAAGCTACGTTCTCTGCAGCCGAAAACGGTACGGTTACGATGCAAAGTCCGGACGGGACTAAGACAGATTACTATCCTACATTTGGCGGTAACTGGATCGATTCTAGCGGCAATCCCGTTCGCGATCCGGACATTCTCGGCAAGCTCAACTCTACTCCGGGAGTTCCTCAAGAGTTCTTACCCCCGGCTTCTATAACTGTAGACCCTAACAACGATCCTACTTTTGTAAATGAACAGGCTACCTAATGGCTGAACCTCTCGCGCAAAATCAAAACGACAACAAAGACCCGGGTCTCGTCGAACAGGGTATGGACATTGTTGGCGGAGCGATCACTGACACTGCTAAGGTTATCGGGCAGACAACGGGCTTAAAGTCTGCGGGTGAAGCGACGGGAAGGTCCGGTCTCTTCGACATCAGCCCAAAGCCATTTGTGTCGTACGAGCCGGGTATGATTTCTGGGGAAGCTACCCCGACACCGTCAGGTGGTACGCTCGGACCAGCTATGCGGGAGAGCCGAGAACTTCAAAGACAAGACGCGGATATCGATACCCTGTCCACGATGATCGAGCGGGGTCAAATCTCGCAAATCGGTGACGTGAGCCTCGACGAGCTACAGAAAATCGTAGCCGTATCTAAGAATGAGGAGCTTCCGGACGTTACCCGTAATGCGTTTCGCACCCAACTAGAGGGCTTGACAACCATCTACAATCGTACTCGCCCGACAGGTGCGGTCACGTCCTTTGGTGGTGAAACCTTTCAGCCTACAGAAGAAGCGTACGAAGACCCTGCAGAACTCACGATTCAAGAGCGTCAGTGGGCAGCAGAGCGTACGATTTATGCCGCCGTAAAGGGTAAGTTCGACTACTTGAACCTCGATCAAGAGGACAAAGACCTTCTCGAACAGATTGTCGTCGATAGCATCAGCACGGGATCGATGATCAACGCCGCGCAAGAACAAGCCGGTGAAAACATGATCCGGGGAACTGCGTTCTTTGGTGGTGACTTGGTGTTGAGTTGGCTACCCGCTGCTGCCGTGACAGCAGTGGAATACGCCGGACGAGGTGTTGCAAAAGTCGGTCTCGGTATGTTTGGTGCATCCGACAAGGTTAGGTATCGCGCACTTTCGAGCATCTGGCAGGATAGCGCAGAAGAACGAAAGCGTATGGAAGACGGATGGCGTACGGTTTTGTCTGACACGGCGGGTATCGAAAGTTTCAACACCGTATTTAACGAAGTCATTGTTAGTCGTCTCAAAGAACGTCTCGCTGACGATCCGGATCGACTAGATCGTATCTTGAATGTTCCGCTCACGGATCGTGATGGTAATCCGATACTCGGCACGGACGGCGTACCTATCAAGGGGCGTCGTAAGCTCGTGTCAGAAGAAGCATCCACCGCTGTTATGACAGGCAGCTTGAACACTCTCACTGACATGGAACAGTGGGGCGTGGCTGCTCTCGACACCCTAATCACACTAGGTGGTGTAACGAAGGCTAAAGCCGCAACAGATCGTCGCGCCCTCGAAAAGGCACGAAAGGCAATCGATGATGTCTTGAAGGGCGGAGGTTCTCGTGCTGCGGCTATCAAAGACCTTTCCTTCGGAGAACAGCTTCTCTATCTCGAAGGGCAGCTAGGTAAGAAGAAGTTCAATCGTAGAGCTATTGCAGATGCTCTCGAACTAGAAGGCGCTGAAAAGAGTTTCGGACGTATCGCAAATCGTGTGTCCAGTATCACAGACGATCTTGACAATCGTCGTACTCTCGACGGCACGATCCTCAAAGAGAAAGTCGGATCATTCAACAAAGGTGACAAGTATAGTTACGCTGCAGACCTCACTATCCCTGACCTCGTTGCTACTCGCGACTCCTTGAAGCAACAAGCGTTCGTAGCAAGACTCCGCATGGATGGTATGCCTATCATCAAGTCCACTGCTTTTGCAGGACTGCCGATGGCTGCGGCACAGTTTTACTCCGGAGAGTACCTAACTGACGTGTTTGGCGGAGATCGTCTCGCTGCACAAGGCATGGGCGCACTCGGCTATATGCTCGTAGGCCGTCCGACCGTCAAGGGTATCGGCTTCTTGGGATCGAAGGCAAACTCTGCTCTTGGTGATCCGGTCGGTGGCTTGGCAGTTTTGACAGAGAATATCGGCGGCGTAGTCGCAACGCTCGGAAGAAATCCGGACTTCTTTCGTGGCACGATGACTGATCGTGACATGCGGGACTACATCAAGCTCATCGAAGACTCTCGCGGCCCGGGCGGCAAGATTACATTCGAAGAACGTCGTGCCCTTTCGTACATGAAAAAGATTTCGGCTAGCCTCGACGACGAATCGCGCGAGGCCGTACTCGCCAGCATGAAGCAATACTCCGAGCTACAAACCCGTATCGTTTCTGCGTTCCCCGAAAATCAGAGGGTAGCGGTTAAGAGGCTATTCTCCGAGACATTCGCAACCGCATCGAACTTGGGTTGGATGCGATCTGCTGCTGCCCTCTCTCTCGGCAAAGTCAGTGCAAACGCTATTCAGAGTGCAGATGGTATGACAGAGGCCGGGGCTATGATGCGCCTTCAGGAGAAGAGCCTCGTACAGGGTCGAGAAGCAATCGCAAACATGCGCCGTATGCTCGACGAATCTGGTACGTCCCCCGAAGACAAAGCAGTTGTTGAAAAGTACATCAAGACTCTCCAAGCAACTCTCGAAAAGGGCGAGACGGCTCTCAACAAGCAGTCTGAGAACCTAGATCGTACGCTCGAAGACCTGATCGAAATTGCAGTGGCTGACAACTTCCAAGAAATAGATTCCTCGTACATCGATCAACTCGTAGAGGCGGGCGTAGATGCTAGCGTGGGTATTGTAGATGACGCAACTGAGCTAGCGTACCGTAACAGGAAACGCGCCCTGATCGACAAGGCTCTCGCTCGTCGTGCCGAGAACCTGAAGCAGAGCAGGTACGTCGGAACGGAACGCCTCGACAAGTCCGCGAAGAACATGGAAACGACATTCCTTTCGTTTATCGATCACGCAAAGGACGTAGCCCGTGCCCCCTTCAACAGGCTCGACGAACGCGCCCTCACGGATAAGACCACGATCAACGTAGGTCAGATGATCCAAGAACTTCACAAGTTTGCTATCGATCCTGCAACGGGTGAGGCAACTGCATCTCCGAGCCTACGTGGATTCTTCAGTGCTGATCAAGACTTCTTCAAAGGAAGGATGGGTCAGCAAGTTCTTCGTAGCTTCGAGGCGATGGCAACTCGTTCCCTACAGGAGCGTCTATCTCCTGCTGCGTATCAAAAGCTACTCGACACGCACTCTGTAGAATTTCTCGAAGATGGTACGAAAAACGAATTGTTCATTAAAAACGCTACGCCGTTTCAGATCGCCATGTACTACCTCGACGAGGGAGATTTTCAGGGCTTCCAAGCTCTTCCCGGAGAGGTTATGGATGTATACACAGCGTTCCGGGACTACGCTGTCAGCAAAAGAAACGGAAAGCTACGACACAACTACAGAGAGTACGAGCAGTCTGTCCTTCAACTCGTAAAGAATGAAGCACCGGAATATTTCAACGACTGGCGTACCGCAGCCGACACGTACAAGATACAGTGGTTCGACCGCTTCGACCGCATGGACGGTGCCTTCTCCGGACTGAAAAAGTCCCAGAAGTTTGGTGCGCTCGGTCCGGCTCCGCGTAAAGTTGATGACGTGGAGGGGGCGATACCTGATGAGTCTGCCGCTCCCCCTCTTCCGGGTGTAGATCAAGATGATGCAGAGACATCTGTCTTTGCAGAACTCTTCTCGTACGGTTACGGCAAGACCGCCGATCCGGGTACGTTTTTAGTACCTGTAGTTCGTAAACTTCAAAAAGCAATGGAGGGTGATGGAGGAGACATAGCTGTCGCACATAGTCAGATACGTCGATTGATCGGTGAGTTTGCTGATAAAGACGATCAGGGCAAGCTATTCTTCGACATGTCGAACGAAAACAGTAAGGCACGATATGCTGCACTTCAGAAAAACTTTGTAGAGTTTCTCTACGATACGTGGGCACGAGGAGTCGTAACCGAGATCGAAGCGAGTGAGCCGCAGCGCACGAGTCGTGCAAGGCGTAGAACAACTCGTCGTAGTATTCGTGAATCCGGCGGCTACAACCTGACTTCTATCAATAGCCTTGAAAATGTAGAAGAAGTACAAGATATGTTCAACGTACGGGTTATCAACGATCCGGACGCTGAAGACGGCATACGTTCTATCGTTGACTTGGAAGGTATTATCAGCGAAAGCAAGTCTATTCAACGACTCGTACAAAGAGAAGAAAGCGTCCGCAAGGAAGCTGTAAAGTTCGCGGATGATTTTGAAAACGAGGTACGTCGTCAGCAAAAAACCATCGACCGTAACAGCGGCGTTGTAAAATTCAGTGTCACTGCTGTGAAGGGTGCCGCAGGTATCCGTAGTGGAGATGCCTTCGTGAAGCGTTACCTCGAAGAGGGTGACATGACTGACATCATGGCTCTCAAGGGTATGGTGCGGAGTCGTCTCACAGGTGGCGATGAAAGCATCAAGAAGGTTGTTGTCGGTGAAGGCGACCTCGCTATAGAGGTTGACATCGAAAAGGTGATCGACGACGGCATCAAGCAGCTTCTTCTCGACGGCCTTATGATGCGAGGCGGTATCGATGTTATCGGTGGTAGGCCGATGTTTACGGCAGATGGTGCAGAGAATGTCATGGAGGGCTTCACCCGACCGGGTCAACTCGCCAAGCTGCTAGAGAATGATAAAGTCTTCGAAAACGTATCCGAGATACTCGGAGATGATCATGCTGGATTCGTTCGAGATATTGCCGTCTACATGAACATGAAGGCAGACTCTGTCATGGGCAAGTACGATCCGACCATCGACAAAATCGTACGCGGTTTCGGAACAAATCAACTCATCTCTCGCGCCTTCAACATCCGGCGTGGTATGGTTTCTCCACAGTACGTTGCTGCCGAACTCGCAGTTGCAGTTGCCGGACAGGCGGGCATCGACATGATGAAGCTAGCCGCAACAAACGAAGATGGCGCACGATTTATGCACCGCTTCATGGAGTTTCCGGAAAGCATGACAAAGGCTGATCTAAACGCCTTTAGTAACCTGCTAACAACATTTGTGATCACGGAATTTGGGGCACTCGGCCTCAACATACGAGACTATCTAGTAGGCGTAGATGTCTCGGAGCTTTCAGAAGAGGCTCAAGAAAACATAGAAGCCGCCACAGCGGCTCTCACAGGAGAGAAAGAATGAAGATGTACAACAACGGCCCGCGTAAGGCCATGATGTATGGTGGTGCCGCCAAGCGCA
>ERZ869936.2723-NODE-2723-length-10054-cov-19.923192_pt1 | contig 10054 bp, 7 predicted proteins | sample MGYA00520876_ERZ869936 | MGnify/ENA primary metagenome ERZ869936 (study PRJEB32218, sample SAMN09650985) | biofilter metagenome | isolation source: enrty point of leading RO module | place: Saudi Arabia: Thuwal, RO plant located on Red Sea | collected 2016-02-17 ... | reverse complement strand
TGAAACTCGGGGCCGCGGCAGTCCGGTTTGCCGGAGAGATCGAGTGTTGCGGAGACCGCTTCGACCTGCCGGCCGGTCAGCATGCAGAGGGCGTTGAAGACATGCGTGCCGACGTTGCCGAGCCGGCCGGAGGCCCACTGGACCGAGGCCGATGTCAGTTCACCGAGTTCGCCAGTGGCGATGAAATCACGCAGGCGGCGGTAATCGGGGTGAAAGCGGCGATTGTGGTTGACCGCGAGCAGCGTACCCGAAGCGGCGCAGGAGGCGAGCATGCGCTCAGCCTCGGGGAGCGAGGTGGCGATCGGCTTCTCACACAGTACTGCGCGGACGCCGGCTTCCGCGCAGGCGATCGTCATCCTGGCATGCTGCGGTGCGTAGGTGGCGACGCTGACGATGTCGAGTTGCTCGCCGGCAAGCATCTCCCGCCAGTCGGCGTAGGTCTTCGCGGATGTTCGCTGACTGAAGCGCTCACGGCGGCCAGGGTCGCGACTGCTGCCGGCCACCAGATTGACGCGCGGATGGTTCTGCATCGCGGCCAGATGCGTGCCGTCGAGATCGCTCACCTGCTGTCCGAGCGCGTCGCCGGAGACCTGGTCGGCGCCGCCGATGAAGCCGAGTCCGATGATCGCGCCGCGATATGCCGGTTCGTTCATTCGGTTCCCATTTCGTAGGTCTCGTAGGGGTGATCGCAGGGGGTGCCGCGGGTGAGGTGCATGCGCTGTTGGCGAGGTTCAATCACGACGGAGAAGACAGTCACCCAGGCTCCGGTCTCGGCGTCGTCGTTCGGATGCCGGCAGATTGACCGGGGATGTCCCTGGTGATCCTTGAGCGCAGCCTGTGCGCCCTCGACGGAATCAGCAGCGGACAGGAGTTCATCGATTCTTGCCTGCCGATCGTGAGACTGGATCAGTTCGGGGAACTGGTCGTTGATGGCGATGAGTTCGGGGTGACGGCAGTGGTTGGTATGTGTGACCTTATCGCTGCCGTTGGGCGTGAGGACGTGCACGTCGTTGATTGTGACCTCCAGGTCGGCCGGTCCCTGCGGTGTGCTGAGCATGATGTTGGCGGGGATGACCCGCGTTGCGCGGCGTACGGCCTGGACGGCGCCGTCTAGTGAATCGCTTTCATAGATTTCGCGGACTGTGAAGTAGTGCGGCACGCCGGCCGTCGCCTTGGGCGCGGGCAGGCTGTTGAGGCAGAGGCCGATGCCGGCGTCGTTGAATCCGATGTAGGCGACCAGGCCGGCCTGCGTGACGGTCGTGAGCGCCGGTTTGCCCTCCGGCCGGCGGGTGAGGACGATTGTGAACTCATCCAGGTTAGGGTCGTTGTCCCAGTTCTGTGCCACGATGTCGCCTGTCCGGCCGGCTCCGGCGATGGAGAACGACGTACAGGCGGACTCCTCGGGTTGAAGCTGGTTTCGCACCTGCAGAAGCATCAGGTCTTCGAGAGTGACGCCGGCCGCGTCGGCGGTGCCGCGCAGCTCTTCGAGAATGTGCGGGGCGTACTGTTCAACATGGGGAATCGCATTGGCGGCCGCCCGCATCGCCGCCTCGCGCGAGATTTTGACGGTGCGATTGACGTTGGCCATTGCGGCCTCGCAGAAGCCGACGATCTGCTCGCGGGCGGCTTCGCCGAGTTGGCGTCCCAGTTCCCGGGGGGGGCCGCTGACGGTGAATTCGGGGTAGCGCGTGGACGGCATGTCATTCCTCTCGGGCAAGCCGACAAAGGTTTCCCGCGAGCCTACTCCGCCGCCTCTTCGCGCTCCAGCAGTTCGTCGTCGTACTGGCGTTCGAGTTTGCGGACGGTCTCGGCGAGTTCCTCGTTCTTCTCGACGGCGGTGGAAACGTCGAGTTCCCATTTCGTGCCGGCGGAGCGGAGTTCGTCGAGGTCCATCGACATGCCGAGCATCTTCGACAACCGGCGGCTGACTGCCTCGATGCTCATCGGATTGGTCCCCTGCAGGTAGCCGGGGATTTCCACCACGAAGGAGACCATCTCCAGTCCGACGTCGGGCGCCTGGGTCATCAGGTAGGTCGTAAACGAGCCGGGGCCCTCGTAACCGGTGCGTCCGACGGCGTACTGCTGCATCTCGTCGAGCAGTTCGGGAGTCGAGCAGGTGACGTAAACGCGCGGCTCCCGCGTATGAGGGACCGCGCCGCCGAAGGAACCGACGAAGACGATGCGGGAGACATTTACACGGCGAGTGAGTTCGAAAATGCAGTCGCAGAAGCTGGACCAGCCGAGGTGCGGCTCGGTGCCCATGAAGAGCACAAGGTTGGATGGTTCGTGGCAGTAAAAAACGTTCGACGGCATGTCGACCGATCGCACCAGCCCGCCTTCAATCCGGATGTGCGGCCGGAACAGCGAGGCGACTTCCATCGAGCCGGGGAAGTTGTAGAGGTAGAACGGTTCGGTCTCGATTTCCGCAAACTGTTCGGCGTCGACCAGATCGATGATGCGACGCACGGTGCCGGTGGAGACGTCGCCGCCGTCCATCCAGCCGGAGAATGCCAGGACGAGGGTGGCGTCGGTCAGTTCGGGTGTGCGGTCGATTTGCAGCCGTGAATTGGGGGAGTCGGACATTCCGCAATTCTAGGCCCATCGTGGAGAGGGCTCAACACGACTCACACGCCCCGGATTGATCGTGTCGCGGAGAATGTGCGCCGGCTCTCACGTCAGCCGGCGGGGCCGGTTGTTCGGGTGATCCGGATTATACGGGCCGGCCGTATGCTCCGAATCGATGCGACCGGTTTCAGCCGATTGATTGTTGAAGACGGACCCGACTCTCTCAATGAGGCTTGGAGGCCATGCCCACGACACTTGCTCGCCCGATGGTACATCTTCACTGGCTGTTCTGCCTTGGTCTGTTCGCGGCCTCGTCGACGGGGTGCTGCTCGTTCGAGATGAAGTGGTGCGCGGCGAAACGGCAGCCGGTCCCCTGCGACAACCTCGCCGGATTGTGGGAAGGCTCCTGGGAGAGCGACTACAACGGCCACAACGGCAAGCTGCGGGCGATCGTCACGCCGTGCGGCCCGGGCAAGTACCGCGCGCATTATCACGCGACGTTCGCGATGGTCATTCCCTATGCCTACGAGACGGTGCACAACGCCAGTACGCAGGGGAATGTCACCTACTTCTCCGGCGTGCAGGATCTCGGTCCGCTGGCGGGGGGCGTCTACCACTACAACGGGTACGCCGACGGATCGACGTTTGTGGCGTCCTATCGCGCCGACAAGGACCACGGCACGTTCCGAATGCAGCGCGTCCGGTCAGGTGGTGGCTGCGGCTGCGGTTGCGGATCGAGTGATGCGTGCGACAACTGCGCGTGTGTGCCGACCGCCGCTTGCGCCTCGGCTCCGTTTCACGCTCCGCCGGTTGCTGTGAGCGATTCGCCGCCGCAGAAGAACCACACGAACGACATGGAGCTTGCCCCGCTGCCGCCGGGATACACAACGATCCCCGATTCGGATTGAGCGGCGCCGGCACGGCTACGGCTGGGCGAGCGTGCGGATTCTCTCGAGGCTCCTGGTTGCCGCGTGGTCGAGATTCTCTTCGCTGCCGCCTCCGCGAAGGGGCGAGCACATCTCGTACGTGACGTAACCGTCGAAGCCTCCCTCCTTGAGTCCGGCGAAGAACGCCTCGAGGTCAATGAAGCCTTCGCCGAGCGGGACGGCCCGGACGGCGGCCGGATCGCAGCGATCGTAGTTGACCAGTTCCGGACGATAGCGGAAGCGGAGCAGCCTGACGTAATCGGCGAGTGTGGTCTGGACCATGCGGGGCGCCAGGCGACGGGCAGACTCGTACAAGTCCTCACCGATGAGAGCGATGGACCAGGGGTCGAACATCGCTTTCATGTTCGGATGATCGACGTCGGCGAAGAGTTCCTCGTAGGCGTTCACCGAGACGCCGACGTCGTGGTGGTTCTGCAGGCCGAGGACGACTCCGTAGTCTGCTGCGACGGCGGCCGATTCGCGGAGCGCAGTCACGCAGCGCGTCCAGTCGCTCTGGTAGTTCGCCTCGTCCGTGAAGTATCCACTGAAGACGCGGACGATTGATGCGCCGAGGCTGTTTGCGATGCGCGACAGATCGGCGACGTAGCGGATCTGCATCTCGACAAACGGGACTTCGGCAGCCTGCCGGCCGGAGGTGAAGTCGTTGTAACCGGCGATCGTCGCTACTTCGACGCCGAGACGCTCAGCAGCTTCGCGCACCTGCGCCAGTGATTCATCACCGGGGTAATCCAACGGCGAGAGATGGGGTCGCTTCCCGGCGATTTCGACCGCCGGATACCCGAGTGCGGCCGCTTTCTCGAGAAAATCGACGACTCCTAATCGATGCTGGCCCCAGTAGCCGGCGTAACTGACGGAAAAGAGCGCGGGTTTCACGGTGACCTCCATCAAGTGCTGTTCGCACCGGGCAAAGCCTGTTCATTCATTTTCCGGTCGTGGTAGAATGCAGTATTCGGCAACAGCTTTCCGTACACAACCTCGAAGAGCGCTTTTCGACATGACGGTAAAGACTCGGAGTTTGACGACCGTTTTTCAGCCGGTGTCCACGCACTTCAGGCGAGGCGCCTTGTGCGTCATCGCCGGCCTGGTCAGCCTGCTGAATGGGTTCCCGCGGGCGGATGACGTAGCGCACGGTGAAGACGGTGTGACTGCGTCGAACGAAGCGGTGGTGGCCGAAGGCGAGAAGGTCGACTTCATCCGCGACATCCGGCCGATTCTCTCCAACAACTGCTTCCAATGCCACGGGCCGGACTCCAACACGCGCGAAGCCGATCTTCGGCTGGACGCCAAAGCGGGCGTTTTCGGCGGCGACGATCGCGAACCTGTGATCGTTCCGGGAGAACCGGAGCAAAGCGAACTGCTGCGGCGCGTCAGTGCGGATGATCCGGACGAGCAGATGCCTCCGGCCGATTCGGAATATCAGCGCCTTTCACCCGACCAGATTGATCTCATCCGGCGGTGGATCGCACAGGGCGCGGAGTGGGAGGAGCATTGGGCCTTCATTACGCCGGAGCGTCCGGACTTTCCCGACATCGCCAATGCGGACTGGCCGATCAACGGCATCGATTACTTTGTGCTGGCGCGGATGGGTCGCCACGGATTTGAGCCATCGGAGGAGGCGGACAAGGAAACCCTGATCCGCCGTGTGACCTACGATCTGACCGGCCTGCCCCCTTCGCTGGAGGAAGTGGACGCGTTTCTCGCCGACGATTCTCCCGACGCCTACGAACGACTCGTCGACCGCTTGCTCGATTCCCCCCATTACGGCGAGCACATGACGCGTTACTGGTTGGACGCGGTCCGCTACGGCGATACGCACGGCCTGCATCTGGACAACATCCGGTCCCTGTGGCCGTATCGCGACTGGCTGATCAACGCATTCAACACGAATCGGCCGTTCGACCAGATGACGATCGAACAGATTGCGGGAGATCTGCTGCCCGAAGCAACCCTTGAACAGCGCGTGGCGACCGGTTTCAACCGTTGCAACGTCACCACCAGCGAAGGGGGCTCGATCCCCGAAGAGTTCTACGTCCGCTACACCGTCGACCGCGTGGAGACGATGTCGACCGTCTACATGGGACTCACGCTCGGATGCGCAGTCTGCCACGACCACAAGTTTGACCCCGTCTCCCAGAAGGAGTTCTACGGACTGTTCGCGTTCTACAACAGCTTTAACGAGAACCCGATGGACGGCAACGCGCTGCTGCCGCCGCCCGTGATTGAAGTTCCGACCGATGAACAGGTGCAGCAGCGCTCCGAATTGCAGACGCGGCTTGCCGGAGTGAACGAGAAGATCCGCACGCAACTCGCCGCCATTGAGTACACCGATCCCAACGCCGAGGCGACGCCTGAGTCGCTGGAGCCGGAGGAGTTCGTCTGGATTGACGACGAATTACCGGCCGGAGCGCAGGCTCAACAGAGCGGCCATCCGTGGGAGTATGTCGCGGCGCCGGAGCCGGTCAATACGGGTGAGAAGGCCCACAAGCGGACGGGAGACGGACTGGTGCAGCACTTCTTTACCGGTGCGAATCCCCCGCTCCGGATCGGTCAGGGAGACGTGTTGTTCACCTACGTCTACCTGGACCCCGAGAATCCGCCGCAGGAGATCATGCTGCAGTGGAACGACGGATCGTGGGAGCACCGCGCCTACTGGGGCGAGAATGTCATCCCCTGGGGACAGGACGGGCAGGCCAGTCGCGCGCTGGGCGGCGATTTGCCCCCGGCCGGCGAATGGGTGCGGCTGGAAGTTGAGGCCGCCAAGGTCGGCCTGGAGCCGGGAGCTATGGTCAACGGCTGGGCGTTCACCCAGCACGGCGGCACCGTGTACTGGGACACCGCGGGCATCGTCACCCGCACTCCCCAGGCAGGGCAGACGTTCGACTCGCAGCGAGTGTGGGAACTGGCCGTCGGCGAAGCGGCCGATCTTCCACAACCTGTCAAAGACGCGATCAAGGTCGCCCCCGCGGAACGGAACGACGACCAGAAGCGCGCATTGCGCGAGTATTTTCTGGAGAACGTGCACGCGGAGACGAAGCAGGCATTTGCAGAGTTGCACGCCGAGCGATCGAAAATTGAGAGTGAGTTGAACGCGGTCAACGCAGCAATCCCCAAGTCGATGATCACTGAAGAACTGCCCGAGCCGAAGCCCGCATTCGTCCTCAATCGCGGGGAGTACGACAACAAAGGGGAACCGGTCGAACGGCATCTGCCGTCAGTGCTGCCGCCGTTGCCGGAAGGCGCGCCGCTGAACCGGCTCGGGCTCGCGCGGTGGCTGGTCGATCCGGCTCATCCGCTGACGGCCCGCGTCACCGTCAACCGCTGGTGGCAACGCTACTTCGGAACCGGACTCGTCAAGACCGCCGAAGACTTCGGCATCCAGGGCGATCCCCCGTCGCACCCCGAACTGCTCGACTGGCTCGCGGTTGAGTTCCAGGAGAGCGGTTGGAACGTCAAGGAGTTTCAGAAGCTGATCGTGATGTCGGCGACCTACCGTCAGTCGTCGAAGATCACGCCCGAGAAACTGGCGGCCGATCCGGAGAACCGCCTGCTGGCGCGAGGGCCCCGTTTCCGCATGGAAGCCGAGATGATTCGCGACACGGCGCTGTTCGTTTCGGGACTGTTGAAGCCCGACATCGGCGGCCCGAGCGTAAAGCCGTTCCAGCCGGCCGGATTGTGGAAAGCGGTCGGCTACTCCGGGAGCAACACGGTGAGCTTTTCCCAGGACGACGGCCCCAAGCTGTATCGCCGGAGTATGTACACGTTCTGGAAACGGACGTCGCATCCGCCGTCGATGGCGATCTTTGACGCCCCCTCGCGCGAGTCGTGTACCGTCCGCAGGGAGCGGACAAACACGCCGCTGCAGGCCCTGGCGCTGATGAACGATAAGCAATTTGTCGAAGCCGCGCGGCATTTCGCCCAGCGGATTTTACGACAGGGCGGCAAGACCGATCAGGAGCGGCTGGTGTTCGCTTACCGCAGCGTTTCCGCGCGACACCCTGACGCGCGGCAACTCGAAATCCTGCAGACGGTGCTGGATCGGCAACGGGAAGACTTCGCCGGCAATCCTGCGGCCGCGAGCGAGTTCATCGACTCTGCCACCACGTTGCTCGAACCCGATCACCTCGATCGCGACCGCACAGACGACCCGGAACTGGCCGCCTGGACCATGGTGGCGAACCTCCTGCTCAACCTCGACGTGACCGTCACCAAGGAGTGAGGCATGTCCGCCGTCCTTGAAGAAACCGTCGAAACGATGGCCGACGTGCTGGAGCGCTTAGGGCACGTTCCGGCCGATCGTGTGTTGACGCGGCCGCAGCCCGGTACGGCGACCGAGAAAGATCTGCTGCGCCTCCCGAACGACGTCCGGCGGATGTGCGAACTGGTCGACGGAACTCTGGTGGTGAAAGCGATGGGTGCACCGGAATCGGCAATCGCGGCTGTGCTGCTGATGATCCTTGGCCGTCATCCCGGCCTGTCGAAAGTCGCCGCCTTTCTGGGCCCCGACGGATTGACGCGCTACTTCGGCGACCAGATTCGTATGCCGGATGTCGCGGTGATCCTCCGCAGCCGGTTGCCGGGCGGGAAACTGCCGAAGGAGCAGATCTGTCCGGTGCCGCCCGATCTGGCGGTCGAGATCCTCAGCCCGGGCAATACCGAGAAAGAGATCGAGCGCAAGCTGGGCGACTTTTTCGCGTCCGAAGTGCGGCTGGTGTGGATCGTCGATCCGCAGTCGCGCACCGTGCGCGTCTACACGTCGGCTCAGGAGTTCACGGAATTCGGCGAAGACGACACTCTCGACGGCGGCGACGTGCTGCCGGGATTCACGCTGTCGATCCGCGACTGGTTTGACGAGGCGGAGTGATCTCCCGTCGCCGGTCTCAGCATTCAAAAGACAATCGAACAATCAGGAGCAACTGTGATGGACCTCCTTCGCGAATACGAACTGCTCAGCACCCGCCGTCAACTCTTCGGCCGGGCGGCGCTCGGCGTCGGTACGGCCGCGCTCGGTTCGCTGCTGGCCGGGGATCTGGCTGCGGACAGTTCCGCCGGTTCGGGAGGCGTGCTGGAGCAGACGCATTTCCCGGCGAAGGCGAAGCGGATCGTGTATCTCGTCGCTAACGGTGCGCCGTCGCAGTTGGATCTGTTCGACTACAAGCCGACGATGGACGAGTGGTTCGACAAGGACCTGCCCGAGTCGATTCGGATGGGGCAGCGGCTGACGACGATGACCTCCGGGCAGGCGCGATTTCCGGTCGCTCCCTCCGCATTCAAATTCGCGCAGCACGGCGAGTCCGGAGCGTGGCTGAGCGAACTGCTGCCGAACCTCTCAACCGTGGCCGACGACTGCTGTTTCATCAAGAGCCTTTACACCGAAGCGATCAATCACGACCCGGCCATCACCTACATCATGACCGGGACGCAGCGCCCCGGTCGTCCCTCCCTCGGCGCGTGGCTTTCGTACGGTTTGGGGTCCATGAACAGCGATCTGCCGTCATTCGTCATTCTGCACTCCACCTGGAGCAGCAAACGCGATGCGCAGGCAATCTACGAACGGCTGTGGGGCGCAGGGTTCCTGCCGTCCCACCTGGCCGGCGTCTCGCTGCGGTCCGCCGGGGATCCAGTGCTGTTTCTTTCCGATCCGCCCGGCGTCTCGCGCGACACGCGCCGCCATATGCTCGATGCGCTCGCCGCCCTGAACGAGGAACAGTTCTCGGAGTTCGGCGATCCCGAGATCAACACGCGGATCGCCCAGTATGAGATGGCCTACCGCATGCAGCAGTCGGTCCCCGAACTGATGGATTTCTCATCAGAGACTCAGGATACGCTCGAAGCCTACGGGCCCGACGTGAACACGCGCGGCACCGTGGCCGCCAACTGTCTCCTCGCGCGAAGACTGCTCGAGAACGACGTGCGGTTCGTGCAGATCTTCCACCGGGGATGGGACCAGCACGGCAATCTCACCGGAGACCTGCCGATGCAATGCAAAGACGTCGATCAGCCTCTCACCGCGCTCATAGGCGACCTCAAGCAGCGCGGCATGCTGGAGGACACGCTGGTCATCTTCGGCGGCGAGTTCGGCCGCACGGTCTACTGCCAGGGCGCGCTGTCCCGCGAGAACTACGGCCGCGACCATCACCCCCGCTGCTTCACGATCATGATGGCGGGCGGCGGCGTCAAACCGGGCATCACCTACGGGGCGACCGACGAGTTCAGCTACAACGTCACCGAGAACCCGGTGCACATCCACGACCTCAACGCGACGATCCTGCACTGCCTCGGCATTGACCACAAACGGCTCACCTACCGCTTCCAGGGCCGCGATTTCCGGCTCACAGATGTCCACGGAAACGTCGTCCACGACATCCTGACGTAAGCCGGATCAATCCAGCGGCCGGCGCGAACCAAATGGACCATTCGCGCATCCTCTCTTGAGCGAACGGGGCAGAGCAGCTATTTTTCACCCGTTCGGGACGTGGCGCAGCCTGGTAGCGCGTTTGACTGGGGGTCAAAAGGTCGCAGGTTCAAATCCTGTCGTCCCGACT
>ERZ869936.2722-NODE-2722-length-10057-cov-3.919316_pt1 | contig 10057 bp, 4 predicted proteins | sample MGYA00520876_ERZ869936 | MGnify/ENA primary metagenome ERZ869936 (study PRJEB32218, sample SAMN09650985) | biofilter metagenome | isolation source: enrty point of leading RO module | place: Saudi Arabia: Thuwal, RO plant located on Red Sea | collected 2016-02-17 ... | reverse complement strand
CGGACTTTCGTCCTTACCGGCCCACACGCTTGACCCGCCTTCCGGACGGGGTCCGGAGGCCGCCCCCCTCCCCCCCCGCGCGCGGGGCCTTCGACGACCTAACCCTTTGACTGGTCTATGGTTACGACGGAGTCTAGGGCGACGTCCCTCAAGGTGGTGACCTCGCCGTTCGGCCAGAGGACCTCCACCTCGTCGATCCGGGCGGCGTCCCCGAGGCCGAAATGCAGCCGCGGGTCCTCGGAGCTCTGGAAGCTCGACCCGAGCAGCAGGACCCGCTTGCGAACGAGGTCTCCGGCCTTCACGGTCACGACGGCCCCGGCCGGGTCCCGGGGGACGCGGCGCTTCGGGTCGCCGACCAGCCGCACCATGAGCCACCGGCGCCCGTCGGGGGCGCGGTCGCACCGCAGGAGGCACGGGCTGTCGTTGAGCTCGGTCGTGGCGATGTCGTAGTCGCCGTCATTGTCGAAGTCGACGAGCACCGAGGCGCGGGAGCACTTGTAGATGTCGGCGATGCCGCTGCCGGCGCGGCCGGAGACGTCCTCGACCTTGAGGCGCCGGGCGTCGCGGTTCAGGACGAAGAGGTTGCCCTGGCGGTACTTCGTCTGCTGGTTGTCGAAGCGGGGGTCGTCCACCTCGGGAAAGACGTGGCCGCACGCGAAGAAGACGTCGAGGTCCGCGTCGCAGTCGGGATCGAGGAGGTTGACCCCCCACCCGAGCTTGAAGAACGTCATGTCCCGCAAGCCGACGTTGGGCGCCTTCTCCGTGAAGATCGCGCGGCCGTGGGGCAGGCGCTCGCACAGGAGCACGTTGAACTGGTCGTGGCTGAACTCGGTGATGAGGATGTCGAAGAGCCCGTCGTTGTTGACGTCCCCCACCGCGACGCCCATGGACGCCTGGGGGAAGTAGTCGCTCTGGCTGCGCGCCAGCTGCATCTCGGGGGTCGGATTCTCGAAGGACTTGCCCTCGAGGTTCATCCAGCAGGTGTTGTCGACGCTGTCGTTGGCGACGAAGAGGTCGAGCCAGCCGTCCCCGTCGATGTCCCACGCGACGGGCTGGAACGCGTAGAACGGGCCCGCGCTGTTCTCCTTCGTGGATCGCGCGTCGTAGTCCAGCCAGAAGCCCAGCTGCCGCGTCCGGTCCTCGAACTTCAGCTCCCCCGTCTCGACGAGCATGTTGTGGAAGAACACGTCGTTCTGCGGCAGGAGCCCGAGGGGACCGCAGTAGACCCGCAGCCCCTTCCAGTCGCACGACCGGCCGTCGAGGGACCCGTCGGGATTGATGCGCACCTGCCCGGGGTCGAGGAAGAAGGCGTACATGTCCGCGTACTGGCAGACGTAGAGGTCGAGGTCGCCGTCCCGGTCGTAGTCGAAAAAGCACGCGCCCGTGGCCCACCCGCGCGGGTCGCCCGCGACGCCCGCGGGCCCGCCGGCCTCGCGGAAGGTGCCGTCGCCGTTGTTCAGGTAGAGCAGGTTGAGGCCCCAGTTGCAGACGTAGAGGTCGGGGTCCCCGTCGTTGTCCACGTCGCCGGCGAGCGCGCCGAACGCCCACGACTGGTCGTCCACGCCGGCCGCCTTGCCGCCGGGAACGAAGGTCCCCTTTTGGTTCCAGTAGAGTTCGTTCCTGGGCGCCTCGTCGGGGGGCAGCAGGGTGATGCGCTGCAGCGCCGGGTCCCAGGAGCGGATGTCGTTGCCGTTGGGGCAGTAGAGGTCCATCCAGCCGTCGCCGTCGAAGTCGGCCACGGCGATGCCGGGGGGCATGGCCTCGATGATGAAATTCTTCGCGTAGTCGCGGCCCGTCCGGTTGCGCATCGTGTAGCCCACGGAGCGGGCCACGTCGACGAAGGCGAAGACGAGGACGGCCGCCGGCCTCTCGGGAGGAGGGGGGCCGGGGGGAGGCCCCCAAAGGAGGAAGGCGCCCCCGCCGAGCAGCAGGAGCGCCGCGGCGGCCAGGGGCAGGGAGAGGCGGTTCCGCTTCACCATGGGGGTCTACGAGCCGCGGCCGGAGAAGCGCCAAGTCTAAACCCCGGCCCCCGGATCGGCCGAAAGGGCGGTGCGGGGAGACTTGGGCGACCCGCAGGGAGGGACCTTGAGCGGCGCGGCGAACGGGCAGCGCGGGGCACGACGGGACGTGCCCGCCATCGAACTCCAGCAGAGCGTCGTCTTCCCGGAGGACGTCGTCTCTGTGCAGCTGCCCGACGAGACCGCGGCGGTGCGGTTGCGCGCCCCGGGGGGGACGGCGCCCGAGGCCGCGGTCGTCTCCCCCCGGGGGCCCCGCGTCCCCGGGTCGGCAGCCGCCGTGGCGCCGGTCTGCATCCTGTGCCGGGTCGCCCAGCGCATGCACATGCCCGCCGGCGGGCTGCAGGTCGTCTTCCAGGGTCTCGCGCGCGCCCACGTCGTGGAGCTGCACGCCGAGGCCGGCCGCCTCCGGGTCACGGTGGAGGACGCCGTCGAGCGGGAGGAGGACGACTCCGGCACGAGCCAGCGCGTCCTCGCCCTTCTCGACCTGCTCGCGGAGTACCTGCCCCGGGACGGCAACTACCCCGACGACCTCGAGAGCATCCTGCGGATGAACCTCCGGGGACCGGGGCGCTTCGCCGACCTCGTCGCCGCGTACCTGCACCTGCCCCTCGCGGTGAAGCGCGAGGTCGCCGTGTGCCTGAGCGCGCACGACCGCCTCGGCCTCCTCGTGACCGCCCTCGAGCGCGAGATGGAGCGCTTCGGCGTGGAGGGCGAGATCCACCGCCGCGTGCGCGAACAGCTCGAGGAGCGCCAGCGCGAACAGTACCTGCGCCAGCAGATGCGGGCGATCCGCCGCGAGCTCGGCGACGAGGACTCCCCGGAGGGGGAGAGCGACGGGCGCATGGAGCGGCTGGCGCAGGCCAAGATGCCGAAGGAGGCGCGGGCGACGGCCGAGCTGTAGATCCGCCGGCTGCGCTGCGTGCCCCCCAGCAGCGCCGAGTACCAGGTGATCCGCACCTACGTCGGCTGGCTCCTGGACCTGCCGTGGCGCAAGAGGACGCGGGACCGTCTCGACCTCGACCGGGCGCGGAAGGCGCTGGAAGAGCACCACTCGGGCCTCGACAAGGTCAAGGAGCGCATCCTCGAGCACCTCGCCGTGCGCAAGCTGAAGAAGGACCAGCGCGGACCCATCCTGTGCCTCGTGGGCCCCCCCGGCGTGGGCAAGACGACGCTCGGGAAGTCCGTGGCGAAGGCGCTCGGGCGGCGGTTCGTGCGCATGAGCGTCGGCGGCCTCCGGGACGAGGCGGAGATCAAGGGCCACCGGCGCACGTACGTCGGGGCTATGCCCGGCAAGGTGATGCAGCTGCTCCGCCAGGCCGGCGTGAAGAACCCCGTCCTGCAGATCGACGAGATCGACAAGATGGGCGCCGACCACCGCGGCGACCCCGCGAGCGCGGTCCTCGAGGTGCTGGACCCGGAGTGCAACTCCTCCTTCCGCGACCACTACCTCGACGTGGGGTACGACCTGTCCCAGGTGTTCTTCCTCGTCACGGCGAACCTCGTCGACCCGATCCCCGCGGCGCTGCGCGACCGGCTGGAGATCCTGCGCATCGGCGGCTACACGCGGGAGGAGAAGCTCGTCATCGCGAAGTCGCACCTCGTGCCGCGCGCGCTGGAGGAGTCGGGGCTGCACCAGGGGGACGTGCGCTTCACGACGCAGGGGCTCGAGCGCATCATCGACGGCCACACGCGCGAGGCGGGCCTGCGCGAGCTCGAGCGCAGCCTCACCAAGGTGTGCCGCAAGGTGGCGACGCGCCACGTCGAGGGACGGACCGAGCCGGTGCACGTCGGCAAGCGCCGCGTGCGCGAGCTGCTGGGCCCGGAGCGCTACCGGCCGGAGGTCGCGGGACGGCGTCCGGAGGTGGGCGTCGCGACGGGCCTCGCCTGGACGGCCTTCGGCGGCACCCTGCTCACGATCGAGGCCAACCGGATGCCCGGGAAGGGCCGGCTGATCGTGACCGGCCAGCTCGGCGACGTGATGCGCGAGTCTGCGCAGGCCGCCCTCAGCTTCCTGCGCAGCCACTGCGTCGAGTACGACATCGAGCCCGCGGCGTTCCGGCGCTGCGACATCCACGTCCACTTCCCCGAGGGCGCGACGCCGAAGGACGGCCCGTCGGCGGGCGTCGCGATCGCGACGTGCCTCGCCAGCCTCTTCACGGGGCGCCCCGTGCGCCACGACCTCGCGATGACCGGCGAGATCACGCTGAAGGGCAAGGTGCTCGAGGTGGGCGGCATCAAGGAGAAGCTGCTCGCGGCGCATCGCGCCGGGCTGCGCACGGTGCTCGTGCCGAAGGACAACGCGAAGGACCTCGAGGAGGTGCCCGCGGAGATCCGCCGCGCCCTCGAGATCCTGACGAGCGAGGACGTGGAGACGAACACCGGCGAGGCGCTCCTCGCGCCGCGCGGCACCCGCGACCTCGACCTGGACGACGGCGAGCGCGTGCGCATCGGCACGGTGGACCAGGTCGCGCGCTCCCGGGACTGACGAAACGCGGTTACCACCGCCGCGCGCGCCACCCCGGCGTCGTGCGCCCGGGCGTCGACGCGCGTCTCCCGCCATCCAAATTTGCAACGCCCGGAAGCGCGGTTCCCGCGTGTCCCGGTCGCGCGGAATCGCTTTCGCCAAGGCGTTTTCGCCCCTCTCCATTGCAAGTTTCCGGAAACGGTGCGATCGCATCGGGTCAGCGAACCTTTTCGCCGCGCGACGCGTCGCCGGGGCGGTTGGGCTGATTTCCCCGTTGCCGGGTCGCGCCGTACCGGCCGGCCTCTCGCGCGCGGAGATCGCCGTTCACGGACCGGGAGAGCAAGGAGAGTGACCATGCACCATCGGATCTTCGTCGCCGTCGCCTGCGCCTTTCTCGTCGCGCTCGCCGCGTGCGGGTCGTCGGGAGGCGAGCCGGCCACGCTGGCCACGATCGCCTTCGAGACGACCGCCGTGCCGCCGGGCGGCGCGGGACAGCTCTACAACGTGGTCGTGCGCTTCGCCGCCGAGGGCGGCGCGGTGCTGCCCGACCAGTTCAGCCTCGTCGGCGGCGTGTTGCCCCCCGGCGTGCAGCTGACCGCCGATCTCGAGGACCGGGACGGCGACGGGCTGGCGGACCTCGACGGGGCCCCGACCGGCCACGCGCGCCTGCTCGGCTATCCGCGCGAGGTCGGCTCCTTCACCTTCACGATCAAGGCGATCTCCACCGGCGGCGAGGCGAACCCCTCCCAGCCGGACCTCTCCGCGACGTCGCCCTTCACGATCACGATCGGGCCGGGCAGCGTCGCCATCCTCACCCCCACGGCGGACGAGGGCACGACCGACCCCGCCGTGCCGGCCCTGGACGGGGTCGTGCCCTTCGTGAACCCGGCCGATCCGTCCGCGTTCTACTCCTTCGCCTTCGAGACGGCCGGAGGATCGCGGGACAACGTCAACGCCGTCTACATGCCCCGGGAGCTCGAGCTTTCGGTCTTCGACGCGGCCGTGGTGGCCGACGGCGACCTCATCGACATGGACTTCGACGAGGGCGCCACGAGCGGCGATTCCCTCGATCCCGACTTCAGCGACGGCGGCCTCTTCTGGCTGCAGGCGGGTCCCGGGAAAGTCCAGATCGGCGGATTCCAGTCCCCCCGCGGGCCCGTCGGAACCCTCACGCGCCACGGCGGAGGCCCGGGTCTCGACCCGGTGTGGTTCCAGCGCACCCCCGAGGCGGGGGGCCCGGCGCGTAACGCGCGCCGCGACCTCGCCGACACGGCCGGCCTCGCGGGCGGCGACACGACGCTCGGCGCGGAGCAGCCGGTCCGCTTCAGCGACTACTTCGACCCCGCCTACGAGCACACGGACCCGTCGGCGAGTCCCCGCCGCAAGTATCCCTTCACGGCGGACCAGTACCGGAACGCCTTCTTCATGCCCTTCGTCGAGGGCGTGCACCTGACGCCGCTCCGCTACCGCGTCATCGTCGAGGCCGTCGATACGCGCGGGACGGTGAACGACAGGCTGGACGACGTGATCGCCCGCAAGGCCTTCGTCGTGCAGATCCAGATCCCCGACATCCGCATCGACACGGTGGTCCTCGCGGACGGCACCGCGGGAGTGGACTACACCGAGTTCGTCACCGCCAGCGGCGGCGTGCCGCCCCTGAGCTACGAGCTCGAGTACGTGGACGCCGTGGTGGACGGCGGCGCGACGGCGGTCCAGCCGGGACAGCTCGACCGCGCCGGCCTCGGCCTCGCCCTGGACACCGCCACCGGCCAGTTCTTCGGCGTCCCCCGCGTGGACGGCACGGCCGAGGTGACGGTGCGCGTCTACGCGGCCGTGCTCAACCCGACGCAGGGCGGATCCGCCGCCGTGCCCACCGGCACCGCCGGCGAACTCGACGGCACGCACCCCCTCACGGGCAAGACGGGCCGCCATCGCACGCTCACGCTGGACATCGGCGCGCCCACGCCCCTCGTCGTGGCGAACAAGGGCCTCGCTCCCGACGTGGACGGGCTTCCGTATCCGGGCGACCGGCTGGAGGGCGCCGGCGGCGTGCCTTCGCTGCTGCCCGACCCGGTGGACTTCTCGGGCACCTATCCGTCGGCGACGGCGCTGCGCAACTACGCGTGGAGCGCCCGCTACACGAAGGACTCGAGCCACCCGGACGCGGGCGCCGAGGCCGACGGCCTTCCCAACGCGCTCACCCTGGACGGCGATCCCGCCAGCACCGGGAACGGCGAGGTCACCGGCGTCACGACGGACCGGGGATTCCATCCCGTCACGCTCACGGTGACGGACGTGTACCGCGGCACCGCCGGCGCCCCCGACCCGGGCGCGCCCGGCGCCACCGAGCAGACGATCGCCCTGAGCGTGTCGCCCGACAGCGCCGTCTACATGCGCGGCCTGCAGTCCGGCGAAGGGTCCGGCGGGCAGGCCTCGGGCCTTCTCGACGCGACCGCCCAGATGGGCGAGGCCCGCATGGTGCCCATGTTCCTCGCCTCGACCCTGGTGAAGGGCAGTACGGGCGAACAGCCCGAGATCGTCGGCGCCATGTCGCCCACGGCGGATCTCCTTCCGCTGATGCTGGCGAACGGCGGATCCGACGCCAACGTCGACAAGAGCGGTCCGTCCATCGCCGGCTTCTGGCCGGCGGAGTCCAACAAGCAGGACCGCTGGTGGTACTACTACTACGGCTACAACGAGCAGGCCTTCAAGCACCTGCAGCAGGAGACCTGCTGGATCCAGACGCCCACGGGGAACCACGCGCGCGTGTTCCTGTGGGGCGACACGAAGATCAAGCAGTTCACCTCGGGCTCCTCGACCTCCGACGGAAAGCGCTACCAGGTCTTCGACACCTCGGGCAAGCGCGGCGTCCTCGTCGTCGACCCGCTGACGGGCGACTTCTGGATCCCCGCGATCCTCGACAACACCCAGAGCGGCCAGGACGGCAGCCAGTTCGGCGCCGAGTACGTCCTCTCGTGCACGGGGTACTCCCCGACCCACTCGAGCTACGGGTACGTCTACGGCTGCTACGAGCGCTACTACGGCTACGCGGCCTACATGCGGGGGACCCGGGAGGTGCACCTGCAGGGCCTCGGCAGCTATCTCGAAAGCGGCACGCGTTCGTCCAACGGGCGCCTGGAACAGGGCCGGACGGCCGTTTCCGTGGCCGCCAGCGCCGACGGCGTCTGGTGCGCGACGGCGCTGCCCGGCGGCGACGAGCCCAAGCTCCTGCTCTGGCGCACCGACAAGCAGCCCATCCCCGCGGCGATGCTCGCCCAGAGCCACGTGCGCGGCCTCTCGGGCGTCGACGCGGCCGGGGCGAGCCTCCCCAACGCGTCGTGCGTCGTCGACTTCGGCGGCGCGTCGGCGCGCGGCATCACCCTCGGGTCGACCCCGCGCTACCTGCTGCCGGACTCCCTCATGTTCGTCCGCGACGGGCTCCTCTTCCTGATGGAGCGGCAGATGAACTACGTGTTCGGCGTGAGCCTCGTCGACGGCCACCTGTCGGCGAAGAGCGTCAACAGCCGCTCGCAGCTCGTCTCCGGCATGTCGACCGGGCCGTCGGCGAACAGCGTCGACGGGATGTACATCCCGGACCAGGACACGCTGCGGGGGCAGAAGGCTCCCGACGCGTCCATGGTGCAGTTCAGCTTCACGGGCAACCGGCCCGCGGCGGGCGAGGAGGGTCCCGACAAGGTGGCCTTCGTCGCCGGCGACAACTACTCGCTCTACAGCTTCGACGACTACAACTCCACCTACGTCAACCTCTCCAGCGACTCCGTGCGGCACGGCTACGCCCAGTCGGGCAACCGCCGCAAGGCGCTGCTCTTCCTGGAGACGTCCACGGGCGCCGGCGGCCTCGACCTCGCGGCCTCCGTCCTGAAGGACCTCACCGGGAACAACTCCAACGTCAACGGCGACCTCCTGACGCCGGGGCGTCCCGGCGAGGAGCTCGACTTCCTCGCGGTTTCCCCCGACGGGAAGTACGTCGCCGTGGTGCGGGACGACTCCACCTTCGGCACGTACCGCACGACCTACTACGGTCGCAACCCGAGCTTCTCCACGGTCACGACCAGCTCCACCACCTCGTACTACCGCTCCACCGACGACATCCTGCTGGTGTCGACGGAGGGCAAGGACATGGACAGCGGCACGAGCGCCGTCGAGCCGGTGCTGTTCCTCGGCTCGGGGAACTACAGCGCGAGCTTCAGCGGCACGCCGTCCGCCAACTCAGCCTCCTACGCCCGCGCCGCCTCGTGGCTGAACGCGAAGGGCCGCCGCATCTGCGGCGTCACCTTCGGCGAGGACGGCCGCACGCTGGTCTTCCACTACGCCGGCGACAACACCTACTGGACGAAGTACTTCGGCGGATCCATCCAGTACGGCATCAACGCGCACAGCGGCCAGAGCACGACGTACCGCGGCCTCTCGGCCCAGATCAGCCTGCGCTTCCACTTCCGCACGTCCTCGGACGGCCCGATCGACTTCCGCAGCTCCAGCGCGGCGGCCAACTTCCTGAAGAACAACCTGCAGGGCCTGGGAGGCGTCGGAGCGGTGGGCGACACGTCCGCGCCCTTCACCCACACGAATCCGCGCGTGTCCGGCGGCTCGAACCAGCAGTTCTGGGCGACCTTCCGGAGCGCCGACGGCCGCTTCCTCTACATGGTGTCCGACGGCATCAGCGGCCGGAACTTCCTCGTGGGACTGAACACGACGAGCGCGGCCATCAACGGCCGCGAGCCCTTCGAGCCCTTCAGCCCCCACGCGGCGACCGTCGGGTTCGAGCAGTTCGACGTGAACGCGTGGAACTACGACAACCGCTTCGCGGGATCGCCCGCGGGCGTCGTGAACCCGGCGAGCGGGCGCGACGCGTCGGGCATCCTGTTCCTCGTGGCGAGCGACGCGTCGGCGGGTGCGACCAGCGCCGTGGACCTCGAGGTCTACGTGCTGGACGGCAACGTCGGCGGCGACATGGTCGCGCTGACCTCGGACGTCACCGACGGCACCGCGAACGCGATCAACCACCTCTACGCGTCGTCGGACGCGAACATCCTGGTCGGCCAGCGCGCCGAGACGACCGCCAACAGCGGCAGCTCCCGGACGAGGCTCAACAACGACAACGACCTCTTCGTCGTCGCCAACGTGCACGCCGTGCTCGGGGGCGCCGCGCCGGACGCCTTCGTCCTGAGCGCGGGCGCGTCCCACGGCTCGAGCGTCGCCCTCGTGGGCGAGGGGACCGCCGCGGGCCCGCAGGCGCTCATCTTCAGCTCCGCGGCGTCGAGCGGCTCGAACACCGCGTGGGACGACCGCACGCTGAAGATCGCGCTGCTGCAGCCGAGCGCGGCCTACGACGTGATCGACAGCACCCAGTCCCACTACGCCGTCCTCGCGGGCGGCCGCAAGCTCGACGACGACCCCGACCAGGCCGATTGACCCATTGACCCACCCACGTGCGGATCACTCTCCGCACGATCTCTCGGCCCGGGCGCCCCCCACCGGGGGGCGCCCGGCCTACCCCCGACGCTTCCACCACGCGCGGCAGCCCTCGGCGCTCTTCAGGTCCCCCTTCACGAGG
>ERZ869936.2721-NODE-2721-length-10057-cov-11.117477_pt1 | contig 10057 bp, 7 predicted proteins | sample MGYA00520876_ERZ869936 | MGnify/ENA primary metagenome ERZ869936 (study PRJEB32218, sample SAMN09650985) | biofilter metagenome | isolation source: enrty point of leading RO module | place: Saudi Arabia: Thuwal, RO plant located on Red Sea | collected 2016-02-17 ... | reverse complement strand
TGACTAACTTCAAGTATCTGCGCAATGTGTGGAAGAAGAACACAGAGGAGGAACGTCTGCTGGGCGTATCGCTGACAGGCATCATGGACAACGCTATGATGTCAGGCAAGTCGGCTCACCTTGGAAATAATATTGCAGCCACGCTGAATGCACTCAAGGAACAAGCTATCACTACCAATGCCGCTATGGCTGAACAGCTTGGCATTCCGCAGTCAGCAGCAATCACCTGTGTGAAGCCGTCTGGTACAGTATCACAGCTTGTGGACAGTGCCTCTGGCATCCATGCTCGTCACAATCCGTACTACATTCGCACGGTACGTGGCGACAACAAAGACCCGCTGACACAGTTCATGGTCAATGTCGGTATCCCAGCAGAGCCAGATGTGATGAAGCCGGACAGCACGACAGTGTTCAGCTTCCCGATGAAGTCACCTCACGGTGCAGTCACCCGGTTCGACATGTCTGCCATTGAGCAGCTTGAACTGTGGCTGCAGTATCAGCGTCACTGGTGTGAACACAAGCCATCTGTCACCATCTCTGTCAAAGAGGACGAGTGGATGGAAGTAGGCTCTTGGGTGTATGACCACTTTGATGAAGTGTCTGGTATCAGCTTCCTGCCTTTCAGTGAGCATACCTACAAGCAAGCACCGTATCAGGACTGCACCGTCGAAGAGTATGGCGCAATGCTGGAACAGATGCCCAAGAAAGTAAATTGGGATTTACTTCGTGAGTATGAGAAGGAAGACACTACGTCAGGTGGACGAGAGTTGGCATGTACGGCTGGCGTCTGTGAGATAGTTGACATTGAAGCAGCGTAGTGATAAAGTGTGGAAACGTGGTGAGGGATGGGTGCAATACAACCCTCCCCGCCATCACCCACAGTACGAGGAATGGATGAAGCAACGAGAGAAGGAGAAGCAGGATGAAAGAAAAGATGATTAATGTTCTGAAGAACCATGCCCAAGCAAATGTTCATCTACACATGATGAACATTGAGGCATACTTCAAAAACCCAGCAGGTATCGGTGAGCATTCCGATATCATGGAAGCCATTCAAGGAGAGATGGACAAGATGGCTGTCCACGAAGATCGACTCGCAATCCTCAACAACTGGCCTGAAGGAGAATAAGATGAAGAAGCCTGTAGTAAACGAGAAACTATTGGAGTCTTTTGAAGCAGGGTATGCTGCGTTCAGCCGTGTTGTAAAACGTAAAAAGTTTTACCATCAATGGGCCAATCCCATGAAGAGAGGGACGACAGGCCACAAAGAGTGGCAGCGGGGATGGAACACCGCATACTTTGACAATCTGGAGAAACTGAATGGACTTGGAACTAGAAGCTAAAAACTGGATGAAGGAGAGACAGATGAGTACAATCACTGCAACAGACTATCAGGCAATGGCCTGTGAGACAGCCATCTTTCCAAAAAAACAGGCCACAGAGTATCTCACTCTGGGCCTGACAGGGGAAGCTGGGGAAATCGCCAACAAGGTAAAAAAGTTCATTCGTGATGGAGCCACGAAGGATGAGTACCTAGCAAAACGTATTGAAATTGGTTACGAGATCGGTGACGTGCTTTGGTACTGCGCCGTACTAGCTGATGAAATGGAGATGAACCTTGGACACATCATGGAGAACAACCTACAGAAACTGGCTGACCGACACAAGCGTGGTAAGATCAGCGGCTCTGGTGATAATCGCTAGTTCATAGCCCTTTCAAATATCTTGCCATATTCAAGAAGTTCACTATAGTCATACTTACCATCTTCAGGTGGGCCACCGTGAATTTCGTGATATCTTTGAATTGCCTTGCGTGTAGCTTCAGGGCCAAGTCCCAAGAAGTCACGCTTGGCAACAAAGTCTTCCTTACCACTCATCAGCTTTCCAGCCTTTGACTCAAGTCTAGCTAGTTTCATAATCTGCTGCTTGTAGTCGTTGATGAGTTTCATCACATACTCTTTCTGCTCACCACGGCTGGCATTCTTGTAGTACTCACTGTTCTCAAGGATGGGTACAATATAGTCTGTGGCGTATTCGCCAAACAGCTTGTTGACCAGAGCATCTGCAGCTACCACGCCAGTCTTTTTAGTGATGCGTGAGCGTGGAATATTCAGCCTGTCAATCTCTTCTTCAAAGAAGTTCTTACGCTGCTGACGCAAGATACCAGCAGTCTGACGTGTGATAGGTGCAGTACGACGAAGCGGCTCTGCTCGTGTCGGCACCTCGTACAGTTCACGTGCTTCCATTCCCATCTGTCCAGCGATATACTTTTCAAGTGCGAAGTTGCCCGGAAGTCGTGCGAGGCTTTTCGTAATGATCAGGCTCGTCACGTCGTCTGTGCGTGTCTGCCTTACGAGACGCTCATCGTCAGGTGCCAAGAACGTGTTGTACATGTCCTGTGCTGCTGTAAGCGGAATAGTGTATGTGCTGAAGATGTTTGCACCAAGATTGGCAAGCGCAACGTCCGCCTTTTTACCCAGCAGACCTTCGTATGTAGGATCACTAGGTGCTGTCAGGTCTTTGAACAGTCCGTCAAGTGCATAGATACCAAAGCCAGCACGGAACTGTGTACCTGTCAGTGCCTGAATAGCTGCCATAGCCGGGTTGGCCCCACCGAATAGTGGCTTCTTCTTATCTTCGGGTAAATCTCTGTTAGTCAGATAATTATTCAGCATCTCGCCAAAGAACAAAAACGGTGCTGCCGGAAAAAATGGACGCAGGTCGAATGTCTCACCGTTTGGTAGCTTGCCTTCGTACCACTTCTCACCAGCATACTCACTGCCACGGAATGCAGCGGCACCAAACAGTAGGCCGGTGCCTACCATAGCCTTTGAGATATCCTCGTAGTTACCGTCGCTCTTACCAATTATTGTTCTCAGAACCTTACGGTTAGTAAAATACAGAGGTGAATATTCGTATGTGAAACGCATTGCGTTCATAATAAATCGTGGGAACGGAATGAGTGATGTTGTCAAGAACGGTGCTTTGTGGATGCCGTTGATGATTGCACGTGCGGTGGGGCTGTCAGGTGTGCGCTGATAGGTAAAGTACAGTGCGTCGTCAATGGCCTTGTCAAGCAGCTTTTTACCAAAGTCATTACCGAATACTTGGTTGAAGTTGCCCTCACGCATGATCGACTGCAAGTTGAAGTCACGAATATCTACACCTGATTTTCCGGTTGCCTTGAGATACTGATCACGCAAGGACTTATCATTCAGGATTCGATCATACATGTCATTTAGCTGACGCTTCAGTGAGCCAGCAAATGCAACACGCTTGAACATGTTGTCTGACATAGTGTTGATGGCATTTAGTTCACGGCCAATATGCTCAAGCCGACCCATCTTACCCATTTCACCTTTGGCAGTACCAGCAACGTCACGTAGTTCTCTAAACAGTTCCGTAGCACGTTTTGCAAAACCCATCTCAAAGATAGTGCTGATAGCCATTGTCTCTTCAGGACGTAGTACTCCGAATGCGACAGCAAATAAGTCTTCGTTTGGTGCTGCTTTGAGAGTACGACCAGTGGCTACACCTACACCCGTGCGGATACTGTTTTCCATCGCACGTGTAAGAACGTCGAATCCTACACGGCCAAAGCCAGAGATTGTGTTACGAAACGCTGTAGCACTCTGAGATGTCATTGCAGCAAGACGAAGCGTGTCAAGACGCTGTACTATGTTACGTTTTACTTCGCCTTTTGCTTTTGAGACCGTCTCTACAGCAGCCCTCTCGTCTCCTGATGCTTCTTTTGCGGCGGCTTTTGCAGCAGCTTTCATTGCGTCTTCATCAAGACCAAAGATAGCAGTGGCACTAACGTCAGATATACGACGAAGAACCATCTTAGCTTTACCTGCTTCTGCTAGTTTCTTAGCGGCAGCAGACAGGTCTGCCATAAACACATCTGCAAAGTCGTCAGTAGTGAGGTTATATTTGTCCATGATCTTGCGACCAAAAATATCACCAGCCTGACCGTCCGGGTCAGCTAAGTTCTTCTCACGAATAACACGTGCAACGCCCTCAGTCACACGCTCGTTTTTGAGCAAGCCCTTCTTTGTTGATTTCATTATTTCAACTGTTGCCGCAAATACACGCTTGACTTTTCCAGTGTCCAGACGGACAGTCATGTCGTCCTGTAAGTCAAGACCAAATGAAATCTCATCCATGATGCTATCGCCACGTGCAACAGCTTCAGGGTCAAGAGCGTCTAGCCTATCTTTAACCTTACGTGCTTCAGCAGCATTGGCCTTGATGGTCTCATCAGCTTTTTCTACTGCTTTTACATTCTTCTCTTTTGTTTTCTTGATTGACTCTTCTAGCAGGTCGCCAGTCTTACGATCCATAAAACGCTGTGTCTGCCCCTTCAAAAGACCCACACCCAGCGCAGCAGGTGCGCCACTCAAGCCAAAGGCAAGCGCAGTCTCAGAGGGGTCGTAGTCCTCCCTGAAATCAATTTCCATTTCGGTGTTTTGTTGAGCAATGTTTTGGAGGGAACCTGCAACACCTTCTACAAGAATGGTTGACTTTACAGGATTGGCAGCAGCTACACGTGCAATTTTCGTAGTGATAGGCACCTTGAGTGCTTGACGAAGTGTACCTTGCACGGCTGCTTTGGCTGCGTTTGTTGCAGCGATACCGCCAGCCTTACCCAGACCGGGCAGAAGTAGGCCAGCGTATGTGGACGGTGCCGTTGCGAGACCGCCAAAATAATCACCTATAGCACCCGGAGCGTCAAAAGACGGCAGTTCAGTAAATGTGCTGTATAGCAGACGGTAGTCATGCAGACGTTGCCTTGCACGATTACGTTCTTTGTCACGTAGTTCTGTTTTGCCTGTCGCATCTGCGGCTGCGCCAGACACATAATTGTAGTCATACGCCGCTGTTATTTCATTTACGTTGAATGAGCGGAAGTGTTCGATAAACTCTTCGATGGCATCGTCTTGTGTGATATCGTCAAAGCCAAGACGGTCTTTGGCAAACCGCACCGCTGCTTCACGGATAGCAGAGTTATTGCGAATATTATTGTAGTTTACCTCAGACAGAACGTCATCCTGTGACATACCTTCAGGCACTTCGGTATCATCACCGGACAACATACGATCAAGGTAACTCTCAGGAACACTAGGCGCATCCACAGCGGCAGGTGTTTCTACCTGCACTGTAGGTTGTGGTGTTTCTATCGTTTGTTGAGTTTCGTCTTCATCAAGAAATCTATCGAAGTAGCTAGACATTTAACCAGCCTTTCGTGCCATCAAGCCGCCTTTGTTAAATCTTGGTGGTACACTCTTCTTTACATCTTCTTCTGTTCTGGATGGAACTGCTTCAAGGTACGCAGCAACAGCAGCATCGTACTCCTCTTGATTTGCTGCATCTCTAATCTTAGCTAAAAGTTGATCAGGGCGTAGAGGCCGCTCCTCTTCTTTTTTGTTCCTCTCGTACTCACGTCTACGCAGTTGTTCAAACTCTGCATCAGATAAAAGTGCGGCTGCTTCTGACTCATCTATTCCAAGACCCTCAGAAATAGCAGATATTCTCTGATTTCTACCCAATGCCCCGGCAAAACCACCAAACTTTTCATCTAAAATGTCTGCAGCACGGTATACCTTTGACTTTTGCTCAAACTCACCACGTGCAGCTTGCAACCATTCCTCACTGTACAATCCTGTTGATTGCAGGTCTGAAAAAATTCGGTTGAAATCATCTGTAATTTCATCCAGATTCTTATCACGGTTTTGGGTGAAGGCCGTAATAGCCAAGGCAGGGCCAGAACCGGGATTGTTAGGCTGATATTTCTTTACCATTTTTGACAGGATTTCTGTCACATCACGGTCTTGATATGCTGGATTTTCATTAAACGCATCAATTACACTGCCGGGAATAGTGACTGTTCCAGCGGCATTTTCAACAGTAAAGCTAGGGGTTGTAGAGGTAGATACATCTCCAAGTGCCGCAGTTGTCTGATCAGTTGCTCCTGCAGCAGATGCGTCTGCAGTTTGCCCTGTTCCTGCCACATTCTCAATGTAGCCACGGAATACACCGACAGCTACCATAGCTGGGTTTTCGTCAGGTGGCAGAACTTTCATAAGATCGTTATACACAGTGTTTTCAATCTCTTTGCGTTTAGCAAGACCTTGATCGTATGCGTTGCGCAAATCAACAGACAGTTCGCTTCTAGTTTTAGTGCCACTAGCGATAATTTTAGACGCCTCTACGTACAGTTGGCCGACAGCACCAAGCTGCAGTTCGACTTCACGATCAATAGCATTGTCAATGACACGTTGTGCTGTAGCAAATCCAGAGTCAGTTACAGAAGTTCCAATATTCAATGCGGTATTTAGCTGTTGAATACGTGTTTCAATATCTTCGTATTCTTGCGTACCTCTGTCCATACCGGCTGCTTGTTTTTGCAGACGTGCAATCTCAGATGCAATACTTTCAAACTGTCCCACAAGAGAGATGTTCTTCAGTCTCTCAATTTCTTGTTTAGTTTCAGTATGTGCAGCAGAACCCTCTGTGAAAGTAGCCAATTTAGCTGTAAGCTGACTAATCTCTTCTTGGATAGTGGGCAGTTTACCGGTGGTACGACGATTGATGTTCGACATAATGTCTTCAAACCTGTCGTAGTCCTCCGCCTTCCACGCCTCTGCAGCGTCCATCTGCATGAGGCCCAGATCATCATCGTCTTCTATCAACTGACGACGCTTTAATGTGCTAGAGAGATCATTAATCTGCCCTGTAAGGTTAGCCTTTAGTTCCACATCTGATGTAGAGTCACGCCTTGCCCTCATAAGTTCCAGTTTCTTGAGGTCAGGCGCATTTTCAATATAAGATGCATAGGTCGAGTCACGCAGTGAGCGAAGATACTCCTGCCTGTTAGCAAAGCCGTCCATAGGTGACGGATCATCTGCACTAGCTGTAGTGAGTTCTTCTTCGATACGGGCCAGCCTCTGATCAAATGGCATAATCTCCAAGTCAAATGCAAACTTCTTGAACTTGACTTTAGGAATAATTACAGATGCGTCATACCTGTCGCTTGTACCCATAGCTGCAATCTCAGCGGCAGAACGCTGCTGCGCACGGCCAGCAATGTCTACGTCAACACCAAGAACGGAACTGACAAGACCACCGACACGTGTGTCATCTGCAGGGATTTTGAGAGAAGTGGGGAGAGTTTTGGGTGCGCCAAGGTATGCTTCGGCGTAATCACGGAGTGTGTAGGTTTGACCACCAGCTTGGCCGGGAGCATCTACACCAGCACGTTCAAAGAACGAGCCAATGTCAATACCTTCGTTGTCAATCTTGGCTTGCTGCAAGCTAGTGAGCAGAGCGTCGTAGCCAGAAGCACCATATTCTTCAAGAAGACCAGCAGCATAGGCATCAGCATTTGGGCCACCGATAACTTTGGCACCCTGCTTGAGACGCTCTACAGTGGCATCAACTTTGTCACGTCGTTTTGCCTGATCGTCCAAAGCACGTTGTGTGCGGATTTCAGCAACCTTGTCAATACGGTTGTTGATCCGCTCAATATCACGTTTGAGTGCTTCATTGGCAGATTCGGCAAAGCCCTTAACAAAGCCTTCACCGAATGAGCCTAATCCAAGAAAAGACATATTACGACCTCGACATCAGACCTGTACGTTTGTCGGCTGCTTCACGCATTTCGGCAATAACAGGTGTATCAGCAGTTTCTTCCGGCATACTATCATCCTTCTGCTCCTGCTTGAAACGTTCAAGAGCCAGTTTGACAGTCGTGCCTGACATCTCTTTGTCCTTCTCAAGACCAGAGGTGTATTTTACTTTAGCAGTATCACCAATCAGCATGATTAGTTCTACAAGAACTGGCAGCACCAGCATACCTACGTCGATAGTGTGCTTGCCTTCCATAACTGCGCCAAGCTGCATGGTGTTAGCAATAGTCGTAACAGGAATGCCCATTTCCAGAACGTCAAGAAGCTGCTCTGTCACTTCGTCTGACTGAAGCCGGGGGATGTAATAATCAAGTGCCTCTTCCACAGTGTTATACTGTGGAGGATTAGTCCACGGACGACTGCCCAACTCAGCAGTCAGAGACTGGCCGGGAATGGCTGTGTCAATCATTGGCTGCATTTGATCAAGCATTTGTTATTTCCTCACGCTTCTGACGGATTGCCTCAATGTAAGAAGCAATACGACGAGACGGCTGCATAGGATCACCACGCTTGTCATCATTCATCTGACGACGCTTGGGTGGCCCCATCAGCGTATTAGCACTGACTTCTTTTTCTTCCGGCTTCATCTTCATAACAGTGTTGATATTCTGGTGAAGGATCGGTGATGGGTTAGTAAGAGGCATTATCTATCCTATCCAAACTGAATGTATGCAGCACCAAGTGTACCCAGCAGACCACCAAGGGCAGAGCCAGCTTGTGAACTGCTTGCCATGCGCTGTGCTTCCTTTGTTGCATCTGCACTAAGCTGCGCAACTGCCAGATTATTCAGGCGGTCAAGTTCGCTGTCGGCTGCTTCCCAAGCATGCTCCATGCTGTCAGCATAATATTGCCACAAATTGTTGTAAGCGGTCTTGCTGATATCAAGAATGGCATTAGCATTAAGTTCATTCGCACGGTTGACAGCAGCGGTGTCTGCAGTAGCAAGCTGCCTACGCCACTGTGCATTTGATTGTGCAATGACTGTCTGGTTCTGTGCGTTGAACTGGTCACGCTGGTTGTTCATTTCAGCATTGAAACGCTCAATGGTGTTGGCCTGACCTGCATTGAACTGCGCCTGTGCATTTTGCTGTGCAGCGTTAAACTGTGCGGTCTGGTTTGCCAGATTAGCAAAAAACTGATCGACTTGGTTCTGACTAGTGGCATTAAACTGACGTGCAGCGTTGGTAGCTGCCTGATCTGTAAACATTGCCTGTGTGCGCTGCTGCGCCTTAAACAACTCTGTCTGCTGTTGATTTGACAGGTTTGCCATGTCTACCTGCAAAAATGACTGTGCGTTCTGTACAGCAGCTTGCTGGCGATTGTTCAGGTTCTGTGTGTCCATCTGCGCAAGTGCAGCAGCCTCAGACATCACAAGTGCCTGTCGATTAGACAGATTATTCAAATTCATGGTATTGGCAGCACGGCTATTCTCAAGCTGTACCTGCTGCTCTGCTGTAAAGTTCAGGTTGGCAATATCAGAGATGCGACTTGCATTAGCGACACGTGCTTGAAACTCTTGGTCAAACTCCTGACCGATAAACTGCGCACGTTGCTGTGCAGCAAGCATAGCACGTTGCTGCCTGTTTGACAAGTTCTGTGCTTCAAACTGTGCTGTTGTTGCAGCGTCAGCCTGTGCAATCGGCAGTGCAGATTCGATAGTGGCCTGTACGATAGCTTGACCAGCAAGGCTAGATGCTCCAAGGCCACGCTGTGCCATGGCGGCAGTAGCATTGCGCATAGCACCTGCAGCCCATGCAGGTGGGTTGGATGCATCAAAGTTTGCAGTAAGCTGCGCAAGCTGGCCCTGCACTGTTGCTTGTGTAGTCGGTGTAGCCTCTGCAGCCTGTACCTGTTCAGTAAACTGCGCAGCGGTAGTGGCATCTGCAGCAGCACCAGAGATAAGTTCACCGTCTTGGATTTGACGCTGTACAGGATTGTCGATAAGTGTGGCATTGCCCTGTGCTGCAGTTAGATCGCCTACACTAGATGCCGTTTGCTGGGCCGCTGTGACCTGCGCACGTGGGTCTACGGTAGTTTGCGCTGCCTGTGTAGCATTCATGGCTGCATCGACTGCTGGTGCAGCTTGTGCGGCTTCTACCTGTGCAGCGGCGCTTTCCTGTGCAGGTGCAGCAACTGCAGTGGTAGCCATAGCTGTAGGCACCTGAACTGCACCAGTTACCGTGCCAGTTGTAGGGGCGATATACTGACCCATCTCACTAGGTGTCATAGCCGCTTGTGTTACCCCGCCTGTTGGCAGACCCGGCTGGAACATACGCTGTACAGTAGCTTCCTGTACATTTTTAGCTGCGCCTTGTGTCTGTGCAGCAGGTGGTGTGGTTGTAGTGGGCGATATAGGATTTGGCTGAGAT
>ERZ869936.2720-NODE-2720-length-10060-cov-17.890955_pt1 | contig 10060 bp, 8 predicted proteins | sample MGYA00520876_ERZ869936 | MGnify/ENA primary metagenome ERZ869936 (study PRJEB32218, sample SAMN09650985) | biofilter metagenome | isolation source: enrty point of leading RO module | place: Saudi Arabia: Thuwal, RO plant located on Red Sea | collected 2016-02-17 ... | reverse complement strand
GGGGCGACGTGGGTGCGGGTGGGAGAATTGGGCCGCAATGCGAAGGGAGAGACGGACGAGAGCGAGGAGGCGGACTGAGGCGACTGGGGACGCGGCGGGAAGGCACTGGCGGGACGTCGGTGGTGGTCGTCAATTCAGTCTGGATGAGCCGCTGGCGGCACGGAAAGGGAGATCTTGCAAGAGGTCTTTTCACTTCTGCCGGCAATCCCGGTCTGTCGCCCGGTCGTCGGCCTGCCCTCGACGATTGTGAGTCCGCTGCCGGCTCTGCTCGTCCCGCCAGCGAGCGATCTCCTCGTGATTGCCGCTCAGCAACACATCGGGAACCTGCATGCCACGAAATTCGCGGGGCCGGGTGTACTGCGGGTACTCGAGCAAGCCTGCCTCGGAAAACGACTCGTACTTGCTGCTGGTTTCGTCGCCCAGGACGCCGGGCACGAGCCGAATGACGGCGTCGATCAGCAGCATGGCGGGCGTTTCGCCGCCGTTGCAGATGAAGTCGCCGACCGAGACCTCGAGCGGCTGGAGCCCCTGGCTGATGCGGTCGTCGAAGCCTTCGTAGCGCCCGCAGAGGAGCAGCAGCCTGTCTTCGCCCGCGAGTTCCTCCACGAGCGATTGATCGAGCCTTCGGCCTTGGGGGGTGAGCATTACGAGTTTGCCGGGCGGTTCCGCTTCCTGCCGGACCGCCTCAACGCAGTCGAATACGGGGGGGCAGCAGATCAGCATGCCGGGGCCTCCGCCGTAGGGCGTGTCGTCGACCGATTTGTGCCGGTCGGTCGCCCAGTCCCGGAAGTTCCACAGGTGGATTTGGACGAGCCCGGCGTCGATCGCCTTCTTCAGCAGGCTCTGGGAGAGATAGCCCTCGAAGATTGCGGGGAACAGCGTGAGGACGTCGAAACGCATTGGTTCACCGAGAGGTGTGTAAATGCATACGAAAAAGCCCACCGGGTGCAACCGGTGGGCGTTGCTGGTTCGGAAATTCGCATTGCCGGCGGCGCTATTCGGAGCTTGCACTCTCTTCGGCCGGCGCTTCCTCGGCGGCAGCATCGCCTTCGCCGCTTGCGCCTTCTTCGGCGGAGGCTTCTTCTTCGGGCGGCGCCTCGGGCTTGGGTTCCTGCGGCGGCTTCATCGGCGGCGGTTCCTTCGCGACGCCCCAGTTGCCTTCCTTGACCTTTCTAATCAGGACGGCGACCTTCTCCGACGGCTGCGCGCCGACCGACAGCCAATGGTCCACGCGATCGAGGCTCACGACGACGCGTTTCGATTTGTCCCGGACCATCGGGTCGTAGTGCCCGATCTCTTCGATCGCCCGCCCGTCGCGCGGCGCCCGCTGGTCCATGACGCAAATTCGGTAGAAAGGCCGATGCTTGCGGCCAAGCCGCTTCAAACGAATACGTACTGACACTCGCTGCTCCTGATCGCTGTGTTGACGGCGGCCGCTGTCGCCGCTGTGTTGACGGCGGCGGCAGACGCCGCATTGTCTCCGTCGATTATCGTCGACGCCGGTTCTTCTTGCGGGCGTCTTTCGCCCGTTTCCGCTCCTGCTTGCGACGGTCCTTGATCACATTCTTGTCGGTCGGTCCCCGCTTGCTCCGCTCTTTTTTCCGGTGAATGCTGGCGCCCGGGTTGACCATTTCCTTCTGCATGGCCTGCACCTGGCGAAGCTGGTCCTTCTTGGAGAGGCCGGCCATCTGCTGCATCATGCCGGCCATGCCGTCGAACTGCTTGAGCAGATCGTGGACTTCGGCCGGGTCGGTGCCGCTCCCGCGCGCGATGCGATTCCGTCGAGAACGGTCGATTCTGTCAGGATTCTGGCGTTCGTCAAGCGTCATCGACCGAATCATGGCCTCGACGCGTCCGAGATCGCGGTCTGGATCGGCGCCGTCCATGGCTTCCATCGCCTGCGCCATCTGTCCGCCGCCGGGGAGCATCTTCAGCAATCCCCCCATCGACCCCAGCTTTTTGATCTGGCTCATCGCCTTCAAGAAGTCGTCCAGGGTGAATTTGCCAGCCAGCATCTTCTCCTGCTGGGCCGCCATTTCTTCCTGGTCGAGGACGCGCTGGGCGGTTTCCAGCAGAGTCGCCACGTCCCCGTGGCCGAGAATCCGCTGTGCCATCCGGTCTGCATAGAACGGCTCGAGCCTGTCGAGTTGCTCGCCGACGCCGATGAACTTGATCGGCACGCCGGTGACCGCCTTGACCGACAGGGCCGCTCCGCCCCGGGTGTCGCCGTCCAGCTTGGTAAGGATCACGCCGTCCAGTTCCAAGGCTTCGTTGAAGGACTTGGCGCTATTGACGGCGTCCTGGCCGGTCATCGCGTCGCAGACGAGCAACGCCTGGTGCGGCATGAGCTTGTTGTCGATCCGCGTGAGTTCGCCCATCAGTTCGTCGTCGACGTGCAGCCGGCCGGCCGTGTCGAGGATCAGCACGTCGCAGCCCTGCTTGTTGGCCTCCTTGCGGCCGTTGGTGCAGACCTTGACCGGCGTGCTTTCGCTGGGAGGCTCCGAGTAGACCGGGACGTCGATCTGTTCGCCGATGACCTTGAGCTGTTCGATGGCGGCGGGGCGCTGCAGGTCGGCCGCGACGAGCATCGGCTTGGCGCCCTGTTCGCGCAGCATTCGCGCCAGTTTGCCGCAGGTGGTCGTTTTTCCGGAACCCTGCAGGCCGCACATCATCAGGACCGTCATTTCCCCGCGGCGGAGGTCGATCCCCGATTCCGCCGGTCCCATCAGGTTGACGAGTTCCTGATAGACAATCCCGACGATCTGCTGTTCCGGCTTGAGCGACTTGAGCACCTGGTCGCCGACCGCCTGCTCGGTCACGCGGTCGGTGAACGATTTAGCGACGTCGTAATTGACGTCCGCCTCGAGCAAGGCCTGACGGACCTTCCGCATTCCGTCCCGGATGTTGGACTCCGTCAACCGCCCTCGGGTCATGGTCCCGATGGCGTCGGTCAAACTCTGGGTAATGCTCTCGAACATGTCTCTGCTTGAGGTGCGGTGTACCGGAGGTTTCTCTGGATGAGGTCGATTTTAGGGCGCTTGCGCCACGTCAGCAACGCGCCCCTGCCGGTCGTTCAGGCGCTTTGCAGAACTGTGTTTGTGCTGAGGGGGCAGGTTGGCTGGAATTCGTCATCTCCGGCGAAGTGACGGGTCAAGAGCCGAGAGTCAAGGCCCAAGGGGCCAGAGTTGCTGACGGCTATTGGCTAATAGCTATTGGCGAATTGCATCCGCGACCAGGAACGGATCGTTCTCAAGGCCACACATCGCGCTGCAAAGCGGTTTGAGCGGCCGCGATGCCATCGCGCGGAACCGTTTCGAATGGAACAGCGGCGTTCCGTCAGATTCCGCCAGCAGATTCCGTGCAGCGCGAGCCATTACGTCGGGTTGCAGACATAACGACGGGCAACGAACACGATGGCTCGCATCGCGGCGCGCTATTCGACACAATACAGTTCTGGAGCGCCTGGATTCGACAGGGACGGGCCCTTCCGCGAACTGAAACTTTGCGGCTGCCCGCGGCATCGCGATGACAAGTAGCACGGACACCGCTTGGATTCTCGTCGGAGAAGAGCAATACTGGTCGCAGATCTACAAGATCTCGGGCGGGCGCGTCACGCGCGTCGGTCGTTCTGCGGACAACGATATCGTGCTGGCCGACAGTCGCTGCAGTCGCCACCATTGCGAGGTCGCGGTGGTCGACGGCGCGTGGATGATTCGCGACTGCAAGAGCCGCAACGGCACGTACGTCTGGGATCGTGAAGTCGGTGAAGACTCTCCCGCCAAGCTGCGCGACTGGGACGAGATCCGTCTGGGGCCGCACCGCCTCGTCTTCACGACCGATCTCAAATCGGCTTACGACAATCCCGCGTCGGGACTCGGCGAGACGATGGGGGACACCGAAGTCGACATCCCTACGGTGAATCTGACGGCGGAGGACACGATCCTGCCGCGCAGAAAGGGCGAAGACCGTTCCGAGACCAGCCGCAAGCCCGATCTGCGCCCCCGAGCGCCGATTTCCATTCCGTTTGATCGGGCGACGCGGGCGCTGATCGGGGAGTCGCCGGCGATGAACTCCCTGCTCGATCAGATCCGCCGGATCGCGCCGACCGACGCCACGGTGCTGATCCGCGGCGAGAGCGGGGTCGGCAAGGAACTGGTCGCCCGCGCACTGCATGAACACAGCCGCCGCCTCACGGGACCGTTCGTTTGCCTCAACTGCGCCGCACTCAATGAAACGCTGCTGGAGAGTGAACTCTTCGGGCACGAAAAGGGGGCCTTCACCGGGGCGGCGGAACGCAAACTGGGAAAATTCGAACTGGCCGACACCGGCACGCTCTTTCTCGACGAGGTGGGCGAGTTGAGCCAGTCGATCCAGGCCAAGTTTCTCCGCGTTCTGGAAGGACAACCGTTCACGCGGATCGGCGGCAGCGATCCGATCCGGGCGGACGTCCGCCTGCTCGCGGCCACGAACCGGGATCTGGAAGTCGCCGTCAAGGAACAGAAGTTTCGAGAGGATCTCTACTTCAGGTTGCACGTGGTGCAGATTCCGGTCCCCCCGCTCCGCCAGCGGAAGAGCGACATCCCTCTGCTGGTCGAGCACTTCGTGGAACAATCGGCGCGGCAGGCGCAGCGCGAACCGCCCACGGTCGGGCCGGCCGCGATGGACCGGCTGTGCGCCTATCACTGGCCCGGCAACGTCCGCGAACTGAAGAACACGATCCACCGGGCCGTCATCTTCGCGGCCGGCGACGCGATTGAACTCGCGGATCTCCGCTTCAGTTCACTCGATCTCAGCGACACGTCGACCTTTTTCACCGGCGATGTGCTCGACGCCGCCGAGCGGTCTCTGGAAGAGGTCGAGCTTTCGCATATCCTTGCGACGCTGGAGCACACCGGTTGGAACAAGAGCCGCGCCGCCGAAATCCTCGGCATCGAGCGGTCCACGTTGGACCGCAAGCTCAAGCGGCATAACATCCAGCGGCCGCAATCCTGATCGATTTCGGTCCGCACAAACCAGAGGAGAATCGAACTCGACATGAGTCATGATCCAGGCTTCGCAGAACAGGACGCGCCGCTGCCCTCCGAGCACGACAAGCAATCTCGAACCTGGGCCATGGCGATTCACCTCTCGCAGTTCGCGAACTTCATCGTCCCGACCGCCGGTATCATCGCCCCCATCGTCCTCTGGCAGATGAAGAAGGACGAGTTTCCCGAACTGGAAGAGCACGGAAAGAACGTCACCAACTGGTTGATCTCGAGTTTGATCTACGCGGTCGTGAGCGGCGTGCTCACGATCGTCTTCGTCGGCTTCCTGCTCCTGCTCGTGCTCATCGTGCTGGGCGTCGTCTACCCGATCATCGGCGGCATCAAAGCCAACAACGGCGAAACATGGAAGTACCCGGGGGCCATTGCGTTTCTGAAATAGACGAGAGTCTGCAAACGAGTCGGCTGCAATGGGCTTGTGGCGATCGTCCTGCGATGAGTCATTCTGCTCTGTGGATTGAATCGCTCCGCAATCTCCTCACGAAATGGCCACTTTGAAGATGCTCAGCCGTCGCGCTTTGTTGCAACGAACCGCCTTCGCGGCTCCGGCCTGGTTTGTCGCACGGTCGTTTCCCGCCTTGGCGGATGACGCCGCCACCGGTCTGATCGTCCACGAACGGGTGCCGCACAACGCGGAACCTCCGCTCGACCGCCTCGTCGAGTCGTGGATTACGCCCAACGACCTGTTCTACATTCGCAGCCACGCGCCGGTTCCCGAAATCGACGCAGACTCGTTTCGCCTGGAGGTCGAAGGTCTCGTCGACAGGCCGTTGTCCCTCTCGCTCGCGGAATTGCGGCAACGCGACCGCAGGCAGTCGGTCGTCGCCACAATGACCTGCGCCGGAAACCGCCGCAACGAGCACAACGCCGTCAAGCCGGTCAGCGGCGTGATGTGGCAGGCCGGCGCGATCGGCAACGCGGAATGGACGGGGATCCGCCTGTCGGACGTCCTCAAGCAGGCCGGCGTGAAAGAGAACGCAAGGCACGTCTGGTTCGAGGGGCTCGACCAGGTGGAGCGCTCCAGCGGCGTCATCCCGTTCGGCGCGTCGATCCCCCTCGACAAGGCGATGCAGGATGAACCCGACATGCCCGGCGCGCTGATCGCGACCGCCATGAACGGCGAGCCCCTGTCCCCCGATCACGGCTTCCCGGTCCGCACTGTGGTGCCCGGCTACATCGGCGCCCGCAGCGTGAAGTGGCTCGGAAAGATCGTCGTCAGCGATCGTCCATCGCCGAATCACTATGTGCAGCATGCTTACAAGCTGGTCGAGGAAGACACCGACCGCCAGTGGTCCGCCGCGTCGCCGATCGAGACGTATGTCATCAACTCCGTCACCTGTCTGCCCGCCGACGGCGCCTCCGTGGCGCCCGGCGAACTCACGGTCAAAGGCTACGCCCTCGCCGCCGGGCTGCCGGAGCGCACCATCCGGAACGTCGAAGTCTCGACCGACAAGGGCCGGACCTGGCGGAGCGCCCGGTTTGAAGAAGAAGCCCGGCCCTACTGCTGGCGATTGTGGACGGCGCGCGTCGCCGTTGATTCCAACACCAGCGGGCTGATCGTCCGGGCCACTGATTCCGCTGGAAACCGGCAGCCGGAGACGGTCCCGTGGAATCTCAAGGGCTATCTCTTCAACGCCTGGCATCGCACCGCGATCGACGTTCGTTGACTCTGCAGCCGAGCCAGGGCGTTCGCAGGGGATGCATCGCGATGCGGGAACGCCTACGATCAAGCGCGTTTCATGCTCTGAGGGCAACCCGCCATGTCGAATCGCTGTCCTGCGGACCGTCGCGCGGGTGGGAATTCACGGCGCGCCGCCCTGACCCTGCCGGAGGCGCTGTTGGCTCTCTGCCTGTTGGCGTGGGTCGTGGTCTCGCCGACGACCTTTGTGCTCAGCGTGTTCTGCCTGGCTGTGGTCGTTCTGTGGAGCCTCGCCAGTCTCCGCGCTCCGCGGGCGACGTTTTCCGCCACGGCGATCCTCCTGCTGGGATTCGCTCTGATCGCGCCTCTTCCCGGCCGTCTCCTCCAGAGCCGCGAACAGGCCCGCCAAAACGTGGCCCGCGATCATCTTCGGAAAGCCGCGCTGGCCGTGGAGAATCGGCTCATGAACGCGCCGGCAAGGCGCGCTGAACCGACGCGCGAGACGCGGCGCTGAGACGCCGAAATTCGGGCCCCGAATTCTGCGAACAAATAGCAGCTGCCGTTCTGATGCGACGCATGACGGCCTGTTCGGCGGGAAATCCGCCTTCTTGTTCTGCCGTCTCAATTGCTTGCTGGACAACGGGATACGTCCCCGGCACACTGGCATTTTGTGGTTTCTTTCGATCGCGAACAGATTTTCACACCGATCCCCGTCCCACGCGGGCTTAAGAGGGCAGGCAGAAGGCAATCACCGTGGACGATGCCGAGACTGCTGAGTTGCTGCGCCGCGCCAAACTTGGCGATCGCACCGCACTGGGAGAACTGCTCAATGCCCATCGCGACTATCTTCGGCAATTGGCCGACGGGCAACTCGATTCGCGAATCAACGCCCGTCTCGATGCCAGCGATCTGGTCCAGCAGACCTGCCTTTCCATTCACAAACGGATCACCGAATTCGACGGCGAAGACGTTCCACAGTTCGTCGCCTGGCTTAGAGAGGTCCATGTTCACAACGTCCGGAACGCAATCAGGGATCAATTGCACGCCGGGAAGCGAGCCGCCGGGCGGGAGCGGCCGGAGGTCGATCCGGCGCACCAGGCGGAAGAGCGGCCCTCGCCGAGTCAGCATGCGATTCATGGTGAAGAGGCGCAGCGGCTGTCCCGCGCCCTGGAGCAACTCCCGGCCGATCAACGGGAAGCGCTCCGGATGCGGTATCTCGAAGGGAGAACGATCGCCGAGATCAGTCGCGACATGGGCGTCACCCGCGACGCGCTGGTCTGGCTGCTCAGGAAAGCCATGCAGAACGTGCGGAAGCATCTTGATTCCCCCGGGTAGGGGGTTTCAACCGTGTCAGTTCCCCACAACTCGGCTGGGGACGGGCGCCGAGAAACCGGGCCCAAGGGATTCTCGAATTGGACACAGATTTTCGCGGGGTATCCCTCACGAGGCGGCAGCGCTGAGGCGGCATCGATTCAGACGCGCAGGGCGTCGACACGCAAGACAGCAATCAGCGAAAATCTGTCCGATCCGTGGTCATCCTCGTTCCATTCGAATCTCTCGACCACGTGGCCGGGGCTGGAGCGACCAACGGGAGTGAAGCGACGGTCGTCGCAAGTGTTCGTCCGAAGTCTCACGACTTCGGCTACACGACCGGGGAAGAGCGCTTCCCTGCGGGTCGCGGCTAAACGCACATTGAGAATTGACAGGTTGCAAATGGGTCGTACGACGACGAGAGGGCCGAGGCCATGACTGATCGCAAGGAGACGACGACCGACCAGGATCCGCGCGTCAAAGCCGCGCTCGCGGACTATTTCGACCGCATCGATCGCGGCGAACCGGTCGACCGGGATCGCTTTCTCGCCGAGCACAAGGACATTGCGAACGATCTCCGCTCGTTTCTGGCGACCGAACAGGAAGTCGCACAACTTGCCGACCCGGCCGGCGACAAGCCGGCCGCCGGCTCTCCCGACGTCTCCACGCAGTCGGTCGCTGAGAAAGGGGAGGAGACGATCATTCCCGAGCGCGTGCGGAAAGAGACCGGTCCCACCGGCAGCGGGACGCTGCCCCCGGAATTCGGACGCTACCGCGTGCTGAAGCCGCTCGGCAGCGGGGCGATGGGCACGGTCTATCTGGCGGAAGACACGCAACTCGAACGGCGGGTGGCGCTGAAGACCCCCAGCTTCGACGGCGACAACACCGAAGAACTGCTGGAACGGTTCTATCGCGAGGCGCGGTCGGCGGCGACGCTGCGGCATCCGAACATCTGCCCGGTGTTCGACGTGGGCGAGATCGACGGGACGCATTACATCTCGATGGCCTACATCGAGGGCCGCCCGTTGTCGGCCTACATCCAGCCCGATCATCTGCCCTCGGAACGCAATACGCTGTTGATCGTGCGGAAGATCGCCCTGGGGCTGCACGAGGCGCATCAGCACGGGATCATCCACCGGGATCTGAAGCCGGGCAACGTGATGATCGACGAGAAGGGCGAGCCGATCGTGATGGACTTCGGTCTGGCGCGGAAGGCGTCGAGCGGCGGCGAGGCCCGGCTCACGCAAAGCGGAACGATCGTGGGCTCCCCCGCTTACATGTCGCCCGAACAGGTCGAGGGGGATTCGGACCAACTCACCCCGGCGGCCGACCAGTACAGCCTGGGCGTGATGCTGTATGAACTGCTGACCGGAGAACTCCCCTTCCGAGGTTCGATCACTGCGGTCATCGGCGCGATTCTGACGAAACAGCCGACGCCGGTTGCGGAGTTGCGCAGCGACCTCGATCCGCGGATTGTGGCGCTGTGCGAGAGGATGATGCACAAGGAGGCGGGGAAGCGGTTTGCTTCGCTGCGGGAGGTGGCGAATGAGATTCGTGGGATTTTGAGCCAGGCGGGCGGTGGGCAGGTTACGGGGGAGGCGAAGCCGCAAGCGGGGGGGGCGAAGCCGCAAGCGGTGGAAAGGAAGAAAAAGAAAACGACAAAGGCTGCGGCGGCGTCGATTACGGCGAGCAACGTTTCTTCACTCTACGAAGCGGCTCAGAAATGCATGCGCAAGCACGATTACGAACAGGTCGTCCAGCTTCTGGAAAAACTTCCCGAACGCAAGCGGACTGACGAGGTCGACAAACTTCTCGCTAGGGCACGGCAGTTGGCTGACGAAGTGGCCTTCCTCATTGCGGAAATCGAGGAGGCCGAGCGACTGAACGACAACGAAGCGCTGGCCGTGAAAGTGGACGAGCTGCTGAAGCTGAAGCATCGACGGGCGCGGCAGATCAAGGAGGAACTGAGTCGCTACGGGAAAGGCCGGCTCTGGAAAGCGGGGGGGTGGACCCCGGACGGGCGGCGGATCGGGGAGGGGAGCTGGATTCCGTGGATCGGCGTGGCGGT
>ERZ869936.2719-NODE-2719-length-10065-cov-3.312388_pt1 | contig 10065 bp, 8 predicted proteins | sample MGYA00520876_ERZ869936 | MGnify/ENA primary metagenome ERZ869936 (study PRJEB32218, sample SAMN09650985) | biofilter metagenome | isolation source: enrty point of leading RO module | place: Saudi Arabia: Thuwal, RO plant located on Red Sea | collected 2016-02-17 ... | reverse complement strand
CGCGGGATGGGGGAGGAACCCCGTCCCTGCATGCCTGGCCGCCCGCGCGGTCCGCCGCGCTACAGTGGCGCGCTCCCCCCGCCATGCGGATCCTCCTCGCCTCGGACTCGTTCGACCCCGCCGTGGGCGGTGTGCAGCGGGTCGTGCGCGACCTCGCCGAGACCCTGATCGAGGGGGGCCACGAGCCCGTGGTCCTCGCTCCCTGGGCGGCCGGTCTCGAGGCGGCCGAGGAGATCGGGGGCGTGCACGTCGTGCGGGTGCGGCTCGGTCGCCCCGCGGTGGGTGCGCGTGCGCTCCTCGGTTTCGCCGCGCGGTTGCCGTCGGCGCGCGCGCACGTCGCCGGGCTGCTCCGGGCGTTCCGGCCGGACGTCGCGCACCTGCACTTCCTGCAGAGCCCGCTCGCGTACCTCGTCCCGCGGGCGTGCCGCCGGGCGGGCGTCCCGCTCGTCGTCACGGCCCACGGGCGGGACGTCGTGGGCCCGATGGTCGAGGACGACCCGTTCGGCCGCCGCGCGGTCGCCCGCACGCTGGCGGCCGCCTCGGTCGTCACCGCGCCGTCGAACGCGACGCTCTCGGACGCGCGGCGCTGGGTGCCGGGGCGTCCGCGAGGCATCTGGCAGGCCGTCCCGAACGCTCTGCCGGCCGACATGGAGGGCTGGCTCGATCGGCCCGCGGCCCAGTGGACCGGCGTCGTCGCAGTGGGCGAGCTGCACCCGAAGAAGGGCTTCGACGTACTCATCCGCGCGGTGGCGCGCCTGCCGAACGTCGTGCTGCGCATCGCGGGCGAGGGTGCGCAGAGAGGCGAGCTCGAGGCCCTCGTCGACGAGCTGGGCGTCGGCGACCGCGTGGCGCTGCTCGGGTTCGTCGGGCGGCGCGACCTGCCAGACCTCCTGCGCGAGTCCGCCGTGCAGTGCGTGCCGTCGCGGCGCGAGCCCTTCGGGCTGGTGATCCTGGAGGCCTTCGCGTGCAGCGTGCCGGTGGTGGCCTCCAACGTGGACGGCATCCCCGAGGTCTGCGGTCCCGAGGGGCCGGCGCTGCTCGTCGCGCCTGACGATCCGGACGGGCTTGCCACGGCGCTGTCCCGCGTCATCTCCGAGACGGCGCTGCGCGGGCGTATGATCGCCGCCGGACGCGTCCGGGCCAGCCAGCTGACCCGGGCACGCCACGCGGAGCGCACCATGGACCTCTACCTACGGGCCATCCACGGAGACGGACGTGCCGGCTGAGCCGCGCGTGCTCGCCGTGATCACCGCGCGGGGCGGCTCGAAGGGCATCCCGCGTAAGAACCTCGCGCTCGTGGGCGGCGAGCCGCTCGTCGTGCACGCCGTGCGCCAGGCGGCCGCGGCGGGCCGGCTGACGCGGTACGTGGTCTCGACCGACGACGCGGAGATCGCCACCGCCGCGCGCGCGGCCGGCGGCGACGTGCCGTTCGTGCGGCCTGCCGATCTCGCACGGGACGACACTCCGACCCTGCCCGTGCTCCTGCACGCGGCGCGGACACTCGAGCAGGCGGGCGACGCGCCGTACGACTGGATCGTCTGCCTCCAGCCCACGAACCCCCTCCGCCGGGCCGCCGACATCGACGCGTGCGTGGCGAAGGCGGTCGAGACCGGCGCGGACTCCGTGGTGACCGTCTGCCGTGCCCCGCATCCGGCCAAGATCAAGCGCATGGAGGGCGACCGCCTGCTCCCGTACGTGATCGACGAGGCGGAAGGGGCGCGGCGCCAGGACCTCGGCGTCCCGGCGTGGCGGCGCAACGGCGCGGTCTACGTGTTCCGTCGCGACGTGCTCGAGGCCGGCCGTCTCTACGGCGACGATGTGCGCGCGGTGGAGATGCCGGCCGAGCGCTCCGTCGACATCGACGCGCCGTCGGATCTCCTGCTCGCGAACGCCCTCTGGGACACTCTCCGGCCTCCCGGCGCCTGACGCCTGCCGGGGCTCGAACCGCGCTCGGGGCCTGCAAGGACGCGGCGCCCGTGCGCACGAAGATCGTGCGGGAGGTGGGCGCCAACCACGGCGGGGACGTCGGGCTGGCGAAGGAGATGATCGCGGTCGCGGCCGACAGCGGCTGCGATGTCGTGAAGTTCCAGTCGTGGCAGGCGCAGCGGCTCGCTCCCGGCGACCCGAACTTCGAGCGCCACAGCAGGGCCGAGCTGTCCGACGACGCGCACCGCGAGCTGATCGAGTGCTGCCAGGACCATGGGGTCACGTTCCTGACCACCTGCTTCGACTGGCGCCGCGCCGACTTCCTCGCGTCGCTCGGCCTGGAGACCATCAAGGTCGCGAGCCCCGACTGCGGCTCGATCCGCATGCTCCGCATCCTGCGCGAGCGCTTCCCGCACCTCATCGTGTCGACCGGCATGACGCCCGACGCCGACGTGCTCGCGGCCGCTGCGGCGCTGGAGGGCCACGACTTCACGTTCCTGCACTGCGTGAGCCTGTACCCGACACCGTCCCACAAGGTGAACCTGGCGCGCATGGACTGGCTGCGCACGCTCGCGCCGTCGGTCGGCTTCAGCGACCACACGATGGGCACGGTCGCGCCGAAACTCGCGATCGCCCGCGGCGCGGCGTACGTCGAGAAGCACTTCACGACCGACCGCAACCTGCCCGGCAAGGACCAGGCGGTGTCCGGGCTCCCGCACGAGTTCCGCGAGCTCCGCGCGTACGCCGAGGAGGTGGCGACGATGATGGGCGAGGCGCACCCCGCGCTCTCCGAGGAGGAGGAGCGCCTGCGGGGCGTCTACATCGGGAAGTGGGGCGACAACCGGTGAGGTTCACGGTCCCGGAGGGCCGCCCGCGCCGCATCGCGGTGATGGTGGCGAGCCGCGCGAACTACGCCCGCGTCAAGTCGGTGCTGCGCGCGATCGAGGCGGACCCGCGGCTCGAGCTGCAGCTGATCGTCGGCGCGTCGGCGTTGCTCTTCCGCTTCGGGTCCGCCATCGATGTGATCCGTGCCGACGGCTTCCAGCCCGCCGCGATCACCTACACGATCATCGAGGGCGAGAACCCGACCACGATGGCCAAGTCCACCGGCCTCGGCGTCATCGAGCTCTCGACGATCTTCGAGAACCTGAAGCCGGACATGGTGCTGACCGTCGCCGACCGCTTCGAGACCATGGCCACGGCCGTCGCCGCCAGCTACATGAACATCCCGCTCGCCCACACGCAGGGCGGCGAGGTCACCGGCAACATCGACGAGAGCGTGCGGCACGCGATCACCAAACTCGCGCACGTGCACTTCCCGGCGACCGCGGAGAGCCGCGAGCGCGTGCTCCGCCTCGGCGAGGACCCGGCGATGGTCTTCAACGTCGGCTGCCCGGCGATGGACGCGGTCGCCGACCTCGACCTGACGCTCACCAACACGCTGTTCGACCGCTACGGCGGGCTCGGCCCGCGGCTCGACGTCGAGAGCAGCCCCTACCTCCTCGTCCTACAGCACCCGGTCACGACCGAGTTCGGGGACGGCCGCTGGCAGATCGAGCAGACGCTCGAGGCCCTGCGCACTCTGGGGATGCAGGCCATCCTCCTGTGGCCGAACATCGACGCCGGCTCGGACGACGTCGCGAAGGGCATCCGGGTGTTTCGCGAACGCCACCGGCCCGAGTGGCTGCACCTCTTCCGCAACTTCAGCGTCGAGGACTACGCGCGCGTGCTCGCGAACGCCGCGTGCGTGGTCGGCAACTCGTCGTCCGGCATCCGCGAGGGCGCGTTCCTGGGTGTGCCGTACGTGAACGTCGGCACGCGCCAGAGCGGCCGCGAGCGCGGCCCGAACGTCGTCACGGTCGGGTACGACAGCGGTGAGATCGTCGCCGCCGTCCGCCGCCAGCTCGCGGCCGTCCGCTACGAGCGCTCGGGCCTCTTCGGCGACGGCACCGCCGGCCGCCGGATCGCCGAGATCCTGGCGACGGTGGAGGGCGACATCCAGAAGCGGATCACGTATTGAGCCGCGTTGCGGCTTCGGTGTTCCGCGGCGTGGAACGAGTCCGCGGAGTCGGCGGAGTTCGCTCACGCCGTGCGCGCGCGACGCACGACGTCGCGGACATCGACGACGAAGTCGCGGTGCAGGCTCGGAACGTCTCCATCGGCGACGCCGAGGATCGTCTCGTGACGCGCACCGACGCTCGCAGCGATGCGCGCGAACAGGTCGTACCGCGAACCTGGAAACAGCTCGAGAACCCGGGTGCCCGGCTGGCAGAACACGAGGTTCGCGAGTCCCGACCCGTGGGTCGCCACGATCGACTCGGCGTCCGCGAACGCGCGTGCCTGAGCGGACACCGACAGGTCCTCCAGCCGGACGCGCTCATAGCCGTGGGGCGCGAGTGCCGCAGCAAGCTCGTCTTCGTTGGTCAGGCGACGCTTCGACGCCCGATCGCGGGAGATCAGCAGACGTCGCCGCGCGCCGCCGGGGCGCCGCTCCCTCGAGAACGTGCGTCGCAGCAGTTCGAGCACCCAAGAAGGTGGAAGGTGGCCCGTCCGAACTTGATGACACGGCACCCACAGTTCGTCTGCGGTCGCGACCCCGACTTCGGCCGCATCGACGGTTCGCTCGTCCGTCACGCCGAGGGTCGCGAGCGATTCGCGCTGGAACGGCAGCGCGCGATCCACGTAGATCTGACGAATCTCCGGGCGATACGCGCGCAGAATCTCGAGCCGGGGCAAGACGTCGAGAAGCCAGTGGAAGTAGTACCGCTGATTCGACGCCGTCAGGACCGCGAGGGTGCCCGGGAACGACCTCGGCGGCTCCGTCGGCCAGTGCTCTTCGCCGATCACGCCATGCGCTTCGAACGCGCGCCACCACTCCGTCGAGTCGCGATAACGATGGAACGCGTCGCGGACGAAGCGAAGATCCGCATCGAAGACGGCACCGTTCCGGGTGGCGGTGCCGCGATCGATCGTCACCGTGTGCGCGACGAGCGGCCCGATCTGGCGGTTCGGGTCGCAGTCCGCCTGGGCGCCCCGAGGGCCGGGTCGGAAGCGCTGATCGAGGGGGGTGCGGCGATACGCGGAGGCCGGAGCGCAGACAAGGGGGAGCCTGCCCGCCAAGCGCAGGACGTGACGGGGTGTCAGAAGCGCGCCAGCCCGCCGCAACGCGGATGCCCTCCAGCTCACGGCGCGAGTATCACGTCGGCGCTCGTCCTGAACGAGTGGCTTCGGACGCGCGGTCTCCTGCAGACCGGAGCGTCCGAGTCATGAACCCGGTGTCTGTCGTGCGGCGAGGCAGCATCGAGTCCTCGGCGAGCACGGTGCGCGACACCTCGCGCGCGGAGTTCGGCGCCTACATCAAGACCTACCGCCCGGACCACCCGCTCGCCCGCGCGGCCGCCGCGAGCCTCCGGCACTTCGCGCCGGGGATCGACGTCACGCTGATCCCGGGCGACGGCTACGCGCACGAGACGCTCCTCGGGGAGCAGGTGCTCCACAGCGACGACCCGCTCCTCGTGCCGCTGCACGGGTACTTCAAGAAGCTGTGGTGCTTCTGGGGGCCGTACCGCCGCTTCCTGTACGTGGACTCCGACGTCATCGCGGTCAGCGATCTCGAGCCGCTGCTCGCGCACGTCCGCGGGCTCTCCGAGCCCTTCTTCGTCTGCTCGGGGTCGCCGGCGCTGCGCGACGGGCTCCGGGCGAGCCCCCCGGCCGAGCGGGATCGCAAGTACCGCACGCGGATCGGCGACCTCGAGCTGCTCCGCGAGTTCGACCCGGAGTACGACCACGAGGCCACCTACCCGTTCAACTCGGGGGTGTTCCTGGCCTCCCGCGGTGGCGTGCCGCACGCGCTGATGCGCTCCGCGATGGAGCGCGCGAACGCGATGCACGACGCGCGCGGCCTCCCGCGCCTGGGCCGCTCGCGCGAGGGCCTGTTCATGGGCGACCAGGGGCTCATCAACTACCTCGTGTACAAGTGCGGCGTCGACCCGGTCCTCTGGGACGGCCTCTACGAGTGGGCGGGACGCGACACCGCGCTCCTGCGCGCGGCGTCGGGGGGCCGCCTCTTCGTCCACTGGGCCGGCGTGGCCCGCCCAAGCCTCCTCAATCGGCGCGGCGACTTCGGGCGCCTCTGGGCGCGCTTCTACACCGCGCATCACAAGGAGCGCGGCAGCACGCACGCGCTCGTCGCCGAGGTCTGCCGGCAGGCGGCGCGAGAGGGCGTGCACGCGCTCCGGCGCACCGTGCGCCGCGGGCTGGGCCGATGAGCGCCGGGGCCTCGGGGGTGCCGCGAGCGTCCGGCGGCGCGCTCCGTGGGTTGGCGGACCCGTGGTTCCTCGGGGTGCTCGCGCTCGTGCTCGCCGCGACGGAGCTCCCGTACGTCGCCGCGGAGCGCGCGGTGGGTGCGGGCGCGATGTTCGCCGGGCACTTCGCGTACGACGGGGACATCCACATGATCCTGTCGTTCGTGCGGCAGGCCCGCGAGGGCGCGTGGCTGTTCGAGAACCGCTTCACGCCCGAGCCGCACGAGCCCGCGCTCTTCAACCTCGCGTGGCTGCTCTTCGGCCGGCTCGCCGCGCTCCTCGACCTCGGCCCGAACGCGGCCCTGCGCGTCGCGCGGGTGCTGGGCGCCGTCGTGCTCTGCGGCGCGTTCTGGACCGTGGCGGGTGCCATGCTCCGGACCCACGCGTGGCGCCGCGTCGCCTTCGCGGCGTTCGCGACCGGGGGCGGATTCGGCTGGGCGTTCGTCCTCGCGAACGCCGCGGCGGCTCGGCTCGCGGACGGGGGCGCCGCGCTCCCCGTCCTGGCCGCCGATCTGCGCGGCGGCTTCCACCCGTTCTGGCAGATCCTGAACAGCGGGCACCTGAGCCTGGCACACGGGCTGCTGCTCGCGACCGTCGGCGTCCTCGCGGCCGCCGTACGAGACCGGAGCCGCGGGAAGCTCGCGGCGGCGACCGTCGGTGGCGTGCTCGTCGGCCTCGTCCGGCCGTTCGACCTCCTCGTGTTCCTCGCGGTCGCGGCGTCCACCGCGACGGTCGTCACCGTGCGCGACCGACGCCGCGGCCGGCCGGTCCCCTGGCGCCTCTGGTGGCCCGCCGCAGCCGCCCTGCTCCCCCTCGCCCAGCACGCCGTGCTGTTCGGCACCCATCCCGTCTTCCGGTGGTGGCGCCTCCAGAACACGGTGGTCCCGCCCGGCCCCGCAGAGCTCGTCGCGGCGGTGGGGCTCGCGGGCGTGATCGCGCTCGTGGCGCTCGTCACGACCGCGGTCCGCCTCCCGGAGGACGACGCCCGCGTGCCGCTGTGGTCGTACGTGGCCGTCGCGTGCGCCGCCCCGCTCGCGTATCCGCTCGTGAGCTTCGCCGGGCAGATCCTCGACCCGCTCGCCGGCGCGGCGCTGCTCGGCGCAGTCGCGTGGCTCGAGGGGCGCACGCGCGGAGCGTGGTCGCGCGCGGGCACGGCGGCCGCGGTGGGACTCCTCGTGCTGAACGCGGCGTCGTCCGCGTGGCTCGTCCGCGACGCGCTGGACCCCGGGAAGCTGCGCGCGCGGACCATCGAGGCCGACGACGCCGAGGTCCTCGGATGGCTCGGCGCGCACGCCCCGACCGACGCGGTCGTGCTCACGCCTCCGCGGCTCCGCGCCCGCGTCGCGGGCCGCACGCACTGCCGCGAGTACTGCGGCTACCACTTCGCGACCGTGGACTTCGCGACGAAGGCGGCGTTCGTGCGCGCCACGTACGCCGCCGCGGCCGACGGCACGCCCGTGCTCGAGGCGGTGCGGAGCGAGGGGGTCGAGCTCGTCGTCCTTCCGGCGGCCGCGCCGGGCGCCCCGTCGGCGCCGGTGGTGTTCGAGAACGCGGCGTGGCGCGTGATCGACCTCCGCGACCGCTGATTCGCGCGGGCGTGGTCAGCGCAGGACGAAGCGCGTCACGCGGTGGACGCGATCGACGTGGACCCGGTACCTCCGCTTCAGGTTGGCGCGCAGGAAGTCGGCGTTCGGGACGCGGCCGTCCACGTAGATCTCGGCGCCGGGCGCGAGCGAGCTCTCGTACAGCAGCACGTCGGCGGCCACCGCGTTGCGACCGTCGCAGAACGTGAGGCCGCGGTGCTCGCCCTTGACCTGCTGCGAGTCCGGTCCGTCCACGTAGATGAGCGACGGCGACACGTTGGGAAGGGCGCTGAAGATGTGGCAGAGCTGGCCGTCCCAGACGGTCAGCTCGGCGTCGGCAGTCGTGATGTGAAGGTACGGCCGGAGATCCGGCGGCGTCGCGGCGCGGACGAGATCCGTCCACGCCTGCGCCGTCTCGACGGCCCACACGCGGCCGGCGACGCCCGTCTTGCGCTCGTTGCGTCGCAGCGCCGCGGCCATCACGATCGTGCTGAGGCCGCAGCCGAACTCCAGCACCGTACGGCAGCGCTTGCGGCGCACGGCGCGGTAGAGCCGCTCGAGATCCGTCGCCTTGCGGCCGAGACTCTCGAGCGGCGCCGTCTCGCCGGTGATGCGGCGCTCGACGACCGGGGCCAGGCCCTCGGCCCGGCGGAACGCGCACGAACGCCGCGCCGCGCGATCCTCGGCGGCCCGCCGGCGGCGCGCGCGCAGGCCCAGCCACGCCGTTTGGACCGTGCCGCGCGGATGGCGGACGAAGCGTGCGAGGAGGCCTCGGCTCATCGTCCGTCTCCTCTCCCCACCGTCACGCACACCAGCCGGCCCGGGTGGACGTGGCGCTCGATCGCGCGCTGCACGTCGGCGGGCTCGAGGGCCGCGATGCGGGCGACGAAGCGGTCGGGCTCGTCCAGGGGCAGGCCCAGGCGGGCGAGCTGGACGATCTGCTCGGCGGTGCCGGGGTTGGTCTCGAACGCGAACACGTACGAGCCGAGCATGTAGCTCTGCGCGTCCTCGATCTCGGTGTCGGTGACGGGGGCGGCGCCGGTCGCGAGCGCCGTGATCTCGTGCCGCAGACCCTCGATCGCGCGCTCGCGCGTGTCGGGCGACGTGCCGATGTAGGCCGACAGGAGGCCGGGCTCCAGGTCGGCGCTGCGTGCCAGGCTGGCGCCCACGGTGTACGCGAGCCCCTGCTCGTCGCGCAGTGTGCGCGACAGCCGGTCGGTGAAGCCCGGTCCCGCGCCCAGCACGTAGTCGCCCACGAGCAGCGCATGGTAGTCGGGGTCGTCGCGGCGGATGCCGAGGTGGCCGAGGTAGATGTGCAGCTGGTCGCGGTCCTCCTCGACGTGGACCTCGCGGGGCTCGCCGAGCGCGAGCCCCGGCAGCGCGGGCTGCACGACCGGTCGGTCCTCCCAGTCGCCGAGATGGCGCCGGACGAGGTCCAGGGCGTTCGCACCGTCGACGTCTCCGACGATCGCGACGATCGTGTTGCGCGGCACGAAGTGCGTCCTGTGGTGGAGGAGCACGTCGTCGCGCGTCAGGGCGCGCAGGTCGTCCTCGCCGCCCTTGTCGCGGCGTCCGAGCGGGTGGCTGCCGTAGACCAGCTCGCGCAGCCGCTGGCGGCCCGTGAACGACGGATCGTCGTCCTCCGCGCGCACCTGGGCGATCAGCTCGCCGCGCTTGCGCTCGACGACCTCCGGCGCGAAGTCCGGACGCCGCAGCAGGTCGGCGACGACCTCGAGCACAGCCGGTACGTCGCCGCTCAGGCAGCGTGCGCTGACTCCGCCGGCCCCGCAGCCGAGCTGGGCGCCCATGCCGGCCAGCAGATCGGCGATGTCCGTGGCCGAGCGCCCGCCGGCGCCCTCGTCGAGGCAGGCGCCCGTGAGCGCGGCGGCGCCCGGCCGCGCCTCGCGCAGGCGTCCGGCGTCCACGTACACCCGGATCGCCACCTCGGGCAGCCCGCGGCGCGGCAGCACGAACACCCGGAGCCCGTTCGGGAGCGTCGTCTCCGTGGCGGGCAGCTCGACGCGCAGGCGGCCGCGCGGACGGCGTCCCACGACGTCCGGCTAGGGCCGGTCGTCCTCCGGGGGCTCCGGCCGGTCGTGCAGGTCCGCGTCCGAGATGGGCGGCCGCGGCGGCGCGCCCTCGAGCCGAACCTGGTCCTGCGCTTCGAGAAGACCTGCCGGTCGGCCAACTGCCTGGCCGTGCCCGACCTGCTCGGGCCGCGCCCGTCGGACCTCCCCGAGGTCGTCGTCCTG
>ERZ869936.2718-NODE-2718-length-10065-cov-6.091508_pt1 | contig 10065 bp, 6 predicted proteins | sample MGYA00520876_ERZ869936 | MGnify/ENA primary metagenome ERZ869936 (study PRJEB32218, sample SAMN09650985) | biofilter metagenome | isolation source: enrty point of leading RO module | place: Saudi Arabia: Thuwal, RO plant located on Red Sea | collected 2016-02-17 ... | reverse complement strand
AGCTTGGAGACGGCTGGAAAGGCTGAGTTCACTGTCTACTTCGACATGCTTCCGAAGAACTAATAGGACAACAACGTCACGGTAAGAGGCCCCATTGGGGCCTTTTTCTTTTTAGTATATTTGCTCAAGTAAACTCTAATGAAGAAGTTCTTCCTCTTCCGCAGGGAACAGCTTACTCTGTTCTCTTGCTGCGCCTCAGACGACGGGGCAGGTTTGTCCCTGCTTGTACTCCCCGCCGATAAGCTGTCCTTCATTACGGCTAAGGTTGGTGAGGTTATCATGCGCTTCGACGAGGCTACGCTTTACGACTACGTCAACGTAACTAGCAACGACTCTATCAACAAGACCAGGGTCGCTGTGGCGTGCGAAGAGGGGAGGGAGTTGGACCTCATCAACTCCGTTATGAACTTCCTCTCTGCAAACAGCAAAGAGAACGTACTCCGCTTCGACGCTGTCGATCAGACGGCTACGCTGAAGGGGGCTAAGGTGGATGGGTTCCAGGACATTACCTCTATCGTGAACTCCACCCCGACTAACGTCGTCACGCAAGACACGGACACTACGGCTCACGTCATCGCTGAGGTGGACTTCCTTGCGGCAGAGAACCTCCCTGTCATCGACTACAACCACGAGGGGATTACGCAGAGCGACGGACAGCACATTTCTTCTTGGGCCAACGACACTGACGCTACGGGGGGTTCGGACTACGACGCCATTGACTCAGGTAGTCCCAACGTCACAGCCAAGGACCCTGGGAGTACGTCTTACGTCAGCACAAAGTCTGCAAACATCTCTGCGGGGAACTACTACCGCATGGCCAATACCCTTACGGTGCGTAGCGATTACACACTATACTGCGCGTTTGGCTTGCCTGAGTACACCAACTTCTACGAGATTTACGGGAGTACCACGGGGAGTAAGGGGTTTACTAACGGTAAGTTCGATGTCATCAGCATCATCCACGATGCCTTGACGGGTCTCCCTGCTACGGCTAGGACTGACAACACGGACAACGGGAGCATCAGCTACAAGTTCATCGATCCGAACCTAGATATTTCGTCAGACGATGGACAGTCTCTTTACGCCTTCGTGATTCGCAGGGATGTGGACTTCAACATCTACATCCACGGGTATACGGGGGATATTGTGGCTGTCATCCCAGCTAAGGTCGGGGGTGTGGCTAGCACATCCAATCGCACCGACGGGGACCTGAAGATTGAGCACTGGGCTGGGGCCTTCCCAGACTACTTGTTCAAGGGGTTCCTCGCTAGGTTCGGGGTTATCGAGCGCGACATCGGGTACAACGCCTCTCGTAAGCTCGCTCAGAACCTGTACGATACGTACGCATACAATCCAAATTTCAATTCATAAACAATGGCTGAACAAGCGAAAAGGGGTCCAGGACGCCCCCGAAAGTCTACCAATACTAACACTGCAGTCAAGGAGGCTCCGAAGTCTGCCCCTGCAAAAGAAGCTGTTGCTACGGCTCCCCCACCGATTGTGCGTCGGGAGAAGGCAGTAGAGAACAGGGTGTACACCATCCAGTCTGGGGGCGGTATCGTCTACATGCTGCAGAGCAAAGGGGTCACCATTTACGACGAGGAACGGAATCAAGTCCGTGAAATGCGCTACTGCCCCAACGAGCCCAGCATCTGGGTGGACGAGCAGAGCGAGAACGCGATGAAGAAGCCCGTCATCTTCAACAACGGGACACTCATCGTCACCAAGGACAAGCCGAACCTGATGGAGTACTTGGATCGCCACCCTCAGAACGTGAAGAACGGGGGCGGGGTGTTCAACCTTGTGGAGCAGGACCGCGACGCAGAGAAGGAGCTCGAGCGTGAGTTCAGCTTGGTGGACAGCATCTCCATGGTGCGCGAGAAGCCCATCCAAGAACTGCTTCCTGTGGCCCTCTTCTACGGCATGAACATCGACCGCCCTGTGGCAGAGATTCGCTTCGACCTCTTGAAGGAGGCCAAGGCCAACCCGCAGAAGTTTATCCAAGCCTTTGACAACCCTGTTGTTCAGGCCCGTGCTGTGGTGTACCAAGCCAAGGAATACCAAATCATCAACATCAAGGACGACGGGGCGTACTGGTTCGATAGCAACAGGCTCATCGTAGCCAACCCTACGGGGCAGGACCCGATTGACACCTTGACGCGCTACTGCCTGACGGACAAGGGGGCGTCTGTGTTTGACAAGCTCCGCGACGACCTGATGCGACTCGCGTAATAGCACACATCACTAGCAAAGACGGGGGGCTTCGGCCCCCTTTCTTTTTGTATATTTGTTTTATGGTAAGCGTCATCGACGTATATAACACCGTTCGCGATATCGCCAACAAAGAGCAGAAGGGGTTTATTACACCTGAAGTTTTCAATACGTTGGCTTCGGTGGCTCAGTTGAATCTCTACAACGAACTGTTCAAAGAGGTAGTCAATGGTCAGCGTCTGCGCAGGCAGAACTTCGACCACGGGAGGGACCTCTCCTACCTCAAGCAAGTCAAAGAAGACTTGGCCCTGTACATGGTGGAGGTAGAGCTCAACGACACGTACGTCGACGAAATCGCTGACGAGGAGTTCGTCTCTTTCAGGAAACCGACCAACCTTGGCAAAGTGATCGCTCTCCGCACTACGGACAACAACTCCGTAGAGATTGAGTACGACAGCGAGAAGGTCTCTAGGCTCTTGAAGAGTCTGTTGTCTCGCCCCACTACGGAGCACCCCGTGGCCATCCTCGGGAACGACATCAGGGTGTACCCTGACAGCGTATGCCCTGTCCTGCTTCGCTACTACAGGCTCCCCGCCGCACGCACGATGGATGGGGACTTGGACTTGGACAGCCTCCCTACGTACTCCGTTACGGAGTTGGGGGCTGACTTCATGGTGGTGAACCCGAGTGAGAGCAGGGACTTCGACCTCCCAGGCCACTACAAGGGTGAGCTCGTCAACGAGATTCTCAAGATGGTGGGGGTGAGGCTGAGGGACGCGGACCTGTACAGTTTCGGTAGCACAGAAGACGCAGCAGAATGAGCATGAACTTCATCACCCTCAGGCAGATCCTCGACGACTTCATTTTGACGCTCGACGGGGACGACTACGTGTCCACGGCCAGTGACGTTGCCATCCGCAACTTTGCTCTGCGTGGGATTCGGGAGTTCGGGTTCGACGTTACGAGCAAGGTGAAGAGCATCAAGCGTTCGGTGCAGAGCAACGACACGGTGACCCTCCCTGACGACTACGTCGACCTGGTGAAGATTGGGGTGGTAGACGAGGACGGGTTGGTGTACGTGCTAGGTCAGAACAAGAACCTGAACTACAGCAGGAAGTACACCACGGCTCAGAATACTTCTAACAGCGAGGCAGGACCTCTCGACATCGAGGACAACATCATCATCGATCGTGAGGACAGCAAGAGCGCTACGGGTGGTAACTCAGGGAACGTAGACGTCGTAGACGGGTTCGACAGCTACATCTTCCGCAACTACATCTACGAGAACAGCCTCGGGAGGTTGTACGGAATGGGGGGTGGTCAACAAGAAGGGGACTACCGCATCAACCTTGACCAGAACAGGATCGAGTTGGAGGTGAACAGCGGCGTGACCGAGGTCGTGCTAGAGTACATCGCTGACGAAGCCCGCTCCACAGACCCCGTGGTGCACGTCTACGCTGAGGAAGCTCTGCGTGCATACATCTACTACAAGCTGTGCGAGCGCAAGAGCACGGTCCCAGCCAACGAAAAGGCTCGGGCTCGGGCAGAGTACTACAACGAGCGGAGGAAGGCCAAGGCCCGCCTGAGCAACTTCACCAAGGAGGAGGCTCTGCGCACCATCCGTAAGAACTACAAGCAGGCACCTAAGTACTGATGATTGAGAAGCTGTTCCCACGCCTCCTGAACAACTCTTCGGATTCACGTGTCAGGAAGGCGACGGAGATGTCCGATGCCCTGAACGTGCAGGTTGGGGGTGAGTCTGCTGGGGGTGAATCCACGGGGGACCTGGGGGTTCTGAAACCCATCAACGGGAACACGCCTGTAGAGAACAGCTTCATCGGGACGGGGAGTTCCAAGCGCATCATCGGTAAGGCCGAGGACGGGCAGCAGAACAAGGTGTACTACTTTGTGTATAGTTCCGTTGCTGAGGAGCAGGGGGTGTACGTATACGATAACATCCAAGGTACTGCAAACCAGGTGTTTACGTCCCCTTACTTCAACTTTCAGTCGAACGGGTTTGTCAAGGGGGATGTAGTCCACCTGAACAACCAGACGGATGTAGACGCTGAGGAGCGTACGCTGCTGTACTTCACCGACAACGTGAACGAGCCTAGGAAGCTCGACGTCGATCGGGCATTGGAGAACAGCTTCAACGACTACAACCAGTACGACTTCGCGGACTTGATTACGGCGTGCCCACGCACACCTGTCCTCCCCCCTACGTTCTCGTTCTCTTACGACCCTGACTCTCAGGTCAACAACTTCGAGGGGCTGAACGGCTTTCAGTTCGCGTATCAAAACATCTACTTCGGCGGTGAGGAGAGTGCCCTGTCTACATACAGTGATATCGCCGTGCCCCCGAGCTATATCAACCAGGGCAACCTCCCACTGTCTAGCATCAACGTTGACAACGTTTGCAACATCACCATCCCTCGTGACGGGTACACCCGTGAGATTGAGAAGGTGAGGCTGTTGGGGCGGTACGGTAACGAAGGCAACTTCTACATCATCGAGGACCTCGACCCGAACCTTGACGGGGACACGACGTACGAGTTCCGCAACGCGCAGGTCATTACGGCCATCCCGCTGCTAGAGAGCGACAAGCCATTCGATGCCCTCCCGAAGCGTGCACAGGCACAGGCGGTTACTGAGAACAGGCTGTTCTACGGGAACTACGTGGAGGGGTTTGACAACTACCCTGTTACGGCTACGCTGACTGCGGTGTACAACGACCGCGAGCAGGACTTCTCGAACACGTCTATCGGTATTGAACCGATTGTACTCAAGCTCGACGATCCGTCTGAAATCACTTTGGACAACAGGGTGGCTGGATTCAAGCTCGACTTGTCTAGCGTACCTACGTTCATCCCTGCAGGTAGCGAGTATACCTTCACCATGACGGTGGGGCCAGACAGGAACTGGAGTGTATACGACGCTCGGTACAGCCTGCACGGAACTAGGCAGTTGTATAACGTAGAAACAGGGGAGCAAGAAAGCGAAGGGGCTACTGTAGAGGAGAGCCGCAACGAGCTCTATGCTTCAGGGAATAGGTACTTTGGTGGGCTTCAGGTTGACGCCAACGTAGACACCAGAGGCTTGCTTTACAACCCCACCTTTGGAAACGAGACAGAGAACATCGTAAAGTGGAATGTAGAACTCGGAGCTCAGGCCGCTACTCCAGCCTTTGGGGTGGCGTACGGAACCTCTGCGGCAAATCCATTGACTGTCAAGGGCGGGGTAGTGACATTCATTGTCAAGCTGTCCGCCCCCAACGATGTGTTCAGCGCCCGCCTTAATCTCAGGAACGCTATCTGCGGGGCTCTGAGCCAAGAAAACATTGACGACACGGGGTTTGTTTTGGTTGAAGAGGAGAGCGACATCGTCCCTTCATACAGCTTCAATCTGAACCTAAGTCACGGGGACTTCATCAGCAACTTAGCTAGCAGCCCGAAGTCTTATCTAGTGAACGCGCTTGCAGACAGGTCTCTTCTCGAGTCGGGGGATACGGAAAACCTCGCGCCTTGCGGATACTTTGTGGTAAACGAAGCGGTGGTTTCGGTTCGATGCAAGAGCTTCCTTTCTGTTGACGGTTACGGAGACGACGAGAGCACGGGCTTCCTTGCCCTTGACCTAGACTCTGTTGAGGAGTCAGATGTCAAGACCTGTGTCCCAGACGTAGATATCACAGAGCTAGCTCAGGCCCCAAACCCACAGCAGGGAGTCCCTGGGGTCTTCCCTCAAATTGACAGGTGGGTAGTGATTGACCCTGCTCAAGTGTCCTCTATCGATCAGTCGTTCATATTCGACAAGTTTAGTTACAGTTGGTATAACAGCTTATACAGTGGGACAACCGTCAGTGACTTCTTGAGCGAGAACAACTTCACCTTAGAAATTGATAATGAGGGGGTTAAGATTAACAACCAAATCGAAAGGGTATTTGGGTTCATTCAGTTTGAGCAAGGTGCTAAGCTGTATCAATCCATCCGCGAAAGGTCGGAGAATTCAAACGTAGAAGACTCCACCTCAACCCTAGTTACTAGGGGGTTGTCAATCATTGACGGTGACGCTGGACCAAGAGGTGTTCAGTGGGTTTCGTTCAGGGTTGGTGCTACATTTATTGCAGGTGGCAGAGCCCTCCCGTTTTTTACTGGGTCTCTTGGAGTGTCTGAATACGGGGATACAGAAGGTGACGAGTCCCCTGTAGAGGCTGTTTCTTCTGCTTCTTTCCTTAGTGCTATCGATGAACAAGGGACTGCATCACGGTCCTTCAAGTCCTCTGCCAACCACGACTTCGGGGTGGTGTACTACGATCAGCGCGGTCGCAGCAGCAACGTTAACCCAATCGGTAGCGTATACGTCGCTGGGTACAGTGACGCTGAAAGGGCTACGGGATTGCAAGGCAGTGCGAGCGTCAGGGTACAGCTTCAAGAAGAAGCCCCTGACTGGGCCTTCCACTACCAGATTGTGTACGGGGGGAACAGCAGCGTGGACAGGTTCGTGCAGTACACCACGGGTGGTGCGTTCGTCCCTGTCGACTCCAACGACGAGCAGAACCTGTTCGTCTCCCTGAACTACCTGCAAAACAACGACGATGTTTCCTACGTGGACTCCTTCGGGGCTCGCTCACCTGAGGGCAATAACCGCATCTACGAGTTCCGAGAGGGGGACAAGCTGCGCGTCATCAGCTACTACAACGAGAACGACGAGCGTGTATTCCCAACCAACTACGTCTTCGATGTCGTCGGACTGCGAGACCTGGGGGAAGAGCCCGACGGGAACCCTCTGTATGAAGACGGGGAGGCAAGCGACGTCCCGCAGGCCAAGCAAGGGGACTTCCTAGTCCTCCGAAACAACCCCACAGCAAGCGGGTTTAGGTACGCTGACGTGCAGTCTGCAGGTGGGGACTTCGAAACCTTCCTCCACTACTGGGGGAACAGGTGCGTGGTGGAGATTTTCTCCCCCTCCCTGTCTCAGGGCGAAGAGGAGCGCGTCTTCTACGAGGTCAGCGAGGCGTACCCCACCGTAATCAACGACGAAGGGGTTGTCGTCCACTCCAATACTGACGTCACACTCACCAACGGCGACGTGTGGTGGAGGCGGATGGCAGTGAATATGCCTGAACCCAAGGCCGATGGCAGCGGATACGTAAACCTGATTGGTGGGAGTACGGGGGAAGGGTTTACAGCCCCTAGCTTCCGCGCCTACCACCTAGAGTCCTCGACCTTCAGCGACCTTGTAAGGAACGCTGACGTGTACTCCTACGGGAAAGTGAAGGCCATCCTCCCCAACAGCCGTGAGGTACGCAGGAGGAGTAGCGTAACGTTTGGTGAGGGGAACAACTACGCGAGTAAGCTAGTGAGGTTCACCTCCTTCAACCCCTCTCTCTTCCCGTTCAAGGACCTCCCGAATCGCTACGGGGCAGTCAACTACCTCGAGGCATTCAACGAGTTCCTGCTCATCATCCAAGAGGACAAGCTGTCTCGACTCCCCGTGAGCAGGCAGATTCTTTCTGACGTGGCAGGTGGGCAACAGCTTATTGCTAGTGAGGTCATCCTCGGTACGCAGGCTTTCTACTCTGGGGACTACGGGTGCGACAACAACCCCGAGTCTGTGGTGGTGGTAGACAACGACATCTACTTCGCCAACAAGAGCGTGGCCGAGGTGTACCGATTCAACCGCAACGAAGGCGGGGTGAGGGTGATTAGCGACAACGGCATGGAGGAGTTCTTCGAGAGGCTGTTCCGCGACGCTGGGGTAGACGCCCGTATCGTCGGGGGATATGATCCGCTGCACGGGGAGTTCCTCATCAGCATCTTCCAACCCGAGGACCTTCCTGCGGCGACCCCTTCCTTTGTAACACAACCGCGATGACCGTAGCTTTCAAGACATCGGCCAACGCCTGGACTTCGAGGTACAGCTTCGATAGCTCATGCTTTGCGCACGTAGACAATACGATGGTATCATTTGATACTGAGGTAGTCGGGGGGAGTAACATCGTGCACACGCATGAAGTGGACGCGGGCAAGAACAGGTTCTACGGGCAGATTACGGACTCGCAGTTTACGGTGAGCTTCAACGACAACCCCTCTAAGAACAAGGTCTACAAGGCCGTGTCTTTGGAGGGTTCTTTCTTGCAGAAAGCCAAGAGCAGCTTCGTAGCCAACCAATCCCCTGACTTCAATCAGCCTAGGGAGAGCCAGGTATTCGAGCCCTTCGTAGAGAAAGGCGGGGTGTTTTACGGGGGGTTGACGAAGAGCAACCTCACCGACCCCACAAACAACCTGAAGGCTGTGGCTGGGGTAAAGAGGGTGAAGCGACTCACAATCCAACCCTTTGCTGACTCCGTAAACAACGGGACCTTTCCGTTCAAGGGGTACACGGTGGCCAACGTCTTCGACACTGTCATCTTTGAGGTCACCCCCTACCCGCACTACAAGCAGCTTGGTAGCGCTTCGGGGGATCAGGTGGTGAGCAAGTACGTGTTCGGGTTCCTGACTGACGACGGGGTAGACTTACGTGCCCCGCAGGTAGAGATTCTCCCTGGGGGCGTGTTCAACTTGGAGACAGACTCCGAAGAGATTCTTGGTAGGCAGGAGGTCTTTGCCAATCAGCCCGATGGGGTGGTGAACACCACGGGGGTTTCGAAGTACAAAAACCACCTTGTAGCTAGGATAAACGACAGCGTCATCAGCGACGCTCCTGAGGGGGTAGATGTCGAGAACCTCAAGGTCGAGGCTTTCGTAAACGCAGTAAACGACTACATCGCGGCGGGTAATGAACTGATGCTGTTCATGATTACTGACGACCGCATCAACGGGGCAGACCCGAGGGGTCAGTACGGTGACCTTACGGTAAGTATCACTGCATCAGACTTTGAAATTTTCGCAGTGAATATGGAGTATTCCCCTACAGAACTAGACCACTCCAAAGGATAATTTTTTACATTTGCAGTTATGGCAATACCTCTTGGATTAGCAATCGGAGCTGCGGCTGGACAAGTCGGGGGCGGGATTTACAACATCGCCGCAGGTGCCAAGCAGCGCCGTGAGGGGGAGAAGCTGTTTGAACAGCAACTCGAGGACCTTCGATCGGGCAAGTACGACCTCACGGTTTCTCAGGCTCAGCGTGACGTAGCAGACTTGGCCCGTCAGTACGGGGAGCAGGCGGCTATGACGGCGGAGCGTCGCGGTGCTGCGGCACAGCAGGCGGCCCTGTTCGGGTTGCGTGGCGGTGACCCAAGGCTTGCGGCCATGATGCCTGCGCAGACTAGGGCTACGGAGGAGGCTGTTCAGCGTGCTCAGCTTGCTGGTACGGGGATGGCTCTTACGGCACAGCAGCAGCTTGCTGGTCAGGAGCAGGCCATCTTGACTCAGAACGAGCAGACCCGCAGGATGCTCGAGCAGATGCAGATGCAGCGCGGAGCGGCAGCAGGTGAGGCTGGTAGGCAACAGCAAGTGGCGGGGATTGGACAGATTGCTAGTCTCCCTGCAGACCTTGCCACTCTCTACGCTGCGGCTGGGGGCATTGATGGGCTTGGCAGTAAGACAACCGCTGAGTCTCCTAGCACGACAACACCGCTCACTGACTTTAGCACAACTGTTGGCGACGTTGGTAGCGTTCTTGACATTCTCGGTCAAGGGACAGCCCCTGCTTACAGCCCTCCTGCTTACACGCCACCAGACCCGTTTGACCTCTATCAAACTACAAACATCCGTCCTACCTTTAATGAGGACGGGGGTAAGGCCCCGATGGTCACCCCTGGGGAGTTCGATCACGACACCAACCCCATCGACATGGTCGCCGAAGACGGGACCAAGGTCGGGGAAGTAACAGGCGGGGAACTCATCCTCAACC
>ERZ869936.2717-NODE-2717-length-10073-cov-34.887602_pt1 | contig 10073 bp, 5 predicted proteins | sample MGYA00520876_ERZ869936 | MGnify/ENA primary metagenome ERZ869936 (study PRJEB32218, sample SAMN09650985) | biofilter metagenome | isolation source: enrty point of leading RO module | place: Saudi Arabia: Thuwal, RO plant located on Red Sea | collected 2016-02-17 ... | reverse complement strand
GGGGGAAGGTTGCCAGGGCAGGGGGCCGCTCGTACGCTTGCCTGGTGCGTCGACCGGCCGCCGCCCCAATCGCCCTATCTTCCCGCACGACGGCCGTTTTTTCAACGACGCTGCGCGTGCGCAAGCGAGCGGCCTGCGGGGCCGGGCCCTGGATCACCTTCCTCGGGTTGCCGGGCCCTTTGGCGGTCGCCGTAGCGGTCACCGATTCGCGAATGTCGATCCGATCTTGGGGGTTCTGCCGCCAGCGGCCACAATGGCCGCCATGAAGCGTCCCCCGCTACTGATCGTGCTGCTGGTTCTGGCGACCGTGCTGACGAACGTCACCGTGTGGACTTTTCTCGGTACGCGATCTTTTCGAGAAGACATCGAGTTCATGTTTGGGATTGCACTGCCGTTGAGTCAGATCAATCTACTGTCGATCTGGCTCTGCTTCGGCCGTAGTTCTTTCGCGTTACGTCTTGTCGTTACCGGCGGCGCAATCGCCGCGTGGTCCACTTTACTGTCGATGTTGGGGCTGAACCATCCGTGGGCCGTGCCGTTGTTGGCCAGTTGCGTAACGATCGTGGGGACACTGCTTCCTTTGCAGTGGCTCGGCGTACGCGTGATTGACGATCGAAACGCACAGCACGCCGTGCGGCCGTGGGAGTTTCAGTTTTCGATCACACAGATGTTGACGTTGACAACGGCCGTGGCGATCTGTCTCGGTATTCTAAAGGCCAGCGATCTCGGTGAAGTCAGCCTTCAACGTATCTTTGAAGGAATCGCGATTGGCCTGATCTTGGCTCCCATCTCATTGCCAGCCTTCTGGCTGGCGATGAGCAAGGGTCTTCTGCTGGCTCGATTATTGGTGTTCGTGTTCTGCCCAATCCTGGCCGCCTTGGCACTTGGGATCTTCTTCGGAGATGTGGACGAAATCGAACTCTATGTTCTAGCCGAGTTTATCGCCTTTCTATGTTTGGCCTCGTTGTTTGTCGTCCGCCTGAGCGGCTACCGCCTGGTGCGCTTCAAGCGCACGGAGCTCACAGACTCTCGGAAGAACGCAGCGTCTACAGAGCGCCCAACGTCTTCCGAAGCGAGTGACGACGACGTGCGCGGCGCCGTTCCGCCGACCTATTGAGCCCTGCGCAGCCAATGAACCAGGCCGACCAGCGGGAGGCCGGCATTGCAGCTATCACCGCCGCCGCGAAGGGCTCATTAACAACAGCAGCCATCAATAGCACCCTTTCCGTCGGCGTCCGGCTGCGACAAGCCCGACCAGGCCCGCCGCCGCCAGCAGCCAGGTCGCCGGTTCCGGCACCGCCGGGCCCCCGTTCAGGACCACCAGGTCGAACGGCACCAGCGGGGCGCCCAGCGAGCGACTCACCTGGTTGACCGACAACAGCGACGTCAGTCCCGCCAGGTCCAGTCCGGTGGGAAAGACGAAGCCGATCGACCCCGAGCCCGGCGCCAGGGCCGCCTCTTCCAACTGCGATGTGAGCGAAGTGGTCACGCCGGCGAGAATCGGCGTGTGATTGCCCGGCAGAAAGCTGTTGGTCGCGTTCTGCAGCGAGTAGCCGATGATCGAGGAACCGTCCGGATCGAGCACGACCTCACCCGTCGCCGCATCGTAGATCAGGTCGGGAATGCTGGGATCGCCCGCGGCAGCCGGGCCCGACATACGGGAATCGAGGCCGCCCTCGTCGAGCGGTCCGGTGAAGGCGTTGAACTGATTGAGGATGTCGGTGACGTCGACGTCTTCGTCTTCGTCGTTGTCGCCATCAGCCACATTCTGGCCAAAAGTCGGCGGCGTCGGCGCTACGTTTGGGCCCGTGAAGTTCGCAAACGAAGTGAGAATGTCGGTCACATCGACGTCGTCGTCGCCGTCGGTGTCGCCCAGCACTCCGACCGAGCGAAAGTTGTCCAGCGCGAAGTAGAGCGGCGTGTTGGGTCCGAACGTTCCCACGTCGGTGGTGGTCAGATCGAACGTCAGTTCGGTGGCGTCCTGCAGGTCGCTGATGTCGACCGTGAGCCAGGTGCCGAGTACGTAGTCGAGCTGATTGTCCGCGAACCGATAGTCGGCCAGGTGAACGTCGATGCTGCCGGCCCCGTTGTTGCCGGTAATCGTCAACACGAACTCGTCGGGGTCGTGGCCCGAGGGACCGCCGAACTGCTTGGCAAAGGCATCGCCGTTGAGCATCGAGAGGGCCGCGTAGGTCGTATTGGTGACGTCGAGTCGAATCGGCTTTTCGCCCGAGGGCACCTGAATCGTGGGCGTTGCCCCGCCACCGGTGAAGCCGATCGCATAGTTGTCCGAGCCTTCGCTGCCCGAGCCGGCAAATCCGGTGTACTGGTTGCCGAAGCCGGGCGTCGTGGTGTCGGTCTGGCTGGAGACGGTCCAGCCGCTCCAGAAGAAGAACCCGAAGCCGGCGTCGACGCCGCCTTCGACGTTGAACGAGGCCCCGTGCGAGACGTGGGCGTCGACATACGAGCCGCCGGGCGGCATGCTGCCCGCGACGGTCACGTTCTCTCCATCGGGATGTCCGTTGTCGAAGGAGTTGGGCGAGAGCGGGATGTCTTCGAGGTCGGCAATGGTGGCGTAGGTTGCCGGGGCGAAGACGAGGCACGTTAACAGGGTGAGCAGCAGGGACGAGAGCGATTTCAGATTCATGATGGGGTTCCTTCGAATCAAGTGGTGTGTGCGTGGTTCGTGATAGCGTCGGGCTCTGTGAGCGAGCGGCGTCACGGGTCGTACGTGAAGCGCTCGCGACCGGCCCGCGTGATCATCGCGGCAAGCGTCTTGAGTTCCAGGTCGTCGCTGAGAAAGACGACGTGACCGTCGGCGAAGAGTCCCACCGCGCCGGCCACGTGGTCGCTGCGGATCTCGTTGTCGCCCTCGCCCTGCGGATCGTTGATACCCCACATCTGCGCGAAGATATTGCGGCCGTGGATCCAGGTCTTGTCGGGTCCGCGGGTATCTTCGGCGACGATCAGCGTTTGCGAAGTTCCGTCTTTGACGTCCGCATCGGAGTAGCTCTCGTCGTGAACAAGCACCCCGGCGGAGATGTTGGGCGAACCGGGTCCGGTAATCTGTTCCCCGTTGATGCCGGCGTAGTCGGTCTGACCGGGCGGATCGGGCGTTCGTTCGGCACTCGGACAGAGAAAGATATCCAGCTCGGTGGCCGCGACTTCCTTGTTCGCCGGATCGTTGAACGGCTTGTTGCGATCGAGCTGATCGTACAGCTCTTCGTGTCCCATGAACGGCAGCAAGTAGACGTTCCACGCCAGCTCGCGATGGGGCGGCTTGGGCGGCCATTTGACGTAGCCGTACTTGGCATCGCGCGTCGTGTCTTTGCAGCCCGCGGGAAATCGGGCGTGAACGTTGTGGTGTGCGACCAGCGCGATGCCGATCTCGCGGAGCTTGCTCTGGCATTTCGTCAGCCGTGCCGATTCGAGGACGCCCATCACGGCGGGCAACACGATGGCCAGCAGCACGCCGATCACGGCGAGCACGATGAGCAGCTCGACCAACGTGAAGCCGGCGAGCCGTCGGAGATTCAGGCGACGGGCATCCAAGCGACGGGCACGGCCAAGGGAACGAGTCTTCATGAGGAACACCTCACTCGAATGTGTCGAAGGGGGTCGATCGACGCGGGCCCGCGGCTCGCTTTGTGCGAGCGCAACGAGGGGTGCCAAGATCAACCAACGCGGTTCGGGGACGACGCTTCTTACAGGGCGTAATCGGTTGAGCGTGTCCCCGTGCGGGCTGGCCTTGGGGGGCGCCGTAAACGGGGCATGGCTCTCCGTGCGGAATCTGTCCCTCGCAGATCACCGCGACTGTCGCGTTGGTAGGTCTTCTGACTTCCGAGCTGGGTTGCCTGGCCTTCTCGTCACGCGCCGCGTGCGGCGATCGCCTCGCAGGAGGCAGTCATGACAATGGCGTGAGAGTCAGGCGTCCTCGTAACACTCGGATACAGCGGCGGGGCCGTCCCGGATTCGCACCGGAGTTCCCTGTTTGTCGGCCGTCACGCAATGACGACCGACCACCAACGCACGCTTGTGAAGTGAGAATGTAATCCCCTCGCCGGAGGGCGCCAAGTGGTGCGTCCGAAAAAATCTGCCGACCTGAACTGCCGCGTGAAAGAACGCACGCAGCGGCACCAGGCCATGACGCAGGACAGCAACGCGCCAAGGCAACGGCTTCCCTCGCAGGCGCAAGAAAAAAGACCCGCCGGCGAAGCATCGCCGACAGGTCTTGAATCAACGTGTCTACCGAGTTTCGATCGGGCCGCGACTACTCGAGAAAACCGACCAGTTCCTGGCTGCGGCTCGGTTGCTGCAGCTTGCGAACCGCCTTGGCCTCGATCTGGCGAATACGCTCGCGGGTCACCTTGAAAATGTGGCCCACCTCTTCGAGCGTGTAGCTGTAACCGTCGCCGAGACCGTAACGCAGCTTGATGATCTCCCGCTCGCGATAGCTGAGCGTCTTGAGCACCTTCGAAATCCGGCCTCGCAGCATCTCCTGGGCGGCCCCGACGGCGGGGCTGTCGGCCGCTCCGTCCGGCAACAGGTCGCCGAAGTGGCTGTCTTCGCTGTTGCCGACCGGACGATCGAGACTGATCGGGTAACGGCTCATGGCCAGCACCCGGCGAGTTTCTTCGATCGAAGTTCCGGCCCGTCGCGCGGTCTCCTCGATGGTCGGCTCGCGACCCATCTCCTGGAGCAGCTGCCGCGAGACATTTCGTACCCGCGACATCGTCTCGACCATGTGCACGGGAATACGAATCGTGCGGCTCTGGTCGGCGACGGCCCGGGTGATCGCCTGGCGAATCCACCAGGTGGCATACGTGCAGAACTTGAAGCCGCGGCGATACTCGAACTTGTCCACCGCCCGCATCAGGCCGGCGTTGCCTTCCTGAATCAGGTCGAGGAAGCTCAAACCGCGGTTGCGGTACTTCTTGGCGATCGAGACGACCAACCGCAGATTACCTTCGGAAAGGCCGCGTTTCGCCCGTTGATAGCGCGAGTAGACGACGCGAATCCGCTCGACGCGATTTCGCAGACTGGTGGGCGATTCCTGGGTGACCCAGAGAATCCGCCGATACTCGGAGAGCCAGGCGGCGCGTTCGTCCGCGTTGCCCTTGGACTTCTTATTCGCCTTGAGCTTCGCTTGCAGCTCGGTAACGCGGCGACTGAATTCCTCGATGGGGCGAATCATCGGTTCGATTCGCTGCGTCCGCAGACCGAGCTCCTCGATCATCCGCACCGCGCGGCGGCGGCGGCGGCCCAGACGCTGCCAGGCTTCGCGACGTGCCGCGGCGCGTTGCGACTTGCTGGTGGCGATGCGGTAGTCCTGCCGATTTTGGGCCAGCAGCACCTCCACGGTACGCAAGTTGTGGGGCAGCCGACCGAGAATCTGGTCCTTTTCCAAGCGATCGGTCACCGACACCTGGACGGTTCGATCGAACGGCAGCTCGCCCGTATAGACGCGTTGCAGCGTCTTGAACGCCATCTGCATCACGTAGTCGCATTCGAGCAGCGTGCGTCGGAAATCGGCCCGCGTGGCTTCGATTCGCCGGGCCAGCGTGATTTCCTCAGCGCGGGTGAGCAGCGGAATCTCGCCCATCTGGGTCAGGTACATCCGCACCGGGTCGTCCGACCAGGACTCATTCTCATCGGCCTCGGCCAGCAGCGAACCGAGTTGCTCGTCATTCGCCTCGTTGGCTTCTTCGGTGCTGTTGTCCGTGATCTCGACGTCGACCATTTCGTCGGCATCGCTTGCCTTGGCATCGAACGCGATCGTCTCTGCGGTCCTTGTGGTGGTGGAGTCAGAATCCAGGTCTTCAAGCAGTGTGTCGTACAAATCAACACTCCTCAGCTGTGGGTCTGCCATCCGGCGCGAAGCCGACTGGCGGTGCTTTCTCGTACTTCCTCGTGATGACGAACCGCTCTCCGGCGAACGCGATCATCGCGCTCAAGCGGTCCGCGCAAACTATGGTCTGTTGTCGTTCGTGATCTGCAATGCGTGATCGTCGTGAAGAAGCTGCAAATCGAAAAAAGGAACCACTCGGGAATCCCGAGGATTGCTGCCGACGATCGGAAGAAGGTCTGTGGGCGGCGACGTCTCGTTTCGAAGCAGTCCCCCGCAGCAGCACAGCCGTTTCTCGCGTGGCCTACGCTGTTAAGTTGTTACGATTAGGTTGGGTGTAAGTCCCCAGGCTCTTGAAAGTCGCCTTTCTGAAGTGGGTCATTCCCGAACAACCTGGCCCGGTCGACCGTAAACAAGTTTACCACTCTTCATTCGCAAGACCGCTTGGCTCCACGATTTGGCAAAAGATTACGGCGTCGTAAACAAGACCGACGTCGCAGTCGAGTGCCACCCGCGGGCGGTCCTCCTCCTCTACTTGTTCGCACGCTGTTCGCACTCCTTATTCACACATTCGTTCGTTCGCTCGGTCGCCACCGCTTCACAGGCGACCAACCTCACGCCGAAACGTGGAACGTGCGACACCTTGATCGACCACAGGTTGACGTCCCACAGGGATCAAAGTGTCACGGCGACGCGACGACGCGCTCCGGTGGCGAAGCCTTTAAGGCACGCCTTCCGGAGGGCGTTCAATTGCTCGGGATGGCGGAACTGGCCCGCCCCTGGGTCTGGGGGGACAGTCCAAGCGATTCCGGCGGCCAGCTGGCTGCGTGGTAGGAAGGCGGGCGACTTCGTGCTTTCTCACCCATCCGACCTGACGAAACGAAGTCATTACTGGCGGAATGTCGGGTCAGCCTTAATTTTAGCTACGCGAACTTCCGAGTCCAGCGCTGCGGAGAGACGTTTCCAGGCCCTGGTTTCGGCGATTCCAGGCAAATTCGCCCCGTCGTGCCGCCGCCCCTCGGTACCCAGAGGGGACTTGCCCGGCTCGTCGCGTTGCTCCTCCGCCCGCGAGCCGCAAGGCTGCGGACGCGCTCCGGGCCTCCTCATCGTGCCGAATGGCCCCTCACAACCCCATTTGAAGACGGGGGTTACGGCGACAACGCGATCGTCGCTCGCCGATGGACTAGAGATCTGGCCCGGCCGCCAGGTCGGCGATCGGCTTCCAATCGCGCGATCCCCGCTGGCCGCGTGCGGCATGCCGCAACTCGCCGCTAGCACGGTCGATCACGAGCAGACGCTTCTGCCAAATCCCGCGAGCCACGACGACCAGTGAGGTTTGACTTTCCGCGACGGACAGCCACCGCCACCGCACCAGCTCTGGAAACTGGCCCACGACCGACAGCAGCCGCGGGTCTTCCGCCGTCGTCGCTTCCAAGTGGCGACACGTGGCGCAGCGGCCCGATTCGAGACAGGCCGGGCTGACCTTCTGCTGGCACATCGAGCAGGACACCATCCAGTCGGTCTGCACCGGCAAGCCACTTGCCGGGCAGATGCTCGTCAGATGGGCCGCGACCACGCGGTCGGTCGCCGCACAGCGGACCGTTTCGTCGCGGGGTAGGCGCTCGCCCGAAACGGTGCAGGTCTCCAATTGCTCGGCCGCCACGATACGCCCGTCGCTGGTTGCGGCCAGGCGGAAGGTCTCGACACCGGTTACCGGACAGCGAAACGGCGGAGGCGAGAGCACGGTTGCCCAGCCTGCGAAACCAAGGTCGGCCGCGGCGTCGCCAATCGTGAATTCGAGTTTGCCCTCGACCCGTTTGCACCACACGATTCGCACGTTGCGGTGCGGTCGTTCCGACTCGGCAATGCCTGCGGCTTCGAAGGCGGTGGTGAGGATCGTTGCCACCTCGTTGGGGGCGATCGTGCTCGGTCGCTGAGCGTCCTCGAGCCGTGCCAGGCCGAGCGTTCGCATCAGCTCGTCGCCCACCAATTCGCCCTTCGCTTGCTCGGTATCGATCAGGTAGTAGCGCGGCGACTCTGGCGAGGATTCTCCCTCGGCGGAGGCGATTTCCACGACCGGAATCTCACGCAGCCGGCAGCCGACCAGATGGGCGTGTCCTCCTTCGACGGCGTAGGCGGATAACAGCGAAGGAGCGATTTGCCGCACGCTCGTCGGTTGACCGACCGGGACGGCGTGCGCCACGCGGCTCGTCACATGGGCCACGGGCGCGAAATCATCCACACCGGATTCCGGCTGGGTGCCGTCGGTCATCGCAATACGTCCGCCTAAAGTGCCCCATGCCACCCCAAAACCTAAGTTCTATGGTATCAGCGAGCACCGGGACGTACCAGAGATTCTTGCCCCGGCGACCCCACGACGGGGCCCGGAATGTGCCAAGAAAAAGGCGTGGTGCCGACTCGCTGGGGAGCGGGCACCACGCCTGAGAGGATCACAAGCGACGCTTCGCCGTCAGGCGGGCAATGGCCCGGCTTAGGCGGCCGGCTGCTGCGCAATCATGTTCTTGTAGCCAGTGAACTTGACCAGGTACATGATGAGCAAGACGAGGTTTACCGGACCACACAAGAAGAAAGTCACGTAAAACCAGACCAGCAGACTCTCGCCGCAATCGCCGACCTCGGTATTTCCGACGCTGGCAAAATAGCTCTGAAATCCCTTTACCAGGCCCGGGAACACGAAGAAGATCATGACGATGTTGACACAAGGAATCAGCATCAACCAGACCAACGGCGGCGAGAGTTGTTGATGCTCTTCTGGAATCGCGGCGGCCGCCGAGTAGAGCAGGTAGCACACCACCAGCTGGAGCGCGACGCCGATGAGGCTGCCGAAAAGAATCACCGTGTAAAGGCCGGCGATGATCGCAAGAACGTCTTCGTCGCTTACCGCTGCCCCTTGGTTCAAGTCGCCAAAATCGAAGTCCCCCTGCGCCAAGACTGGAGCGACGCCACCTTCGTCGACAGCCATCGCCTCGCCCGCCATCGCGAGCGAGCCGAACACGGTCAATCCCAAGAAGAAGCAGAACAACATCGCACCGAATAGCGAGGCAGGGCGTTTCATGATTGGATCCCTCTAGGCTCCAGGAATTAGTATCGCACGGGGGGAAATCTAGACCCCTCTTGCTCGGGATTGTATGTTGCGGGTGAACCTAATGTAAAGCGGCAAAATCGTATTTTGGCAACAAACGACGAATGCGCTCCTCGATCCCTTGTCGCTTCCTCGCCTCGCTCACATCCAACACGAGTTGCAACTCGCCATGAAAGCTGCCTTCATTCACCAGCCTGGTCCGCCCGAGAACATTGTCGTCGACGAGTTGCCGACGCCGACGCCGAGCGGATCGGAAGTGTTGGTTCGCGTCGGCGCCGCGGCGCTCAACCCGATCGATACCTACCTCCGCGCGGGCGCGGGCTACTTCGAATTGCCGCGGCCGTACATCGTCGGCTGCGACCTGGCCGGCACGGTCGAGGCGGTCGGACCCGAGGCCCGTCGGTTCGCGGTGGGCGACCGCGTGTGGGGCAGCAACCAAGGGCTCTTCGGTCGCCAAGGCACCTTTGCCGAGTATGCCGCCGTGGACGAGTCTTGGCTCTATCCCACACCCGACGACACGAGCGATCGCCAAGCGGCGGCCATCGCGCTGGTGGGCATCACCGCCGCGCTGGGCCTCTTGCGCGAAGCGAAGCTCACGGCCGGCGAAACGCTGTTCGTCAACGGCGGCACCGGCGGCGTCGGCTCGACCGTCGTGCAAATGGCCAAGGCGATCGGGGCGCGGGTCATCGCCACCGGCGGCACCGCAGAAAAGGTGACCGTTTGTCGCGAACTGGGCGCCGACCTGGCGGTCAACTACAAGACCGAAGACGTGACCGCGCGGGTCAAGGAGTTCGCACCCGAAGGGGTAAACGTCTATTGGGAGACGGTCCGCGAGCCCGACTTCGACCGTGCCGTGGAAATGCTCGCCCCGCGGGGGCGGATGATCCTGATGGCCGGACGACAGGCCCGGCCCGAGTTTCCCGTCGGACCGTTCTACGTGAAGGGCTGCTCGCTCCACGGTTTCGTGATGTTCGCCGCGACGCCGGAGGAACAGCGCGAAGTGGCCGACGCGATCAACGCCTGGTTGGCCGAGGGCAAGCTGCGGCCGCGCATCGATCGCGTGCTGCCGCTGGACGAAGCGGCGGCGGCCCATCGTCTGCAGGAAGAAAACACGGTCGGCGGCGC
>ERZ869936.2716-NODE-2716-length-10080-cov-3.853167_pt1 | contig 10080 bp, 7 predicted proteins | sample MGYA00520876_ERZ869936 | MGnify/ENA primary metagenome ERZ869936 (study PRJEB32218, sample SAMN09650985) | biofilter metagenome | isolation source: enrty point of leading RO module | place: Saudi Arabia: Thuwal, RO plant located on Red Sea | collected 2016-02-17 ... | reverse complement strand
CTCTACCTCCCTGTACCTCCTTCACTCCTTCCCTCCTTCGAGGCACCCATGACCGACCGTATCCGTAACGTGATCGTCGGCCTGACCGCCATCGGCGGCATTGCCGGCCTGGCCGTCCTGATGCTGATGTTCGGCTACCTGCCCGAGTGGTTCGAGCAGGGCTACCGCGTGCAGGTGCACATGTCCAACGCCAGCGGCCTGACGATCGACAGCGTCGTGAAACTCAACGGCATCAACGTCGGGCGCGTCGTCGAGGTCAAGCTGAAGGAGCCGGCCAGCGAGGGCGTCATCGCAACGATCCTCATCCGCCCGCAGCACGACATTCCCAGGGACGTGAAGGCGACCGTCGCGCAGGCGCTGCTGGGTGGGAGCCCGACGCTCACGCTCGATGCCTCGCACCTGGCGGGCAAGACCGATCTTAAGTACCTCAAGCGCGACGGCTCGGACACGCTCGAAGCTGAGGTCACCAGTCTCACCGGGCAGATTGAGTCATCGCTCAAAGGCCCAACGGAGCAGTTTGAAAGGCTCGTCGATAACTTTGAGCAACTGAGCAAGTCGTGGACGAAGCTGGCGGAGAACCTCAACGTGCTGACAGAGCGGCGCACGCCTGCCGACGTCGATGCCAGCAACGGCCAGCTCGAAGGCAACATCACGACGGTGCTCGCACGGGCCGACTCGCGCCTCGCCGAGATGGAGCAGTCCATCGCCGGGCTCAACAGCCTGCTCAATGACCCGCAGCTTAAGAAGGATTTGCACGAGACCTTCGCCAACGCGAACAAGATCTCCCAGAACATGGAGACCGCCACGGCCGACGCCTCGCAGCTCGTCAAGCGCATCGACGGCAGCGTGGACAAGATCGACGGCTTGATCGACGGTGCCAAGGGCGACCTTGATCAACTCACGAAGCGTTATATCGCCGTGGCCGACGACATGAGCGGCGCGATCCAGTCCATGAAGAAGACCATCGACATGGCGCGCGAAGGCGACGGCACGGTCGCCAAGCTCATCAATGACCCGGCGCTCTACAACAACCTCAACGACTCAGCCAAACGACTCGACAGCGCGCTGACCGATCTGAAGCTGCTGATTCAGAAGTGGGAGAAGGAAGGGATTTTGAAGTTCTGAGGCCGCTTGCGGCTTCGCGACCCGCCATGGTCGATGTGCCGCGCTAAGCCGCAAGCGGCTCTCTACAATGACCGGCGATGAAGTACGTCCTGATCATCACCGACGGCGCGGCCGACCACCCGCTCGAAGAGCTCGACGGCCGCACCGCCTACGAAGCGGCAGCGATTCCCCACATCGATCGCCTCGCCAAGATGGGCAGGCTCGGCACCGCAGAGACGACGCCCGAAGGTATGCCCTGCGGCTCGGATGTCTGCTGCATGAGCGTGCTGGGTTACGACCCGAAGAAGTACCACAAGGGCCGCGCCCCGCTCGAGGCCGCCGCGCTGGGTATTCCGCTTTCGGACACCGACTGGATCTTCCGCGTCAATCTTGTGACCGTGATCGACGGCAAGATGCAGGACCACTCGGCCGGCCACATCTCCAGCGAGGAAGGCAAACAGCTTCTGATCGATTTCGCCAAGGGCGTGGAAGCCTCGGGCGGCCTGCCGGGCATGACGCTGTACCCGGGCGTGAGCTATCGCAACATCATGGTGGATTCATCCAACGAGCGCGACTGGTCGGAGCTGGTCACCGTGCCCCCGCATGACATCCCCAGCGAGCCGATGCGCAAGCACCTGCCGGTCGGCGGCGAACATGCGCCGCTGCTGCATCGCATGATCGCTGACAGCGAGGTGATCTTCGCCGAGCACGAGATCAACGTCACGCGCCGCGAGTTGGGCGTGAACCCGGCAACGCACGTCTGGCCGTGGGGCCAGGGGCAGAAGCCGAATGTGCCGTCGTTTGAATCGCGCTTCGGACTCAAGGGCGCGATGATCACGGCCGTCGATCTGCTGGCCGGCATCAGCTCGTTCATCGGCTGGGACCGGCTCAACGTGCCCGGCCAGACGAGTTATCACGACAACGACTACGTCGCCTCCGGCACGCACGCCATCGCGGCGCTCGACAAGTACGACATCGTCTGCGTGCACATCGAAGCGCCCGACGAAGCCTCGCACGCGGCCGACGCCAAGACGAAAGTCGCCGCGCTCGAGGCGATCGACACGCACGTCGTCGGCCCGATTCTCGACACCTTGCAGAAGCGTGAGAAGGAACTCGGCGGCTGGCGCGTGCTGCTGCTGCCGGATCACTACACCGCCGTCTCGACACGTAAACATGACCCGACCCCCGTGCCCTTTGTGATGGCAGGCACCGGCGTCCACAACGTCACCCCTCGCCCTTTCACCGAGGCGAACGCGGATGAGTCCGATCTACACGTGGAGTACGGCCACGAGCTGATGGAGTATTTCCTCAAGAGCGGGATGTAGCCGTTACGAATACTGCCACACCAGCACGCGCCACATCGTCGCCACGCGCTCGCCAAAGTGATGATGCAGCAGCAACGCGAAGGCGAACCACGCAATGACAAGTCCCGCCCTATGCCAGCCGCGGATCATCCACGCGAGAATCGTCAGCGTCGGCCCGCCAAGCAGCAGCAGCACGAACGGATAGAACGTCGGCTGACGCATCCACGCCCAGATCAGCTCGAAGAACGTCACTCGCGGCGGCTGCCACGTCGGCGTCACCGCCAGCGTCACCAGCATCGCCGTCTGAAGCAGCACGACGCCCCACGTCAGCCACGCGGCAAACTGCCGGCGATGACGCGGCTTGATCCACGCCTTTCGCTTCTTCGTTGTTCGACGTGATGACGTTGAGGCGGCCGGGCCCATGTCTCTTGCATCGGCAGAAAAGCTGCAACAGGCTGAGGCGAACCCCCTCTCCTCTTGGGAGAGGGCTGGGGTGAGGGCCGCAGTGAAGATGTATTGTTGAATCGCCGTTCACGACTCGATCTGCCCTCACCCGGCCTCGCGGACTCGGCCACCCTCTCCCAAGGGGAGAGGGATCAGACCGAAAACGCGGCCGCCTCCCACGCGGTCCTGGCCGCCGTCGCCGCCGCGGCCGGCCTCTCGATCCCGCGCAGGTCCAGCACGACGGGCCCGCTCCGCCCCGCCGCCAGGTCCAGCGCCACCCGATAGCCGGCGACTTCCAACTCGCCTTCACCCACGGGGCAGCGCACCGCGCCGGAGGACATGTCGCTCAGCCGCGCGCTCGCCAGCCGCTTCGACACGCGGTTGGCCGCCTTCACCGGCTTCTCACTTCGCGCGAGCAGCGCTGCCGGATCGATCCCCGCGCCGAGGCAATGCATGTCCACCGCATCCAGCCACTTGATCAGTTCATCCGGCTGATCCTCCGCGTGCACGGCCAGTCGAACACCATGCCCGTCAGCCGCCTCGACCAGCGCGCTCTTGACGTCGTCCTTCAGATCCGAAACGGGAAGACTCAGGCTCACCGTCACGCGGCCCAGGTCGGCCGCCAGTTCGATCGCGCCGATCGTCGCCGCCACCGCGCGATCCAGATGCTGCGCATCGACGTAATGGGCGCGCGGCAGGAACAGGTCGATCCCGGCGATCTGCACATCGTTTCGCGCAAAGAGCGCCGCCAGATCCTTCCGCGCGCGCGGCGACAATTCGCGCGGCCGGATGCCCGCCAGGGTGGCGTCAAGCTGCACGGCTGGAAACCCGAGTTTCCTCACTTGGTCCAGCGCGGCGCGCACCGTACCGTCCGTCGCGACAACCAGCGGCCGCAGCGTCGGAGCGAGGCGAAGATCGGAGCCGTGCGTGAGGATGGGCATCGACGCTACTCGTTCGTCCCTGCGGGCGCCGTCGCCTCTTCACGCAGCACGACGATGACCGGTTCCTTCAGATACTTCTTGGCGACAACCAGCAGTTCCTCGGCGGTCAGGTCTGTCACGCGCTTGAGGAACTGCTCCGTCTCGTCGGCCGGCACGCCGTAAAGGACATTCAGCGCCGCGTCGGTCGCGCGATCGCTGTTGGACTGCTTGCCGAAGAACTCGCCGGTAAGCACAGCCGCCTTGGCGCGGGCCAGGTCGTCAGCCGGCACAGGCTCGGTGGCCAGGCGGTTGAACACGGCGAGCGTGCGCTTGAGGGCTTCATCGATATCCTGCGGCCCGCAGTTGAACAGGGCCTGCACGTAGCCGGGAATCAGGCCGGTCACCTGGTAGGCACCGGTCGCGTAAACGAGGCCGCGATCCTTGACGCGCAGTTCGTAGTCGAGCCAGCCGGACGGGAAGTTGCTGGCGACGCGCGTGAGCACCTGGATGGCGGCGTAATCCGGATGGCTCCGCGCCACGCCGGGGCCGTACGCGATCGCGACCGCCGTGGTCTTCTTCTTCGTCGTGAACTCGTACTTGCCGGGCTTGGGCGCTTCCGCGACCGGAGCGACAAACGGCGGATCGCTCTTTTCTGGCATCGCGCTGAACACTTCCTCAGCCTTCTTCACGACCGCCTCCGGATCCACATCGCCAAAGACCGCCAGCACCGCCTGGTCGGCCGTGAAATGCTTCTTGTGGAACGCCGCCATGTTCTCCGGCTTCAGCGCGGCGACCACCTCCACGCGGCCCAACGGCGGAATCTGCCACGGATGGTTGTCGTAATACGTCTCGCGGAATCGCAGTGACAGTTCGCCGTGCCACGTGTCGCTTTGTCGTTCGATCGCGGCAACCAGGCGAGGCTGCATCGTCGCCCACTCATCCTCAGGGAATGACGGATTGAGCGTGACGTCGGCGAACAGTTCCATCACGCGCGGCCAGTCGTTCTTCAGGCAGGTCGCCTTGCCGTAGTGCGTGTTGTAGCCGCAGGCCGTGCCGATCGACGCACCGAGTGATTCGATCTCATCGGAAAGCTCCTTGGCGGTGCGCGTCTTCGTGCCCTTCATCTGCATGATGCTCGTGGCGTTGGCGACGCCCTCGAGGCCCGGCTCATCAGCCCGCCGTCCGCCGGCGTGATAGATCGCGCCCGCCACCCCGGGAATCGGCGTGTTGCGACCGACCACCACGCGCATCCCGTTGGAGAGCGTGTAGGTCTTCAGCGGCTCGACGACGGTCGGCGGCGCATTGCCTTCGCCCGCCTTGACCTTGGCGCGGACCATCTCGACCACCGCGCTGTTGTCCAGCGTAAACGGCTCCTGCGGAAGTGTCGCGGGATCGACCTCATCCTTCGGCTGCGTCAGCGGCGCGGCGGGCTGGCCGGCCGAGGGCATCAGCGTGATCGTGATCATCCGCTGCGGCTTGAGGAACACGCGCGCCGCCGCCTGCACTTCCTCGGGCGTGATGTTCTGCACGGCTTGGGCGTACTTCACGAGGTAATCCGGATCGCCCATGCCGATGACATCCGTCGCCAGCCGGTCGGCCATGTCCTCGGCGGTCTGGGCGCTGAAGATCACCTGTGAAATCGTCTGCCGCTTGGCGCGGGAGAGCTCGTCAGCCGTGATGCCGTCGCGCTGGATGCGCTGAATCTCGGCGATCACGGCGTCGCGTGTGTTATTGATCGCCTCATCGAGCACCTTGTCGATCGACTCGCCGGCCGCGGGCTCGCGGATCGCCACGTCACCCTCGACGCCGAAATAGCCTTCGCCCCAGGTGAAGCTGGCGTTGTAGGCGACGATCGAATTCACCAGCCGCTGCTTGTCACGCACGGTCTGCACGAGGCGCGAGGATTCGCCCTGCCCGAGGATGTAGCCCAGCAGGTCCAGCGCGTAGTCGCCCTCGGCCCCGAGGCGCGTGCCGGGCCAGGCCAGTCGCAGGCTCGGGCGGCGCACATCCGCCACGCCCGATGTCTCGCGCGGACTGTCGATCGCGGGCTCAATCGGGAAGCTCAGCTTCGGCAGTTCGCCGGGCTTCTGATCCTTCCAGAGGCTGTGAATCTGCTCGACGACCTTCTTCTTGTCGATGTCGCCGGCCACCACGAAGACCATGTTGTTGGGGACGTACATCCGCCTGTAAAAGGCGTAGATCTCGTCGCGCGTGATCTTCTCGAACACCTCTTCGTAGCCGATCGTCGGGTGCCGCGCGGGGTGAGCGTTGTACCGTGCCTGCTGGAGCAGCTTCCACATGATGCGGCGAGGCTCGCCCCGGCCCATCGCAAACTCCTGCTTGATCACCTCGCGCTCGCGATCAAACTCCTTCTGCTCAATCGTGCAGTTCTGCATCCAGTCGCTCAGCAGCGCGATCGCCTTCTCCGAAAAGGGCTTGGTCGTGTTGATGTAGTACCACACGTTGTTGAGGCTGGTGGCGGCGTTGGTCTGAGCCCCCATCGCGCCAAGCATGGCGCGGGACTCGTCCTCGCTGCGCGTCGTCGTCGTACCGCCGGAGAGCAGATGCTCCAGGTAATGCGACAGGCCCGCGCCCACGTGCTCCTGCTCGTAGATCGAACCGGTCTTGACGAACACCTGCGTGGAGACGACCGGGCTGCCGTGCATTTCCTGGGCGATGACGATCATGCGGTTAGGCAGCACGACCATCAGGCGATCGGACTTCTCCTGAAGCACTTCGTACTTGGCATCAGAAACGCTGGACGTATTGTCAGGTGTCTTGTTCGCGCCGCTGTCCTTGGCCGGCGCGCCATCCTTCGGCGCGGCGTCCTTAGCGCTCGCGTCCTTTGCGGAAGCGTCTTTCGTGGAGGCATCCTTGGCGGGTGCATCCTTCTTGGAGGTGTCTTTCGCCGAGGCGTCCGTCTGCTTCGGCGGCGGCGCCGCTGGCTCGGACGGACTCTGCGGCTTACAGGAAACAAGCGACAGGGCGACGATCGACGCGCTGAGGAACGACAACAGGAGCGTGCGCATGGGGGAACCTTTCACGGATTCATCGCGGGGAGTCTGCCGGGAGGCTTTCGCGGTCGGCATCGGTATATCTTACGACGCTCAATGGAATGCGTGTGAATACGGGGGAATCTCGGGGAATCGGATTCGATACAATCGCGCCGCCCGTCGGGTGCCATGGGTAAGTGAGGTCCGCCGAGCTTACCCGTGCGATGAACACCTGGCGTCCGACACGGGCAAGCTCGCGGACTCGCTTGCCCATGGCACCCCCAAGAACCTCCCGCTGCCATGACCTCACTCTCAACACATCCGGACCTGAAAACACGCCTGATGGTCGGCATGGAGCTCCATGTCGAGCTTTCGACTCGATCCAAGATGTGGACCAGCGCTCCCAACGTGGCGCACCCCGATCACTTCGAGGCTGCGCCCAACACGCTGCTGGACCCCGTCGTGCTCGGCATGCCCGGGACGCTACCGGTGATGAACAAGCAGGCGCTGGAGATGTCCATCCTCGTGGGCCTGGCGCTGGGCTGCCAGATCGCCAGGCACAGCAAGTGGGACCGCAAGAGCTACTACTACCCCGACCTGCCCAAGAACTACCAGCTCAGCCAGTACGACGAGCCGATCTGCGGCCAGGGCGAGCTGACCTTTCCCGTCGGCGACGGTCCCGACGCGCCGAAGAAGACGGTGCGCATCACCCGCGCCCACCTGGAGGAAGACGCGGGCAAGCTGCTGCACGAAGCGCCGGGCGGCTATGCGATCGATCACTCGATCGTGGACCTGAACCGCGCGGGCACGCCGCTGCTGGAGATTGTGACGGAACCGGACATCGAGTCGCCGGAGGAAGCGGTGGCGTTCGCGCAGGCACTGCGGAACATCTGCCGATCGCTGGGCGTAACCGAAGGCATCATGCAGCGCGGGCACATGCGGTTTGAACCGAACATCAACGTGATCATCGAGAAGGACGGGAAGACGTACAAGACGCCGATCGCCGAGATCAAGAACCTCAACAGCTTCAAGGCGGTGTACGGCGCGATCGCGCATGAGTACGAGCGGCAGGTCGATGAATGGGTCGCCACCGGCGTCGTGATGAAGCCCGGCACCAAGAGCACGCGCGGCTGGAACGACGCGACGAACACGACGTTCCTCCAGCGTGAAAAGGAAGAGGCGGATGACTACCGCTACTTCCCCGACCCGGACCTGGTGCCCGTGATCGTGTCGGACGAGTGGCTCGACAAGCTCAAGGCGCGTCTGCCGGAACTGCCGCAGGCGAAGGAGCAGCGATATCTCGAAACGCTCGGCCTGAGCGCAGCCGACGCCCGGCAACTTCTCGATGAGCCGCGTACGGCCGACTTCTTCGACGCGGTCGTCACGGCCGGCGCCGACGCCAAGCGAGCCGCGAAGCTTCTCCTGAACACGGCCGCGAAACGCGCCAACGAGAAGGGCTGCCGGATCGATCAGCTCGGCGCGACGCCCGCGCAGGTGAAAGAGATCCTCGACCTTCTGGGCGAATCGAAGATCAGCGCGGTCGGCGCGGATGAACTGTTGGGCCTGTGCTGCGAGGAGGCGAATCACGAGGCTTCGGCCGCATCGCTCGCCGAAGCGCGCGGGCTTCTCCAGGTCAGCGACACCTCCGCGCTGGAGGGCTTTGTCGATGCCGTGCTCGCCGAGGGGCGGAACGCCAAGGCGATCGCCGACCTGAAGGCGGGCAAGGACAAGGCCATCGGCGCGCTGATGGGGCAGGTGATGAAGCTGAGCAAAGGCCAGGCGAACCCGCAAGTCGTGACGGAGTTGATCAAGAAGAAGGTGCAGGCTCTATAGCCGGCGATGAACACCAATAAACGCAGATAGGACCCTGAGCTGAGGATTTGGCATCTGCGTTCATTCACGTCTTTCTGCGGCCATTCTCATCATCAAACGACAACGCCGCGCTCATAGTGAGCGCGGCGTTGTGTTTGGGTATTCAAATTCCAGTGTGAATCAGTCGTACGACGTCAGCTTGTCTTCCGGGTCGTCATCCAGATCGACAAAGATGAATGTTCCAAGATCCGGCACGCCGAGGTTGGCCGCGTTGGCTTCGTTCTGGCCGTTCGACGTATTAATCGGCTGAAGCGTATCGGTCTGAATGTCGAATCCAAACAGCGTGTCACCCACGAATTCCAAGCCCTTGATCTCGTTCTTGGACATGTTGCCCACGAAGGTTTCCGTCTCGCTCGGCACGTTGATCGTGTAGAGCTTGTTGTCCTTGGAGGCGTAGAACGTTTCGCCGTCCTTGGTCGCCAGGCCTTCGTACATGCGGGTGAGCGTCACGGAGTGTTCGATGACACCGGTGCGATGATCGACACGAACGATGCGGTGCACATCGGTAATGGAAGTTTCGGGCACGCCGTTGACGGTCACGCCGGCATTACAGTTGAGGCTGATCCACCAGTGACCCATCGCCTTGCCGTTGTGGATGTGGCTGTTCCAGACGCGAATGCTCAGGTTGCCCTCGAACACGTAGGTCGTGTTGTTGTTGACCTGGTAGACGACGTCGTTGATCTTGAAGCTGTTCTGGTTGCCGTTGCCCTTGGGCTTAACCAGGACGCGTGTCGCCGTGCCGTTGTAAAACGTGCCCGTGCCATCGACGACGGTGTTCTTGTGCAGGTCGTCGCGCGTGAAGGTGCCGCCGGGCAGCGTGGAACCGTTGACAGTGAATTCGCTGTGAGGGCTGTTGTTGGGATTAATATTCAGCGCGCCGGACAGCTTCAGGTCAGCCGAGTTCACGTGCTTGGCCTGAATGGCGACGAAGTTCACCCAGCGCTTGGAGTTGTCGGGCATGGTCATCTGCGCGGCGACGGCGCCGCCGGCCTTACCTGTGCCCAGGTCCTGCCCCACCTGCGTGGCTTCACCGGTCAGGGCGTTAACGTACATGAGCTTTATCAGGCCGTCGGACGGGTCCGTCCAGAACGTCCAGATGTTCATGTTGCCCTTGATGTAGGCCGAGGCGTCGATGTCGGTGAGCACCGTGCCGTCGGCCTTCTTCACATGGCCGATCGACTTGACCTGACCGGTGCTGAAGTCGAACCGCTTGATCGAGCCGGTGACGCGGTTGATGCCGACCAGCGCCATGTTGTTGATGGCCGGGTCCACCTCGGCTTGCGTCATCGACGCCATGCCGAGGACAGCCCCCGCAGCGAGCAACGAACGGATCTTCATAACTTTCTCCTCATACCAGGTGCCGTATTGGCGGCGACCACTCATCGAACGCGTGTTCAAAGGGCCGCAACTCAAACCTACGAAATGGGACGTCACGAGGCGAAC
>ERZ869936.2715-NODE-2715-length-10080-cov-5.235212_pt1 | contig 10080 bp, 7 predicted proteins | sample MGYA00520876_ERZ869936 | MGnify/ENA primary metagenome ERZ869936 (study PRJEB32218, sample SAMN09650985) | biofilter metagenome | isolation source: enrty point of leading RO module | place: Saudi Arabia: Thuwal, RO plant located on Red Sea | collected 2016-02-17 ... | reverse complement strand
CACGAGCCCACGCACCAGATCTACGAGCTCATGGTGGCCACGGATCGCGCCGAGGTCCGCCCCATGAGCGAGAGCGGGACGAGCATCCCGCCCGCCATGGTCAACGTGGTCATGAAGCTGCTGCGTCGCGACCCCGCGCAGCGCTTCCAGTCGGCCAGGGAGCTACGAGACGCCCTGAAGTCTGTGGCTAGCGGCGTGGCCGACGCCTCGAGCGGCACGCTCCATGTGGCCACGGCGGAGCCCGGTGTCCGCGTCGAGGTCCGCGACGGACGTAACGTGGTGGCCGAAGGGCCCACTCCGTGCTCGGCTGCGGGGATCCCCGCCGGAACGTACGCCGTCGCGATCCGCGATCCGCGGTACGAGCCGTCCGAGACGGAGGTCACCCTCGCCGCCGGCGCCATCCAGGACGTGGAGCTCGCCGCCGTTCGAAGAACGCCGACGCCGAGCCGTCCGACGGCCCCTGCGCGCAAGAAGTCCGGCAAAGGTCGCCTCGTGGCGGCCATCGTCCTCCTGTTGGGGGCCGGAGCCGTGGGGTACGCCCAGCCCTGGGGGCGCACCCTCGACGGCGACGCGCTGCTGGCGCGGGTCGACCAGGGGCTCGTCTCCCAGGTGTACCTCACCGAAGGGGGGCTCGAAGGAGGCCTCCAGATCGTGCCCGTCGACGCCCTCTCCGACGTTCGCATGCCCTTCTACGTGAGCGTCCCCGAGGGCGACGTGGCCAACGTCGCGAGCGCGCTTCGGTCGCGAGGCGTCGACGTCGACGCTTCGTGGGAGATCCGCCGCCTCACCGACATGGCCGTGCAGGCCCAGGAGCGGAATCGGTACTACGGCCTCGACGGCGGTGACGTACGCAGCTACGCCCTTCGACTCGCCGAACTCTCACCGGGCAGCGCAGAGGCGTCCTCCCTTCTCTTCAAGGTCGGTGAGCGGATGGCCTGGGACGCCGACGCCGCTCTCGCCGAAGGAAACCAGGAGCAGGCCCGTGACCTGGTCGAGCAATGTCTCGACCTCGTGCCCGATCAGCCGAGGTGCGTAGCCGTGTCGGAGACACTCTGATCCTGCCCGGGGGCCCATCCACAGCAAGCTGGACCCTGCTCCCGCGGAGGGGCATTATGGGGAAATCGACTGATCGCGGGCTGTGCCGCGCACTCATCCGCTGGACAGGAAGCGAGGACCAACGATGCCGAAGCTGACGCTCCTTCTCGGCCGCCGTGTGATGCAGGCGTACGACTTCAAGCAGGCGTCCATCATCGTGGGGCGTGACGAGGGCGCGGACGTCCTCATCGACAACCCCTCCGTCTCCCGTCGGCATGCCGAGATCCGTCTCGACGAGTCGGGTTGGGTCGTGGAGGATCTGGGCTCGTCCAACGGCACCTACTTCCAGGGCCAAAAGATCACCGGAGCCCAATCCATCGGCCTGGGTGACGAGATCGGCTTCGGCAAGTTCTCCATCGTGTTCGGCAAGGCGCTGGGCGAAGGCGAAGTGCCCGTGGCCAAGCCATCACCAATGGCCGACAAGCCGGCCCCGACGCGGCGGCCCATGGCGCCGGTGGAGGGGACCATGCACATCAATCCCCACGAGGTGAAGGAGCTCCTTAAGGACGCCGACCGGAAGAAGCGGAAGCACTTCATCTGGGAGTCGGGAGGCGAGCGGGGAACCCACTACCTCTCGGATCAGCCGGCTGTTCTCGTCGGGACCGACGAGCTGTGTGACATCCAGGTCCCGAGAGGTCCGAAGCACCACGTCCTCCTCATCACCGTCGACGGCAAGTGCGAGGTCCGGTATCTGGCCATGTTCGGCTCCATGACGGTAAAGGGGCGGGGCACCAAACGGGCCACGCTCCGGAACGGCGACATCGTCGAAGCGGGCGGCCTGACCATCACGTTCATGGACGACGTGGCGTAGTCGCGTGACCGAAGAGCCCCGCCTGGCCAGCGAGTCCATCGCAGGAGAGCGTCCGTACCAGGAGGACTCGGTGCTGGTGCAGCATCTCTCCGACGGACGGGTCCTCGTCGCCGTGGCCGACGGCATGGGCGGGCACGCCGCCGGAGAGGTAGCGAGCGCCCTCGCACTCGAGACCCTGGTCGCGGCCCTCGAGGACGGCATCGGCATCGACAAGGCCGTGGAGATGGCGAACCGCGAGGTCCACGACAAGGCGAAGGATCCCGGCAAGCACGGCATGGGCACCACGCTGACGGCTGCCCTCATCGACGACGGCGAGTACATGATCGCCAACGTCGGAGACAGCCGGGGCTACCTCATCAGCGACGCCGGCATACGCCAGGTCACCGAAGACCACTCCTTCGTGGCCGAGGCCATGAAGCGGGGGCAGTCCGAGGCCGAGGCGATGAACACGCCGTACCGGGATGCCCTGACCCGATCCATCGGGACCTCGGCGGACGTCGAGGTGGACGTCTTCGGCCCCTTCCCCGTGGAGCCCGACACCGCCCTGGTGCTCTGCTCCGACGGCCTCTACAAGACGCTGGACGACGGTGAGCTCCGGCGGATCTACGTCGAGTCGGGAAGTCCGCGGGGGGCCGCGCAGACGCTGGTCTCGTCGGCCCTCGAGAACGGTTCTGACGACAACATCACCGTCGCCATCGCCGAGTACGGGGAGGTGCCGCGGGTCCAGGGTCAGTCCACCCAGAGCATCGACTTCGACCCGTCCGACCACGCCGACGACCCGGGTCCGGTGTTCGGGCAGACGGACCATGCGGCTTCGGATGGCACCCCCGGAGACCCCGTGCCCGCAGGCGGCGCATCCGCCGCCGACGCCGATACGGAGCCGTCCATCCCAGCGGTGGAGGTTCCGCCCAGTCGGGAAACCCCCGTGGCCGCGAACGCCGAGACCGGGCTTCCCACGGGCGTTGTGGCCGTGGGCGTGGCCGTCGCGCTGGCCCTCGTCGCATGGCTCCTCATGGGTGCGCTCTAGCCCCACGTCTCGACCCGCAGGGAACCCGTCGATAGCTTACGGGCTTGCGTAGGATGACGATCAGCAGCACTCGAGGAGACAGCATGCGTCGTTCGAACACTTATTCCGTTTTGTTTTTTGGTGGACTCTTCCTGGCCGCGTGCGGCGGTGGAGAGCAGGAGTCGGCCGACATGGGCGACACGGGGGAGACGGCCGCCGCGCCGACCTCCGAGCTCTCCTGCTATGCCACGGTCACCATGGCCGAGGCGCAGGAGCGTCCCAGCCCCCTCCAGAGCATCGAGTTCAGCGTGGGCGGTCATGACGCCCTGCTGTGCTACGGCGCTCCGTCGGCCCGCGGGCGCGACATCATGGGCGGACTGGTACCGTACGGTGAGCCGTGGCGGATGGGGGCCAACGAGCCCACCACGCTCCACCTCTCCGGCCCGGCCATCATCCAGGGCGTGAACCTGGAGCCCGGGAGCTACTCCATCTACGCCGTCCCCGGCGAGAGCGAGTGGACGATCGTCCTGAACTCGACCCACGAGCGGTGGGGCATCCCCATCGACGAGTCGGTCCGGTCCGCGGACGTCGGCTCCTTCACCGTCGAGCCCGAGACCACCGAGGACGGCGTCGAGATGCTACAGTTCTCCTTCGAGCCCACGGCCGAGGCCATGGGCGACGTGATCATGGAGTGGGAGAACGCCCGGGTGAAGTTCCACGCCCACCCGGCGAACTAAGCGCGTTCCTTCCTCGGACGTTCGAGGACACGGCCCCGCCCGGCACCGTCCGGGCGGGGCCGCTTCGTTGTACGGTGACCCCCGGCGCCCGGGGAAGGCACTACGCCTGGAGGATGCCCGTGAGTACCTCGCGGGTGGCTGCGTAGAGGGGCGGAATCCCCTCGGAGGCGCGGAGGCGAGCCGAGAGGTTCTCGTCGTGCCGAAGGGGGAGGTCCGACGTGTAGTAGATGAATCGCAGATCCACGCCTTCCTCCACCGACCCCCGGTTCATCGACTGGACCACGTGGCGCAGGTAGTACGAGCCTTCCATCTCCAGGCCGATGCAGCGCCAGATGTGGCGGTTGAAGTGCAGCATGGTCCGGTTCTGCATGAGGGTGCCCGTGACCGTGAGCACGTTGCCGACGTGGACCTGTCGTGAGGGTAGCCGTCGGCGAAGCCGAGCGAGATCCACGGCGCTGTCCGAGCCCGGGATGGCGTGGTAGTGGTCGCGGTACTGCTCCACGAAGCCTGTCGCGACCAGCACGTCGCCCCGCTCTCCCACCAGCCCCCCGGCTTTCCCGAGGACATTGACGCTGGCGAGGTTGCGGCCGAACAGAGACACGAGGTTGGCGATGACGTGCTCCGCCTGCTCGCCGAAGGCATAGTCGATGTTCACGATGAGGGCCCGACCGCTGTCCGCACGATCGGGGATGCCCGGATCGTTGGTCTCCCAATCCACCTTCGCGACATCGATAAGTTGCACCGCGATGCCGGTGAAGGCCGTGTCGTCCAGGTGGAGGATCCCCGCGTTCCGCTCGGTCTCCCGCCGCTCCACGACGTCGGACTCATGGGCGACCGAGAAGTCGCGGGCCAGCGCATAGACGAGGTCGGAAGGGTCGTCCCAGGCTTCCTCGACGAGAGGATGCCCCGTCTCCCGTCCCCAGGCCAGAATGCGCTCGGAATGGGCACCGATCCACGGGCTCAGACAGTTGTGCACCGAGTGGGTGTTGCTGCTGATCACGTGCACCGCCACGTCGTCGGGCAGGTCCACGGGGTCGAAGCCCATGAGTTCCCGCGTGGCCGCCCCGATCTGCTTGCTCCACGTCTCCGCGTGGGCGCTGTTGTAGTTGTCCAGCTCCTTGTGGATCTCGATCCGGAAGTCCTCGTGGTGCAGAGCGAGTTCCCGGATGCGCTGCTCGGTGTCCACCGGCCATAGGCCGGAAAGCGCCTCGACGTCCTCGGGGGAAATGGCGTCGAGCCCACCTCCGTCTCGCACCCGACGCCTGATCTTGCGGGCCTCGATGGCATACAGACACAGGCAGCACACGAAGTCCACCAGGTCGGAGACGCCGTCTCGCACCAGGATCATGTTCTTTCCTGGCAACATCTCGTAGACCGCCCGTCGCCGCGCCGCGGTGGGCACTTGGACGAAGCGTGACTCGGGCCGGGCGTAGAGGTCGGGCAGGACGTCGGTGAGGTAGAACGCCAGCGTTCGCGTGAGATTCTCGGGCAGACGGCGGACCGCGTACGTCAGAGCGTTCACGTCCAACGTGCCCGGATCCGACGCCTCCGGGTGCAGTGCCGGCTCCAGGGCCTCGTAGAGCGGTACGAGGCGTTGGAGATCCACCGAGCCCCGCGCCACCTGCCGAAAGAGCTCGACGCGAAACCGGTCGAAGGGCGAGAAGATGCCCTGCTTGTCCCGCAGGATGTTGCCGAGGGACTGGGCGAAGGCGGTGGATTCGTGGACCAGGTCGAGGAACCGATCCCCGGGGATGGTGAGCGTCCGAACGGCAGTGTCCGCTCGGATCTCGACCCCTCTCGGCTCGCCGAAGAGCGCCGCGCGCTCCCCGAAGTAGTGTCCTTGCGTGACCGTACCGAGGACCCGTCGCTGTCCTTCGTCGTCGCCCACGACGAGCACGCGGCCGGAGAGGAGAAGGAAGACGGTGCGGTCCTCGGCATCCCCCTCTTCGACGAGCACGTCGTCGGGATCGTAGGTACGCTCCGACGCCGCCTGGGCCAACGCCTCACGATGAGGTCGAGCCAGGTATCGGAAGGGTATGATCTGGTCGAGCATCGGGGCAGGATAAGCCCTCCCACGGGGTGACGCACCCGTGCCGAGTCGGCATATTCAGAGCGTCGCCCGGTTCCCGTCGGCCCCGTCGTTTCTTCGGCGAAGTGGCCGCATCCACTGGCAGGCAGCCGTCCCCCGGTCGAGCCGACGACGCCCGCAGCCCTTCCCCACGCCCGGACACCTTGAACGTCATGAGCAGCACCCTCGAGAAGGAGATCGGGCGACGAAGGACCTTCGCCATCATCAGTCACCCGGACGCCGGGAAGACCACCCTCACCGAGAAGCTCCTCCTCTACGGAGGCGCCATCCGTGCCGCCGGTTCGGTGAAGTCGCGGAGAGCCCAGCGACACGCCACGTCCGACTGGCTGGAGATGGAGCAGGAGCGGGGCATCTCCATCACGGCGAGCGTGCTCCACTTCGACTATCAGGGGTTCCGTATCAACCTCCTCGACACCCCCGGGCACCAGGACTTCTCCGAGGACACGTACCGGGCCCTCATGGCCGCCGATTCGGCCATCATGCTTCTCGACAACCGGAAGGGCGTCGAGGCCCAGACCCGGAAGCTCTTCAGCGTCTGTCGGAAGCGTCGGCTCCCCATCTTCACCTTCGTCAACAAGTGCGATCGGGTGGGCGCCGACCCGCTGGGACTCCTCGACGACGTGCAGAGCGAGCTCGGAATCGACTGCTTCGTGTCGACGTGGCCCGTGCGGAAGGACGGTCATCTCGTGGGTGTGTACGACCGCGAGCGCGGGCAGGTATGGCTGTACGAGAAGACCGACGACCACGGGCAGTCACGACCGAAGGCCGCCTTGGTGTCGCTGGATTCGCCCGAGCTGGCGGAGGCCATCGGGGCCCAGGGGGTGGAGCGCCTCGGCGAAGAGGTGGAGCTCCTGGAGGTCGCCGGGACGCCGTCGGACCTGGCCGCCGTTGCGCGGGGAGAGGCGAGTCCCGTCTGCTTCGGTAGCGCGCTCACCAACTTCGGCGTCGACGTCTTCCTGGAGCGCTTCCTGTCCATCGCCCCACCCCCGGGTGCGAGGGAAGGATCCGACGGTCCGGTCGACCCCGTGAAGACCCCCTTTTCCGGCTTTGTCTTCAAGGTTCAGGCGAACATGGATCCGAGGCACCGCGACCGGGTCGCCTTCCTTCGGGTTTGCTCCGGCCGGTTCGAGGAGGGCACCGAAGCCGTGGTGTCCCGTACCGGAAAGACGCTCCGATTGGCCCAGCCGCAGGAGTTCATGGCCCGCGAGCGGGCTCACGCCGGGACGGACGCCGTCGCCGGAGACGTGGTGGGTCTGCTGGACCGCGGGAGCCTACGGGTGGGCGACACCGTGGCCGTGAGTGGAGCCATCGAGTACCCGGGTGTCCCCCGCTTCTCCCCGGAGCACTTCGCTCAGGTACACATCGAGGACGCGCTCCGCAGGAAACACCTGGACCGCGGCCTCCGACACCTGGCTGAAGAGGGGACCATTCTGCTTCTGTTCGCGCCTTCGCTCACCGGCCCCATTCCCATCGTTGGCGCCGTGGGAACGCTGCAGTTCGACGTGCTCCTCGACCGACTCGAGCGGGAGTACAGCGTCTCGGCGCGCCTCGAACGACTCCCCTTCCACTGCGCGCGGTGGGTCGTGGGCCCCGAGGCGACCATCGACAAGGTGGCGGGCGCCTACGGCCGACGTCTCGTGGAAGACGCGGATGGCGCGCCCCTCATCCTCTTCGACAACGAGTGGACCCTCCAGCGGAGCGTCGAGCAGGAGAAGGACCTCACCTTCCTCGACGTCCAGCCGCGCCGGACCGCGGCCGTCTAGACGGCGCCGAGACGGCCCGCGGCGACTACCACCCGCGTTTCGGCGACTACCTCGACCCGTCCACCACCGCGAGAGGAATGTCGCCGAGACCGCTGCGCTGAGGGTTCTGACGACCGTTGGTGGCGCCTCTCACGTTGGTGCTCACGTGGTCGAAGAGCTCGGTGAAGGTGACGATCCCGTTCCGGTCGAGGTCACCCTCGCCCCGTAGGCCCTCGAGAAGGAAGTGGGTGAACACGCCGTGACCGCCCCACCGCTCGTCCTCCAGGCTGTACTCGTTGGTGTCCGCCGCGGTCATCATCAGCCGGCGTGACGGACTGAAGAGCCCCTGGAAGCCTCCGGCGATGGGGTTGTGGCCCGAGCCTCCAACGAGGTCGCCGTCGGCGGCCCCCGCCGAGTGACACGCGTCGGCGATGACGAGGACTCGCTCCGCGGCGATCTGCCGGCGAAGCGCCGTCTTCACGTCCCACATGGGGAAGCCAGTGGCGGCGAGGGCGCCCAACTCGGCATCCGTCGGGAGGAGGTAGAGGTTGTCCGGTCGTCCGGGGTCGGGAGCGCCGTGGCCGGCGTAGTAGATGACCACGAGGTCGTCCCAGTCGGCCTGCTGTAGGAAGACGAAGAGCGCCTCCCGCATGGCCGCACCGGTCGCCTGCTCGTTCTCGAGGTACAGGACCTCGTCGAAGGGGCCGGCGGCATCGCTCTCCAGGAACTCCTTCACGGCCCGTGCGTCCGACGGGGCGAACTCGAGATCGGGGATGTCGTCGGAACGGTAGTCGCCCACGCCCACGACGACGGCCCACCGCTTGTCGATGCGGGGAGCGGCGATGGTCTGGACCGTCTGGCCGCCCCGACCCTGGGCCACGATCTGCACCGTGTCCTGGCTCACCGGCAGGTTGAAGTCCCTCTTGAAGCGCTGGGCACGGGACCCTTCCAGGCCGAGGCGTCGGATCTCCTCGTCGCTGATGGGCTCGATCTGCGCCGGTTGGCCGTGGACCTCCACAGAGCTGGCGTCGCCCACCACCACGCCTTCGAGACGAACCAGGTTCTGGACGTCCGACCGTCCCTGGCCCTTCCGAACCACCCCGATCCCACGGGTCGCGATGTCGTCGGTGGCCGGGAGCACGTCGGCTCGCAGCACGGCGAGGCCCGGTGCTTCGCCGGTGGCCCCTCCGCCGTTGGACGCCTGTGCCGACGCCGTCTTCGTCGTGGCGTCGAGGACGGAGCCGGGGTCGGGTACCCAGTACATGGCCTCCTGCCACGACCGGGATGCCCAGTCATTGACCACGGGACCGATGAACGCCTCGATGGCCTCCTGGGTGGCTTCGCGGATGGCCAGGGAGCGGGCCGCCTGATCCGTAGCCTCGATGGCACGGGCATCCGCCACGGCATCGGACACCACTTCACCGTAGTCGAGGCGGAGTGCCCGAACCGACACCTCCGTGGTGGCGGTGATGAGGTCGCCGCCGCCCGGAGAGGGTCGTGCCCCGTAGTCCGCGACGCCGAGGATCAGGACCTGGGCGCCCCAGTCGCGACCGAGCTGGGTCGCGGCCCCGTCGTTGCCGGCCATGGCGGCGGCAACGAGGGCCTGAGCCGCTTCGTCGATGGCGAGAGCCGGATCGATGACGGGGAAGCCGGCCTCGAGGAGGAACGACGTCATCTCCCGGGCGGCCACCTTCCCGCGCCCTTCTTCCTGGATGAACACCATCGTCCGTGGAAGCTCACCCTGGAAGACGATGTCCTGTGCCTCCAGGTGAGCCGATGCGACGAAAAAGCCGGCGAAGAACAGCATCGCCGGCCCGTGGATGCGTGAGACGGATCGAAGACTCATGAACCGTTACCTCCCCTCAAACGCTCGAGAGCCCGTCTCGCGTCGCGATGACTCGGATGGAGCTCCAGCGTGTTTTCGTATTGTTCAATGGCCTGGTCCACGTCGCCCTCGTCCTCGTAGGCGACGCCGCGGCTGAAGGCGATGGTCGCCGCCACGGGAATGGACTCTACCTCGGGCCGCGCCGAAGGCGGTACCAGGTCCAGGGACTGGCCGAACTCGTCCGCGAGGTCGACGACCACGGAAAAGAGCTCGGTGGTCTGATCGGACTTCTTCATGACGGAGACGATCTCCGACGTCTCCACGTCCACCGCCCGGATGTCCATGCGCAGGTTGTCGGCGATGCTGGTCACCTGCCCGTGGAGGACGTACTGCACGCCCAGCATCCGGCCGATCTCGATGGCCTCCTCCACGCGACCGGACAGGGACAGATCCTGTTCGCGAATGAGGTCCTGGATGCGGGCCCGCTCGACGATCCTCATCCCCGGACGGCCGCTGAATTCGGTCACGAGCATGGCGCTGATGGCCTTGCCCAGCTGCACGGACGCGCCCCCGTCGCCCATCATGAAGCTGCTGAAGTCCATGACGGCCACGGTGGGCTCGTCCTGACCCCGTAGGTCCGCCGCCCCCAGCGAAAGCGCCAGGGCACCGACCATGACGAGGGCTCGAATGCGCATTCGGTTCTCCTGCACAGGGAGAGGGCTCCCTGCCAACACTGGTCCGGGGGGGCACGAACGGCGGGCAAATGGGGGATATT
>ERZ869936.2714-NODE-2714-length-10080-cov-6.355411_pt1 | contig 10080 bp, 10 predicted proteins | sample MGYA00520876_ERZ869936 | MGnify/ENA primary metagenome ERZ869936 (study PRJEB32218, sample SAMN09650985) | biofilter metagenome | isolation source: enrty point of leading RO module | place: Saudi Arabia: Thuwal, RO plant located on Red Sea | collected 2016-02-17 ... | reverse complement strand
GTGATTTAAATAGATATGTAGGCGATATAGTTGCAGATGCAGATAGTAAAAGGCAGATATATGACTGGACACAATTATTTACACATGGTGGATATAGTTTATATGAAGCACACAATTCAGGCTTTGTAGATGTATTGTTTGAAGAAGGCGAAGATTTAACGCCATACAAAGTGTCAGAAAACTATACAGATTCATCAGCTAACACAGATGAAGCCGTTGATATTACAGAAACAGCTATAGACGTTACAGATTCAAGTGTATTTGGATATGGCGATATAATAAGAATAGATAGTGAAAAAATGCTTGTAACAAATATTGCAGGAAGTACCTTGCACGTGAAGCGTGGATTCTTAGGAACAACACCTGCAACACACGATAATGCTACAGATATATATATTGGACTTGAATGGTCAAAACCAAATGAATGGGTATATGATAGCACATCAGATGCTGTATTATTATATGTAGTTAATAGTATTGACCCAAATGACATTATTATAGAAGCAGGTTTTGATAACTCTACTTACTACGACCAAATGCTTGTAGATGCTTCAATGGAATTAAATAATTTGCTTGATGCACGTTATCCTACGCCATTACCTAAATATGACCAATATGATGCGAATACAAAGCATTTATTAGTAACAGCAGAATATGATGCAATAATAATTAAGATGACGTGTTATTTAGCAGCATCAAATGCACTTAGAGCTATAGGTGAAACAGAGAAAGCTGATTACTATTATGATTTAGTAACAAACGCAGAAAAAACTGGTATGGCTGATAGATTAAACTTAGGTGAATTTAAATTAGCATTTGAAGTAGATAGCCACGATGATAAAGGTAAAGTTAGAAGTGTTTCAAAAATAGGTAGTATGGATATCGTAGAAACAGCAGGTGAATGGCATGGTGAAAAATATGATGTTGTTCGTATTACTTGCACAACTGGCGGTGCTTATGGAACTGCAATAGTAAAGGCAGAAACGTATGGAAATGATGCGTTATTTGGTACTACAACTGAAAATATTAAGGTTACAGGTGGACTACAAGAAATAGTAAATGGCTTATTCGTGCGTTTTCAAGGTGAAGAAATGAATTTAGATACAACGCCTGACCAATGGGAAGTAACTGTAACAGGATCAGATAGAAAGCTTACAAACGCACAAACAGGCGCGATAGACCTAACAAGACGAGGATATAGTGTGTAATGGCTGTTACTTATGATGAAATATCATATAAGTATATAGAAAAGGGTTTAAAAACCATAATAAACGATGAATTTCGTAATGTTTACGTTTCTCCGATGTTTACCATGCGTGGCACAGAATGTATCCGAATAGCAGTAAGTAGTAGCGAAAACGATGAAACTACAAATGCTTATGAAAGAAGAATTTTCAACGTCATAGTACGTTATTATCAAAAAGGCGATTTAAGATCAGAAAAAGTGTATGCAGGAATTAGACGAAAAGCTAATAAATTACGCAAACATATACTTGACAATCAGACAGCCAATACAGCATCAGCAAAGTGGGTTTTTCTTGATATAGAAAGTATAAACTTTAATGTACAAGACGAAGAAAACGAGGGAATAGACAATTTAAATATAACAGAGTATGAACTATCTGTAGTTCATCATAATCCATTATAAGGAGTAATAAATGGCACAGGCAACTAATTTTAATCCAAGCCAAAACGTATCAGTATTCTATCAGGAGGAAGCCATAGTTGGCACAGAGCCTGATGATGCTGCTTTAACACGATTGCAAACTACATCATTCACCATACCTGAAGCATCAGTACCACTTGAATTTTCATCAGCAAGAAGTGGGCAATTTACGCCAACTGCTTCGCAAGGTCATCATTCAGAAGGTACAAAATTGTGGACATTCGACACAGTATTGCGAGGTACACCAACATCTGTAAAGTTAGCGTGTCAAGCTGTATTTGAAGATGGCTCAGGCGACCCATCAGAGCTTGATAATGATTATATCTTTCCAACAACAGGATATACAGTTGCAACAGCCTCAGGAGCTAAGACTTTTGACATAAGATTTGTAAATGGTGGTACAAAAGCAGCAGCAGAAACAATAGAATGTAAAGGTTGCGTAGGTACAGGATTTACACTTTCAGAGGATATTGGTAGTGAGGGTGGAGAGCTTGTTTGTACTATTAATTGGGCAACAGGATTTATGCCAGTACACTCAGGTACTGATATTACAAGTGCAGCTTACGATGAAGGAACGCCTAAGAATATAAGAAATCTTGGACTTACTACAGCAGAACTTGGGACAAATAACGACTTAGTTGTGCAATCTTTTGAATTATCTGTACAAAGAACAATAGAACGTGTGCATTATTCAGATAATACAAGTGGACAATTTCATCCATTTGGGTATGTTATGACATCACCTTTTGAAATAACAGGCTCTTTAACAGTAATAAGAAATGAAACAATACACGACATACTTGCTAATTTTTATAACAGCTCATCACTTGACCTAAAACTTGCTGAAGCATCTGATTTTTCAATAGATATGGATAAAGTATTATTAGGTGAATCAACAGTAGATAATGGTGGTGCAGTATTAATGCAAACAATACCATTCACAGCAGTAGCTGATGAAGATATTGGTGGAGCAAGTAAACAAGTTTTAGGGATTACTATAGCATAATGAAAATAGAACTAAAAGGCGAGAACAAGAAAAAGATTGAGGTTGAGGTAAAAAGCCTTAACCTTGATGACAGAGGTGAATTTAATGATATGTATTCAAAAGCCACGTTTGGTGATTTGAAATGGTCATTATTTGCTAAATCTGTTTTATTAGCAACAGAGCTAACAGAAGAAGAACTTAATGAATATACTGATGTTGATGTTATCAATATCGCAAAAGAGTGTTACTTTGTTGTGAATAAAAAAAAATTGAAGAAATAATACTTAGAGTCAATATACACATATCGGCTAATGGGATACAGAGCAGACATTCTTTGCCTGATGAGTTTCCATACCAAGCGATGAATCCGATGAGTGTAAAAGAACAAACATTCAATAGTATAGAAGATGTACACGAAGTGCTAATAGAATGTTATGATAAATGCGTTAAAAAGGGAGTGTCGGAAATTGGGAAAGCACTATATCAACAATCATTATTTATTTGCAACGACACAATGCTTTTAGATAATGAATCACAAAAACTTATTAAAAAATATCAATTTTGTAAAAGTTTTAATTGCCCTCCATATCCATCATTACAAGACACACCTGCAAATATAATGGAATCATTTATGATTATAGACCAAGAAATAAAAGGAATTAGTGTAGGAGAAGCCAATGGCAAGTAAGCACACACATATAATAGAAGCAAGGTCAAAAGGCTTTAAGAAAGCTGCTAAAGAATCTAATAAACTTAAAGGATCACTAACATCTTTACAAAAATCAGTTATGGGGTTAGCAGGTGCATAACTTGGAGCAGCAGGACTTATAGAGGGCGTAAGAAGTAGTGTTACAGCATACGCACAACAACAAGCAGCAGAAAGACAATTAGCACAGGCGTTAGGAACGACATCTCAAGCATTATTAGACCAAGCATCAGCTTTACAAAATCTATCATTAGAGGGTGATGAAGCAATTATAATGCAACAAGCATTTCTTGCTTCTATAGGGATGACAGAAGATCAAATTAAAAGAATAATACCAGTTGCACTTGATTTGTCGGCAGCAACAGGGATAACGCTTGAATCAGCAGTAAGAAATACAGCAAAAACTTTTAGTGGACTTGCAGGAGAGCTTGGTGAGTTAGTTCCACAAATAAGAGATTTGAGTCCTGAAGCTATGAAGGCAGGTAGAGCTGTAGATGTTATGGGTGAGTTATTTGCAGGACAAGCAACATCAGCAGCAGACACTTTGCAAGGTAAGATGGTCAGAGTAAGAGAAATAGTAGGTGATGTTTTAGAAGATATAGGCGAAAAATTAAGTCCATCTATAGAATCTTTAGCTGATGCTGTACTTTATATGGCAGGTGCAGTTGAGGAAGATGACTCCTTATAAGGTAGAATAAAAGCAATAGATGCTGCTATTGAGTCAACAAAAAAAATAATGGTTATAGATGATAAAGCTAGGAGAGTAATAAATGCTAAAAGATTACAAGACTTAGAAAATAGAAAAAAACAATTAGAAGAAGATAAAAAAAGACGTGCAGAGCTGCAATTATCTCACAATGAAATGATTTCTAATATAAATGAGGAAATTAGCCTTGAAGAAGCTCAATTTCAAACATCAAGTGAAAAAAGAAGTGCAAGAATTGAATTTAATAAAAAATTAAGAGAATCAAACGAGGAATCTTTCAATGAGCAATTTAAACGAACTATTGAACTTGCAAGGCTTGAAGATGTTAGTATGAAAGCAAAAAAAGCTATGTCTAAAATACAAAAACAAATAAACGCAGATAATGTTGCAAGTACAATACAAGGTTTTAAAGAAATTGGTAAAGCTGTTGGAGCTGACTCAAAAACTATGGAAGCATTAACTATAGCACAAGCATTAGCAGATACCTATGCAGGTGCAAACAAAGCATTTGCACAAGGTGGAGTTTTAGGTTTCGTGCAAGGTGCAGCAATAGTAGCAGCAGGTTTAAAAAACGTACAAACAATAAAAGAATCATATTCAAAAAAACAAGCACAAACTGGATTTGAAGGCGTAGTAGATGAGCCAACACAATTTACTGTAGGTGAGGGTGGTGCAGCAGAATATGTATCTGTAACACCTCTTGAAGGGGTAAACAACGCAGGTGGACAAGGAATGACAATTAATATAAGTGGTAATGTCATGTCGGATCAGTTTGTAGAAGAAGAACTTGCCGAGCGAATACAAGAAGCAGTTAGAAAAGGCGTAGATTTTGGGATGTCATGATAAAATTAAATAGTACAATAAGAGATGACATAAAAGCAGGGGTGCAAAACTTTGAATATTTAATTAATATTAATGATGAGGTTTATGTAGCTACAAGAAAACAAATGCTTACAACAACGCCTACAACCGAGCTTGGATTAGGAATTGTAACTGAAAAAGGCGAAGATTTGTATTTTGAAGATGCAGATATGAGGATTGGCGATTTAAGCGAGAAAATACAGCTAAAAACAAAAAAACCTCAGTTAGGTAATACGACTATAACCTTTGCTAATTTTAGTGTATATAAAGGTAAAAAAGCAAAAAAGTTTTCTGATGAGTTTCAATTAGTTGGGAAAGAAATAAAAATATACTTTAAAACACAATCTTGCAAAACATTATCAGAATGTTTACTTGTTGCACAATTTCAAATAACAAGAATATCACATGACGATAAAAAAATAACAATAACTGCTAATGATTTAAATTTAAACAAAACATATAAGCAAATACCTGAATCGCAATACGTTCTATTAAAAGACATTAATACGTTTGAGCATTATTCTGATAAGCCAATACCAACATTATATGGGCATTTAGAAAATGCACCTGCTATTGTTTATGCACAAGAAGAAGGCGATACTTTTAACATAAAGTTATTACCTGACACATCATATCGTGATAATAGTGAAATTGGTGGAATATTAAAATTTGATACTGATGGATCAGAAAGTATTGTTTTTGACGATGGCACTAATGTAATAACTAATAAAAAATTACAATTAGTCAGACAAAATGTAGTAAAAATGAGTTTAGGAGATAACCTTTGCGATATACCTTGTTTACCATATCAACAAACAAGAAAAGAAATAACAGATAATGATGACTTTGTAACACATACAAAACCACAATGGTTTTCAAATTATAATCATATACAATTTAATGTAAATCTTTACGTTAATGATGATGAAATCGTTGAAAATTCTACGCTATGGTGTTCTAAAAACGAAAAGCCATTATCTGATGAAACTATATCTTATAACATATATTTAAATACAGGTCTTTGGATATATGGCTCAATTCTTGAAAATGACTTTAATCCTTTAAAAACAATGATGATGGAAAGCTATTATTCGCTTTTTTATCATTCAATAGGCTCACAATCATTTAAATTTCCACCATTAACTGGATATGATTTAAATGATAAAGAAGATGAAGATGGTAATATTATAGTTAAATCTGATGTGCATTTTGTTGGTAGTTTAAAAGCAAGACAAAATAATGCAAGTCCTTTTTTTGGTACACACGATAATACAAAAGTTTTAAGTATATTTGCACCTTTACGATATGATGAAAACGCAGGTGGCTCAGGCAACGCTTATTATGGAGGGGCATTAAGTGGTAATCGTACAGAGGGTGTGGGTTTTCCAGTAGGAATAACACTTCCAGTATTTGGAGGAGATACAGATTTAGTAGGCAACTGGATAACTGATTTTAACGAATATAATGACAAAATAAGAAGAACAAACATACGTTTGCGTGGAGCAACTGAAGCCAATCAAGATGTTTTCACAGACTATAGAAGTTCCTTTTTATCATCAAAATTTGAAGATGCAGATCATAATAGTTTCATATCTGATTATAGTAGTAGGTATGAAAATACATTTCCTACTCTTGATGCAAGTGTTTTGACATTATTATATGTTGTACCAACTAAAATTGGTTTGACTAATGAGCCAAACACTCCTGAAACGCAAGTTTCTATTGAAGCAAATTGGCGAGATATTGAATTAAGACGTGTGTGGTCTAATAAGGAAATATTTGGAAAAGATTTTTTTGTGAATGCAAAAGGTAAATTAGGCGATGTAGAGCCAAACATTAAAGATATAAGTGGAAATATACAAGTTAAATATGAAGGCACAAGCACACCATCATTTAATGAAAATGATTCATATAAAGATAATTTGCATTTTACAGAATTATACAAACTTTTAACAAATTCTGATTATAAAACAAAAGTTATTGGTGGTAAAGTTTATGATTTAATGATAGAATCTGTACTACCAACAACAAATGAACGCACATATTTATATGATATAGATATTGAAGATATGTCGTTTTGTGAAGGCAACTTGCCATACGCAGGATCGGCTGAACTTAGTAGTGGCGAAATAATAAGTCATAATGTAGGTTGGTTATTAAAATACAATGCAAAGCTTTTTGGGGAATCACAAATTTATACTGGTGAAGATATTGAAGATGTAGGTTTTTATGGAATTGGTGCTATAAAATTAGGATATGGTAGGAAAATATATGAAAATAAAAATATTGTAGATATTGAATTTGTTGAAACAGATGAGGTTGCAATTTTTAATGAATACAACAAATCTTTTTATGAACTAAGTTCTGTAGAATTTAACGGATATACTTTTGTTACTTGGCAAAGCGAAACAGAATCAAAAAAATTAATAGAAAGACCACACGAAATTATACAACATTTATTGTCAGGACAAACTTCTGAGATTAATTATGACGAAGAAAAAATAAATACTATATTTGAACAAGCTCCTGAATTTAAAATGGCATTTTCCATAAATAAAAAAGAAGATACAAGTAAAATAATAGAAAAAATATGCCAACAATCACAAATATATTACAGATATAGAGGTCGTGATAAAAAGATTGTGGTTGATATGATTAAAGATAGTTATAGTGATAGTGATTTAGATGGTGTAATAGATATTGAAAGATTACTAAAGTTTAGCTTTAAAAAGTCAAATATAGAAGATTCGTGTATGGGTGGACTTGTGGTTAATTATGGTTATAATTATGCTACTGATAATTATGATGGAAAAACTGAACAAATAAACGTAGGGGATACTTTACAAGAATTTTTATATGAACAGTATTATGGGGTAGATAGTATTAAAGATTTTGAACGTGAAATTGATGCACCATATATACAAGACAAAAATACAGCAGAATATTTTAGAGATTATTATTTTAATATAAATAAACATCAAAAATTAATTTGCAATTTTGAGTTATCAATGGCTGATGGAATACAATATGAAGTAGGCGACATTATAAGATTTAATGGGAATCCAAATAATACAAAGCCTTATGGTAATGATATTACACAAAATAATTTGATTATTGACCAAGAATCGACACCATACTTTTTTATAACAAAAGTACAAAAATCTTTATTTAGAGTAAAAATTGAGTGTGTGCAGACACACAATATTACATACGATCAAGCAGAAGAAATATTACTCGGAGATGTTAATTTAGATGGAGAAGTAACAACAGAGGGTGATGGAAATGATTTTGAAGTATTCCAAGAAATGTTATCATCTATAGGATCTGTTCCAATTAGTTATGACCAGTTAATTCAACAAGGATATAGTATTGACCAAATTATTAGAGCAGATATGAATCAAAATGGAATTATTGACACGCAAGACATTGAAATATTTATACAAACATTTTTATTAGATAATATATAAAATGAGAATTTATAAAGATTTTAATAAAGTATATTTAGAAAATTATGAGCCAAGTCAGATTATAGAAATATTTTATAATGGATTTTTTAGTGGTGATATGGTTGCAAGTGGCAACATTATTGTAACTGAAAACAAAATATTTTTAATAAATGTTGAACTTGATAGGACAAATGTTTTATTTACGTATGATGGTAATTTTACAATAAAAAAAACATACGCATATATAGATGGACAAATAAAAATTATTAGAACATATAGTGAATCTGATGACGTTAATACAATACAATCTACGTGGAATGAATCAACATCCAAATATACAGATTTTTTTCGCACAAATAGACGTAAGCCATACAGGCAAACAATTTTAAGAAAGAGGAAATAGATGGCAGGAACAGTAGCAAGACCAAAAGTGTATATAGATTATATAAGTTATTTTAGAGCAATAGGACTTGGCGTTGATACTAATATATCAGGAAGTGCTATTAATGAAAATTATTCAGATGTCGCTATATATAATCCAAGTAACGCTAAAACCTACACGCCAACAAATACAGATTATGCTATGAAGTTTAAAATAGCATTAGGCGATGGCACAGGAGAATCGTCTAAACTTGTTCAATCAATTAACTGGGCAGGTGTTTTTAATCATAATTATAATGATTTAGATGCAAACTTTATGACCGCTAAAGGTTTGTTATTAAATTCTAATACTACTTTAAATTTAGGTGCAGTTGGTTTTTATGGTATGGATAAAAACAACATAAGATTGTGGAATTTAAATACTAACAACTGGACAGGAGATTCTTATGGAATAATATTAATGGTAAAAAATAATACTTATAGTCCTTTTCGTTTAGGCTCTTTTGTTGCAGGTCGTTCTTTCACATTTCCACATAATGCAAATTTATCTATGAATATTAATAATGAAACAAACATCAGAAAAACAAGAACATTAGGTGGATCAGATATAGTAGATATAAACTATTACAGACAACCTTTATGGAATGGATACCCACCATTTGTAGCAACTAATGAGCCATCATTAAGTGCAACATCATCTATAGGTAGAAGGTCGTGGGCGTTGACATTTTCATTTTTAACACAAGACAGTACATTCCCACAAGATATGGGTGAAGGCTTTATGTTTGATAATAATATAACAGATGATGGCGTAAATACGTGGACTAACTGGACTACTGAAAATATAACCTCGCATTTTATGACATTAACTCTTAATGGTCAACTTCCATTTATGTTCCAACCTGATTCTACGAAAGATGTGTATGCGTGGTGTAGACTAAAATCAAATACATTCTCTGTGCAACAATCAGCACCTAATTTATATACCTCAAAAATGACTTTTGAAGAAGTTTGGTAGATTTCCCTCCGACATCCTGTTTTATAGGATAGCGAAAGAAAAAGCTCTGTTATTGCAATAGGGCTTTTTTTTTGCCTATTTCTCGTCAACAAAAGTGAGATAAAATCCCCCTTTTACTTGACACTAATATTGCATTATTTTTAAATATATGTAAATAATTCTTTGTATATATGTTGAATATGTGTAATATATCAGCAAGATGTAGGAATCTTAATAACAAATAGACATAGGAGAAAACAAATGAGTATGGTAGATAAATACGAATCGTTACAAGATAAACTTGGTTTTGATATACGTGAGTTATCAGAGTA
>ERZ869936.2713-NODE-2713-length-10087-cov-22.428030_pt1 | contig 10087 bp, 8 predicted proteins | sample MGYA00520876_ERZ869936 | MGnify/ENA primary metagenome ERZ869936 (study PRJEB32218, sample SAMN09650985) | biofilter metagenome | isolation source: enrty point of leading RO module | place: Saudi Arabia: Thuwal, RO plant located on Red Sea | collected 2016-02-17 ... | reverse complement strand
TAGTACTTTTAGACGTACTAACTGTAGTCGTTCTACTTGTTTCAAAAGTAGTTGTAGTGCTAGTATTAAAGGTTGTTGTAGTTGTAGTACTAGTATTGAAAGTTGTAGATGTTGACCTGGTAGTATTAAACGTAGTAGTTGTTGATCTAGATGTACTTACAGTAGTAGTACGGCTCGTATTAAACGTAGTCGTTGTACTAGTGTTGAACACAGTAGTTGTGCTCTTAGATGTATTATAAACAGTAGTAGTTGATCTACTTGTGGACACTGTAGTAGTTCTAGATGTATTAAAAGTAGTCGTGGTGCTAGTATTAAACGTAGTCGTAGTGCTTTTAGACGTGTTATAAACAGTTGTTGTAGATCTACTTGTAGATACCGTGGTAGTTCTAGATGTATTAAACGTAGTCGTAGTAGATGTATTAAATGTAGTAGTCGTTGATTTACTAGTATTAAAAGTTGTAGTAGTGCTTCGACTAGTTGATACCGTAGTCGTACGACTAGTATTAAACGTAGTAGTAGTACTAGTATTAAAGGTTGTTGTAGTACTCTTACTGGTATTAAACGTAGTTGTAGTACTTCTAGAAGTTGAAACAGTTGTAGTTCTACTTGTATTAAACGTTGTTAATGTCGTTGTATTAAACGTGGTAGTGGTAGACTTACTTGTAGGAAAAGTTGTAGTAGTTGATCTAGTTGTATTAAATGTTGTTGTCGTGCTTCTACTAGTGCTAACAGTTGTAGTACGACTAGTGTTGAACGTAGTTGTCGTAGAAGTATTATATACAGTAACTGTTGCCGTAGTTGTATTAAAAGTAGTTGTTGTAGACTTACTAGTATTAAATGTAGTTTCAGTTGTTCTAGTAGTACTAACAGTTGTCGTACGACTAGTGTTAAATGTTGTTAGCGTTGTTGTGTTAAAAGTTGTAGTAGTAGATTTACTAGTATTAAATGTAGTTGTAGTTGTTCTATTAGTGCTAACAGTTGTTACTCTACTTGTTGCTGTACTTTTGCTAGTTTCATATGTAGTTGTAGTTGATCTATTAGTGCTAACGGTTGTGTTTCTACTAGTAGCTGTAGCTGTGCTTGTATTATACGCAGTAGTTGTGTTATACGTAGTAGTTGTATTAAATGTTGTTGTTGTTGTCGTGCTAGTATTATACGTTGTTGTTCTACTTGTTGCTGTAGATGTAGAAGTGTTATACGTGGTAGTTGTATTATACGTAGTGGTTGTGTTAAACGTAGTAGTTGTATTTTTACTAGTTAATGTATTAAATATCGTAGTTGTACTTGTACTAGTATTGTAAAACGTTGTTGTGTTAGTAGCTGTACTAGTGTTATAAAACGTTGTTCTTGAAGTACTTTTAGTAGTGACAGTATTAGTGTTATAATATGTAACAGTAGAGGTTTCAATTGTTGTAGTTCTTGATTCTATTGTATTTTTACTAGTTAATGTATTAAACGTAGTTTGTGTTGCAGTACTTGTGTTGTAAAATGTCATTACATCATCATCCATGTCCGCAGATACAGTTGTACTTGTGTTTCTTGAAGTGCTGATGCTAGTACTTCTGCTTGTTTGTGTTGACTTGGTAGTGTTGTAAACCGTAGTAGTAGACCTAGATGTACTATATGTAGTTGTTGTATTAAATACAGTACTAGTAGTATAAGTTGTTGTTGTGTTATATACAGTAGTAACAGTTGTAGATGTAAATCTAGATTCTGTTGTTACTCTAGATGTTCCAAAAACAGTAGTAGTATTAGGCATCAGACCCTCCTTTCACTAATATATCGTTAACAAAATAGTTGTTAAGCATTACTTTATATATTTGTCTTGTTGTTTCAGACGAATCAAAAGTTTTACTTGTTAATTCTATTTCTCCATTTTTACCATATAGTTTATCACCAACTACAAGTTCATTTACTTTAACTGTAGTCCATTGATTATTTCTTTTTACATATATAGGATGTGCACCTGCTATAACTAAACTTTCATTTAAAGTGTACAAACCTTCACAATTCATTACTAATCTTTCAATGTTTTCAAAACTTGTAACACTTTTTGTTCCACTTGAAACATCACAAGTTAAAAATGATCTAGCTTCTAAAAGATTTTTACTTTCTGTTTCATTTACATTAAAATTAGAACTAGTTAATACACCAAAACCTGTTGGTCTATTAAATATTTTAAGAGGAACATGGTATACATTTCTATTATAATATTGATTTTCAGGTGGAGATATAGCTACATCATGAAATACAACATCATCCCAATGAAACTTCATGTACTCGTCTGTTGTTCCACCACTATAATTCCACCATGTTATTTTAGCTCCATCTTTTGCTTTTTGTTTTACAAAATATCTAAAATGAGGATGTAAATCAGGATCAGCATATGTATCCATTAATATTGCATCATAACCTTTACGCTCATTAAGCAAACTCATCCACTTATCTTCAACAACAATTACATTAGGTTTGTCTGCAGCCCATGCTTTTAGTTTAGGTATTATTTGCGGATGTGTTTCACATATTGTGTGAGTACCAGGGTTTCTAGCTTGTATAGCGTCTGATAGTATACCCATACCAAAACCACACTCTAAAACATCATCACCAGCTTCAACGCATACCTCGGCCGCCTTTTGCATGATTGGTATTTCCCAGTCCATCATAACTTCCCACACTTCATTAGTAGCAGGGTTAGTCCAGACTATATCTCCATTTTCACGAAAAGTTAAATCAGCTGCATGATAATTTTGTTGCGTATCCGATGTTCTATATGGTATATTCATACTATTTAATTTTATATACAACCTCTACTACAGCCACCACCGCCGCCGCCGCTAGTAAATGTTAATCTAGATGTATTATACAAAGTTGTTGTACTATATTGTGTTACAGTTGTTCTAGTAGTGTTTCTACTTTCTTCAGTACTTCTACTCTCTGTAGTGTTTCTACTTGTTGATGTACTTCTTGAAGTAAGGAAAGTAGTAGTTGTAGATTTACTTGTAGTATATGTAGTTACAGTGTTAAAAACAGTTGTTGTACTAGTGTTATATGTAGTTGTAGTATTTGTACTGTATCCACCAGCACCATCACTTCTCCACATCCATATATCGACTTTTGTATTACCAGGAACACCAACAAATGTATTATGACTTGGGAATTTTACTGTATCTACAAATATGTTTTCAGCTAGATCAAATGTAAAATAATTTAATGTACTATTATATGATCCGCCGGTAATTTTAAAAGAAAGATTTTTACTATTTTGATATTCAATAAGAAATCTTGCAAAATTTCCACCACCAGCGTTAACAAAATTCATTATATTTAAAAACGCATTATAATATGTATTACCAGCATCATCCTCTTCGTGTATATACACTTCACTTGCGTTTTCAGGAAGTTGATTGTTAAACCTAATGTTACTAGCAGCAATATTTGATCCAGAAGTAGGGCTTATATTTTGTTGATAAAGATAATCTGCACCATTAGTACTACTTTCTCCTGAAGGATAATCCCATACAACATAGTTAACATTTGTAGATTTAGATGTGTTAAACGTAGTAGTTGTATTTCTACTTGTTGATGTAGCATATATAGTTGTAGTTGTATACGCAGTAGTAGTACTTGTGTTAAATGTTGTAGTTCTATTTGTTTGAAACACCGTTGTAGTACTAGTATTAAAAGTTGTTAACGTACTAGTTTGAAATGTTGTAGTCGTTAAAGTAGCTGTACTAGTATTATAAGCTGTTGTTGTTGCTCTTGATGTAGCAGTAGCATACTCTGTAGATGTATCTCTCGACGTAGATGTAGATCTTGATTCAACTGTTACCGTGCTTGTGCTAAAAACTGTTGTTGTATTAAAAACCGTTACAGTACTAGTTGCATAGGTAGTTGTAGTATTTCTAGACGTAGACGTACTTCTAGATTCTACAGTTGTTGTGCTAGTATTATAAACTGTATTTGTAGTAAATGTTGTTAACGTAGTAGTATTGAATACAGTCGTAGTACTTTTAGTAGTATTAAAAGTTGTTGTTGTGTTAAAAATAGTAGTTGTACTAGTGTTAAACACTGTTGTAGTGCTTTTAGTAGTGTTAAATACAGTAGTTGTGCTTCTAGATGTTGACACCGTTGTGTTTCTATTAGTACTAAATGTGGTTGTAGTACTGGTGTTAAATACAGTAGTTGTGTTTTTACTAGTTTGAAATACTGTAGTTGTATTTTTAGATGTACTAAACGTTGTATTAGTAGATCTACTAGTTGATACAGTAGTAGTTCTACTTGTATTAAATGTTGTGGTAGTACTTGTATTAAATACAGTTGTGGTACTTTTAGTTGTGTTAAAAGTAGTTGTGGTACTTTTAGTTGTATTAAAAGTGGTAGTAGTAGATCTTGATGTACTTACAGTTGTATTTCTAGTTGTATTAAATGTCGTTGTGGTAGACGTATTAAATGTCGTTGTAGTACTCTTTGAAGTATTAAAAGTTGTAGTAGTACTTCTACTAGTACTTACAGTAGTTGTTCTAGACGTATTAAAAGTGGTTGTCGTAGATGTGTTGAAAGTTGTAGTAGTGCTTTTAGACGTATTGAAAGTCGTAGTTGTAGACCTACTAGTTGATACAGTCGTGGTTCTAGACGTATTGAACGTAGTTGTGGTGCTTGTGTTAAATGTAGTAGTAGTACTTTTACTTGTTTCAAACGTTGTTGTAGTTGACCTACTAGTTGACACGGTTGTAGTCCTTGAGGTATTAAATGTTGTAGTCGTACTCGTATTGAATACTGTTGTAGTACTCTTACTTGTTTCAAATGTCGTAGTAGTTGATCTACTGGTTGATATTGTTGTAGTTCGCGTAGTGTTAAATGTAGTGGTTGTACTAGTGTTGAACGTAGTAGTAGTACTTTTTGATGTATTAAAAGTCGTGGTAGTATTTCTACTAGTTTCATATGCAGTTGTAGTACTTCTACTAGTAGAAACTGTAGTTGTACGACTTGTGTTGAAAGTAGTAGTTGTACTTGTGTTAAAAACAGTGGTAGTAGACTTACTAGTTTCAAAAGTAGTTGTTGTACTTTTTGACGTTTCAAAAGTGGTTGTTGTAGATCTGCTAGTCGATATAGTTGTCGATCTAGATGTTTCAAATGTTGTAGTTGTACTAGTATTGAAAACAGTCGTGGTTGACTTACTAGTGTTAAAGGTTGTAGTGGTAGATGTGCTAGTGTTAAATACAGTACTAGTTGATCTATTTGTAGATACAGTAGTGTCTCTACTTGTTTCAAATGTTGTAGTGGTAGAAGTATTAAACACAGTGCTAGTACTCTTACTAGTTTCAAATGTAGTAGTAGTATTAGTGCTTGTGTTGAAAGCAGTTGTAGTGCTCTTACTTGTATTAAAAGTAGTAGTTGTGGATTTGCTAGTAGCCGTCGATTTAGAAGTACTAACTGTTGTGCTTCTGCTAGTCGCGGTATTCCAGAAATCTATCTTATTCCATAACCACTTCATTAAATTATATTTTATTGAGGATAACTACCAAAGTCTCCTACATAGTTTATTAATACTTTATCTGATGCTGCAATAAAATAAGTTAATACAGCTATTTTATCAGCAGTTGTGTCAAATGATATAGCTACGCCACCAGGCGTATAAGCCGTAGCAGGTAAAGCCGCCCAACCTAAAGATCCTACACTTGAAGGATTAGTTATAACTATAGTACCTGATTTACCAATGAGACTTGAGCTTAAACCACCAAAAGCTATTGTATTAGTAGCGTTTTGAGCGGTTATTGTAAAATTGTTTGTTGGAAGGGCAAAGTTGACAGTATGCGTGTTTGATGAGTGATTAATGTCTGTGAAACTCGAGCTTTGAAACTTAAAGTCGCTAGCCTCTAGTGTAGCACTGGTTACTTTTAAATCTTGCAAAAACTGTAATGCCATGTATTTTATTTAAGATAATATAGACGGCACCGAAGCACCGTCTATATTTAGTTAATTATTTATTAAGAGCTAGGATATGTAATATCTGATCCAGCACTTATATTGTCTCCAATTATTTCCTGAATAACAACAACAATGTCATTACTAGGTTCATGAGAGAAAGTGATTTGTAGTGTGTTAGCGTCTGTTCTATCAATATCAGCAAACACGTCTAAATATGTAGTTCCATCGTATAATTTCACAATAAGATTATTTGAGTTCATATTGTGAGCAATGTTACATTTAAATACGTTATTTACTAATGAGCTAACATCTATTGTTGCAGTTTTTTGTACAACCTTAATTCTGTTATCAATAACTGTATTAAGTGCTGTTCCGTTAACAGTAATCGCGTCAGCTTCTAATGTACCATCAACATCAACATCTCCAGAGAAATCTCCTGTTGCAGCATCTAATTCACCAGTTAACGTTACGTTTCTAAAACTAGCTATATCTTTGTTTGAGTCAACAACTACAGCTTTACTAGCTACTACAGTTCCAGCTGTTGAGCCGTCTAAGAAATTAAGTTCAGTAGCTGTAGAAGATACAGTTGTTCCATTTAAAGATAAAGCATCTGTTTCAAGAGTACCATCAACATCAACATCACCTGATATGTCAAGACTAGCAAATACTGAAGTTCCTGTAGCTGTAACTTTCCCTGTTACGTTTATAGGATGTGAAAAGTCAAACTCATCATTTGTAGCATCCCATAACATAGTAGCATCAGTTGAAGAGTTTACCGCATCTTGAATAGTAAGACCTGCTCCATTTGCTGTAGAGCTAGAATCACCTGATGATTTATTTACTGTTATGTTTTTATCTTCAACATCTAATGTTGCTACGTTAGCTGATATTGTATCACCTGATACTGTTAAATCTCCAGTTACAACTAAATCACCTGATGTTGTTATTTGAACATCAGTACCATCACCAATTGTTACGTTTTCTGTTAAATCAGCAAGTCTAGCTCTTAAGTTAGATTCATTAACATCTACGTCGGTGTTTGATGTAAATGTTAAGTTGTTTTGCATGTATGTTTGTAGAACACTAACATCCATTCTTTTTAGTGTGCCAGCGTCACTAACAGCTAGTTCATCAGTTGAAGCTAAACCAGTTGTTAAAGCTGTTTGACCAGAAATAACATTGTTGTTAAGCATCGAGCCTTCAACAGCGTTTGCTTGAATAGTTGCAGCAGCTGTTACGTCGCCACTACCATCAAAATCAACGTTCCAAGCTATATCACCTGTTGCAGCGATATTTCTTGATGTTGTTAATGTAGCAGCAGAACCAGTAGTATTTTGGTTAAGTGTGTCAACCGCTATAACACCGTTAGTTGCTGTTAAGCCAGATCCTGCAAATAAAGTCGCAAGAGCGTCAACAGTTGTTCTTTGTTCTGTTGATCCATCAGAGTCTAATGTAAGTAATGAATCACCACTTGCTGGTGTTACCGCTGAATATCCTGATATATCTAATGTAAATGTAAGATCATAAGGATCAGCATCTGAACCGGTAGATACGTCTGTCCAGTTAATATCTAAACCGCCACCTTCTACGAATTTAATTTCTTTTGCGTCTGCGATTGATACTTCTGTACCGTCTCCATCTTCTAAAACCCAAGAACTCATTGTTCCTGAAGAAGTTCCTAATGACTGCCATGAGGAGCCATCGTAATACTTTAACGTTCCTGAGTCATAGATCAGCTTTCCTGCAGTGTTACCAGCATCGCCCTCAGTAGAGTGATCTACGACAAAATCGTTAAGTCTGTAATCGTTAAGGTTTATATTACCCTTAACGTTTAAATGATTTAAAATAGGTATTGCCATAGTTTTTTAATTGTTTTTATTTATTAATGTATGCAAAGCCAGAATAACTAGCTGCAAAGAAAATTTTTAATTGATTTTTGTTGACGTATTTTACTTGACCAAAAGCATTTGCATCAACATGTGTTCCATCATCTAATCTAATAGTGACACTTGGTAAATAGTCATCTAACTCTAAGCCGTGGTCTATTGTCCATGTATCACTATCTGTGTTTTGATGGTGTTTGTGTGATCCTCCTGATTCAACTACAAAATCAGCCACTTGTTTCATGGTATAATTTCTAGTTGCACCTGAGGTATCAGAGCCTAAAAGTTTGTCGTCAGCACTAATAGTCTGGTCTAATTGTATTTTGCTAATTTTAGGCATATTACTTTTTTCTTATTTTTTCGATACTACGTCCACCGAAATAGGATCCGATGACGGTGATCAAGATTATTTGAAGTAGATCTGTCCACTTTTCTTCTACGTTAAACACTAGAGATCCACTATCTATAAATACCATGAGCACGGTCGCCACTATTAGGAATATAAGTACGAGAGGACGAACTGAACGCGTTAACCAGTTTCCGTGCTCTAAATCTGCTTTCCACCTTTCGGTGACATTTTTTTGCATCTGAGATTCAGCTTCTATAAATATTTGAGTCATTTGTTTTTCAAACTCAGCTTTTTCGTCTTTTGTTCTTATAAATCTATCAGCAACGCCAGCTAGTTTGTCTACGACATTACCACCTGCGTCACCAAAGATTTTTGATAATATTTTGCTCATTAGTCTTTTGTTCTTTCCCACTCGGTTTCGTAACCTTCTACATCAGGAGTAGATGATTCAACTTCTTGTTGCTCTTTAACTGTACCTGCTTCTTGAGTTAAACCAAGATCACGTAATACTTGTGCAAGTTCTTCAGGTTTAGTAGCGTACATACTAACAATAGAAAATAATGGATCTCTATGACCGTAAGCTCTAGCATCATTAGGATCTACGCCAAGAAGACTTTTTAATTTATTATTAACTTTTGTGTTAATATCACCAACGCCATAGTTTAATAATTGTCTTTCTTTTGGTGACATGCTGTTTAGTATATTATTTTTTACAACTTCTCTCATACCGCCTAGCATATCATTTAAACCTTGGACTATATTTTGGCCTGGTCCAAGAAAGTAATCCATTGTTGATTTGTCTGTAAAATTTACTTTATCACCAGAAAATTTAACAGGTATTGATAATACTTGATTTTCACCTCTTGTGCCATCTATTTCAAATTGATTTTCAAAACCTTCAAAGAACCGCATTTTTCTTTCAACCTCTTGCATTTCTTTTTTAGTTTCACCTTCTTTGTCGTCTACTATTTCTTTCTCTACATCTATCACTTTTTCCTCAACGTCTGGGCCTTTCATTTGTTGAAGCTTAATCTTTTCATATTCTTTTACATCAGTACCTTCAAAACCATACTTTTCTTTAGCAAGTCCAGAGTCTATTTCGTTTTGTAGAATTTTATAAATATCTTCGTCTTGCTCTCCAACAAACTCTTTATCAATTATTTGACCACGGAGCTTTGTTTTACCATCAACTTTCTCAGATATAATATTTTGTATTTTTGACTCGTCTATTTTTTCTGTTTCACCTTCACCACCTCCACCGGTAAATTGTGGATAATAACCAGGCATACCTTTCATAAAAGCTACAGCTTTTTCTGAAAAGTTAGTTGGTGTGTTTTTACTACCACGCTCTTTTATTCTTAGAGCATTCATAACGAACTTATTTTTACCGCTGAATATTGCCATGATGTTTTATTTTATTTTTTATACAACTTAGCTCCGTGGTAATGCTTAGGATCTTTGTCTTGGTATAATTTAACTTTTTTCTTATCCATACCTTTTTCAAAACCCGGAACGTTTCTTGCTATTAAAAGATCTTTTTTAGTAGTTACACCATCACCGCTCATGTCGGTTAATGTAGGATTATACATAAAAGCTGCATATTTCATAACTTCAGATTTTTTAAAGTTTCCTGGGTTTACTTGACTACCATTACCTGGCTTCATCATATATGGTCCCATTTTTTTTGGAGCTGTTGGATACCCAGCATCTCCGCCGCCTTTTTTCTTTATATTACCTTCTGTATCTTTATATGTACTTACAGGTGGTTTTGCGACTTTTGTTTTCTTTTTTGGTGGAATTCCTGGCATAATTTTTTATTTTAATTGTTATCTATCTATGTCTTTAACCATATCATCGATAGCTTTATTAAATACTTTATCGGTGTATGATTTATTATTAAAAAATATACTTCGCTCACTAGTTGGTA
>ERZ869936.2712-NODE-2712-length-10090-cov-3.841854_pt1 | contig 10090 bp, 23 predicted proteins | sample MGYA00520876_ERZ869936 | MGnify/ENA primary metagenome ERZ869936 (study PRJEB32218, sample SAMN09650985) | biofilter metagenome | isolation source: enrty point of leading RO module | place: Saudi Arabia: Thuwal, RO plant located on Red Sea | collected 2016-02-17 ... | reverse complement strand
GACTCGCAAAACTCTCAACCTGACCCTTACCTACGAACAGTGGGGACTGATCAAGGAGCTACTCAACCGCCAATCACGGGTGTACGCAGCCAAGCTCGGTGACACTGCCTCTGATGCACCAGAACATTTTCATGGTCTTTATGCATACAGGGTTGCGGTCAACAACCTATCCAACGAAATTGCCAATGAGCTGGATTGCAAAATTAAGAGGAGACGCTGACCAATGATCACCCTCGAAGACCGCATCAGGTCACGCATCAAGCTCCTTCAGGTCTGCCTGCAAGGTGCTGACACCAGCGAAGAACGTGACTCCCTCACCCGTCAGATCAACAACCTTTGGAGGCAACTGTCAGACCAATGAAAGCAACCTGGGGCACACAGCCAGCCCACCGCCGTGAATACGACTGGTTCGAGGCCACACCATTCGCAACCTATAAGGAAGCGTATCAGCACGCCGTCAACTGTGCACAGAAGCGAGAGGGAGCCTACGAAGTGTGGCGCCTGCCGGTCGGTGGTGAACCCATGCGCTGGTGCCACGTCGACTTCGTCACCCCTACATCAAAGCCCTTCGATGACGGCGATTTGATGCACTACGAATCAATCGATGTCATCTGATCCACACAGCCCTTGCATCCTTCAAAACCATGCGGCATCTTCACAGCACATCTACCTACAACGATGTCACCCCGACCAGATCGAACGTTCAAACCCCAGCCGCGTGGCGCCTTCGCACGATCACTAGCAGCACAGATCGACAGCGAGGGAAACAACCACGGACTGATGGATGCCGACTCCCAAACATCCGAGGAACGCAAGCTGAAGCGCAAGCAACGCCGAGCAGCAGCACGCAGATCACGGTTGGTAAAGCAGGAGGAACAGCGCAGAGCGCACCAGCTAGCAGAGAAGCGCAGCCAACTCGGATGGACAGATCAAGCACCCTCTTCATCGGTGCCCTCACCTTCGTCTCCATCCTGACTGTCTTCGCCCTGTCCACACCTGTCCCGCCGCCACTACCTCAGCTCGATGACTTCCCGACACCAGAAGCTTCAAGAGACACTCTCGCAGATCGACAGACTTCTCAATCAGAAGCTCGACTCTGGTACCAAGGACCGACTGCGTAATGAGAAGGAAGCCATACAGAAGGAACTCAAGCTCAAGAAGTCCGCATGATTTCCGCCCGTCACATGCTCGACCATCTGAAAGATCTCCTTGAAGACGCCTTCGGGGAACAAGCCCGCCTCCGCCGCTACACCCGCGACGAATATCCAGACACCAGGATCGGTGTCCAGTGCAACGCCTGCCCTTGGAACAACACCTCCGGCTACGACACCAACCGCATCATCAACGAAGCCTTCCTCACATCTGAGACCTACCCCAACGCTTGGGTCGACCTGGTCTTCGTGGACGACGGCACCATCTACACCTCTCTCTACAACGGCAAGGTCGACAAACGATGATCTCACTTTCCAACAGCAGCAACACAGAGGAGCTGCTCTATGCATTCCAGGCCTATCTCCGCACTCAAATTCAACGTGGCCGACTAGACCATTTCACTGATGAACAGATGGACTTAATCGAGAACAACATCCTTCCCGATTTAGATAAGGTTCTCAGCATCAGCGAGCAAGCCATTCCCGCCTGACCATGCCACGACCTGCTGTTCCTTTCCGACTTCGCCCTGGTGCGGACAAGTACTACACCAGGCAAGACGTCCTCGACCTTGTGACCTTCTCTCGCTACACCCTTTTCCGGAAGCTCAAAGAGAAGTCCATGGTTATGCCTGTCCCCACTGTTGAAGGACTGGACTATCCGTACCATCTGTGGCGGCGTGATGAGTTCCACCAGTGGCTGCAGGACAACCCTCAATACGACAGGGAGAAGAAGCCAAAGGGTGGAGGACGCGAAGCCCGAGTCGAATTCAAGACGAACGAGATGCAACTCATCAAACTTGCCTCTCAATGTGCACTCCAACTTGAAGCTGACACTGAAGAATTCATCAGGACAGCTGCAATCACCTACGCCAACCAAGTTCTGAGACTGACCCATGACGACTTCATCCGGCAAATGCAACGCGAAAACCCAGAGCTCAGCGTCTACGACACCGAAGTCCTCGCGCCAAAGCTCGAGGCGTACTTCAAAGAGCTCGAACGAGACGCAGCAACAAGCTCTGGCACGCGGTGATGAGGAACTGACTCAGCACATGATCAACTTGATGGCACAGAACATCAACCCATGGCGTAGGGACTGGACGACCTACCAGAACAAGGGATCACACCGCAACCTGGTAACTGGTCACGCCTACCGAGGTGCCAACCCTGCACTGCTTGAGATGTGGACAGCGATGCGCTGCTACAGCACACCCTTATGGCTCGGTGTAGGCCAGGCCAAGCAGCAAGGTTGGTTCCCCCGCAAAGGATCCAAGGGCTGCGCAATCATGCGTCCATACCGTGTTGAGTACAACAAGAAGGGAGACGATGGCAAGGAACTTCGGGATGAGAATGGCAAACCCATCAAGGTGGGTTACACCACGTTCAGATACCAAAAGATCTTTAACGTTGCAGATCTACAGGGAGCAACGGAAGAATCACATGCCGAGCTCCAGGACCAGATCGAGACCGAGATGGATGCCTTCAAGCCTGAGAGTATCTACAAGCGCTTGAACACAACGGAGGAGGTGCTAAGTGCATGGCCTGTTGAAACAACCTGGCAAGGTGACCGTGCGTTCTATCAGACAAGAGAGGATCGCATCACCATGCCCGCCAAGAAACTATTCCAAACCACAGAAGGAATGTATTCAACGTGGGCACATGAACAGGTCCACTCCACAGGTCATGAGTCACGGCTCAATCGAGACATGGGACCAGACACATTGGTCTACGCCAGAGAAGAACTGGTGGCTGAACTAGGTGCATTCTTAATTTGCAACAAGTTACAGATCTGTTCTGATGAATTGAATCACGCTGCATACTTGAAGCACTGGATCGAGGTCTTGCAACAGAGACCTGATGCTCTTCGCCTTGCACTATCTGACGCATCGAAAGCAGCAGGACTTATCTGCAAAGATCTTGACCAGCAGGTGGAGGTGAACATGTAACTCACAAAAGGGTCACACCACTTCCACCTAAGTCCATATATACAGAGACTCATCATGCCCAAACCAGTCACAAAGAAGCCCAGCACCCTGCTCAACAGGGTTGCAGATACAAGAGTCAAGACTCCAGGTCGTCGCCCAGGTCGTCCACCCAAGTCTGCTACTGCTGCTGTCCCTGCCAGTGATCCCATCGAGGCATTGGTTGACACCTACCGCAAGCTGCAGGCCGAAGAGAAGGCCATCAACGAACAAAGGAAGGAGCTGGCTGAGAAGCTCAAGCGGTTCCTGTATGCCAGCGGCGAAACCAAGTACGTCCTGCAGGATGGCAGCTACAGCGTTTCGCTCAAGGTGCGGCCAACCTGGACCTACTCCGACGACCTGACCTCACTGATCAATCGGATCAACGCTGACAAGAAGACCGAGCAGGAGACAGGCATCGCTCAGGCCAAGGAGAGCGTCTACATCGACGGGAGGGCCAAGGCATGACACGTACCCCTGATGCCGAAGTCGACGCCAGGGTTGACGAGGCTGCCGACCTTCTGTCTGAAGGTTGGCCCAGCCGACATGTCGTCAAGACACTGGCCGACAAGTACGACGTGTCTCCACAGCAGGCACGCACCTACGTCCGGCGCGGCAGGGAACTGCTGGTCGAGGCAGTAGCACCACAAGACAGAGCAGCGATGTTCTCTCAAGTCCTGGCCTGCCTACAGCAGGACCGCATGGACGCCAAGGAAGCCGGGAACATCTCGGCTCAGGTTGGTGCATCCAAAGCCATGGTGAACCACCTCAAGCAGATCGCACACATCGATCCGATGCGCGACTGGGAGCAGGCGTTCGTCGAGGCTGCTTCAGCCACATCGCTTGGCAAGATCCCACGCTCAGCAATCTTCAAGGAGGAACAGGAGCGCAGGATCCAGGAGGGTTTCGAAAGGCTCTCCATCCGTATCAATGACCCATCTACCGATCAAGACCAATGAAAACCAGTTCCTTCCGCCTCACTGACAAGCAAGCTCACTACCTGGAGCTCATCGCAGAGGAAAACATGCGAACTGTCGAGCAACTCATCTGGCACACACTTCCATTCGGTATCTCCTGCTTGTCACAGGAAGAGATCTCGATCTCTGTACAAAAACTTCCGCAGGATTGGAACGAAAAGGACAAGAAAGATCTAAAAGAACTTAATCATTACAACGAAAACTTCTCGCCTGAGTTTTATTACAGGGACAAGGAAGTCCACATTGATTACAAGGAGAATATCCTGCACGATCTTCGCAACACGCTGATCGCCAAGGACGAGGAGTGTGATGTAGCAGCAGAACTCAAGCATTTGAAAGAAGTCCAGGAGAAGTTCAAGACGCTATGGAACGCCAAACAAGAGGCAAAGCGTCAAGCCGAACTCAAAGCCATGTCGGAGGCAGCCGCAAAATGAACGACATCACCTTCACAGAGTTCGAGCTCGATCTCCTCTACGACCTTTTGCGTGACCGTGTTGACTGTGAGATGCGCGGTGACTGGGATGCAGTACGAGGTGACATCGGTGTCCTCCACACTCTTCAGGGCAAGATCCTGACACTCATGCCCAAAGCACAGAATCCTGAGCAGCCAAGTCCTGTACGTACTCCATTCCAATACGACAACTACAACAAGTTGCCTGACTAGAAATGAAACTCGAACTCGACATGCCACGAAAAGAGTGGAAGGTTCTGCAAGAGGAACTTGAGTATCACATGGGGCACATGGGGGTCCCCGCCTCCAAGGTTGACCCTTGGCAGGTGTTCTACAAAGTCACGGAGGCTATCAAGAAAGCACTATGAAACGCATCAAGTTCGGAGCCGTGGGTGACTTACCAGCACCCACTGGTCATCCATCACCACAGATCTTCCTCTGTCCTTACCACCCAATCTTTGAGAGCACCCGTAAGGGTCTGCCCTTCAAGGATGAAGAAGACCAGTCAAAGGACACCCGGTACACCTTCACTCCAATGAAGCCGCAGTACTGGTCTGAATGGAAAGCCTTCGCATGGGAAGACTGCGAAGTCGGTATGGGAACAATCAGTGCCCGTACTCCAGAAGGTGAACGGTTTACATGGGCTGTTCGCTTCAGCCACGACGGTGACCCCAGCCTTGAGTTCTGGGGTGCATCGTTCGACATCGCTAACCCTTAACACCGGGGCGGAGCTCGGGTACAAGTCTCCCCGTCAAACACGCTCCCTTGGAACGCTGACCACTACTCGGGCCATGTGGTGGGTCCTAACCAGCCTCTTCCTGGAATGCAGGGTCCCGTCGAGGAATGCAGATGGCGCCGAGGCCTACATGATGGGCCGCACAGGTCTGCATCAAGCGTGTGCTCGTAAGTCCCCCTCAAATCAAACCCCTCACAGTTCCTACTCATGCCACAGCGACCACATAAGACGCCGCTCGACCGAGCGAACAGCTTTCTCCATGAAGCCGAACGAGGCATCAAGACTGATCCAGACAATGGTAACTACTGGCTCCACAAGATGAAGGAAGCCGAGGACGAGCTGGACCGCATCGCTGGTGAAATGATGAAAGACAACAAGGAGCAATGAATCATGCTAGATACTAACTGTCAGCCAAATTCCAAGACGTTCCTTTCTTCCTTTAGGGAAAGCTTTAAAGGAAGACATGTATCGCCAACTGGATTTATAAATTGGCACGCACTTGAAAATGCATTTGGAATGATGGGAGCCAGTATGGAGGACAAGACTGAAGCTGAAATTAAAGATATACATCCTGTCAATGCTAAAAGGTTGCACGACTCTCTTGCTGTTTATAATTTCATAACAAATAAATCTCCTGTTATCTATCTGGACAAGAAATTAGCTAAAGCTCTTTTTCGCACAGATGTACCTGAAATAAAAGATCCGCCGAAGTTACCTTTTAAATCTTTTTTAGTTATGGTTCCAGACGGTCTTTACAAGCAAGGGTCCGGCGGTGAAAAATTAGTTTGTATTCTTATAGCTGAAACAAAGCTGCCAGATGGCACCAATGTTTTAGCCGGTCACGGACTTGTATATCGAAAAGGCATGATGTTTTGGCATACAACTGATTTGAACTGGGGCGAGCCAACAAAGGGAGTGCAGCCTAGAGAAAACGCTAAAAAGTTTGGTGACAAGGTCACGGGTATAGGTAACATAACTATTGGCGCAGAATTTTTAAATGAGGTAAACGATACGGCTCATGCATTTTATAAAAATCTAATTCTCATCTACAATATGAGGCCAGATTTAGTTTACGAAGAGTTCTTTGCGCGTCCTAAAAAGAGAAGCAAGACAGATTCAAATCGAATGCCTGTCAGAATTCTTGGAAGGGATTACACGCCCGGTGTCCAGCGGTGTGTTGGCGTGAACAAGAACAGAGATGTGAACAATGGCACAGCGATGCGAGCTCACTGGCGAAGAGGACATTACCATACTGTTTGCCACGGTAAAAATCGCCAAGAGCGGACCCTTAAATGGTTCGAACCTGTTTACGTAAACTTCAACAAGGACTGAACCATGCCTAAGAACGACAAGAGAAAATTCCAAGGATCAAACCAACAGATCCTTGGACTCAATCGTGAGTTTGCTGTTGGTGATCGCATCTGCAAGCGCACCCTTGGCGGTGGCCTGAGCCTGCCCAACACACCTGCACTGAAAGGTGCCAAGCACGGGGTCGTCGTGACTCGTGAACAGAAAGCTATCCGCTCCAAGAGATCAAAGGCTGGCGTGTCTTATCGCTGGCACTGTGAAGTGCAGTGGGATGGTAGCGAACGCACCGAGTGGGTCGACGAGCAACGACTGATCCACGAAGACGAACTGTCCAAATTCACTGGTGATTACTGATGTCATTAGGCGCAAGCACCAAGCTTCTCAACTCGAATCGCGAGTTCCAAGTGGGTGATCGTGTGGCAGAGAGGCCGTCGCGGCCTTTCGTCACCAACTTCAATACATCCTTTAATGCTCAGGCCTCCAAGCTCGGGGAGATCATCGAGCTGGAGATACGTAAACAGCGGTCCCGCACTGCCAAGAAAGGTTATTCAGAGCGACGCTGGGCCAACGTCAAGTGGGATATCAGGAGTCGACCAGAATGGGTTGTCGAAACCAGATTGGTGCACGAAAATGAGCTGGAAAGACATGAACTATTAACCCAGCAGGAGGCTTAAATGAAAGAAGAGTAAGAATCCTGCGACCTGGTCTGGTGTACGCCAGATGCAGAGTCGATGATCATCAAGATGGCACGAGTGAGTGCACCGAAAAATGAAAACAATATCGAGACAGGGCCAAGGTTACTGCGGTACCTGATTAAACACCGCCATTGGTCACCATTTGAGATGGCAAATATGTGCGTTGAAATATACACTCAGCGCGATATTTCGGCTCAAATCTGTCGACATCGTAGCTTCTCATTCCAGGAGTGGTCACAACGTTATGCCGAAACATCACAGGCAGCTGTACCACAATTCAGAAGACAGGACAGTCACAATCGTCAGAATAGTTTCGATGATTTGACTGATGAAATGCAGTACATGCTTGAAGACTTAACTGATAAACATTTCAAGTCAGGGCATGATTTGTACAAACAGATGTTAGAAGAAGGTGTCGCAAAGGAGACGGCCCGGCGTGTGCTTCCAATGTGCTCGCCCACCAGGTTGTACATGAATGGCACACTCCGTTCTTGGATTCATTATCTGGATCTCCGCTGTGATCCTGGTACTCAATACGAACACAGGGTCATTGCTAACAAGGCGAAGATAATCTTCACCGAAAACTTCCCCACGATTTCTGAAGCACTCTGGTCTGACGAATGCAAGTAGGTCACGGCATCAAAGATCTTGTCCCCTGTGAGAAGTGCGGCAAGAAAACGTTGAATCTAATCGAAAGCCGCAAGAACCCAAAGGCTGGTTCGAGGTGGCGCCGGTACGAGTGCCTCGCGTGTAAACACAGAGTAACACGCTACGAAGTATCTGAGGCGTTCTACAAACAATCGATTGAGAACGAAAGGATCATCAACCAGCTCAAACTATATATAGATCAGATATCTGGATCTGTTAATAAACATGTAAAAGATTGCTCCAACTGTTCTTACAATGAGCAGGAACGATGCAGCTTCGATCTACCTGAGTATCTAACAGAGGACGGAGAAGACTGCAGCTATTGGAAGATACAGACATGTCAACCTTCCCGTGGGGTGTCACAACAGGTATAGGTATCATTTTAATTCTTACTTGTTGGTTCATTGCGCACATAATTATCAACGACGGCATTTAGTTGCACACCACGTGTACACCTGGTAAGTTGTACTCATCGATCGGCTGTCCGATTGATATTCATAATCCTCTGGATCATGATTCGTTACCCTGTCAACGGAAGCAGGTTAGGGAGTGTCAGCGCGTGAGCGGCTCCCATTCCGAAAATACTTTCGCTTTTGACCCCCCCCTTCCAGGCGCAGCGCAATGAAGTTCCACAGCAACAAGCACCGAGAAGGTCAGGTGCGTGTGCAGCCTGAGCACAAGGAAACAGCAGCCTGCGGTACACCCATCGCCAATGCAGAGGTGAACACGCCGCGACGCGACACCCAAGGGGAGCTGCTCCGAGAGCTATGGGATTTGAGTTGCCAGACTCTACAAACAGTGTACGAATATAAAACCAGCCTTGAGGCTGAAGACTTCAAGAATGCTGGTGACCACGAAGCTGCCAAGAAAGCTTGGTACCAACAATCAATGCAACTGTATAAATTTCACGAGTTCGTTCATAGCCACCACGTCAACACAAGTTGGACCGAGTGGACAACTATCGATGAAGAGGAGAACAAATGATCAGCAGCTTCTTTGCTTTTGTATTGGCCAACTTAATGTGGGTCCAGGTACCACAGTGGAGCAATGACTGGTCGCATTGTGCAGTTGATGTTCCTGACGTTGATTGTCACTGGTACATCGTTAATCCTGATAGCACCTTTGGTGAAGGATTCTCATGGGAGAACGCACCGTGGTTCTCAGTTGAGGGACTCCGTGATGTTGCGGAACTACGGGATACGGTGAAAAACTTACAAAACTCGTGAATCAAACAAAATCACCCGTCCCAACTGACTGCAGAGGGCCAGGATAATCAGGCATTATGGGATTATCTCTGGGGTGATACGGTTTCGGCAGGTTGTCCGGGTTCGTGTAATACTCACGCATCTTTAAATCACGCATAAACTTATCTTTCATGATTTGATCAAGCGCTTCAGAAAGGGGAACTTGCGCGATTCCACTTGCTGGATTATGTCTAATGTATTGATCACGCATTAAATCCTGACCCGGAAAATAATCCGTAGGAGGTTTCATTTCGGGTGTAACTTCTAATGAACTCGGATCCAAAGAATACGGTGCCCTTGGCTGATTCATGCGTCTGCGAAAAGACTCCCTACTGTTTATGCCTCCAGGAGACATTTGGGAGTCACCAGTATATGGTTCAACTAAACGACCAGCAAAACGCATCGGCTTCTAAATGCACAATAACATTTTACTGGAAGTGAATTACAAGTAAGGTAACTAATCAAGCCAAGCAGTCTTAGCTTCTTTGAACCCCAGTCGCATGGGCTTGTTAGCGATTTTCTTTTTCACTGCTGCAAGCTCAGCGATCTTATCCCAAACCTGAAGTGTCTCTCGAACCGAAGCACCAGCAGGCATGCGGGAGTGGATCTCATTGAACGAAGGGAAGAACTCATCAGCCAATTCGATGAGTTCTTCGAGTGTCAACGGAGCTTTGTCGGACATTCTTCGCTGCAATCAATTACTTCACACGCCATCTTACGTCCTTCTCTCATGTCCTGCATGACGGCCATGCTGTATTTGTTGCTCTCACGAGCCAGGCGTTGCTTCTTGGCCTGCATGTAAGTAATAAAAGCTAAGTTCATAATTCTGTAGCGATAGATACTAATATCATAACTTCAGCATGTGCGGTGCAGAATAGAGGTAATTACCTGAACCTATGACTTACAACAGACTCTACGCTCT
>ERZ869936.2711-NODE-2711-length-10091-cov-4.262854_pt1 | contig 10091 bp, 6 predicted proteins | sample MGYA00520876_ERZ869936 | MGnify/ENA primary metagenome ERZ869936 (study PRJEB32218, sample SAMN09650985) | biofilter metagenome | isolation source: enrty point of leading RO module | place: Saudi Arabia: Thuwal, RO plant located on Red Sea | collected 2016-02-17 ... | reverse complement strand
GCCTCGCCTCTTCCGCCAAGTCCGGCGCGCCCACAATGCCGCTCCAGCGGAAGTCCAGTCCGAGTTCACTCGTCGGACAGTCGAAGCCTTCGCCATCCAAGGTGAGCAAGTACAAGGGCGACTTGGCCACGACCCCAGCTCGGAAGTGCTGCACTTGGGCGAACACGTTCGAGCGCCGCCCCAGCAACTCGCAGTCGTATTCGACCGCAGCGCGGCCGAAGTGCATATGCCACCACTCGCCGTCAGGGAGTCGTTCCACGACGTAGCCATAGTCCAATGAGTTGCTGTCCCAAGTCATGGTCGTGCGGAACATGGACGCTTCCGCGGCGTTCTTCAGGATGCCCTCAACCTTCGATCACCTTCAATGCGACAAGATCCTGCACGTCGATCAGGCCGACGGGTTTGCCTTCGGCATCGACGACAGGCACTTCATCGATACGGAACTCGCGCACCATCTGCACGGCATCCCGCACAAGCGAATCGGTGGTCAACTTCCGGGGGCTGCCCGTCATGATGTCGCCGACGCGAAGGTCAGAGAGCTTGCCTTCGTGCTCGATGAAGAGTCGCCGCAGATCGCCATCGGTGAAGATGCCGGCCAGGCGATCGTCAGTACCGACCACCAGCAGTGCGCCCGGCCTTCGCCCGCCGGTCGTCGCGGCCTTCTGCTTCGCCGCGGCCAGCGCGTCGCGCACGGTCATGTCCGCTGACAGCAGCGGCAAGTTCACGCCCACCTTCCATCGCATCGCCTGCGCGACCGGCATGAGCTGCCTGCCGAGTCCGCCGCCGGGGTGCACCTTGCGGAAGTCGTCGACGCCGAAGTTGCGACGCCGGCTGACGCACAGCGCCAGGGCATCACCCATCGCCAGCATCGCCGTCGTGCTGGCGGTCGGCGCGAGGTTCATCGGGCACGCTTCAGTCACGTCTCCGATGGAAAGCGTCTCAGTCGCCAGCCGCGCCAGGTCGCTCTCTTCCTTGCCGACGATCGCGACGGTCGGGACTGCGTCCTGTTTCAGGATGGTCGCGAGGGTGACGACTTCATCGGTGTTGCCGCCGAAGGAGAGAAGGATGACCACGTCGTTGCGGTTCACGCGACCGAGATCGCCATGCATCGCCTCAGTGGGATGCAGGAAGTGGCTGGGCGTGCCGGTGGAGGCGAACGTGGCGGAGGTCTTGTGGCCAATCAGGCCGGACTTGCCAAGGCCGGAGACGATGACCGAACCGTGTTTGGGCGGCGCGGTGGCTTTGTGGATGAGCTCGACGGCGCGGTGGAAGGACGGACCGATCTCGATGCGGCGCACGGCGTCGGCCTCGGTGGCGAGCACCTCGCGGGCGAATGCGGCCTCGGCGGCGGTGCCTTCGACTTGTTTGTCTGAATGTTGCGTGCTCTGGCTCATTGCCGATAACCTTTGGATAGATTACGCGAAGCCGCCCGGCGAGGCACGCTTCAAGCGTGCCACGCCGGGCCGCCCCTCGCTCCCCACGCGAAAGGACTCGCGATCGTGCAAAGCGTCACCTTGGAAGACTACCGCGTCGAACTCGATGATTACTCGGGCCCGCTCGACCTGCTCCTCTTCCTCGTGAAGAAGAACGAGGTCGATCTGCACGATATCCCCATCGCCCTGCTCACCGAGCAATATCTCCAGTACCTCCGGCAGATCGAGAAGTTCGACATCAACCTGGCCAGCGAATTCCTCGTGATGGCCGCGACGCTGCTGGAGATCAAGAGCCAGCTCATCGCCCCCAAGGCCCCGCAGACGGACGAAAACGGCGAGCCGGTCGAGGCGACCGATGCGATGAACCCGATCGACCCGCGTTTTGAGCTGGTGCAGCAGCTTCTGGCGTATAAGCGGATCAAGGACGCCGCCAACGAGCTGCGGGACCGGCAGGAGACGTGGGAGGCGCGGTTCGCCCACCGTCCGGCCAAGACCGCGAAGCCGCAAGCGGCGATGGGGGCGACGGAGGAAGATGATGATGCCGAGGCCGCGCCGGTGGAGATCGACATCGAAGACGTGAGCATCACGGACCTGTGCGAGGCCTTTGCGCGGATTCTCGAATCGATCGGCCAGACCCGGGCCAGTCACGACGTGGTGTATGACGACACGCCCATCTCTCTGCATGCCGAGGACATTTTCGACCGCCTGAAGCGCGAAGGACCCATGACGTTGCAGGCGGTCTTTGTCGGCCGGGCGCGCAAGAGCGAGATGATCGGCCTGTTCCTGGCGACGCTCGAACTGGTCAAGCAGAAACGCATCAAGGTCGTGCAGAACCGGATCGCCGGCGAGATCGAGCTTCAAATCCGACCCAAGGGCGAGCAACTCAACGAAGGCGACGACAAGGCGGTGGACTGGCGCGACCCGGAGACGGGCGAGGTGCAGTACGAATGGCCCAGCGAAAAGGCCCGGCTCCGCGCCGAGTCCCGTGCCGCCCGCCGCATCGCCCGCGCCATGGGCAAGCACAAGCAGGGCGAAGAGGACGACGGGGAAGAGGCGTACATCGAGATCAAGCGCGAGACGCTGGATGACATGCTGGAGAAGACGAAGGCGGACGAGGGCCAGGGGCCAGGGGTCAAGGGCCAGGGGGACGAAGGCGGGTCGGATGAACCACGTTCAGCGAATACGACTGGTGAAGTGAAGAGCGAAGCAACAGACCCATCCCAACAGACTCAGGACACCGCGCCGCAAGAGAAGATCAGGCCCGCGCCGCCGGAGGTGGAACCTGAGCCACCTACTTGACTGGTGACCCAAGGCAGGCAGGAGGCCGGCCATGAAGCTCCAGGGACGGACGCACAGAACTCGGCGCAAGAGGCGTCGAGCGGTGTCCTTGAGCACCATCCCGAAAGGGTGGTGCCATTAGCGCACGCCTCGCAGGCACCAGCACTGACGCAGGAGACCGTTCGCTCTCAGCACCACGCTGTCGGGATGGTGCTCGAAGCGGACGAGCCCGACGCGTCCGAGCCCAAGCCAACCCTTCTGGATACCGTGGTCATGCCGCTGGTCCGGCGCTTCCTTTCGCTGCGAAGCCGGCCGCGCACACCGCGGCACCTTTCAGCCACCACGGTGGGGCAACGAAGCGAGAATCCCCAGAAACAAGGCAAAAACGGAAGGCTGAACGGTGATCACGAAATCGTGAGCAGCGCTCATTCCACCGTGAACACCGTTCATGATGACGCGAACGACGTTCATTTCGGCCGCGAGTCTGTGGTAGATCCTGACGGCAGTGAACGCCGTATCAGTGGGGTGACGTCTGAAGCCGACACGCAACCCACCGCTGCCGCCATGGACGCGCCGCCTGAACGTGAACAGCGCTCAGCCGAAGGCGATCGTGACAGCTCCATCGTCGCGCCAGCCGAGGACTCCGGCCGCGCCACCCAGCTTCAAACCGGCCGCGACCCCAAGCGATCACGCTGGCCATGGACGCTGCCCGTCGGCATCAAGCTCATCCTTATTAGTGAAGTCTTCCTCTTCATTGATGTCGTCCTCCGCGGCGGACTCGTCGTCGGGCACAACGCGACCGTAGACGACATTCCCTGGCCTGACGGCGCCATTGCCTCGATCGCCCGGTTCTTCGCCGCCAACATGACGCCGATCTGTTGGATGGGTTACCTGCTCGTTTTCGACGGCCTGCTCGTACTGCTGGCGCGACGGCGCGGCGAGCCGGGCATCGCCTCGCTGCGCGCCCGGCCCAACCGCTTCATCGTCGCCTGGCTCGCCAGCGTGCCCACCTGGTGCTTCTTCGACTGGATCAACTTCGCCTACGTGGACGCCTGGCGGTACCACGGCCTGCCCGACGATGCCCTGACGCGCTACGGCGGCTACTTCATCGCCTTCGCCGCGATCACCCCCGGCATGCTGCTGGCCGCGCAGGCGCTGCTCGCGCTGGGCTGGCGCAGTTGGACGATTCGCAACGAGAGAACCAACCGCTGGCTGCCCTGGACAGTGGTGATGGGAACCCATGCGATTCTGGCCGGCGTGATTCTTCTGTTGATGACAGCCGATGATCGTCCGCCCGCTGCGCTGAGCGTGAACTCGTCGATGGCGATGCTCCTGTGGCCCGCCGCGGCGATGGCGCTGATCACGCGGAATCTCTCGGCTTCCTGTTTTGCACTGGGCATCGGCTGGACGGCGTGGTCCATCCTCGTGCAGGATCCGCTCTCGTGCATGGCGATGTGGGTCGGCGTGATCTTCTTATTGGACCCGCTCTGCTACTGGATGGGCGGCCCGAGCATGATCGGCGACTGGAAGGCCGGCCGCTGGGGTCGGTTCCTTGCCCTGATGGCCGGCGGGGCGCTGTGCGGCCTGCTGTGGGAGTTCTGGAACTACTGGGCTCTGACCAAGTGGACCTACCACCTGCCGTTCCTCGGGGCGGCCGAGCACTTCCGATATTTCGAGATGCCCTGGCTCGGTTTCCTTGGGTTTTTGCCTGTCTCGATCGAGTGCTGTGTGGCGGTCAACTTCGCCGCCACGCTGCTGGACCGGCTCAAACTCCGCTCGGCTGAGCCAATTGGGGCGGATCAGGCCATTTGACGGTGGCCCAATCCTCTTTAACCCGACCACCCGTTAGGGAAACAGAACCCAACCCCAGTCAAAACAGGGACTTGTGACGCCTAAATAGGCACTCCAACCGGGCGGCGTTACCGCGGCAAGGACAACTGCCTAATCGGGAGGCAGCAGCCGGTCCGCAGTCCCCTTGCTGGCGACACAACAGGTGCGGGAGTTGGAGGGTCCAGTAACGGATCGCCGAATTCGCCTTGTTTTTCGGGTTTTCTTTGCGGGATTATTTTTGGTGCTGGCTGAAGCGGATGCTCGATACATGCACTGTCACCGGTGTGATAACGCTGGCGACATGAATCAAACGTTTTCCACACGTTCTTTGAATGAACACTTGACAATCGAGCCGGCATTTGGAGAATGCCGCCCCAATGGTTCCGGTCAGTGATCCGCGACGGAGGTTCCACCACTGGCCAACAACAAGGCACTCATGCCTGGTTCCACAGCAGATGGCATGAGCAAAATGTGAGGCACAACGAAGGCAATGGTCGATTGTCTGTGCCACGCGAATCGGGTTTCTTGTTTGTTCCCCTTATGAAAGTCAATAGTTTCGGCACTGCGTTGGTGCCGAAAGTCCCGGCCAGATTCGGTCGGGCCGCGTGGGGTTGGCCATCCGCGTTGGATGGTGCAGGGGTAACCCCCACCGATAAGGTTCCTGTTTTAGGAGATGGTCCATGACTCGATGCAAGCTAGTAGTGGCCTTTGGCTGTAGCCTGCTGATGGGCCTCGCCGGTGCGGTCCGTGCCGATACCAGCGATGCCGATCTGCGTGCGGAACTTGACCGTGTCAAGTCCCGCCTGGCTGAACTCGAAGGCAAGCAAGACGCGAATTGGCTCAATGAGCAGCGCGCCGAGGAGATTAAGGGATTGGTCCGCGACGTGATCAACGACGCGGATACTCGTGCCAGCCTTCTGGCTGACGGCGCCACCGCCGGCCACGACGGCAAGAACTTCTACGTCGGCAGCGCCGACGGCGCCAACGTGCTCAAGGTCTGGGGGCAGATTCAGTTCCGCTACCTGTTCAACCTTGAGAACGTCAATGTCGGCGACCAGGAAGACGAAGGGTTCGACGTCCGTCGCGCCCGCATCGGCTTCGAAGGTCACGTCACCGCCGGCCGCAAGTGGGACTACCTGCTGTCCCTGGAACTCAACGGCTTCGGCGTGGGCATCGGCGCCCTCGTTGACGCCAAGTTCGGCACCGCGCTGACCGACAGCCTCCGCGTTGACGTCGGTCTGTTCAAGCTGCCGTTCACCCGTGAAGAGCTGACCAGCTCGAAGGTGCTGACCGGCGTGGAACGCTCGTACTTCAACGAGTTCTTCACCGGCAACCGCGCCGAGCAGGTCCAGGTCACCTGGTCCAGCGACATGTTCATGGCCCGTGGCTCGATCAGCGACGGCATGAACTCGGGCGTGTCGGCCATCGGTACTGACGGCACCGAGATCGCGCTCTCCGGTCTCACCGCGGCAAAGAGGATGGCTATCTGGGACCAGATGAATGCGGCCCTGTTCGTCGGCGGTGCGCTCCACTTTGAAACCAGCGATGGTGGCAACGGTGTCGGCCCGGGCAACTACCTGTCCTGGACCGTTGACGGTTCGGTGGAAGTTGCCAACTTCGGCATCTACGCCGCCGTCGCCGGTGGCCACGTTCTCGACAGCGGTGCCGGTCCGAACGTTGATCAGTTCGGCTTCGTCATCGAAGTCAACTACAACATCAACGACCAGTACGTGCCGTTCATTCGCTACGACATGGTTGACGATGATATCGCCGGCAACAGCACGGCTCACCTGCTCACCGGTGGTGTGAACTACTACTTCAAGAAGCACACCGCCAAGATCACGCTTGACGTCGTGTACTTCATGACCGGTGCTCCGCAGGTTGCGGGTCCGGTCGTTGGTCCGCACAACGCTGGCGGCGTTGCCTTCACCGACGGCTTCTCGGCCGGCGATGTGCACGGCAAGGACAACTTCGTCTTCCGCCTGCAGGTCCAGCTCCTGTTCTAAACATCTGAATAACCCCGACCCGTCGCCTCACCGGCGGCGGGTTGATCCGGCCGGCCGATTCTCCCCTGGAATCGGCCGGTCGTTTTTTATGGAGTCCTGGGTCCTGGGTCGCGTGCCGCGGGTCGAGGAGTCCACGACGAAGACCCGTGCGGCCCCGTGGTGCCAGAAGTTCCCACGAACACGGACCATCGGCACGGGTCTCGTCGCCAAGCCTTCTCGACCCGTGGCACCCGCCACGCTAATCTGAAGACAATGCTCGACATCACCACTGCGCCTGCGCATCCGCTTGTTGCCGCGTCGATCCTCTCAGCCGACTTCGGCGCGATGGCCGAGGATTGCCGCGACGTCCTTTCCAAGGGCGCGGACCTGCTGCACATCGACGTGATGGACGGTCACTTCGTGCCGAACCTGACCATGGGCGTGGACATGATCCGCGGCCTGCGCAAGCACTTTCCCGACACCTACCTCGACGTGCACCTGATGGTCGAGCGACCCAGCGACTACGTGGACGCCTTCGCCAAGGCCGGGGCGAACATGTTTTCGTTTCATCTGGAAGTTTCCAAACCGATGCGACCCGAGGGTGAGGACGCCTACGCACTGATCGACCGGATCCACGCGGCCGGAATGCACGCGGGGATGGTCGTCAACCCGCCGACCGCGCCGGACGGGCTCGAGCCGTACCTCTCGAAGCTGGAGATGGTGCTGGTGATGAGCGTGAACCCCGGCCGCAGCGGACAGGCGTTCATGCCGGAGGTCCTGGACAAGACGCGCTGGGCGCGAGAGAAGGGCGGGGCGAGGCTGCGCGTGGAGATGGATGGCGGTCTGAACCCGCAGACCTCCAAGGAAGCCGTCGCGGCCGGCGCGGATGTGCTGGTCACGGCCTCGGCGCTCTTCGGCTCGACTGAACGCGCGGCGGTGATCAAGGCGCTGCACGCAGCGGGCGGGACGAAATAGCCGCCGATAAACGCCGATGAACGCAGATGAGGAGCTTGGTTGAATCCCATGAACTGATCCGCGTGTATCCGCGTTCATCTGCGGCTATTCAAACGCGCTCCCCGCGGCCGAATTCGACATTCCAGCCCCGCGACTCGTTTGACCGATAGCCATCGCTGCCTTACGATTCTTCGCTTGAAATCGCGTATTGGCCCGTAGTTCAATTGGTAGAACATCTGACTCTGGATCAGAGGGTTCCAGGTTCGAGTCCTGGCGGGCCAGTTTCCTTCCTCCGAAGCCCCCCGCAACGCCGCCGCGCCGCAAAGAGATCAAGTCAGTTTTTGTTGGCGGCTACTTCAACAGCGCGCCCAACTATCCAATTCTTCTTCGCGATCGTTGCGCCTTTGCGTGAGCACTCCGTTCCGATAACCCAACGCCTACGCGCACGCTTCGGTTTCGCGTGCATTAAGTCGCGCATCGCCTTTCCCGATTGTCAAAGTAGGCAAGTTGGGCGAACTGCGCCAGGGATTCGCTCTGGGTGAAAGAGGTACCCAGGAACCCGGAAGACCATGCTGTCCGCGTCGTTCCGCATCGCCCCTATCGCGAGAGGTGTGGACATGGCAGCAGACAACGGCGACAGCCACGAAGAGATCGGACAGAAGCAGGTCTTCACGACCGGCGAAGCGGCATCCCTATGCAAAGTCTCGCAGCAGACGATCATCCGCTGCTTCGACTCGGGACGCTTGAAGGGCTTCCGCGTCCCAGGCAGCCGGTTCCGCCGCATCCCGCGCGAAGAACTGATCCGCTTCATGCGCGAGAACGACATTCCCACCGAGGTGCTCGAAGGCGGCAAGAAGCGCATCCTCGTCGTGGATGACGACGAGCAGATCGTGCAGCTCTTCGTGGACGTGCTTTCGCACGACAGCCGGTTCGAGGTGAAGACCGCGTCGACCGGCTACGAGGCCGGCGCGCTGACCGAGAGCTTCAAGCCCGACCTGATCATCCTCGACTACATGCTGCCTGACATCAACGGAAACGTCGTGTGCCGGATGGTGCGATCAAATCCGAACCTGTCGGGCACGAAGGTGATCATCGTCTCAGGCGTGGTGAAGCGCGAGGAGATCGACGACCAGCTCAAGGCCGGTGCCGACGATTTCATCAAGAAGCCGTTCGACATCAAGCAACTGATGGGCCGAATCGGGGAGCTGCTGGCGATCTGAGTTCAGAGTTCAAAGTTCAGAGTTTTGCAGACTGAACTATTCGATCGAACTCAATTGGCTCTCAACTCTGAACTCTGAACTTTGAACTCTGAACTTTCCATGCCCGCTACCGAGACCCATGACCCGACGCAGACGCGCCGCCTGGAGATGATCCTGCGGCAGGTGGATGCGTTGCCGACGCTGCCGATGGTGGCGACGCGGTTGCTCGCGCTGACGTCGAGCGATGACTCCGACGCCAAGCAGGTCATCGAGCTGATCAGCTCGGACCAGGCGCTGACAGCCAAGGTGCTGTCGATGGTGCGGGCCGCTAACCGCGGCGTGCGTGATGTGACGACGGTCGATCGGGCCGTGGTGTTGCTCGGCTTTGAAGCGATCCGCAACGCGGTCTTGAGCGTGAAAGTGATTGAGCTGTTTGAGCAGACGCCAGGTGGAGCACCATCCCGAAAGGGTGGTGCCATGGGCGCACGAACGCCCGTCGCGTCCAAGGCCGGCCGTGCTCACACCACCACGGCGAAAACGAAGGGCGGCCGTGCGCCTGCGGCACCACCCTTTGGGGATGGTACTCCCGAACCCGGCGCGGACATCCTGCCCAATCAGTACTGCTTCGATCACGTCGCGTTCTGGCGTCATTCGCTGGCCGTCGCCGTTGCTGCCGAGCGCATCGCCGCGGCCCATCCCGGCGATGACCTGATGCGACCGGCCGACGCCTTCGTGTGCGGCCTCGTGCATGACATCGGCAAGCTCGCCCTCGAACGGGTCCTGCCTAAGAGCTATCAGCGCGTCATTGAACTCGTCGAGATCAACCAGGGCAACATCGCTGAATTCGAGCGCCGCATCATCGGGATGGATCACCACACGGCCGGCAAACGCCTGGCTGAGCAGTGGCAGTTGCCGCACCTGATTCAGGATTGCGTCTGGCTGCACGGCTCGTCGTTCGACACCGTGCCGCAACTCCCGCACAAGCGCATGATCGGGCTGATCGCGCTCTCTGACCTCATCGCCCGGCAGCAGCACGTCGGCTTCAGCGGCAACCTTTCCTTTCGCCAGCAGCTTGCCCCGCTCATTGAACAACTGAACCTCGACGCGCAGAAGGTCAGCGAAGTCACGGGTGACCTGCACGAACTGGTCGCCGCCCGCGCGGCCGCACTCGGCCTGGACGACACGCCTTCGCAGGGCTCGTTCCTCAAGGCGATTCAGCAGGCCAACGAGATGCTCGGCCGCCTCAACGGCGCGCTGGCGCGCCGCAGCCAGCTCTGCACGCGCCAGCAGCAGGTGCTCGAAACCATCTCCGCGTTCCACGCCAGCGCCACGCCCGGCCGCACCGTCGAGGATGTGATCAGCTCCGTCGTGGACAGCGCCGTCGGCGTGCTCGGCGCGGGCTACTACGGCGT
>ERZ869936.2710-NODE-2710-length-10104-cov-4.591701_pt1 | contig 10104 bp, 12 predicted proteins | sample MGYA00520876_ERZ869936 | MGnify/ENA primary metagenome ERZ869936 (study PRJEB32218, sample SAMN09650985) | biofilter metagenome | isolation source: enrty point of leading RO module | place: Saudi Arabia: Thuwal, RO plant located on Red Sea | collected 2016-02-17 ... | reverse complement strand
GTGCTACTTACTGTTTCGTCGCTCGTGGCTGCTGTATCGGTGATGAAGTTCGGCGGTGTGGGGGTATCAATCGCGATGCCGGCTCCTGATAAAGCCTCTTTCACGAGAGTGTCTCGGTCGATGGCTAATTCAAGCACTTCACGAACCTCGCTGCGGCGTAAGACAGGAGAACGATTCTGATTAAAGAAGAGGCCGAAAGTGCGTGGCAGTGGGGTTTCGATTACTTTGAGGTCTCCGCGGCTCCCAAGGATAGCATCTGTGTTGCTGGTGATGCCAGTGGCACTATCAACGCGTCCGGTTTTCAGCGCTTCAACTAAGCGTGGTTCGTTGGGGAAGAATGACACTTCCATGGTTTCAATTTTTGGACTGTGGTGAGCCGATGTAAAAGCGGTCAGGGTATAGCCACTGATAAGACCCGAACTATTGCGACGTTCGCCCGTTATCAAATATGGACCAGAACCGATTGGTTCGGTGTTGTGCTGGCTGAATGGTATTTGGTCGATGGAAAGATCTTCCCAGAGGTGGCGTGGGAGAATGCCGACGGTTAAGTTTTCGATAAATGGTGTATACGGTTCTTGCAAGACAAAGTTAAGTTCATACTCACCAAGCTTTTCCACCAACACGCCGTCGAAGTTGCCCTGCAGGGGACTTTTCAGGCTCGGGTTTTGAATCAGCTCAATGGTGAACATCACATCGTCAGCGGTCAGGGTGTGACCATCGTGAAAGCGGATGTCTTGTTTGAGCACAACGTTGTATACCAGTGCATCGCTCGAGACGGTGACAGACTCGGCAATCTCAGGCACGAGCTCACCGGCTTCGTTTACGGTCATTAGACCATCAAAGACAAGCGCCACCATGTCCTGGTCGGCTCGGGTGATAGCCAGTACCGGATTCACAAATCTCGGCGAACCGACAATACCTTCACGCAGCTCACCCCCGTTGGTCGGGATGATGACGCTGTGAGCAGCGTTGAGGTTAAAAAGCAAGAACGCTGCGCTTATGAGTGCGACGAGTAAAAAACCATAAAACACCAGCTTGTCGCTCGGTCGTTTCGTGTCGATGAATTCGAAATATCGTTCGATGGGGGTTCGTCGCTTACGCAGCACCTTATTAGGCGTAAAAGGATTGTTCATGTATCAAAACTCCAAAGTAAATGACTAACATTCAGGGTGTCTGAATGACAGATATCGGGTATGGAACGTTCGTTAAAGCACCAAAGAGGCGATGGCTGAGAGCACAAAAAGCACTGCCAGCACAATCGAGAGCCGAAAGAGAAAGAGTTCAGCCCCGCGCCGTTGGTTGAAGGTGGCGCTGTAGTTGTCACTCCCAAAAGCTCCACCGAGTCCGGAACCACGTGATTGCAATAGAATCGCGGCTACGAGTAGGATGGAGAGAGTAATCTGTGCGTACGGCAACACCGACGAGATAGTTTCCATATCGCGGTCGATAGTATCAGAAAGTGAGAAGTGATGCAATATGGAAAGGCCGCAGCGAAGCCGCGGCCTGATTCAATACCGAACAAATCGTTCGAAGAGCATCACACATCCGGCGTTTAATATCATGCACGTAAGCATGACGGTGTAAAAGCCTTGGTCGCTGATAGTCTGAACGACTGCTTTGACGCCGGAAGTGACTCCAAGCCCAAAAGCAGCAATACCACATAGCAGCGAGAGCATCATGAGGAAATTTTTGAACACCCCTCGGGTAGTTGCTTTCCTGGTCAGAATGGGATACTGCATCAGTATCCCAAACCAACAAAGATAATCGCAAACGGTATAATCTCCATTTGGTCCTCCTCCTTCTGTATATAACAGTACGTGAGCAAAACAAAAAAGAAAAGCCCGCAAAAAACGTTAAAGGCCAGCACCATTTCTGGTGCTGGCCTCGTTTTTTGAACCGGAACGATGTTTCTGCTATGCCTAATGCAGAAACAGGCGAGGTCAGGTATTGAAACAGTCTGGGGGACTGTTTCAAATTCTTGTAATAGCGAGTTAGAAACTTGACCCGTGAAGCGCGCCGGGCGTACATCAAAGAGCTCCCATGATACGCAGACGAGACGGGTGCAGCCGACTCACCTGGTAACGTACTGCAACACTCATGCCGCTGTGGCACGCTTCAGCAAAAACTCGGTCCACTTTGATGTACGTGATGTACTTGGGGGCGAAGTCCGCCCAGCTCGTCATGACTTCCACCTCAGCGAGATAGTCTCCAGGCATGAGGCTCCCGGCTAGACGGTCGGCTTGGTTGGCCAAAGCATTGTCGTCCACGGTCAGTCGAGTGACGGAACGAACAGTCGCGTGTGCTGCGATGTGCCACGGTCGAAACCGGAATTCTCCCAGCAATCGCCGCGGAATCTGTTTTGGCTCCAAAAGCAAAATTGCAACTGGTAATATACCAACACCTACAAGGGTGTACATCAACGTCACGAAATCATTGCTCGGTGGGAAGAGTTTACCAATAATTACTGTGTATGCAGCAAATAGTCCCAGGACGAGCGCCGTGAGTGCGAGTAATTGTCTGCTCGATGGCAGCGTCAGCGCATCATACGAGGCTGGGTGGCGGCGGGTTGGGGCATACGTTGTTTCGTGCGGACAGCCCCAGAGCAATCTCATCTTTTTCATTTCTCCCTCCGTGGAATATGTTTCTATATGACACTCTACCGCATCAGCCTAAAAATAAAAGGTCGCGCGGCTACGCCGCGCGACTGCTGATCAAACTTTCTCTCGTACCATCACCTCACGATACCCGCGGAGACGTTCAGAGAGATGTCTAAAACGAGTCTTTCCTGCGGGAGCCATGACATACCCGAGTTCATGGTTGTAGGTGATCACCCTGCGGTCGATAAGACTTCGGAGTAAAGTCCCCAAGGGGATCGGATACTTTGTGAATGTGTCGTGATGCTCGCTCATGTAGAGCTCGTCACTGCTGACAATCGAGTTGATAGCAGCGTCTGGTAATGCCAAGAGACACCCCGTCAAAAATCCGAGATAATTATGTACATCGGCCTCTTCAAATGGTTCTTCCTTGAAAAACCATAGCCACTTTCGTTCTATGACTAGCAGCACTATCCACTCCTGCAGTTCTTCTGGCGAAAGCTTGGACATTCGTTTCTCCTTCAGTTGAATCTTTTGACACTATACCCACTTTCTATATAATGTCACGCGCACGAGGAGGGGTAACGCTTTTCTTTGTGCACTGGTTAAAACGGAAGTATTAACAACATATTTTAAGTATCTATGTCAGAAGTAAACATCAAACCACTCGGAGACAAGGTCGTCATTCGACCACTCACCGATGAAGAGGCCGGTAGCGCATCTGCTTCAGGCATTATCATTCCTGATTCAGCGGCCAAAGACAAGAACGACCAAGGCATTATCGTCGCCGTTGGTCCAGGGGCTAAGGATGAAGACGGCAAGCGTATGGATATGGAAGTGAAGGTCGGCGACCGGGTGCTCTTCAAGAGTTGGGCAGAGAAAATGAAAATCGAAAAAGAGGAGTACTGGATTATTTCAGAATCGGATATCCTCGGCGTTATCAGCTAGTCTCAAACAATCAATTGTATGGCAAAGGAAGTAATTTTTGGTGAAGACGTAAAGAAGAAATTGAAAAAAGGTATCGACACGGTGGCTGACGCGGTCAAAGTGACGCTTGGTCCCCGCGGACGCAACGTGATTCTTGATAAAGGGTATGGTGGTCCGATGATTACCAATGACGGTGTGTCGATTGCCAAAGAGATTTCACTCAAGGACAAGTTCGAGAATATGGGAGTGGAAATCATCAAGGAAGTCGCTAATAAGACTAATGATTTGGCGGGTGATGGAACCACGACTGCAACCGTGCTCACGCAAGCGCTCGTGACCGAAGGGCTCAAGCAGACCACCATGGGGCTTAATTCCATGGCGGTTCGCACCGGTATGGAGCACGCGGCCGAAGATGTGGTCGCGGCACTCAAGGCCATGGCGACCCAAATCAACTCCACTGATGAAATCAAGCAGGTAGCCACCATTTCAGCTGAGAACGCTGAGATTGGTGAGAAAATCGCTGAAACCATCGACAGGGTTGGCAAGGACGGAGTGGTGACGGTAGAAGAAAGTCAGAGCTTTGGTATTGAAACCGAGTTCACTGAGGGAATGGAATTTGATAAGGGGTATGTCTCACCGTACATGGTGACCAACCCAGAGCGCATGGAAGCTGAAATGAAGGACGCGCAGATTCTCATCACCGATAAGAAAGTCAGTAACGTGCAGGAGATTCTCCCACTCCTTGAAAAAGTCGCCCAGTCGGGCAAGAAGGAATTGGTCATCATCGCTGATGATATCGAGGGTGAAGCCCTCGCTACTTTCGTAGTCAATAAACTCAAGGGTGGCTTCTCAGTCTTGGCTATCAAGGCGCCTGGGTTTGGTGACCGCAAAAAGGAGGTACTTAATGACATCGCCGTGTTGACCGGCGGACAGGTCATCACTGAAGAGGTGGGACTGAAGCTTGAGAATACCGAACTTAGCCAACTTGGTTCAGCTGACCGGGTGACTTCAACCAAAGAATCGACCGTCATTGTGGGCGGTGGTGGTGAGAAAGCAACTATCGACGACCGAGTGGCAGCCATTAAGGCGCAGCTTGAACAGACTTCAAGCAAGTTCGACAAAGAGAAACTCGAAGAGCGCATCGCCAAGCTCTCAGGCGGCGTCGCGGTCATTAAGGTTGGAGCAGCGACTGAAACCGAAATGAAGTATCTTAAACTTAAGATTGAGGACGCAGTGAATGCCACTCGCGCCGCTATCGAAGAGGGTATCGTTCCAGGCGGTGGAACCTCACTCGCTCGTGCGGCGGCTGAGGTAGAGAAGAACGTCGCCAATAAATCAAATCTCGGTAAGGAAGAACTGGTTGGCTACAATATTGTGCTTAAAGCACTCGATGTTCCACTGCGACAAATTGCTGATAACACAGGCAAGGATGATGGGGCAGTGATTGTACAGAAAGTGAAAGATGCGGGTGGTAACGCCGCTTACGACGCCGCCGCGGGCGTCATGATTGACGATATGATTAAGGCCGGCATCATCGACCCAGTGAAGGTGGAGCGCGCTGGTGTGCAGCACGCCGTCTCAGCGGCAGCTATCTTGCTCACATCTGAAGCCGCCATCGCAGATGAACCAGAGGATGAGAAGCCAGCTATGCCTGATATGTCGGGTATGGGCATGGGAGGCATGATGTAAAACGTCCCTGCGGACGTTTTACGCCTCCCATGAGCCGGAGCGATGTTTTGGCTATCCCTAATGCCAAAACCGTGAGGCCGGATAATGAATACAGTATGGGATACTGTTTCATCACTTTGAGCGTCAGCGAATTAGTGACCTGACGTTGGGAATGTAATCTTACGCTCACTTATTCACAAACATATAGAAAAAAGCACGGGCCGTTCAGGTCCGTGCTTTGTGTTGTACGCGTGGTGCCGAGAACAACGGAATCACTTTGTTGTTCCGTGCAACTTCGGTCGTAGGAGCGACCCCGCGCCGTACCAGCGCAATATCATCGAAGTACGCAAAACGAACAATTCCGTCGCTCTTGTAGGAGGCGTTGAAAGTGCTGTTTTTACAATCTTGAGTTAATTCTTTCTGAATCCCTAATTTTGTATACGTTATTCCGCGAGAATGAAAAGTCTCATTTTGAGCGAGTGTCTCGAACTTTACAAATTCGGGATGTGACATCTGCCTCTCCATCTGTCTATTCTTACATTGTAATACGAAATTTGGTCGATTGTGTCAATGTGGCTTCGTGTTAAAATACCTGCATTACCGTAAATTAACTCTGATTCTATGACCATGACATGGATTCTGCTCGGAGTAGTTGCAGTCATCGCGCTGTGGGCTATCTGGGCATATAACAACTTTGTAAAACTAGTCCAACGCACCAAAGAAGCGTGGGCTGATATTGATGTCCAGCTCAAGCGTCGGTACGATCTCATTCCCAACTTGGTTGAGACCGTCAAAGGCTACGCTGAGCATGAAAAGGGTGTGTTTGCTGAGGTAACTGACGCGCGCGCGAAAGCTACGCAGGTACACGTTGACCCGTCTAATATCACGCCTGAGCAAATTCAAGCGATGGCCGGGGCTGAGTCTGCGTTGACGCAATCGCTCGGTAAGCTCTTGGCGGTAGCCGAAGCCTATCCAGACCTTAAGGCGAACCAGAACTTCGCCAAGCTACAGGACGAACTGACTGACACCGAGAACAAGATTCAGGCCGCTCGTCGTTTCTACAACGGCAATGTGCGTGATTTGGCGATTGCCCTCCAGTCATTCCCACAGAATGTCATTGGTAACATGTTTGGCTTTAAGGAAGAGGAATACTTTGAAATTGAAGACGGTAGTGTTGAAAAGGAAAACGTCAAGGTCGACTTTTAGAGTATGAGTGAGAACCAGGTCCTCCACGAAGTCGCTATCACTGCCATCGTCAAAAAAGACGGCAAATATCTCATTACGCGTCGTTCACCAAACAAAAAACGCTTCCCGAGTATGTGGACGGTCCCTGGAGGGAAGCTTGAAACCAGTGATTACATTGATTTACCGAAGGATACGGAAGACTATTGGTACAACGTACTTGAACAGGTCTTGAAACGAGAGGTGAGGGAAGAGGTCGGTCTTGAGATTGAAAATATTGAGTACGTGACAAGTCTTGCGACGGTTCACGCTGATGGAGCGCCATCACTGGTGATTTCCTGCTTGGCTGACTACAAGGCCGGCGAAGTGACGCTTCAGGAAGAGGAGACTGACAAATTTGCCTGGGTCACGACCGAAGAAGCCAAAGACTATGATCTCATTGATGGGATTCTTGATGAGCTTTCCATGGCTGATGCCCAACTACGGGGAGAAAAGTCAGAATGGCAACGAGCGTAGGGTATGATTAGACATATAACCTAATCGCGTTGTATGGCACGAATCTTTTACTTTCGAATGAAACGAGCCAAGCGAAACACTCGTTTCATTTGTGAGTGAATGAAGAAAGCAAAAAATTATGGCAAGAATTTTTTACAATAAACTCATCCGCGACAAAATCCCTGAGATTATTGAAGCGAAGGGTGAGCTCTGTGACGTACGGGTACTTGATGACGCGCATGAGTTTCAGCAAGAACTACTCAAGAAGATTGTTGAGGAGGCTGGCGGCCTCGTCAAAGCCCGCACCCGCACTGACTTGCTCGATGAGTACGCTGACCTCATGGTTGCACTTGATACACTCATGCAATTAATGGAATTCTCAGAGGCGGACATCAAAACTTCGCTCGAAGAGAATATCACCCGTAAGGGGTCATATAAGCGCCAACTGTTCCTGCATTGGTCAGAGGACGGTGAATACCATTCCAATGAAACACCGCAGGGTATTCGAAATGAAACTGACGAGGAAGACTAAATACTTAGTTAGCCTGATTGGACTTTTTGCACTCTTATTTTGTGTGCAGCCAGTGTTGGCTATCGAATCAATACCTGAATTTGAGACTGAAATTACTGTTAATAAGGACGGTAGTTTTCTGGTTGAAGAGTTGATTACATACGACTTCTCGAACAACCAACGACACGGTATTTTTCGCCACATTCCGTTGGCTCACCCACAACCAGCTTCGAAGTGGTACCGGGAACGGGTTATTGATATTGAGATAGAGCACGTCACACGCAACGGAGCCGCTGAGCCGTACGAGTTGTCAGAGGGTAATGGGTACCTGGAGATTAAAATCGGTGATGCCAACTCCACGATTTCCGGGCAACACGACTACCGGATTGCGTATCGAGTGCAAGGTGGTCTCTCGTATTACACTGACATCGAACCAGAACTGTATTGGGATGTGACCGGAACTGAGTGGCCGGTGGTGCTCAGTCGGGTAGAGGTAACCCTCCTGGACCCGCATGAGCTCTTTACGACCGGTCGAGCGTGTTACCAGGGGGCTGAAGAGTCTAATCGTTCATGTGAGTCAATGACAGCCACTACCAGCCAGGTGGTATTTACAGCCAGTAACGTTTTGTCGGGGCAGGGCCTGACAATTGCACAACGTATTTCAGGCAGCAAGGTGAGTACACAGATACTCGAACGTACCTCACCACTGTTTACGTGGGTCCCGGGCATAGGAGCGGGACTCCTGGTTCTTGTCGGGCTTCTCTATCGCATTAAAACCAGACACAAGCCAGATGTGCCGATTGTCTCACAATATGAGCCCTATCCTGGCGTACTACCGATGTTTACTGGGGTGTTGCTCGATGGTCGCCTTGATCCGCGCGATATCACGGCTGGCCTCTTGTATTTGGCCGAGCAAGGCTTTATTAAGATACGGAAGACCGAACACAAGGTGCTATTCGTATTTGAGATAGATGACTATGAACTGACGCTGTTGCGTGATATCAGCGAAGTGCCGAGTCATTTTCATGAGGAGATACTCTCGCTCCTCTTTGCGTCGTTTGATACAGGAACGACCATGAAATTGAGTGAGCTTAAAAAAGACATGAGCAAGCAACGCGCTAATGCCAAACGTCTCTCCAGACTACGCAGCGCAGTGGCTGACGATGTGATTGAGCGAGGCTTCTATGAGCATGTGGTCAAGGCAAAGTATATCGTGAGTGCGTTTCTCTTGGCGTTCGGACTCTTCTTTGTCGGGGGCATGACCTTAGACTTTTTGGCAATTTCAGTGAATGGTACATACATTTGGTTAGCGGTTTCCGCTGTAATTCTTTTGGCAGTTGGTGTGGCAGTGGTGTATCGCCGCCGAACCTATCTTGGCTATGAAGCGCTCAACCACCTTAAAGGGTTTAAGGATTTTCTCTCCGTCACTGGAGAAGAACGCTTCAAGTTCCATAATGCGCCCAGCAAGAACCCAGAACAGTTTTTGGAATACTTACCGTACGCGGTCGCCCTTGGAGTCGAGAAGGAGTGGGCTGACGTATTTAAGGATGTGACGATCCCTACACCGGGTTGGTATGAGGGTGGCTCGGTCGACAGCTTCAACGCTGCCGCCCTCGCCACCGACCTCGGCTCCTTCTCAACCGCCTTTGCCTCGAGTTCGGGTTCATCCGGTTCTTCCGGTGGTGGCTCAGTCGGCGGCGGCTCAGGCGGCGGGGGTGGCGGCTCCTGGTAATCTTATATTGGGGTATACACCACCTAATCAGTTAAGTAATAGACCGACTGTGTATCATGTATGATACATGGCAACTGAGGGTTTCTTTCCGGGATATTTAGTTTGAAATGTAGGTTGGTAACCAGTCGCCAGTAACAAATCTTGACAAAGTGCGTATAATACCAATATGGGAATGTATAACAAATTGGTCCGGGATGGCATTCCGGCCAAAATAGAAAAGAACGGCGAAGTGCCAATCACTCGCACGCTTGATGAGGTAGAGTATCTTACTGAACTCAAGAAAAAGTTGGTTGAAGAAGCTCAGGAATGTGCGGCAGCCGAAGGCAGTGAGACCCTCACTGAAGAATTGGCGGATTTAGAGGAAGTCATTCTGGCTTTGTTGAAGGTACAGAATATTGCGCCACAGGCGGTCGAAGATGCTCGGCAACACAAACATGAGCATCGTGGTGGATTTGCCGAGCGGATTTATTTAGAAGGCGTAAAGGAATAAATATGTCGACTCTGTACACTCATCAAGCCAGTAACGTGCGAAAAACATGGCTCATCATGGCCTTCTTTTTGGCGTTTATTATTGCGATTGGTTACGGCATTAGTTGGTATCTTGGTAACCCGGTGATTGTCTACATTGCGTTTGCGTTTGCTATCTTCATGAATATTTGGAGCTACTGGTTCTCGGACAAACTGGTGCTACGGATGACGGGCGCTACCCCAGCTGACCCGAACCAGCATCGCGAACTTATCAATATTGTGGAGAATCTCTCCATCACTGCCGGTCTGCCGATGCCGAAGGTGTATGTGGTTGATGATCCGGCACCGAACGCATTTGCGACCGGTCGCAACCCAGAACACGCAGTGGTAGCCGCTACGACTGGTTTACTGCGCCTCTTAGACCGCTCGGAGATTGAAGGGGTGATGGCGCATGAGCTCGCGCACGTTGGTAATCGTGACATGCTTGTCATGACCGTCACGGTGGTGCTCGCTGGCTTTATCGCCAT
>ERZ869936.2709-NODE-2709-length-10104-cov-4.969350_pt1 | contig 10104 bp, 10 predicted proteins | sample MGYA00520876_ERZ869936 | MGnify/ENA primary metagenome ERZ869936 (study PRJEB32218, sample SAMN09650985) | biofilter metagenome | isolation source: enrty point of leading RO module | place: Saudi Arabia: Thuwal, RO plant located on Red Sea | collected 2016-02-17 ... | reverse complement strand
TAAGCCTTTGACAGCATTGACGGAATCGCCCAGGAAAAGGCCTCCATCTTCGAAGGGCTGGAGCCGGGCGGCACCGCCATCTTCAACGCCGATGTCGAGACGATGCCCATCCTGAACGCCATCGCCAAGGAACACGCCGCCCACCGGATCGGCTTCGGCGAACATGGCGACGCGATGTTGCACACCACCGGCGTCACGCTGACGGCCGACTCCAGCGTCATCGAGGGCCGGTTCGGGGCCGAACCGTTCCTTCTGAAGATCGGCGCGCCCGGTCGCCATTTCGCGATGAACGCGCTTGCCGTCATGACCGTGGCGGTGTCTGCGTGTGACGCTTGTCCTGGACCCTGTCGAGGATCAGGTCATCGAACTGATCGACGACTCCTTCAATGCTAATCCCGCCTCCATGGCCGCCGCTTTCGAGGTGCTGATCAGCGTGCCGGTCGCCGACGGCCAGGGCCGGATCGCCAGGGGCCGACGCATCGCCATCCTGGGCGACATGCTGGAGCTGGGGCCGGAGGAGACCGCGCTTCACGCCGCGCTGGCCGACCACCCCGCCATGGCCCGGATCGACCGCGTCCACTGTGTCGGGCCCCGAATGCGCGCGCTTCACGAGGCCTTGCCGTCCGAGAAACGCGGTCGCCATGAGGACACCGCCGAGGCGCTGGCCGCCGAGGCGCATCACCTGATCGACGCGGGCGACGTCGTGCTGGTCAAGGGCTCAAAGGGCTCGAAGGTCAGCCTCGTCGTCACCGCGCTGAAGAAGCTCGCCAGGACTGGCGGGCGCACACGCCAGGAAGGAACCGTCTGACATGCTGTACTGGCTGACCGTCTTCTCGGACGGCGGAGACTTCTTCAACCTGTTCCGCTACATCACCTTCCGCGCCGGCGGCGCCTTCTTCACCGCGCTGGTCTTCGGCTTTCTCTTCGGACGCCCGCTGATCAACCTGTTGCGCGCCAAGCAGAAGCACGGCCAGCCGATCCGCGACGACGGCCCCGAAGGTCACCGGACCACCAAGGCCGGGACGCCCACGATGGGCGGCGTTCTGATCCTGGGCGCGCTCGTGACCTCATCGCTCCTCTGGGCGCGCCTCGACGAAGGTTATGTCTGGATGCTTCTCTTCGTGACCGTGGCGTTCGGCCTGATCGGGTTCTCCGACGATTATGCCAAGGTCACCAGGAATACGCACAAGGGTGTCTCGGGCCGCGTGCGCCTGGCTATCGGCTTTGTCATCGCCGCCATCGCGGCGGTCTGGGCCACCTGGATGCACCCCGAGCAATTGCAGAACCAGGTCGCGATCCCGGTGATCTCGGGCCTTATGTACCTGGGCCTTCTCTTCGTCCCCTTCGCGATGATCGTGATCGTCGGCGCAGCCAATGCGGTGAACCTGACAGACGGTCTCGACGGCCTCGCCATCATGCCGGTGATGATCGCCGCCGGCACGCTCGGCGTCATCGCCTACGCGGTCGGCCGCACCGACTTCACCGAATACCTCGGTATCAACTACGTCCCCGGCACCGGCGAGATCCTGATCTTCACCGCCGGACTGATCGGTGGCGGCCTGGGCTTCCTGTGGTACAACGCGCCGCCGGCCGCGGTCTTCATGGGCGACACCGGCTCGCTGGCCCTTGGCGGCGCCCTCGGCGCCATCGCGGTGGCCACCAAGCACGAGATCGTGCTGGCCGTTGTCGGCGGCCTCTTCGTGGTCGAGGCGCTCTCGGTCATCATCCAGGTCTTCTACTTTAAGATGACGGGCAAGCGGGTCTTCCTCATGGCCCCGATCCACCACCATTTCGAGAAACAGGGCTGGGCCGAACCCCAGATCGTCATCCGCTTCTGGATCATCTCGCTGATCCTGGCCCTGATCGGTCTGGCGACGTTGAAGGTGCGGTGAGGCGCGGCCTGGGCCCCGGCCGGCTTGCCTGCCATCGGAGGGTTGGGCAAGGTGCCGCCATGGCCAAGGGACGCCGACCGGTGAAAGGACAGAACTGATCATGGGCTTTCTCATCCGCTGGCTATGCGCCTTCGTCCTCCTGGCGCTGACCTACAACCCGACCCAGATCAACTACACGCGCTGGGCCGCCCAGAACTGGCAGGACCAAATGCCGCTCGCCGTCCTGGGCGGGCTGATCCTGCTCGTGGCCTACGTGCTCTTCTTCACCGCGGTCCTGCGCGGCATCGGCGCGCTTGGCGTGGTTCTGATCCTCGCCGTCGTCGCGGCGCTCGTCTGGGTGCTCGTCGATTTCGGCTGGATCGACCTCGACAACCCCACCTCCAATACCTGGATTGCGCTCGTCGCGCTTTCCATCGTGCTGGCTATCGGCATGTACTGGGGCATCCTCTGGCGCCGCCTCTCCGGCCAGCTCGAGGTCGATGACGAGGCCGAGGGATGATCCCGGTCCAGGGCGTCACCGGGCAGCGACTGGTCGTTCTCGGCCTTGGCCGTTCGGGCCGCTCGGCGGCCCGCGCCATCGCGGCCGGCGGCGGCACCGCGCTCTGCTGGGACGACAGCCCCGACGCGCGCGACACGGCCGCGGCCGAGGGCTTCGCCATCCACGACGTCACCAGACGCGACGCCTGGGAAGGCATCGCCGCCCTCATCGTCTCGCCGGGCATCCCGCATCTCTACCCCGAACCCAACAAGTGGATCGCCCGCGCGATGGACGCGGGCGTGCCGGTCGACAACGACATCGGCCTCTTCTTCCGCTCGCTCGCGACGCCCGAATGGGACAATTTCGACACCGCGCCCCGCGTCATCGCGGTGACAGGATCGAACGGCAAATCCACCACCTCGGCGCTGATCCACCACTGCCTCGCGCACAGCGGACGCGACAGCCAGCTTGCCGGGAACATCGGGCGCGGCGTCCTCGACATCGACCCGCCCGGTGACGGCGGCGCGGTGGTGCTGGAGCTCTCCTCCTACCAGACCGACCTGGCCCGCGCGCTCACCCCCGACATCGCCGTCTTCACCAACCTCTCGCCCGATCACCTGGACCGCCACGGCGGCATGGGCGGCTACTTCGCCGCAAAGCGACGGCTCTTCGCCGAAGGCGGTCCCGACCGCGCCGTGATCGGCATCGACGAATCCGAGGGCCGCTTCCTGGCCAACCAGCTCTCCGAAGGCCCCGGCGACGACCGCGTGATCCACATCTCGGTCGACCGCAAACTCGACGGCCCCGGCTGGCACGTCTTTGCGCGAAAGGGTTTTCTCAGCGAATACCGCAAGGCCCGCCAGGTCGCCTCGGTCGACCTCCGCGCCGTCCGCGGCCTCCCCGGCGCCCACAACCACCAGAACGCCTGCGCCGCCTTCGCCGCGCTCCGCGCCCTCGGCCTCGCTCCCAGGGCCATCGAGGACGCCTTCCACACGTTCCAGGGCCTGCCCCACCGCAGCCAGATCGTCGCCGAGAAAGGCGGCGTCACCTACGTCAACGATTCCAAGGCCACCAACACCGACGCCGCCGCCATGGCGCTCCAGGCTTTCGACCGCATCCGCTGGATCGTCGGCGGCCAGATGAAGGACGGCGGCCTCGCCCCACTCAAGCCCCATCTGGCCCGCGTCGCCAAGGCCTACGTCATCGGCCGCCATGCCCGCGAGGTGGCGCTGGAAATCGCCGAGATCCCCCATGAGGTCTGCGAGACGATGGCCACCGCCGTCGCCCGCGCCACGGCCGAGGCCGAACCGGGCGACACGGTCCTTCTGGCGCCGGCCGCCGCCAGCTTCGACCAATACGACAATTTCGAGAAACGCGGCGAGGATTTCGCGGCCGAGGTCGGAAAGGCGCTCGGCTGACACCCCTCGCCGGGCCACCCCCTCCATCGATCTGCAAGCACTCTGGGGGAGCGCGAGGGGGTGAAACTCCCTCGCTCACAGCGACGCGCGCAAGCGCGGCGCAATCAAAGAATGCTCTGCCCCGTCTTGGCCCAATCCTTCAGGAACCCGTCCAGCCCCTTGTCGGTCAGGGGATGCGCGGCCATCTTCGTGATCACGTCCGGCGGGCAGGTCACCACGTCCGCGCCGATCTTCGCCGCCTCGGTCACGTGGTTGGGCGAACGGATCGAGGCCGCGAGGATCTGCGTCTCGAACCCGTAGTTGTCGTAGATCTCGCGGATATCCGCGATCAGGTCCATGCCGTCGAGGTTGATGTCGTCCAGCCGCCCCACGAAGGGCGAGATGAAGGTCGCGCCGGCCTTGGCCGCCAGGATCGCCTGGTTGGCGGAAAAGCACAGCGTCACGTTGACCATGTGGCCCTCGCCCGAGAGCTGCTTGCAGGCCTTCAGCCCGTCCCAGGTCAGCGGCACCTTGATCGCGATGTTCTTGCCCAGCTTCGCGACCTCGTGACCTTCCTTGACCATCGTGTCGAAATCCGTCGCCACCGTCTCGGCGCTGACGGGTCCCTCGACCATTCCGGCAATCTCGGCGATCACCTCCTTGATGTCGCGCCCCGACTTGTGGATCAGCGACGGGTTCGTGGTCACCCCGTCGACCATTCCCAGGTCGTTCAGTTCGCGGATGGCGTCGGTATCGGCGGTGTCGACGAAGAATTTCATGATGTCCCCCCTCTGGCGGATGTGGTCGGTTTCATGGCACTGATACAGGACTGAGCCGGGGGGCTGAACCCCCGATAGTCATTTCAACCCAATTGAGGCGGCCCTTGCTTCGGCATTTCGACGAAGGCGACCTGGTTTCGGTCCTGACGACCCAGCCGATCGACCGCGCGCTCGACTACAAGGCGCCGGCGGGCGGCTGCCTGGAAGGCGCCTTCGTCGAGGTGCCCCTTGGCCCCCGCAAGGTCCTGGGCGTGGTCTGGGGGGCGGGCGAGGGCGGCTATGACCTCTCCAGGGTGCGCAGCGTCATCCGCGTCCTCGACGCCGTCCCGATGCGGGACGAGATGAAAACATTCCTGACCCGCGCCGCCGACTACACGCTGACGCCGATGCCCGCGATGCTGCGCCTCGCCACCCGCTCGCCCGGTCTCGGCGATCCGCCGTCGATGCGCACGATCTACCGGCGCGGCACCCGCGACGAACCCGACCGCATGACCGACGCGCGCGCCCGCGTCATGGCCACGCTCGACGACTATGGCGGCCTGGCCTTCACGCTGTCCGAACTGGCGGGGCTGGCGGGCGTCTCGACCTCGGTCGTCAAGGGTCTCGTCAAGCAGGGCGTCGTCGCCGAAGAGGACAGCCCCCGCGACCTGCCCTATCCCCGGCTCGACCCCGAGCGGCGCGGCAAGGCGCTCACCGACGAACAGGCGGCGGCGGCGGAGATGCTGCGCCAGGGCGTCGCCTCCCGCACCTACGGCGCGACGCTTCTGAAGGGCGTCACCGGCTCCGGCAAGACCGAGGTCTACCTGGAGGCCGTCGCCGCCTGTCTGGATGCGGGCCGCCAGGCGCTGGTCCTTCTGCCCGAGATCGCGCTGACCGCCGAATTCCTGACCCGCGTCGAGGCCCGCTTCGGTGCGCGCCCCGCCGAATGGCATTCGGGCGTCACCATGACCGAGCGCCGCCGCGCCTGGCGCATGGTCGGCGAGGGCGGCGCGGAACTGGTCGTCGGCGCGCGCTCGGCGCTGTTCCTGCCCTTCCGCGACCTCGGCCTGATCGTCGTCGACGAGGAACACGACACCTCCTACAAGCAGGAGGACGGCGTGCTCTACAATGCCCGCGATATGGCCGTCCTTCGCGCCTCGATCACCGGCGCGCAGGTCGTGCTGGCTTCGGCCACACCGTCGCTCGAAAGCTGGGCCAATGCCGAGGCGGGCAAGTATGCCCGCGTCGAACTGACCTCGCGCTTCGGCGAGGCCGTGATGCCCACGATGCGCGCCATCGACATGCGCGACCAGCAATTGCCGTCGAACCGCTGGATCTCCACGACGCTCGCCGATGCCGTCCGCCAGCGGATCGAGGCCGGCGAGCAATCGCTTCTCTTCCTCAACCGCCGCGGCTATGCGCCCGTCACCATCTGCCGCGCCTGCGGCCACCAGATCGGCTGCGATCACTGCGACGCCCGCATGGTCGAGCACCGGTTCCAGAAGCGTCTGGTCTGCCACCAATGCGGCGAGACCAAACCGATCCCCGCCCGTTGCCCCTCCTGCGACGCCGAGGATCGCCTTGCCCCCGTCGGTCCCGGCGTCGAACGCCTGGGCGAGGAGGTGGCCGAACTCTTTCCCGATGCCCGCACCGCCGTCCTGTCCTCCGACCTTTTCGGATCGGCCCGCGCGCTCAAGGCCGCCATCGAGCAGATCGCGGGCGGAGGCGCGGACATCGTCATCGGCACCCAGATCGTCGCCAAGGGCCATAACTTCCCGCTTCTGACCCTCGTCGGCGTCATCGACGCCGATCTCGGCCTGCAAGGCTCCGACCTTCGCGCCGCCGAGCGGACGTTTCAACTCATGCGCCAGGTCTCGGGCCGGGCAGGGCGGGCCGACAAGCCGGGCGAGGCGCTCTTGCAGACCTACCAGCCCGAGCACCCGGTGATCCGCGCGATCCTCTCTGGCGACGAGGAGGACTTCTGGCGCGCCGAGGCCGCCGAGCGCCGCCACGCGGGCGTGCCGCCCTACGGCCGAATGGCGGGTATCGTGCTCTCCAGCCCCGACATCACGCAGGTCTTCGACATCGGCAAGGCGCTCGCCGGGCGGGCCGAGCCGCTCACCCGCATCGGCGCCCAGGTCTACGGCCCCGCGCCCGCGCCCATCGCGCGCATAAGGGGCCGCCACCGCGTCCGGTTGCTGGTGAAGGCCGACAAGGGAGCGCCATTGCAACCCGCGCTCGCCGCCTGGGTCGGGCAGGTGAAGCTGCCGAACAACCTTCGCCTCTTGATCGACATCGACCCCCAGACTTTCTACTGACCGGGCCGGCGGGCACAGCATCGGTCAAGCCTGCACCAGATCAGGTGTCTTAACGGGTGGTAAATGCAGGGAATGCCATACGCTTTGCCGACACTCCGCATACGCTGTGCCGCACCATATGGCACAAGCCGCTACGCCCGCCGGTCCGCGCCGATCCGCGCCGCCAGCCGCAGCGCATGGCTCGGGTCGTCTGACACGACCGGCATCACCGGATCATAGCCCGCCCGGATCAGCGCCGCGACCTCCGGGTTCAGGATCGTCTTGCCCTCGAACTTCGCCAAAGTGCCGTGGTCCCGAAATGCCATGTCGGACCACAGAACGATGGTCTGCGCCGCCTGCGCCAGCGCCACGTCCTCGGCCGGTACATCCGCCAAGTCCTTGTCCATGCGGACAAAAACGAACGCCGCCTTGATCGCGCCCGCCTCGTCGAAGCGGAACAGCCGATACTGGTTCGCCTGTCCCGTCTTCAGCCGCGCGACCAGGTCGGCCAGGTCCGGAATCAGCCGGTCCAGGTTCGGCGTCTCGGTCAATTCGTCCCAGTCCCGAAAGAAGAACATCAGCAGGTTCGCGCCCAGTTCCGGATCGGTCTCGGCCATCTTGTGATCGGCCAGAACCACCACCGCCTCGATCGCCCCCTTGATGACGCTCAGCGTTGCGTCATCCACGCCAAAGACCACCGGCACGATCGGCCGCCCCCACCGCGCGAACAGGTAGCTGCCATCGGACCGCGTGAAATATCGTTCGATTTCCGTATGTTCCATGATCCCCGCCTAGCGCATTCCGACCGCCTAGGGAAGGTAATCGTCCCGCCATTTCAGCACGATATTGAACGAGACCGAGATCCGCGGCTCGCGGCTCAGGTTCACATGCACCATGTGATGCAGGAACGCGGGCCAGACCAGCATCAGTCCCGCCTCCGGCAATATCCGCCGCTCGGGATCCACCTGTCCGTCGCCCCTGATCGCCAGCATGTTTGCCTGAGGCCTCGGATCGAAGAAACTGATTGCGTTCGGGGTCCGGTCCGCCCGTCCCGTCGGCGCATCCTCGCCCTTCGGCACGCGCACGTAATAGGTGCCCGACGCCCAGGAGTGGGGGTGGTTGTGCAGGTCGTGATAATCACCGAACCGGTTCACGTTGGGCCAGGCCTGTATGCGGAAGTCCAGCGGATAATCGACGCCGGTCCCCTTCGCATAGTCCAGAACCGCCCTTTCGATACAGGACCTTAGCCAGCCGAGGGCAGGGTGGGGATGGTCGAACAGGTCGCCCGACAGATAGTCCGTCGTCATCTGATCCCGTTCGCCGTCCATCCGTTCGATCAGATCGGCCAGCACCGGGTTCGCCTGCTCCGCGCCGGGCAGCGCCACGCGCATCAGGTGTGTCGGCCAAAGCGCCTCGAATTCTGGGGATGCCATGGCCCTTCCTTGCACTGAATCCGCGAGATCGGATTTCAGAATAGCGCGCCCTGATCCGGCCCGGAAGGTGCCGCCAGCCCCAGATGCGTCCAGGCCTTCGCCGCCAGCATCCGGCCGCGCGGCGTCCGCTGGATCAGTCCCTGCTGCAAAAGGAACGGCTCGATCACCTCCTCGATCGCGTCCCGGCTTTCGGACAGGGCCGCCGAGAGGGTCTCCACGCCCACCGGCCCACCCTGATAATTCTCTGCGATCAGAGAAAGATAGCGCCTGTCCGCGCCGTCGAGCCCAAGGTGATCCACCCCCAGCCGCGTCAGCGCGCTGTCGGCCAGGTCCCGCGTCAGCCGCCCGTCGCCCTCGACAAGCGCGAAGTCCACAACACGCCTCAGCAGCCGACCCGCGATCCGGGGCGTGCCGCGCGACCGTTTCGCGATCTCGCGGCACCCACCATCTTCGGCCGTCACGCCCAAAAGGCGCGCGCCACGCGTCACGATCTCGTGCAATTCGTCCTCGGTGTAGAATTGCAGCCGCGTCGGGATCCCGAACCGGTCGCGCAGGGGCGTTGTCAGCAGTCCCAGCCGGGTCGTGGCGCCCACCAGCGTGAAGGGCTGCAACTCGATCCGCACCGTTCGCGCCGCCGGGCCCTCGCCGATCACGAGGTCCAGTTCGAAATCCTCCAGCGCGGGATACAGCACCTCCTCGACCACCGGATTGAGCCGATGAATCTCGTCGATGAACAGGACATCCCGCGCCTCGAGATTGGTCAGGATCGCCGCCAGGTCCCCGGCCTTGGCCAGCACCGGACCGGACGTCATGCGAAAGTTCACACCCAGTTCGCGCGCGATGATCTGCGCCAGCGTGGTCTTCCCCAGACCGGGAGGCCCGTGGAACAGCGTGTGGTCCATCGCCTCGCCCCGCTGCCGCGCGCTCTCGATGAAGACCCGCAGGTTCGCCCGCGCCTCGGCCTGCCCGATGAAGGCGTCCAGCGTCTGCGGACGCAGCGCCCGGTCAGCGTCCTCGGGGCGTGGCTCCGGGCGGAGGGTAGGGTCGGGTTCGCTCATGAGACGGCCCCTTCATCGGCCCGAAAATATTCCGGGGAGCGCGAGGGGCTGGCCCCTCGCACCGCGACGCCGCAGGCGGCGCAGCACGTTATCTTCGCAGGTGTTTTCATCCCTTCGGCGCCAACAGTTTCAGCGCCGCGCGGATCAGCGCCGCCGTATCGGCCGCCTGGGTCGCGCCAGCCGCCTCGGCCACCGCGCTCGCCGCCTCGCCCGGCGCGTAGCCAAGGGTCTGCAAGGCCCACAGCGCCACGGCCTGAGCCGCCGCGTTCGGTGGGGCGGGGGCCGGCGCGGGCACCGCCGCCTCGACGACCGCGCCGTCGTCCTGCGGCACGGCGGTCGACGCCGCGCCCATCGCCATCATCGTGGGCGCCTTGCCCTTCAACTCGTTCACCACCCGCTGTGCGATCTTGGGCCCGACGCCCGGCGCGGCCTTGACCGAAGCCCAGTCGCCAAGCGCGATGGCGCGCGCCACTCCGTCCGGACCGAGGGTTCCCAGGATCGCCATCGACGCCTTCGCCCCGATCCCCTGGACACCCATCAGCAGGCGATGCCATTCCTTCTCGGCCAGCGTCAGGAACCCGAACAGCTGCAAAAGGTCCTCGCGCACAAGAAGATCGGTATAAAGCGCCGCCGGCTCGCCGACACGGGGCAACGCGGCCATGGTCCGCTCGCTGACATGCACGATATAACCCACGCCCTTGACCTCGATCAGCACGTGATCGGTGCCCCGATAGTCGATCCGACCGGCAAGTTTACCGATCATACACGCACCTCGACTAATTTCCGTGTCT
>ERZ869936.2708-NODE-2708-length-10104-cov-5.407205_pt1 | contig 10104 bp, 20 predicted proteins | sample MGYA00520876_ERZ869936 | MGnify/ENA primary metagenome ERZ869936 (study PRJEB32218, sample SAMN09650985) | biofilter metagenome | isolation source: enrty point of leading RO module | place: Saudi Arabia: Thuwal, RO plant located on Red Sea | collected 2016-02-17 ... | reverse complement strand
CAGACCACGCATTTTTTGCCCACAACCCGACAGTAAAAATGCGCATTCGCCCCATAATAGAAAACGAATTCGACACTTCGAACCCCAAGCAGGCGCAGATGATGGAACGCGCAAACGTGGTTCTGGTTTTGAACCTGCCCGGCAATCTCAACTGGAAGATGCCGCTGCGAATAAATGTGCCAGAGCACATTGCAGATAAGTTCAATGACCAGCTCGACGGCGAGGTGTTTTAATGTCACTCATTTACGATGAGCCACCGATCGCTATCCCGCCAACTCTCGCTCGGGTATTCAAGTACAATGGCGCTGCGCTTCTGCAGCAGATTCACTATTTTGTAGAGTTGAACAAAAAGAAGCCTAAATCTGCCAAGAAGTACTTTCGCGATGATCGCTGGTGGATGTATGCCACATACGACGAATTGAGCCACTACACCCACCTCGATGTTTCAACTCTCAAGAGGTACGTGAAGCGATTTGTCGAACTTGAGATCATTGTCATCGGTCGATTTAACCAGGCAGGCTACGATCGAACCAACTGGTACACTGTCGATAAGGGCAAACTGAACGACTATGTGAACGATGCATTGGTTCAAAATGAACCTACCAAAGTGGCAGATTGCCCCGATGGTGATAGTGGCAGTTTGGCACCACCAATACCAGAGACTAACCAGAAGACTACCCCAGAGACTAACACCAACAATAGCGAGGGTTCGTTTTACGACCAGGTCGAAAAAACCGTGCAGCGCTACAACCACAAGCAGACCGGCATGATTTTGCCACACAACCCCAGAGATCGTGAAAAGGTCATCGCGATAGGGGATTCACTTCTTGCGCAATTTCCTGACGGCCCGATTGATCATTGTATCGGCTACCTCGAGCGAAAGTGTGAGCTATTTATCGAGAAGTCGAAGTCTGGCGGCAAATTCTGGTCTGGTAAGGTTCTCACCCACGCCACCCTGCGGGGCCTCTGGGGCTACCTGGTTATTGAGAAAGACAAGCCACCGCCCGAGAAAAAACCGAAAAAAGAAGTTCTAACCCTTGATCAGCTGGTCGAGAAGTACGGTCAAGAATGTGTTGACGAGGGCATTGCAAGGGCTAAAAAGTACGGCAAAGAGGGTAACCTGGTGTTCATAAACGCCACCGTTTTGAATATACGCCAGTGGAAGGGTTCGAGGCAATGAGGGTAAAAGCATGGCAGACAACAATTTCACGTGGGATTCAAAAATGGGTTTCGGCCTGCACGCCGAGAAGACTATCAGAGAGGTGCACGAAAAGCACTTCGAGTATCTCGAACACTGCATCAAAAAGCGAATTCACCAGCCGATTATTCTATGGTGGAAGGCTGAAACTGCTCGCAATTTCCGTAACCTTGGTGATCATCTCGAGCTTTTACTTCAAAGCACCAAGGCTTAGCTTTTTCGAGGGCCTGGCCTGCTGGGTATTCGGTTTTCTATACATTGGGCTGCCTATGATTTGTAGCTGGGCCACCAGGAGAGAACATTGGCGACTATAATCGACGGCGTAAGCTACGAGAATCGATTTTTCGATTTCAACAAATACACCGAGGCTTTCGTGGCCGGGCAGCTTCACTATCAGCAGATGCCAATGCCAGTGCAACGCATGCTCGAGCGCCTGCGAAACCAGAATGCGATCTTGAAGGAGATCTTTATTGAACTGCTGCGCAATCACCCCGAGGTATATCGAGACGTGATCACTGAGCGGCAGTTTGACCATCAACAAGGAGTCACAACATATCTTTGCGACTTGGAAGTGCTGTGGCAGCACCCCGAAAATAAATTGCCACAAAACACAAACTCTGAAGGAGGCTGATAATGCCTGAAACAGGTACAGTCGAAGATACGCGAGATGGGCAGCCAAACCTAGAAAACATGCCAGACCCTGAGGTCAAGCTTGTTCGAAAGAAGGTTGAGTATGCCCCAGAAAACAAGGTCAATATGCGCTGGGGTAAATGCCCCAACACTATTGAGGTGATGTCGAACGAAGATATAGACGGTGATGAAATCATCTCTCTTCTAAAAAGCATCATTGCAGGTGAAAATAATGGGCAGTGGAAGCTGCCAAGTGGCCAGGTTGTTAGTCTTGGGGTTCAAGGTAACCCGGTTTATAACCATTACCTAAATAAAGGCTAATGGCACGCAGGCGTGGTGAATCAACTTTTTTGAGCGAACTGAAGCGTTCGCACCAGGCGGTGAATCCTGGTTGCCTCTGGCACAAGATCGCCGACACACCTGTTTATGATAATGGCAAAGATTCAGAACGAAAAATGCGATTCACCCTGCCCAAGCCCTGTGATGTCATGACCGGGGTTCCCGGCATGGCTATTGCTATCGAGGGGAAGTACCACAATGGCACTAGCCCGTGGCCCCTCGGTAGCGTTTCAAAGAACCAGCACGCAAATCTAGCTGCAGCCATAAATAGCGGCTACGAGTCTTTTGTTGCGTTACGATATCGCCTCTCTGGAGCCTTCGACCTGGTCAGGCTGATATATTACCCCATGGTGAACTCTCTCATAGATCAGGGCCTCAAGAGCCTACCCATGATGTTCGTAAAGCACGAACTCTACGAGGTGCCAAAAATAAAAATACTTGATAATCTGTACTGGAAGTTAGATATAGAGACATTCAGGCAGGCTATCAATCATGGCACCAGCACGCGGCAAGAAAACCTCTTTAACTGATGCAGTTAAGCTGCAGCTCGAAAAAGAGGCATACATCTGGAACCGCAAAATAGCTGGCCGCATCGTCATTTTTGGCATAGCCATTTTTCTCGCCATACCAATTCTCGAGCAGATCACATCTCTCGCCTATAAGCCACTGAAGCTTGGCGGCTATGCGTTCGGGCCCGGCCTGGTAATTGCCGCTATTGGCATCATGTGGCGCGTAATTGATAAACTGCCTGCAATGGCTGAAGTAATCGCGAGGGTAAAAAAAGGTGTGGGCAAGTGATGAGAACATTCCGTATGACAACTATTTGACGGTCGACCAGTGGTGGTCGTACACCGAGGTCAGGCCGAACCCGCTTAAATCAAAGGGTCTCTATTTTTTGGTCTGCGAGGCTATAACTGGCAAGGTTTTTTATTGCCGGTATGAGGGTGGCCACTTCGTCGACATGGCAAAACAGATTCGACGTGCAGCATTCTACAAGCCAACTCTTGCCCCCCCTGATTTAGAAAACACACTAATGCCGAAAGGCGCTGGAGATGACTATGTCGAAAAAGAGATCGAAAAAAAGAAATCGTGGCAAGAGATCGCCAGAGACCTCTCCGAAGATCGTCTCGCGGCAATCGCCGAAGCAGCAGAAGAAACAGCGCGACAAAGAGATGAAGATCATCAACACACACGAGGCGTATCGCGACCTGATCAACAAGATCAATTACACAAAGGCTCTGTGTGAAAAGCGTGCGCCCTGGTGGCTGAAGGTTATCAGCCTGAATGGCTGGGTGGCCCGCAGGCTTTATTATCATCTGTTCTGGGAGTTAAAAGAGTTCTGGAACCATAGTCGGGTGCGCCAGCCGCAGAGCTTTGCCGAGCTGCGAAAGCTGAAGCCAACAATGGAATCAGGCAATTACCGCAGCGTCAAGCGCTGGATGAAACTCAATGGCCAAGGCAACCCATCAAAGGAGATACCTTATGTCGACATCAAAGAAAAAGATCAAAATCAGGTGTGAGGGGGCTGCGACCATACCACTTGAAGACCTTCACTGGTTTCAGGGTGAACTAAAAGATCTGCCAGAAAAAGAAGAGCAAGAGTTGCGGGCCTCCCTTTTGAACAATGGCTTTATCGAGCCGTTTAAGGTTTGGCGAACCGGCAAAAAAAATAATATTCTCGATGGCCACCAGAGAAAATACCTTCTCACAAAGATGGCCGATGAAGATATCACCCTCGAGAGTGACCCACCGGTCGTATTTGTAAAGCCCCGCACATTCAGCGAGGCGCGAAAGTTTGTGCTCTTGATGACCAGCCAGTACGGCAAAATCACCAAGAGGGGCCTGCAGATATTTGTCGATGACTCTAAGCTCAAAATCGAAGATCTACGACTTGAGGTAAATATACCAAACGTGAAGATCGAAACGCTATTATTCCCCAAGGCCCCCGAAGAAGAAGAAATAAGTGCCCCCGATAAGCCGGTCACTCAGCCTGGTGACCTGTATGAACTGCCTGGTGGGCACCGCCTGGTGTGCGCTGATGCCAGGCAGAAGGCCCCATTCGAAGACCTGATGGGCGGCACCTCTGCTGGCATGATTGTCACCGACCCACCCTATAATGTCGACTATGTGGGCAAAACAAAAGATAAGCTCAAAATCGAGAACGACTCGATGAGCGACGCTGAGTTCAAAGATTTTCTGCTGCAGATGTTTGTAAATGCCTTCGGTTTTCTGAACTCTGGCCGGGCCTGCTATATGTTCCATGCCGATACCGTCGGTCACATTTTCCGCACGGCCTATATGGAGGCTGGCTTTCTGTTGAAGCAATGCCTGGTGTGGGGAAAAAACAGCATGGTAATGGGCCGACAAGATTACCACTGGCAGCACGAACCAATTTTATATGGGTGGAAACCGGGCCAGAGCCACCTGTGGAATAGCGATCGCACCCAGACGACGGTTCTTCGCTACAATCGGCCAACCTCGTCGGCATTTCACCCGACCATGAAGCCGGTTGATCTGATTTCGAAGCTGATTTTAAATAGCTCGGCACCGGGGGATTCGGTGCTAGATTTCTGCAGTGGCTCTGGCTCTGCCCTGATAGCCTGCCATGAGACCGACCGGGTTTTTCGTGGCATTGAAATCGACCCGGTGTACGTTGACGCCAGCATTTCCCGCTGGTGCCGTCATACAAAAAACACCAGGGTAACCAGGAATGGCGAGGCAGTCGAATGGGCGATATAAACGAGAAGGCTGCCAAGGTGTGGCTCCAGCATATTCTCGAGTGCATGCCGGTCTCTTACCATTACGTATATTTCCCTGAAACAGCACCCGAAAGGTATCAGCGAGACAGGGATCGCTACCTGCTGAACGAGGTCGATACCCGAATCAAAAATCTCATTTCACGCGGCCTGGTATCAACCAAGCCCAAGAATCACAACTTCTATGGAAGATACTGGTGCCTTGACTGCCTAGATACCGGTTTCGCTCACAATCGAAATGCTATTGGCCGCAGACGCTATGACCCCTGCGCACACCTCTTCAGAAGCCCTTATTTCTGGGAGTATGGCTCAATTTACCAAAGGCGTCGAATCATAGCATATATTTTGAACCAGGGCGGTCTCACGGCGCTATTTCGGGCCCGAGTACCATTTATGCTGCTTGGTAATGACGTCATGATCGGTAACACGAATCATGGCCATATTGCCAATTTTATTGCACATTATATGTGATGGGGGCTGGTTCCCGACATTGAAGCCAGCTGCACTTCTATGGCCGCCATAATTGATCAATTTCTTTGCCACATTTGTGAAGCATGGATAGAGATAGAGTCTCATGATGAAATTTCTATTTTCCCCGGTACCAGTGAGCAGTGCTGCCTGGTCTGCTTGGCTGAGGCAGAGTACAATATTCTTGTGATGAGTACCTATCTTGGGCGCTGATATAGACTGGAACCTTCTCGAGATCGAGTACGTCGCCAATGGTCTCAAGCCCCGGGAGATCGTCGCCAAATACGGCCTCGATGAGGTAACCCTCAAAAACCACATTCACGTCGAGGGCTGGGTCAAAAAGCGTGACGGTTTTCAGAAAAAATTAGCCGAAGAGAGACAAAACACCCTTAACAAAATACTTTCAGAGCGCGTTGAGCGAATCAGAGACGTAAACCAGAGAATCGACACCCACGTCGAGCAGGGGTTTAAGCTGCTGAACCGCATTATTGCCGACGATACCGGCAATGTGAAAAAAGACCTTTCACCCAGAGATCTAAACCAATACAGCCTTGCACTTCTGAGATTTCAGAAGGCCCACGCCCTGCGCTTCGGTATACTCAATAAGCCCGACGAAAGCCTAGCCGAAACCGCCAAAGAAGATGACTCACGAATCGTGGTCTCTGACGACTTGGCTGGTATTTAGCTCCATCTCACAAATAATATTCGCCAGTCGGCGCAATCGTGAAAACGAATTGTCGCTCAGGGCTTTATACAACGACCTGGGGTCAGAGTAACCGACAACCTCGGCGATGTGTGCTGGGCCGTGCTGGGCCATCGCATTTGCAATCGCGTCTCTGTAGAATAATTTGGCAGCATCTGCGGATCTCTCTGCGTCAGCTAATGTTTTACATGCCATGTTGTTTCACCTGTTCAATGCCTTTATCTCTACAATTTCAAATCGCTTTTCATTAAAACTTACCCCATTTGCGAGTGTCAAAATCGGGCCTTGTTATGTTGTTATGATCTCTAAAAACTCGATTGCAAGTGCTCTCTAAAAAGTTTGACAGTAGCTCGTTGCATCTATTTAGGTAAAGTTCTTCAAACTGCTTTTTATCACTCATGTTCAACTCACTCTTGAATTCAATGGCTTGATCAGCGTGCTCTGAAAATCTTTTGCGACCAGCTTTGCTGCCAGCCCTCATGTGAATTTGAAAATTTGCTTCAGCAAGCCTACAAGCATAATCATTAATTGCAGCATCTGTCTCAAATAACTCATAGTATTCTTGTTTTTTCACTATAAGTGAAATGGGGGCGGTTACGACCCACCCCCTTCGCATTGATCACAATTTTCGTATTCACCCTCTTGAGTTCCGCCGTTGCGGCTATACTCTGCAGTTACAAAGTGCTGAGTGCAGCACCGTGGGCAAACAACGCTTATTAAGTTTTTCATCTATAACCCCTTTGCCTATCTCATCAGTACCGGGCGGCAATCCGGTAGACCAGAGCGGGGCAGGCGCCCGCTTGGTTTCGATTATTTTACGCAGGGCTGACCCCAGCCAACTGGAACTGAAATTTTCCAGTGCTGCGTTGGGTTGACAACATGCTCACTGTAGTTCCCACAGATAACCCAATCAATTCTGCCAAAACGTCAGCATTGAAATAAGCCCTGCTTTTGCCGTATTTTTTCCAGATGCTTGCACCCAGTTTTTCGAGTTGTTGTTTTTCCATTGTTTATCTCCTAGCGGTTGGTAGCTACCCTCAGTTTGTTGTAGTATTAATGTAAACAAATTTGGTTACACTGGCAACAAAATTACAATTTAATTGGGCTCATGCCGGTTAAAGTCGTATTATGTGTGTAATTGGATGTTCGCATGAAAATACAGGTAATAAGCGACGCACGAAAAAAGACCGGCTTCATAAAGCTTATAGCTGGCCGCTTCAAGATCGAGGCCAAGGTTTACGATGAGCCCTCGCAATATGGCATCAATAATGGCCGAATCAGCAAGCTTTGGATTCAAAACAAAAACTCTGGCAAGACTATTGCCAACTACGATCGTGGCTGGGATTTCAACCACGATGAACTGGTAGTCAAAGAGGTGGTTCGATACCTTGAGAGACTGCCAAAGGTTCAAACACCGGCCTAATAACTGTCAAAGGCAAAAAGCTAGGTAGCTATAAACCTGCCCAGCCCCCTTGGCACCGAGCAATTGGATATGGGGGCAACTTTTTAACTGGAGGTTCTATGAAGATAAAAAAACTACGTCTGCGCAATTTCGCGCAGTTTCAAGATTTCGAGTGTGAGTTCGACGGTAGCGTCACCCGCCTGGTTGGTGTAAACGGCAGCGGCAAGACTACCATTGGCCTCACCGCTATTTGGGCAGCCTTTCGTGGCATAGCCGAGAAGTCTGGCAAGGGCCAGATTGTTGGTGAGCGTTTTCGCTTCATCGGTTCAGATGGTAAGGCAGCACATATAGAGCTGCAGCTGATCGACGAGGCCACTGGCCGCAAATATCAGCTCTATCGTCGAATCGACAACTCGGGCAACAGCATCGAGATCACTTCGAACGACGGCCCGGTCGAGCCTGACTATTTCGCCAACCTTCTGAATGTTTCTTTTCTGTCAGCAAAGCACTTCACTGCTCTCGACGCAAAGAGCCAGGCGCTGCTATTGGGCATCGACACCAGCGAGTACGACAAGCGTATCGCCGACATCAAAGAAGAGGCAAAGGTGATCAGGCGTCGAATATCTGACATCGGCACACCGGATCAGGTGCCCGAGGTAAAGCGGGCCAACACACCTCTGCTTCTCACCGAGTTAAAGCACCTGCAGAAATTCAACGAAGAGCAGGAAGTTCGCCAGCGAGCCCTGAAGCACGCCGAGCGCGATGTCGAAGACGCTATAGAAAACGTCGAAGAGCTGCGGGCCGATCTTGAAATGGCAGAAGAGCGCCTCAAAGAGGCTAGAGCTGCCCTCGAGGCCGCGGTTGAGCCCGAGGAGTTGAAAGATACCTCAGAGGTCGAGCAGAAGCTGAACTCGGCATCTATCATAAACGACCAGGCAGCGGCCTATGAGAATTACCAGGCCAAGGTCAAGGCTCTGGGTGAGGCCAAGTCAGAACTTGAGGCCAACCTCAAAGAGCAGGATATGGTAAAAGCAGAACGGCTGCAGCATATTCAATCTTTCAAGTTCCCCATGGGCGATCTGAGTGTCGATGACGATGGCTGCCTGCAGCTCGATGGCCGACCAATCAAAGACCCCTACTTTTCACGGGGCGAGTTAGAGATGATCGTCGCCGAGCTGTATATGCTTCAGAACCCAGACCTGAAGCTGCGGTTCATCGACGATTTCGAGGTGCTCGACCAGGCCAACCAGCAGAAGATTCTCGACGAGCTTCTCGAGAAAGGCTTTCAGGTTATCGTGGCCGAGGTTGGCGAAAAATCCAAGGGTAAGAACTCTATATTGCTGCGCGAGTGCAAGGTGATCGAAGGTGAATAGGGGCATCATAGAGGGCAACGCCACCGCCCTTTGCAAGGCGCTGGGCATAGAATATAACGCTATGCCCATGATCGACTACACCAGGCCGATTCGAGTTGAGTTCACTACTATAAAGGCTTTCAGAAAAGACGGCCTGCCGGTATTTTTTGATCTAGGCGATGCCCCAGAGCACAAATGGCTAAATCATATTAGGGCTCATGCTGAAGATTCTCTTCAGGTAATTCTGGCAGTTGCGGTTGTTCGCTCTATGCAGATAGCTTTCGATTATGCCAGGGCTGGTGAAGATACCGATCGCCTGATGGGGCTGATTAGAGAGAACTATAATCTGCAGTTAGTAGCATCAAGGAAACAGAAGTGATTATTTCTTGCCCACATTGCGGTGGGGGTGTGCTATTTTGCTTTTTCACCGAAGAGGCCGAGTGCGAAGACTGCGGTGCAGAATTTAAACTTGGCGATCTGGCGGCCAGTATAGAAGAGGCTGAAATAGCAAGTACGAGCGAGAGGCCCGAGCCGGGCCCCCCGCCATTCTGAAGGAGATTACAATGGGTTACATGACAGTTATCAATGAGAAGATCGACTATTGCCTTTCGCAGGAGATTTCTGGTTCTCGGTCGAAATTTCCGAAAAACAAATATAAGCTAGCTGCCCTGGTCGAAGAGGTTGGTGAGCTTGCTCAGGCGCTAATTGATCACTCTCGTTCTGAAACTACCACTGAGCACGTTTTCAAAGAGGCTATTCAGGTTGCTGCTATGGCTCTTCGAATCGCAGAAGAGGGTAGTGCAGAATTTCCATATAAATACAATGACTCTTGCTATAGGGAGTTCAAGCCAACATCTAATTCCAGATGACAGCTTTAATTTGCCCCGGCTGCGGGCGCGAGTGCGCCAAGGGGGAGTTGATAAAAAACGTCGAGGGCAGGGTAGTTGACTACTATTGCCCAGACTGCCAGACTTGGGTTACTGGCGAGAGGAGGTAGCGATGGGTTTTCTAAACCTTGATAAGAACACGCAAAAGCGGTTCATTAATTTTGAGAAGAAGGTGGCCGCAATGGCCAAGGCTAACGGCCTGACAATGGCTCTATTTGTGTCGCATATCGGCAACAACGACGAGCTAAACACGTGGATTACCGGCAACACCATGGTCTGCGATGCCATGGGTAAATACCACAAGAAAATCGAGAAAACGCTGCTGAAGGCATACAAGAAAGTGCTCAAGCAGATGAAAAAAGAGGAGGC
>ERZ869936.2707-NODE-2707-length-10112-cov-3.757681_pt1 | contig 10112 bp, 11 predicted proteins | sample MGYA00520876_ERZ869936 | MGnify/ENA primary metagenome ERZ869936 (study PRJEB32218, sample SAMN09650985) | biofilter metagenome | isolation source: enrty point of leading RO module | place: Saudi Arabia: Thuwal, RO plant located on Red Sea | collected 2016-02-17 ... | reverse complement strand
TTGCGCGGCATCGATATCGATGTCCAGGAAGGCCAGATCGTCAGCCTGATCGGCGCCAACGGCGCAGGCAAGACCACGCTGCTCATGAGCATCTGCGGCAATCCGCGCGCGGCGCGCGGCAAGATCGTGTTTCGCGGCGAGGACATCACGCGGCTCCAGACTTACGAGATCGTACGCATGGGCATCGCTCAGTCGCCCGAAGGTCGGCGCATCTTCGCGCGCATGACGGTCATGGAAAACCTGCAGATGGGCGCGACCACGACCGATCCGGCGCATTTCGACGAAGATCTCGAAATGGTCTTCGAGATGTTCCCGATCCTGCGCAAGCGCGAGCGCCAGCGCGGCGGCACCCTATCGGGCGGCGAGCAGCAGATGCTGGCGATCGGCCGGGCCCTGATGAGCCGGCCGCAATTGCTGCTGCTCGACGAACCGTCGCTCGGACTGGCACCGCTGATCGTCCGGCAGATCTTCCGGGTCATCCGCGACATCAACGCCAAGGGCGTGACGGTGCTTCTGGTCGAACAGAACGCTTATCATGCCTTGCGCCTGGCCCATCACGGCTATGTCATGGCCAACGGACGGATCGTTCTCAAAGGCAGCGGACGGGAATTGCTCGCCAATGAAGAAGTGCGCAAAGCCTATCTCGAAGGCGGTTGAGGAGGCGGGGAGGCACAATGGTTGACTCTTTAGGCACGACTTGGCCGGTCTTCATCGGGGTCACCCTGATGCTCATGGGCTTCGCCAGCTTCATGACCGGGCAGGCGGTGGCCAAGACCTGGCAACCCATGTGGCAGATCGTGCCCTACGCGATCATGCTGGGCGGAGCGGATCGCTTCCTGGTCTTCAGCCTGTTCCAGGGCGAGCTTTTGAGCCTGTCGGGCTATGTGATCGATACCCTGGTCCTGTTAGCCCTGTCGGCGCTCGGCTACCGGCGGACCTTGGCGCGCGATATGGTGGGCCAGTACCCCTGGCTCTACGAGCGCAGCGGACCTCTGGGCTGGCGGGAAAAGGCAGGGAACACGGAAGGTTAACGCGCGGTTTGGCGGGGGCTCTGGGTCTTGCCGGGCGTTGGCCAAGTGATAAAGTAGCGCGCAATTCAGGACTACCCGTTCGCCACTGGGAAGACCCGGTGTCGTGGACGGGAGCATCTAGCGTTCAGTTTGGCGTCTTTTCTCAGTGGGAGGTGTAAGACTAATGCGTAAATCACTCATGTTCGTATCCGCGGCGGCAGTGGCGTTGTCCATCGCCGGCGTGGCGCATGCGGACATCAAGATCGCGACCGCCGGTCCGATGACCGGTCAATATGCCTCGTTCGGCGAGCAGATGAAGCGCGGTGCCGAGATGGCCGTGGCCGACCTCAATGCCGCCGGTGGCGTGCTTGGCGAGAAGGTGGTCTTGGAGATCGGCGACGATGCCTGCGATCCGAAGCAGGCGGTGGCCGTGGCTAACAAGTTCGTTGCCGACGGCGTCATATTCGTGGCCGGTCATTTCTGCTCAGGCTCTTCTATCCCGGCCTCCAAGGTCTACGAGGAGGAGGGCGTCCTGCAAATCTCGCCGGCTTCGACCAATCCGAAGCTGACCGAAGAAGGCGGCGACAACGTGTTCCGCACCTGCGGCCGCGACGACCAGCAGGGTATCGTGGCCGGCAACTTGCTGGCAGACGAGTTCGGCGGCAAGAAGATCGCCATCCTGCACGACAAGACCGCATACGGTAAGGGCTTGGCCGACGAGACCAAGGCGCAGCTCAACAAGCGCGGCATCACCGAGACCATGTACGAGGCCTACACGGCCGGTGAGAAGGACTACACCGCGCTGATCTCCAAGATGAAGGCGTCCGGCGTCGATGTCATGTACGTCGGCGGCTATCACACCGAAGCCGGTCTGATGGTGCGTCAGGCCCGCGAGCAGGGCTACAACGTGCAGCTGGTTTCGGGCGACGCCCTGGTGACCGACGAGTACTGGAAGATCACGGGCGATGCCGGTGCCGGCACGCTCATGTCCTTCAGCCCCGACCCGCGCAAGAACGCCGTGGCCGCTCCGGTGGTCGCGAAGTTCCGCGCCCAGAACTACGAGCCGGAGGGTTACACCCTGTACACCTACGGCGCGATCCAGGCTTGGGCACAGGCGGTGACCAAGGCCGGCAGCACGGACCTGGATAAGGCCATCGCTTCGTTGCGTGGCAACAAGTTCGACACAGTGCTGGGTAACATCGGCTTCGACGCGAAGGGCGATGTGACCGCACCGGGCTATGTTTGGTACGTCTGGAAGAACGGCCAGTACGACTACCGCTAAGACCTGTCAGGTCTAATCGGACAAAAAAAGCCGGCTCGGCGGGGTAACCTGCCGGGCCGGTTCCATTTCCGGCCACCCGTGTAAAGTTGGGCAGCGCCGGCTTCGAAAAGCAGCCTACGCGCGGGCCTTGCGGCGCCCGGACTTGCGGCCGAGGCCGATGTCCTTGGCGAACTGCGAGCGCCGCTTGGCGTAGTTGGGCGCGACCATGGGGTAGTCGGGCCCAAGTTGCCATTTGGCCCGATACTCGTCCGGCGACAGGTTGTAAGCCGTTCGCAGGTGACGCTTCAGCATCTTCAATTTCTTGCCGTCTTCCAGGCAGACCAGGAAATCCGGGGTGACGGACTTGCGGACCGGCACGGCCGGCTTCAACGCGCCATCTCCAACCGATTGTTTGTCTGAATCCAGGCCGGCGAGCGACAGATGAACGGTGTTAATGATTGACGGCAAGTCGTTAGCCGGCAAAGGGTTCTTGCTGACATAGGCGGCGACGACGTCCGCCGTCATACGTAACAATTCTTTGGTGGACGCGCTTCCAGAAGCTTGCTCTGCCATTTTTGTTATTCCTTGATTAGTTAATTACTCCCTGTATCTCTGAATGTCCCATGGCCAATTCTATGTGTCAATTCGTTGTCTTGGTAATCCACCAAATATTCGTTGCATAACAATGCATGAATCAATGCCGTTCCGTTTTCGTGTGACGGGACTGGCGATGTCGCCCCTTCAAATAATCGCGGCGCGAATAGCCGCGTCCCTTGCCGGCCGGGCCGCCATCCTGGGCGCCGCCGTGGGAGCTGGCCGAGATCGGCCAACCCTCGGCCATAATTGAGCCAAACCTTGTGTCGGGTTTCCCTGGGACTCCGACATATGGTAGGCTCGCCGGCCTTTCGATGCTCATTGGACCACCCGAATGCCAACAAAGACTGTTGCCATCGCCTGCGACCATGCCGGCACTGATCTGAAAGCGGTTTTGGCGCGGGAACTGGGCGCCATGGGCTGCGAAGTCCTGGATTTGGGCACCCATGGACCAGACTCGGTCGACTACCCGGATTTCGGCCATGCTCTGGCCGAGGCCGTCGTCTCCGGCCGTGCCGGGACGGGGGTCCTGATCTGCGGCACCGGGATCGGTATTTCGATCGCCGCCAACCGGCACGCCGGGGTGCGCGCGGCGGTATGCCACGATGCGACCTCGGCCCGCCTGGCGCGCGAGCACAATGACGCCAATGTCCTGGCGCTCGGAGCCCGGTTGATCGGTGTCGAGACGGCCAAGGACTGTCTCAGGACATTCATGTCGACGGAATTCGCCGGCGGCCGGCACGCCCGCCGCGTTGAGAAACTGGGCTGAGGTTTTGGGGCCGGCGAGCAGACCGGCACAGGACCGGCAACGTAAGGGGAGGGATCGAAATGGCGGCAGTGAATAGTGCGCGTTCCAAGGCCGATATGGCGGGGTTCTTCAGCCGGGGGCTCGCGGAGTCCGATCCCGAACTGACCGCGGCCATCCGGGACGAGCTTCATCGCCAGCAGGATCAGATCGAACTGATCGCGTCCGAGAACGTGGTGTCGCGCGCTGTGCTGGAGGCTCAAGGGTCGGTCCTGACCAACAAGTACGCGGAAGGCTATCCCGGCCGGCGCTACTACGGCGGCTGCGAGTTCGTGGATGTCGCCGAGCAGCTCGCCATCGACCGGGCCAAGCAACTCTTCGGGTGCGAGTTCGTCAACGTCCAGCCGCATTCCGGCGCCCAGGCCAATCAATGCGTCCTGCTCGCCCTGTGCGCGCCCGGCGACACGATCATGGGCCTGGCCTTGGCCGCCGGCGGCCACCTGACCCACGGCGCGCCGCCCAATCTGTCGGGAAAGTGGTTCAACGCCGTGCAGTACAGCGTGCGCAAGGAAGATGGGCTGATCGACTTCGATCAGGTCGAGCGCCTGGCGCGCGAGCACAAACCGAAGCTGATCATCACCGGCGGTTCGGCCTATCCGCGGATCATCGATTTCGCCCGCTTCCGCAAGATCGCGGACGAGGTCGGCGCCTACTTCCATGTCGATATGGCGCACTTCGCCGGCCTGGTCGCGGCCGGCGTTCATCCCAGCCCGCTGCCGCATGCCCATATCGTCACGACCACCACGCACAAGACCCTGCGCGGGGCACGCGGCGGCATGATCCTGTCCAACGACATGGAACTCGGCAAAAAGATCAACTCGGCGGCGTTTCCGGGCCTGCAGGGCGGCCCCCTGATGCATGCCATCGCCGGCAAGGCGGCGGCTTTCGGCGAGGCCCTCAAGCCCGAGTTCAAAGCCTATTCGCGCCAGGTGGTCGATAACGCCAAGGCGCTGGCCGAGGTGCTGCTCGGCAACGGCTTCGACATCGTGACCGGCGGCACAGACACGCATCTGATGCTGGTCGATTTGCGGCCCAAGAAGCTGACCGGCAAGGCGGCGGAAGAAAGCCTCGATCGGGCCGGTATCACCTGCAACAAGAACGGCGTGCCCTTCGATCCGGAAAAGCCGACTGTGACCTCTGGCATCCGTCTGGGCACGCCGGCGGCCACGACGCGCGGTTTCGGCGTCGCGGAGTTCCAGCAGGTCGGGCAGATGATCACCAAGGTTCTCGATGCACTGGCCGCCAACCCGCAAAACAACGGCGGGGTCGAGGCTGAGGTGCGCGAGGAGGTGAAGGCGCTCTGCCGCCGTTTCCCCATTTATTCCGACCTGAAAGTCTAGGGAGACGAGCCGATCATGCGCTGTCCCTTCTGCGGAAACGACGACACCCAGGTCAAGGATTCGCGTCCGACCGAGGACAATTCGGCAATCCGCCGGCGCCGCCAGTGTGCCAATTGCGGGGCCCGCTTCACGACCTTCGAGCGGGTGCAGTTACGCGAGTTGACGGTCGTGAAATCGAACGGCAAGCGTGAACCCTTCGACCGCGACAAACTGCTGCGCTCCATGCAGATCGCGCTGCGCAAGCGGCCGGTCGATGCCGAGCGTGTCGAGCGCGCGGTCAATGGCATCGTGCGGCGCCTGGAATCCTCGGGCGAAAGCGACATTCCGAGCAAGACCGTGGGCAGCCTGATCATGGACGCGCTGAAGACCTTGGATCAGGTCGCCTATGTCCGCTTCGCTTCCGTTTACCGAAACTTCCGCGAGGCGCGCGATTTTGAAGAGTTCATCGAAACCCTCGGCGAAAACGACTAGCACGGAGCCGGCCGACGACCTGTCCCATATGGCGGCGGCACTGGCGCTGGCGGCCCGGGGACTGGGCCGCGTGGCGCCGAACCCGGCGGTCGGTTGTATTCTGGTCAAGGACGGCCATGTCGTCGGGCGCGGCTGGACCCAGCCCGGCGGACGGCCGCATGCCGAGACCGAGGCGCTGGACCGTGCCGGGGCGGCCGCGCGTGGCGCCACCGCCTATGTGACCCTGGAACCCTGCGCCCACCACGGCCGCACGCCGCCGTGTGCGGATGCATTGGTGGCGGCCGGTATCGCGCGCTGCGTGGTCGCTCTTGAGGATCCGGACAAGCGGGTCGCGGGCAAGGGCCTGGGGCGTTTGCGCAATGCCGGTATCGAGGTTGTGACCGGCCCCGGCGCCCAGGCCGCAGCCGAACTCAATGCCGGCTATCTGATGCGCCAGACGCAGGGCCGGCCGCTGGTGACCTTGAAGCTGGCGACCAGCCTGGACGGCCAGATCGCCGCCAAGACAGGGGAGAGCCGCTGGATCACCGGCCCGACGGCGCGGGCGCGCGGCCACCTGTTGCGGGTGCAGCATGACGCAATCATGGTCGGCAGCGGCACGGCGGTCGCCGACAACCCCAGGCTCGATGCCCGCCTGCCCGCGCTCGAGGACGCTTCGCCGGTGCGCGTGGTCTTGGATGGGCGGCTGCGCCTGCCGCTGACTCACGACCTGGTGCGCCGCGCGGGCCAACAGCCGACTTGGCTGGTGACCCGGGCCGATGGCCCGCAGGACCGCATGCAGGCCTACCAGGACGCCGGGGTCGAGGTCATGCCGGTGGCGCTTGACGCCGACGGTAATCTGTCCCTGTCCGCGGCGCTTCAGGAACTGGGCCAGCGCGGCTTGACCCGGGTATTGGTCGAGGGCGGCGGGCGCATCGCGGCCGCCTTGCTTCAGCTTGACCTCGCCGACCGCTTGGTCTGGTTTCACGGGCCGCGCGTGTTGGGCGGCGACGGGATACACGCGGTGACCGGCTTCGGTGTCGAAAACCTGGCCGATGCGCCCCGGTTCGCGCTGCTCCATGCGGCGCGGCTGGGCGAGGATTTGATGGAAACCTATGCCCGCCGGGATTAGCTACTAGCCATGTTCACGGGAATCGTCACCGACCTGGGGCGCCTGCGCGCCGTCGAGCGGCCGTTCGGCGCTGCGGGCGACGCGCGCTTCGTCTTCGAGACGGCCTACGAGACCGCCGAGATTCCGCTTGGCGCCTCGATCGCCTGTTCCGGGGCCTGCCTGACTCTAGTCGACAAGGGGCCTGGCTGGTTCGCCGCCGATGTCTCCGCCGAAACCCTGTCCAAGACGACGTTGGGCGACTGGCAGGAAGGCACGCCGGTCAACTTCGAGCGTGCCCTGCGGCTGGGCGACGAGTTGGGCGGGCATCTGGTGTCGGGCCACGTCGACGGCGTGGCCACGGTGCGCGGCCGTAAGGAGGAAGGGGGATCGATCCGGCTTGAATTCTCGGCGCCGAAGGCCCTCATGCCGTTCCTGGCGGCCAAGGGCTCGGTGGTCCTCGACGGCGTCTCGCTGACCGTCAACACGGTGGCCGACGGCGATCCGGAAGGCGTCTTCACGGTCAATATCGTGCCTCATACCGCCCAGGTGACCACGCTGGGCGCCTGCCGGCCGGGTGCGCGCGTTAACCTGGAAATAGACCTGCTCGCGCGCTACCTTCAGCGCCTTCTCGCCGCCGGCGAGACGGCGAAGGAGTGAGAATGTCTGCCGCGAGCGACAAGGCCTGGCACGCGACCTTCAGCGAGATCGTCTCGCCGATCGAGCATATCATTGCCGAGGCGCGCAATGGCCGGATGTTCATTCTGGTCGACGACGAGGGCCGCGAGAACGAGGGCGACCTGGTCATCCCGGCGCAGATGGCGACCCCGGACGCCATCAACTTCATGGCCAAGCATGGGCGCGGTCTGATCTGCCTGGCCCTGACCCGCGAGCGGGTCGAGGCGCTGCGTTTGCCCCTCATGGCGCACAAGAACGAATCCCGGCACGAGACCGCCTTCACCGTATCGACCGAGGCGCGCGACGGCATTTCGACCGGCATCTCGGCGCCGGACCGGGCGCGAACGGTCTCTGTCGCTATCGATCCGACCAGAGATGCCCGCGATATCGTCTCGCCCGGCCATGTGTTTCCGCTGGTCGCGCGCGACGGCGGTGTGCTGGTACGCACCGGCCACACCGAGGCCGCCGTCGATCTGGCGCGCCTGGCGGGGCTCAACCCCTCGGGCGTGATTTGCGAGATCATGAACGACGACGGCACCATGGCGCGCCGCGACGACCTGATCGCCTTCGCCCAGCGCCATGGCCTGAAGATCGCTACCATCGCCGATCTGATCGCCTATCGCCGGCGCCACGACCGGATCGTCGAGCGCATCCAGGACGGCACCCTGGACCTGCGCTACGGCGGCGCCTTCAAGACCGCGGTCTACGCCGACCGCACGCACTATGCCGAGCATCTGGCGATCTGGGCCGGCGACCTGGCGGCGCCCGGTCCGGTCCTGGTGCGGGTCCATGTCTTGAATGTCCTGGACGACGCGCTCGGCGATCGCGCCAGCGGGCGCAGCGGCAACTTGCAGCAGGTCCTTCGTATGATCGGCGAAGCGGGCCGGGGCGTGGTGATCGTGATCCGCGAGCCGGTACCGACCAGTGTCTCCGACGCCTTGAAGGCGCGCCAGTCTGACGAGGGCAAGACCTTCGGCGAATTGCGCGATTACGGCGTCGGGGCGCAAATCCTGCTCGACCTCGGCGTCAGCGAGATGATCGTGCTGTCGAACACCAAACGCACGCTGGTCGGTCTCGACGGCTATGGCCTGAAGGTGGTCGAGCAGCGCCCAATCCCGAAGCCAAAGGACTGAATCATGGCCGCGGCCGATGACACGCCCAACATCCTGATTGTCGAAGCGCGATTCTACGAAGATATCGCCGACGAGCTGGTCAAGGGCGCCACGCAGGAGCTGGAGGATAACGGCGCGCGTTTCGAGCGCATCGCGGTTCCCGGCGCCTTCGAGATTCCGGCGGCGATCGTGATGGGCGTGCGCTCCATGGATTTCTTCACCGCGCGCCGCCGTTTCGATGGCTACATCGCCCTGGGCTGCGTCATTCGCGGCGAGACGAGCCACTATGACTATGTGTGCGCCGAAAGCGCCCGCAAGCTGCAGGACGTGACCTGCCAATACGCGCTCGCGGTCGGCTACGGCATTCTGACCTGCGAAACCATGGAGCAGGCCAAGGAACGCGCCAGTGTGGCCGGAAGGAACAAGGGCCGCGATGCCGCCGCGGCATGCTTGCGCATGCTCGAAGTCAAACGCCAGTTTCACCTTTACCCGCGCTAGAGGCGTGCGGATGGGAGTCGATATCCGATGAGCCCGGCAACTGGCGACGGCCCCGGCCACGGCGGCGGCCGCAACCCGCGTTCGGCGCAGATCGCGCGTCAGCGCAGTTCGGCGCGCCTGGCCGCGATCCAGGCGCTCTATCAGATGGAGCTCGCCGGCAGCTCGGCCGACCAGGTGATCCGTGAGTTCGTGGAGCAGCGCCTCAAGGAAGACGTCGACGGCATGAACCTGGTCGAGGCCGACCGGCGGCTGTTCAGCGAACTGGTGCGCGGCGTGACCGCCGAACGCGGCGATCTGGACGACATGCTGGCGGCGGTCCTGGACGAGGACTGGCCGGTCGAGCGGCTGGAGACCTTGCTGCTGGTTTTGTTGCGCGCCGGCGCCTATGAGCTGTCGGCGCGCACCGCGGTCCCGGTCCGTGTTGCGATCAGCGAGTATATCGCGCTGGCCGACGCCTTCTTCTCGGGCAAGGAACCCGGCATGGTCAACGGTGTGCTCGACCGCGTCGGGCGCGCCCTGAGGCCGGCCGAGTTCGAGCCCGAAAGCGCCGGTCCTGCCGGACGGGCCTGACGCCGTGCAGGGCGAATTCGCCACCATCGCCAAGTATTTCGCGCCGCTGGCCAAGAGCGCGCCGGGTGCCGAGGGCCTGACCAACGACGGCGCGGTCTTCACGCCGCGTCCCGGACTGGGCGTTGTGGTGACGGTCGATGCCATGGTCGCCGGGGTGCATTTCCTGCCCGACGACCCGCCGGACGCGGTCGGGCGCAAGCTGCTGCGGGTCAATCTCTCGGACCTGGCGGCCATGGGCGCCCGGCCGATCGGCTACCTCCTGGTTACTGCGTTCCCGAAGTCGATCGACGAGGCCTGGGTCGCCGCCTTCGTCGAGGGCCTGGCTCAAGACCAGGCCCGATACGATGTCGCCCTGCTGGGCGGCGATACCGTCTCGACGACCGGTCCCTTGACGCTGTCGCTGACCGCGTTTCGCGAGGCGCCAGCGGCACAGACCCTGCCGCGTTCCGGCGCACGTGCCGGCGACGAGGTTTACGTGTCCGGACACTTGGGCGGGGCGGCCTTGGGCCTCAAGGCGTTACGGGGCGAGACTCCGAACCTGAGCGAAGCGGAACGGACGGACGCCGTGCGCCGCTACCGCTTGCCGGAGCCGCGCCTGAAGCTGGGCCAGGCCCTTGCGGCGCGCGGTCTGGCGAGCGCGGCAATCGACGTCTCCGACGGCCTGCTCGCCGACCTCGGGCACATCGCGG
>ERZ869936.2706-NODE-2706-length-10112-cov-3.886050_pt1 | contig 10112 bp, 8 predicted proteins | sample MGYA00520876_ERZ869936 | MGnify/ENA primary metagenome ERZ869936 (study PRJEB32218, sample SAMN09650985) | biofilter metagenome | isolation source: enrty point of leading RO module | place: Saudi Arabia: Thuwal, RO plant located on Red Sea | collected 2016-02-17 ... | reverse complement strand
CTTCGCCTTCCTCTCCTCTTACTTTTTCTTTTTTAAGCATCTATCTATGTGTCGTCAGATTCCTGCTGCATTCTCTTTTCATTTCTAAGAATAATCTCGGGGGCGCCGAGACCAATCAAATGCTTTAGCCTGTTGTTTCGGTTTATTACCCTCCTATATAAATCATTTAAGTCGCTTGTTGCAAAGCGGCCACCCGAAAGTTGCACCATTGGTCTCAAGTCCGGGGGTAGAACAGGAAGGACTTTCATAATCATTGATGTTGGGTCAATCTCTGCCCTCCTCAAACCATCAATAATTTTTAGTCTTTTCGAAATTTTTACATACTTACTACTGGAGCTCTTTAGTTCCTTTATTTCCTCTCTCAATTCGGCGGCTAATTTTTCAAGATTGACTTTCTTTAGTGCTTCTAAAACAGCCTCTGCACCCATCTTTGCATCTATAAAATCAACGAGTTCGTATTCAGCTAGCTGGTCGTATTCCTCCTCTCCCAAGATAGACATTTCTTTAAGACTTCTTACCAAAGAGGCTAACCCATCAAATAGTTGCCCTGTCCTTTCAGTTGTTAGTTTTTCTTCCTTTTCAAGAGAGGCTTGTTTCTTGCGCAAATCAAGATCAATTTCTGAAAGAGCCAGTGACAGCTGTTCTTTATTTTTTATTTTCCCTTCGGCTTTCTCTTTTTCCTCAAGAGACTCAGCTTCCAACTCTTCGCGTCTCTTTTTATACATTTCGACAACTTCTTTTAGTCTTTCCTCGCGTGTTTCCTCAATCCTTTTAGCCGCTTTCTTTTTGCCTGCATTGTCAACGGAAAGGACCAAGTATTTTGCAAAATAAATTACCTGCTCTATCGCCCTTGGTGAAACATTAAGGAGAAGAGAAACCCTGGAAGGAGCTCCTTTGAAAAACCAGACATGAACTACTGGTGTAGCTAGGCTAATATGCCCCATTCTTTCTCTCCTAACACGGCTCTGGGTTACTTCGACTCCACACTTATCACAAACCACACCCTTGTACCTTATCCTCTTATACTTTCCGCAATAACATTCCCAATCTTTGGTGGGCCCAAAGATTCTTTCATCAAATAAACCATCCTTTTCTGGTTTAAGTGTTCTATAGTTGATTGTCTCAGGTTTGGTAACTTCTCCCCTTGACCACGCCCGAATTTCCTCAGGTGAGGCTAGTCTGATTATTAACGATTGAAAGTCGGTTAGTGTTCTAAGATTTGCTAGTGGTTCCATTTTCTTTTTCCTCCCCCTCTTCGGGTGATACTTCTGTCAAAACTTCTGCTTCCTTCTTTTCTGCTCCTTCTTCTACTTCTGCTTCTTCTATCTCTCCATCTTCATAAGCCCCACCCTGTGCTTCTATGGAAAGCCCAAGTGAATTTAACTCCCTTACCAAAACCTTAAAGCTCTCAGGAACAGTAGCTTCAGGAATGTCCGTCCCCTTCACTATAGCTTCAAAAGCTCGTGCTCTTCCAAGAATATCGTCTGATTTTAGCGTCAACATCTCTTGTAGTGAATAGGCAGCTCTGTGTGCCTCAAGTGCCCAAACCTCCATTTCTCCCAGCCTCTGGCCTCCCATTTGTGCTTTACCTCCAAGTGGCTGTTGTGTAACCAGTGAGTAAGGACCAGTGCTTCTTGCGTGAGTCTTGTCTTCAACCATGTGTGTGAGTTTTAAGATATATCCTATACCCACAACTGTATTTTCTTTAAAGGGCTCACCAGTCCTTCCGTCAAACAAGTTTGCCTTCCCTGTCACGGGAAGTCCGGCCTTTTTGAGTTCGTTCTCAAGTGCTGTCTCGTCGACCTTATCAAAAGCTGGAAAAGCGCCTTTTTGACCCTGCTTGGCAAGCGCCCAGCCGAAATGCGCCTCAAGTAGTTGGCCCAGGTTCATACGAGACAAGACAGAAAGCGGGGAGATAATAATATCAACAGGTGTCCCGTCTTCAAGATATGGCATGTCTGCCACGGGCAAGATCTTAGCAATAACACCCTTGTTTCCATGCCTACCAGCAACCTTGTCTCCAACCGTAATCTTTCTCATTTGCGCCACCCTAACAACCACCTTTTTAAGTACCCCGGGGCTTAGCTCGTCACCTTTTTCCCTGTCCAGCATTTTTACATCAACCACAATTCCTTTTTCTCCGTGAGGAACGCGAAGCGAAGTGTCTCTTACTTCTCTTGCTTTTTCTCCAAATATTGCTCGGAGCAACCTTTCTTCAGAAGTTAATTCTGTTTCCCCTTTTGGTGCGATTTTGCCTACCAAGATATCGTTCGGACCAACTTCTGCACCAACTACAACTATTCCATCCTCTGCCAAGTTTGCGAGTTCTGCTTCGGCAACATTTGGTATATCTCTTGTGAGTTCTTCGGGTCCAATATTTGTGTCCACAACCTCAGCGTCATATTCTTCAATGTGTATAGAGGTCAAAAGGTCATCGGTAACAAGTCTCTGAGAAACCAAGATAGCGTCCTCAAACCCGTACCCATCAAAAGAAGCGTAAGCAACAACCAAATTTCTCCCCAATGCAAGCTCCCCGTTATCCACCGCTGGTCCGTCAGCAAGAAGGTCACCCTTTTTGACCTTGTCGCCCTGTTTTACCATCAACCTCTGGTTATAGCTTGTAGAATGTGCTGTTCTTTTAAACTTAGTAAGGTAATAGATTTCTTTCTTGCCTCCATCTGTCAATTCAATGTCTTCGTGCACCTCAGAATTCTCCGCCTTCTTGTCCAGCTTAATCTCTATCTTGTCAGCATCAGCATACTCAACTACACCTGCATTTCTTGCTCTCAAAACTCTTTCCATTCCTTCTGCAACCACCTCTTCCATACCTGTTCCAACAACCGGGGAGTCTGGGCTAACCAGTGGCACAGCCTGACATTGCATGTTGCTTCCCATCAAAGCCCTGTTTCCTTCGTCGTGAGCAAGAAAAGGAATGACAGAAGCAGAAGTGCCGATTACTTGGCGCTGTGTTACATCAACCAAATCAATTAAGTCAGAAGAGCCTTCCTGGATAGATCCTTGGTATCTGAAAGGAATTCTTTTTTGGGTGATATACCCATATCTATCGGTTTCGACACCGGCGTGTGTGATGTGGTACTCCTCCTCGTCATCTGCAGTAAGATAAACAATCTCATCTGTCACCTTAACTTTGGTTTCTCCGTTCTTCTTAACTTTCTCTGTCTTACGATAAGGTGTCTCTATAAAACCATATTCGTTCACTTTTGCATAAAGTGCTAAATAGGTGACTAGTCCGATATTCGGACCTTCGGGTGTCCTAACAGGGTCTATCCTTCCGTATTGAGAGGAGTTGACATCTCTTATGGAGAAGGATGCTCTTTCTCTGTTTATTCCACCAGAACCCAAAACTGAAACCCTCCTTAAATTGTCGACTTCACTAAGGGGGTTTGTGTCGTCCAGAATTGTTGACAACTGATTTGATCTAAAAAACTCATTGAGCGCTGCTATTAGTGGTCTTGCGTTAATAAGATTCGCCGGTTGTGGTTTGTCGTCCGGAGAAATTAAGCTCATTTTTTCCTTCACGCTTCTTTCTAGCCTCAAAAGTCCAATCCTAAAAGCGTTTGTCGCAACAAGCTCCCCAACTCTTCTTAGTCTTCTGTTTGACAAGTGGTCAATGTCGTCTGTTCTTCCTTCGCCATTTTGAAGATTTATTAGATATGAAAGCGTAGCAATCATGTCTTGCTGGGTAAGAATTCTTGTCGACTTTTCGTTAGGAAGTTTGAGAGAGAGTCTCTTGTTTATCTTGTACCTACCAACCTTCCCTAGGTCGTACCTTCTACCATCGAAAAAGAGGCCTTCAAAGAGAGCTTCTGCATTTTCCAATACAGCAGGCTCGCCAGGTCTCATTTTTCTGTAAATTTCAAGCAAGGCTTCTTCTCTGTTGGAGGTTGGGTCTTTCTCGAGAGTTGCTGCAATGTATTTGTGTTCTTTCCCTGTATCTACATCTTTAAACAACTCGATAATTTGCCTGTCGGTTTCAACACCCATGGCACGCAAAAGCACCGTTGCGACAAGTTTTCTCCTCCTGTCAATTCGAGCGGCTATTACATTGTGTCTTGAAACTTCAAACTCCAACCAAGAACCATGAAGCGGTCTTACTTCTGCCCCATAAAGCATGCGACCAGAAGATGCGTCAAGATCTCCGGAAAAATAAACTCCAGGGGACCTAACTAGTTGGTTAATCACGGCCCTTTCAACCCCATTAATAATAAAAGTCCCGCGTGGTGTCATTTGCGGGATATCTCCTAAGAAGACCTCTTGCTTAACTTCCTTGTTGGTCTTCTTGCTTATTAGTGTTGCTTGAATTTTTAGAGGTGTAGAGTAGGTTAGACCTTTTTCTCTTGCTACTCTTGGGGTTATTGGAGCATCGGCTAGTTCGGGGTTTTCCAAAACTAATTGCCAGTTTTTTCCAGTAAAGTCGTCAATTGGGTTAATCTCTGTTAGCTCGGTCTTAATCGCTTCGTTCAAAAACCAGCTCCAAGACTCTCTTTGAACTAGGGTGAGGTCAATTTCGGGAAGCTTGCCTTCTTCTTTTCCGAAATTTTTGCGAGTAGATTTAGCCATTTTGAGATTGAGTTTGTAATTTTGTCGAAAACCGAAATTCCCGCGGTCGTCGCGGGATCAGCCTACCTATTACGTACGCCTAAGATGAATTATATATAGAAAAGGGTCTTTGTCAACCCTCTCCCTTGCCTAGCGCAAATACCTTGCAACATTTGCATTATGCTCTTCAAGTGTCCTGGCGTAGTGGATTTGTCCGGTTGAATCATGGATGTAGTAAAAATAGTCTGTATCGGCGGGTGCAGCGGCAGCCTTTCAAGCAGGTAGTCCAGGACTAGCAATGGGTGCTGGAGGCAGTCCTGAAAACCGATATGTGTTTTCCGGGGAATTAGTGGCAAGTTCTGCCCCAGTGGGGGGACGCCACCATTCACACTCCGTTACTCTTGCACATCTTGTATTCGCCGCCGCATATTGCACTGTGGCGTCGGCTTGCAGGCCCATCCCAATATCCAATCTGTTTTTAAGGATTCCGGCAACTATTGGTCTCTCCTCACCTGTAAGGGTCTCTCGCTCAATTATTGAGGCAAGAATGACAATCTCGCTAAATGTAAGGCCCGAGTCACCTCCAGGGCCAGCAATCTCCGCCGTTTTTTTGTCAAAAGTATTTTGCATTGTGGAAACAACCAAATCCGCGCTAGCGCTTCTCTCAAAAAGATATGTATCCGGGAAAAGATATCCTTCCTCACCAGTAGTCAGTTCCAAAAACCTCTCTCTAAAATCATCCGCAGTCACACCTTCCTTTTCAAGGCCAGTAACAAAACGGTTTGCAATCTCTTCGCGTCTTAGGCCTTCTGGGATCGTGATCCACACCTGTGTCGGCCCACTAACAAGTTGAGAAACAATTTGGTACAAAGAAATATTTGAGGGAAGGTCATAAGCTCCGGCCTGAATTTTTTTTTTTTTTTTTATTAGTTAAATAAAAAAGTTAAAAGTAAGCGGGTTTTTGATTAGCTCCGCTTTGTAATTATCATCTGCTATATCAATTGCTGAGCTTCCTTTGGTTATAACCACCCTCTTGGGTTCACTGTCAGTTGAAACAGGAGTCACCACCTTTGTCCACCAGACAAAAGCGAGTACGATGGCTACTAAAAGTATTAGGATTGGGACCAAGAGTTTCTTCACGAACACTAGTATCCAGGATTAGAGAAAAGTTATCAAGCTTGCTTACTAAACTTCTTCAAGAAGCGCTCTGCGGTAGTTTTTGGTCTTTGGGTCGTGAATGAAAATCCTTCCGCAAGTACAAACAACTTTCTGTGTGCCATCTTGTCTTTTGGTATGCTTTTTGTTTGCAAAAGGCTTCCCGCAACCAACACACTTCCCTTGACTAAGAAGCCAGGCCTGAATTGGAGCTATGACATTTTTGAGCACGATTTAAGTATAACCTAAAGTTAGAAATCAAGCCAGGGAATCTAGATGATTTTGAAGAATGAGGGTTGCTGCAAAAGCATCCTCCATCTCGCGTGCTTTTTTCCTGCTCATTCCTGCTTCAAGAGACAAAGCTTGAGCTTCCGCTGTTGTTAGTGTCTCGTCTGAAAAATGAACGGGCAGTAAAAGTTCTTTATTTAGTCTGCCTCCAAAAGCTTTTGACTCCTCCGCCATTACACTCTCCGACACCCCGACCACGATTTCTTCTATTTGCTCATCTTTAACAACATTCGCAATTTTTGATATTGCATCTTCGGTGCTAGAAACCAACAAAACACTCAGCGGGCTTGCGAGAGAGGCTGCGCTCTCTGCCAGCGCAAGGCCCAGTTTTTTTCTACCATAATCTATTCCTAATAGTCTGCTCATTTTAGTTGATAACCGAACCTATTTCGTTTGGTGGAACAATCTTTGCACGAACAACTAGACGCTTGGGTTTTAAGGGGTGGCCAGGCGGGACACATGTGATAAGAGAGATATATGAATCATTTGCGTTCTGGTCCAAAACCTGGAGAGCTGTGGGCAGAACTTCGAACATGCTTTCAACTTGGTAAGTGTAAGCAACACCGTCGTAATTTATTTTTATCAAGTCACCTTCTTCTAGTGTCGGAAGGGTTGAGAAAATAGCGAGGTAGTCTTTTGGGTCATAAAATTGAGGTAAAATCGAGTGCCCAAAAATAACCGAGTTACCAACTTTCCCCGGTAACCCTGTTCCTGGGTAATGCACTAGGTTGTCTGCCAGGGCTTCCCCGCCTATTGCGACCGAGGCGCTTTGAATACCCAGCTCTGGAATTGATAGCGTGTAATGGGAAACCGCAGAGGAAGAAAAATCTCGCCTTTCTGCCCCACCCACAAACCAATTACTTGCCCGGGTAAAGTCTGTCGCCTCTATTGTTGGACCGACATCGCTAACTCCAGCAACTGGACTTATAAGCTTGGGGTATTTTTGCCGGGAACTACTTTCGTAAGAAAGAATGGGGTAAAGAGTTGTTGATAAAATCAAAAACCCTGCAAAACCAGCCAAAATTGCCACCCCTCTTAAAATCGTTTTGTGCTTCATCTTTCCGCAGCAACCTCAACGACTATTCTTTTTGCAACATGCGGGAGTGTTTTCAAAAAGCCAGGAAGCCTCCCCGGTTTGAAACTTATTTGAGCTCTAGTGAAACCTGGTACTTTGTTTAGTGTCGCCAGTGCTGCATTTTGGTATTTACCTGATATTTCCTCCGCTATCTCATCGGGGTTAAGTTCTGGTAGTAAGTTAGCCTTTATATCAACAGCTAATTCGTAAACACCGTCATCTTCGTCTTCCAATTCAAAATCCATTTCCACCTGGGATTCCCTTAGAACATATCCTTCCGGCACATCTTGTTGAAGTTCTCTGGATACGATTTCGAAAAGTGCTTCTCTATCCACCACAATTCCAACAACGCTAAGTTCTAGGGAAAGTCGTAAAGTGTCTCCCTCATCTCCCGGGCTTGCAGAATAATCTTCCCTTTCTACCTCTGAAGTTACTGAACCTTCAATAAAATACTGGCCTCCCGACGCTTGGCTCCGAAGGTCGCCCGTAGCTCCCAACAGCAATTCCTCCGTTAGGTCTGCTAATAGGTTTTCTTGGTCCTCTTCAGAAACTGCTGATATTTCCCTACTTGAGCCTCCAGAGAAAGACGAACCATTTTGAGCCTCAAGCTCTCCACCGTAATTCCCGACTGAAAAAGTTAAACCGGAATCCAGATTGTACTCTGCACCGATATCCTCTGCTGTTACATTTGCATCAGTAGTTCCTGGAGAAGTTGCGCTTCCGCTAGCAACTGTCGTACTTTCGTTCAAAGTGAAACCCAGTCCACCAGGACTTGTTATATCTGTCCCTGCTGGCAGTGTGACTCTCGGGCCAACTCTGTATATAGTCACGGTCCCTGTTGCTCTTTCGCCAACTGTCCTTGTCCCTGTTGTTGAAGCCGTTTTGTCTCCTGACACTGTCTTTGAGATGGTGTCTCCGGGTAGAACCCTTTCCTCTACATTAGTACTTCCCGTTTCAGGATCCACAAAAATAGTCAGGCTGTCGCTTAGCGTTCTTGGGGAAACATAGACAGTAACAGTGGCCCGAGGCAGAAACCACCAAGCGAAATAGTAATACTACAAGAACAGCAATAATTGTTGTGAGTCTGTTTCTAGATTGGATTTTTGGAAATCTCATGTTCGCTATTTTTGTGAGAGCGCCCGACACGGCGGTATTTATTTTATCTAGAAACGCAACAGGACCAACCCTTTTCTTGCCCATAGGTTTTTCTTGTAACGGAGCGGCGCTCTCCTTTTCCCTTGCTAACGGCTTCTCATCTTGAACATCCTTCCCTGGTAAATCTCCTCCTCTGTCGTCGGCGACATCTTCGCCTATTACGAATCCCACATCCTCTGCTGTAACTTCGCCTTCCGGTGCAGCAACATTCTCATCGATCTCTTCTACTGTCTCTTCTCTGTCGTCGGAAATCATTTTTACAGTTGAAACCTCTGCCATCTCAGAAGCTCCAGCCAAAGAAGTTGCGAGAATTTTTTCGTCCGTTTTGAAAACCTCAACCTTGGGGTTGTGAAGAAAACTAACCGATTCTAATTCTCGCCACTCAACAGCAACGAGGGACTGTTTGATGTCCTCCAAGTCAGTTTCTTTGCCATCGTAAACCAATATCCGTGAAGGAAGAGCGTCTTCGTCGGATACAAACCTAGCAAGCCCTTCCTGAACATCGTCGGCAACAGAAACACTCCTCGCTACAAGGGAAAACCCCTCATGTTTCCCTTTTCTAAAAAGGGATATTTCCAGGTTTTCTTCTGAAACACCAACCAAGATAGCACTAAGCGGAGATCCTTCTTTTGACTTAACAAAATGCGCTATTGCTTCGGGAAGGACCACGAAACCACTCGGGGTTAACGAAAGCTCAGCGCAAAGTTTTTTCAGCTTCTCTAAATATTGTGGCTGTATTTGTCCTTCTGCCACCCAAGTAGAAGATACCCCAAAAACCGTTTTGGATGGATCCGACGCATCTTCGGGCAAATCTTGTACAGCGGCAGAAAGGGCCGCATCTGCTGTTGAAACAAGTTCGTCATCAGCCTTCCATGCAAAAGGTGCACTGACAGATATGACTTCTGTTTCACCATCAACTATTGCCCATACTCCAGCCTGAACCCAATCGGGTTCAATAATGACTGACCATAAATATTCAGGTATTTTTTCCTCTTTTTTAGAAAGTATCGACTTTATATCCATTGTTGGAGTCTTTTATTTTAACATTGCCCACAGAATCAACCTACTTTTCTTTTTTAAATTTTTTAGTTGACCCCTGCTTTGAAAGTTCTTTGTGCTTCTCTTTCTCTTTTTCAAACTCATCCCAATCGAGACTTTTCCCTTCTTTTTTCAAAAGTTCATCTGTTATTTCAGGTGGAAAACCCTAAGACTGACAAAGGTACAAGGGAGGAACAGTTCCTATAATCTCACGTCATTTGTCCAAAGTTTGGATAAACCTTTTTACCTCTTCTTCAATTACTTTCGCGGTTTTTTCTTCAAACCCGAAATCAAGGTCCGCCACCTGAAGGCCTCCTTTAAGACCCCTCATTTTTACGGCTGAGCGTCTTATTAGTCTTCTGAGTATATAGCCATGAAGTTTGTTGGAAGGCGCAACACCGTTTTCTATAATTTTCCCCGCCGCCCTCATGTGGTCGGCAATTACTCGAAACTCATGTGGGTAGTCTGTGTATTTTTTGTAGGTCTTCTCTTCAATCCCTCTTATTATAAAATCAAAAATATCGGTCTTAAACACATCTGGGTCGTCATTGGTTGCGGCAAGCAATCTTTCAAGCCCAGCACCGTGATCTACATTTTTCTGTGGCAATTCCTCTAACGCGCCGTCCTTGTTCTTTCTGTATTGAATAAAGACTGAGTTTGCTATCTCTAAAAACTTACTACAATCACAGTTGGGGTGGCACTTTTCCCCAAATCTCGGATCGTGTTCCACTGATTCAAATTCATAGAAGACTTCCGTACTTGGCCCCCCTATCTCGCCAGAGGGCATTTGGCTCGGTCCGCCAAACCTGCTCCACCAATTGTCAGAAACACCGTAATAAAA
>ERZ869936.2705-NODE-2705-length-10114-cov-18.654339_pt1 | contig 10114 bp, 24 predicted proteins | sample MGYA00520876_ERZ869936 | MGnify/ENA primary metagenome ERZ869936 (study PRJEB32218, sample SAMN09650985) | biofilter metagenome | isolation source: enrty point of leading RO module | place: Saudi Arabia: Thuwal, RO plant located on Red Sea | collected 2016-02-17... | reverse complement strand
TAATAAACGAACCATTGTAAAAATAAAGTTCATTCGCCTTTCTGTCATAACGCTTTACAATTTGGTTCCACAGTTCTTGATGCCCGCTGAACATTGACTCAATGTCCTTCATCACTTTGTTTGCTTGGTCTTGTATTGGGCTGACCCAAAACATACGGTGTTTAGGGTTGTTTAATGCTCTCATCACTGCATCGTTCTGCATAAAGAAAGTCTTACCCGTTTGTCGCCCTGCAACTAAACAACTGATAAATGGTTTGTCCTCATTCGTGAGCCGATTAAAATCCTTTTGCGGCTCAGTAGGCTTGTACAGTTTAATCTGCATCTACATCAATGTAATCTTGTTCTTCCTCAGGAGCGGTAAGGTCAATGGTAGCAGTAATATCAATCTTGGTCTGCTCCACCTTTGTAGGCGCCTTGTACCCCTGCATATCGTTGATAATCTTAATAGCCTCCATAGCAGCCTTCATATCATCGTTGGCCAGTGCTATGTCTCTAATCTTAATCAACGCACTAAGGTTGGTTCCCTTTGCAGCCTCAATAGACTTCATCTCTGCATTGGCAATAATCATCAGCTCCTTATGAAAGGCAGTACCTGCTGTCCTCCTATCACGATAGTAGTTGGTGTACCCAATCTCCTTGGCTATCTTACTTGAGGCATCCATACCCTCACCACGCACCCTATCAAGGAACTCGGACTGAAGGTTTGTTAGCTCGGCCCCTCTTCCTTTGATGATGTCCCCCTTACGATTTCTTTTTGCTGGCATCTTCAATCCTGTATAACGGTATGTTACGAACACCTAACCTACCTGTGAATATTAACCCCTTGTATGTTGGAGCCTTCTCATCATAGTGGTACCACTTCCAAATAGATGTCTTCACCCTTTGGATACAACTGCCACACGCAGTCTTTGGATTCTCCTCCTTTGGGAAGTACTTACTCTTCCCCACCATAGAGTTATAAAACTTGAACATCTCTGCTTTGAGTTCTCCTTTAGGTAGTGAGCCACCTGCTAAGGCTATTAGGAGCTGTTTAGTCGTCATATCTTACTTGTTTAATATGATTGTATAGAATGTCTTTAGAAAGGCTCTTAGAAGCCTTCTAATGGAATATACAATATTGAATGTAGAACATCATTCATACTCCCTAACACACCCCTCCCCTATTATAATAAACTAATTATAATAAACTTTACTCCCATAGTAAAGTTTATTATTATAATAGTAAAAGAGTAAAGTAAGAATATTATAATAATAGTACCTATTATAATAAGAGTCCCAGATGGTACTTCTGAGATTCGATAAGTACCCTTCACCTAAAACCTTCCCCCCGCTCAGTGGGGTTAGCTTACCCTCTTTTTCTCCCATAGTCGGTCAATCGAGAAAACCAAATTATTTTGCACTTATTTTTTGGTATTTTTTACTCAATTTTTAGAGGGGTGGCGTAGCAAATAAAGTACTTTCTACCTATTGCACAACACTATAACTTTTTGTAAACGAACTAATCACAAAAAAACTTTTCTTTGTAACTAACTGAAAAATAGATACTTAGATATTTAGAATGATTCTAAGCAGGAAAAACACTAAAAAACTAACTTATTTTTTCATATTGCGGTATAACTAATTAAAAACGCGCAAGTCGCACAATACATTTTATTATGGCTACAACAGCAACAAAAACCAACAGCAAGAAAGTGAACAAGCTAACCGCTACACAGCGCACAGCTAACACTATTAAGAACCTTAGTACTAAGGAGGAGCGCACAGCTCACGAGGGGGTACTATTGGCTAACGCTTTATACAAGACGGAGGCGAAGACGTTAGGGTTCGTGTACGCTACTTTAAAGCGTGAGTACTTTAGCGAGGATAACACGCCGTTAGCGCTTGCAGTGCGTGAGGTGGTTGGTAAGTCCTTCCCGACTAAAGCAGCTTTTAAGAAGGGTTACAAGGCTCAGACGTTCCACGTGTGGGGAGGTCTTCAGACGTTGAAGCGCTTGAACCCTGTTAACAAGGTGAAGGCTAAAATCGCACGTCAAAACAAGGCAACGGCGCGCAAATAATGCGCCCGCCTTTTGCCTGTGGGCGCTTTAGGCGCCTTCTTTCCGTTCGTTCGGTTCACAGGCTCCAAGCCTTCCCGATTGGCTTATATCGGGGGCGCTTGTAGGATAGGTGCAGGACTGAGCTTCGCGCTCGCTGTACTTGGGAGGACTGAGCTTCGCGCTCGCTTCCTCAATGCTTGCAAGGGTTAACGTTCTTTACATATTGGCTCACTATCAACGCACGTCGTGCGAACGGGTGAGCTATGCGCATATTCGGCGAGGGGTGACGAACACCTTAAGCAGTGCTTCCCTATGGACGAACCTATACAATTTTGTATAGGGGTTAACCATAGGCGGTGCTGTGGTTTGGGTTAATAGGTGAACTCTATAGAGGTCTTACTATGCGCGGCTGTAGCGATTTAAGAAGGCGTACATACAGCCAATATCCCCTTCAAAGGTTTATAGAACGGGTCTATAGATGCGGGATATAGTACGAAAGCTATAACACTATTCGCAACCCTTATTGGGTTGTATCGATATTGGCTCGGTGACTGAAGACAGGCAAGGCGGAGCGAGGCCGCCCCGAGCATCTAATTTTAAACTATAGGACAGCTTATGAAGAAGCAGGAGAAGAGCATAGTAATGCTATGCGTAATGTTTGGTGTATTGGCTATCGCCGTAGGCAATATAGAGCAATACCAAGAGACACAGGAATACTTTAGTATGGTAGGTATCCTCTCCATTGTTTGGGCGGGTGCATTTTACCTAACCATCAAGCAAGAACAGCCAAAGGTTGTAGGCAAAAAGAGAACAGAGGATTTAGAGTATACATCAATTTTTAAAAACAAACAACAATGAGCAAGAGAAGTGTAGCACAGATATCAGATGTGCAAATCAAGAACAGGCTAAAGGCTTGGATGAACGAAGCCTTAGAACACCCTGAGGTGTGGAAGGCAGGAAAGGAATGGTATTCGGAGGCGCAGAGTTTCGTTTGGGACACTGCATTTCAGTTAGAGTACACTAACTACGAGGTAGCGTGTATTGTGGCTATCCTCAGCCCCAATAATAAGTGGGAGCGTAACAAGATAGACACCATCACAGTGCTGAAGGCGTACAAAGCGGGGCTTGGACCCGACCAAGTGAAAGTGTGTACCTATAACGCCAACAAGAAGAAAGCTTTTGATTTCCTTGAGGGGAACGTAGACTTGAGCTACAAGAGTCCTAAGACCCACAGCTTCGCTATGAATGTAGGGCTACAAAGTCCTGACCATATCACGGTGGACAAGTGGCACCTACGTGCCTGTGTTGGTAGACCGCACGAGGGAGTTTATGATGCTGTAGAGAGCTGTACAGCTGCGCAGTACCGCAGAGTTGAGCGACTTACCGCAGAGGTTGCACAGAGTTTCGGCTTGAAAGGCTATGAAGCTCAAGCAATCATTTGGGTGATGATAAAAAAGATTTGGGAAAGATAGAAATTATAGATTATGGAAACTACAAGAGAATTTGAAATGCTCTATAAGGGCAACTTAGAAACCTTTGAGGTAAGGTTTGAGTATGAAGCGTGGGAGGATTGCTTTGATATAAGCGACCCTTTCAGTAACTTTGTGGATTGGTCTCACGAGCTATTAGATGTGAGCTATACTACAGAGGATGGAGAGCATATAGTATTGACCAATAACGAGTACAATGCGTTACTGCCAGAGCAAAAAGGATTAATAGAATATAACATAGAAGCACAAATACAAAACGAAGTATTATGAGAGCAAGTTTTTACCCAACAGACAGCGAACAGCAACTAATGATGGACATCGTTATAAACGAGTTCGCTAACAGACATCTACCAATGGACAACTACAATGTGCAGGAGGTAGCATACCGCCAAGCTATAAGCGATGGCGCAATGAGAACAGACAATTATTTTGCCTTATGAGATGGGAGATTTACGATGGACACGACAAGGTTGTGTACACTGCTTACGATGAGGTGGAGGCAGATATGATGTGGGACCATTACGGTGACGGCTATTACATCAGGAAGGTAATAACCTGTAGAAGCTGTGACTCTGAAGGATATATGAGAAACGATGCGTACGGTATATCTACTGGGTATTGGTGTGACTCGTGCTACGATAGCTCGAAGTATCCATACCGCAAAGACAGGTATGATTATGAGGCATACGGTGAAAGATTAGACGATAATTATTAATATAAACAACAAAGAAAGATGAGAAAGATTAAGAATTTCCTAAGAGATTGGTTAGAGATTAGTGAGGATAAGTTCCATATGAATGCTGACCTTATCAAAATGCGCAACAAGATTGACAGCTTAGAGAGTCAGATTGAAGACAGCGTACGCAACCTTGAAGACAAGGTGAGTGATGTTGAGTACAGTGTTGAAGAGAAGGTGTCAGAGTGGGACGTAGGCGATATCGTTAGAGATATAGCGTACTGTGATATTGACGACATAAACAACGACCTTGAAGGAGTTTGGGCTTTTGACATAGCTGCAGACAATGTGTTTGACCTTGTGATGCAAGAGATTGAGAACCGTGATACGCTCAAGGAGTTGGTGTCTACCGAGATAGAAAACCACACGCATACTACAGAGGAGCAAGGATACCCAGTAGATGTAGACATCAATGAGATTGCAGAAGAAGTGTTAGAGTTATTAATTGAAAGACTGAAAGGATAATGGACGGAATTGGATTGCACCTTAGCAGTGCAGAAGAAGTAAGAGAAAATCTGCAAGAGCAGATAGAATACTACGCTGACCAAGTGTGTAGAGGTAGTATCATTGACAACGCTGTAGATGCTCTCTTTGAGGGCATACACACGGAACTCAGGTGTGCTGATGTGCCTGAAGAGATATACCAAGAGGTATTTGATTATGTGAACTCAACCTTTCACGTAGGATGATTCGCAGATTGAGAAAGTGGGTGGAGAAAAAAATCTCCATCTACTCTTGGTGGTTTAGAAAATAAATGTTAACTTGCACAAAATTTAAGAGCAATGATTAAGTATTTCAATGAGGTCGTTACAGACCTGAAGCAGAAAGGTACCATCTTCGGAGCAGAGTACCGCAAGAAGAACGGAGAGCTTACCAAAATCAATGGACGATTTGGAGTAGCTAAGTTTGTAAAGGGTACTGGGCAGAACAGTCCTAATGTACTCACGGTGTGGGACAATAACCGCAAGCGTTATACTTCCCTTATCCCTGATAATATTGTACGCATAACAACCAACAAGCGTAGGTACCTAAAGGTAGATGAGTTTTTAATTGAGCAATTATGAATTGGAAGTATTCACAAAGAAGATTTTCTATGAATAGATTTAGATACACCGTAGAATGGGAAGGAGAGCTAACCAACTACAAGCAGGATTTTGAAACGATTGAAGAGGCGAGAATTGCACTCGCCCTTCATCACCCAAGAAACGCACACTTGAAAATACAAAGGATAGAAGAATGAAAGAGTACTACCAGTTCTATTACGAGAACAAAGACGGAGAGATATTCCAATTAGGTGGAGGATACTACAAGCAACCAAGACGTAGCAAGTACATCAAAGTAATGCAGACTTGGTTTGATAGAGGTATGATACTAAGTATGGGGTATCAAAAAATAGATTTATGAAGATAGAGGACGACTTACTAATACAAGCCGACCTAAGTACCTTGTACTGGGTCTTAGGTGAGGTAGCTAACAAAGCAAAGGAGGACAATGAGTTTATCAAAGTCCTCCTTGAGTTAGAGCAATTTGTGGAAATCCACAAGACAAGAACCAGAGATATGGTTACTTACCGAGACACGATTGAGAAAGCGAGAGAAGAATACCGTAGTCTTAGTCAAAAATACAAGGGTACTCAGGAGCTGTTGTCCACTACCCGAGATATGTTGAGCAAAGTTATGAACGAAAAAATAGAAGAAGATGTTAATAACCAATTCTAATTTGGATGATTTTTTAGATGCTGAGTATCAGTATCTTCAGTATTATAATAATATTATTACTAAGTAATAGTATTATAAGAGTATTCTCTTTAAGAGAATACTCTATTAATAATAGTATTAGTAATTATAATAATAGTATACAGCGAGATGAAGATAGAGGAGAGAGACTTCAAGCAATGGTTTCCTAAAGACAACAGGTTCCTGCACTTCTGTGCAAAGTTCTATGGTATGTCCTTTCAGAATGATGAGGTGGTAGAGGAGGCTTCCTTTCAGGCACTGAAGAATGTGATGAGGATGTATGACCGTGGTCAAGAGTTTAAGGATGAAGCAGAGAAGACTGGGATGGTAATGAGTTGCTTTAGGTTTGGTATACTCAATGGGTACCAAGCATATGCAAGGCGCAGGAGATTACCCTACAATAACGAATCAGAGCTTACCTATGGTGAAGGTAAGGAAGAGTACAGCAAGTTTCTTAACAGTGCTGTATCGCACGACAAAGAGTACAACAACCTAATACACCTACTGCACCAGTTCATTGACACCAAGTTGTCAAGGGTAGAGCAGATAGTTATCAGAGAGAATATCCTTGGAGATAGTACCTACAAGATGATGTCTAACGAACACGAGCTTACAGTAAATGTACTGAGAGCAGCAAGAGAAAGAGCAATAAGAAAACTAAAGAGATATGTCGAAAGCATTACAGACACGCAACACACTAAGGACAAACAAGCTGATGGACAAGAGTACGTTAGTGCAGCTCGCAGCAAACTACGAATCGAAATACTCCTTGAATCCGCTCGTGCAGAGCAGGCAGAAAGAGACCGTTACAGCAAGGCACTGTCTTACGTTTATCTTGATGAATAGATTTGGGCTTGGTCCAAGTCAAGTAGGTAGAATGTTAGACAAGAACCACGCTACCGCACTCCACAGCAAGAAGACAGTACGCAATATGCTACTGACAAGAAACACAGATTATGTGGATGAGATAGTCAAGTGGTCCGAGGTGTTTGATGAGATGCTTCCTGATGGTAACCTATCCAACCTAATCATACAACAACGATTAGAGCTTCTGTTGTTCTCACTCACTGAAGACAGACTGGCAATGATAGAGGCTCTTGAAAACCTCACAGAAAAAATCAAGAACAAATCCACAGACTTATTAGAAAGTGGTGTAATTTAGTAGTAATCAATTCAATTTTAATATGAGTAATTTGACAAAATCCCTAATCAAAGTCCAATCGGAACTGAAGGCACCGAAGGGTCAGCGTAACAAGTTCGGTAACTACAACTACCGTTCAGCTGAGGACATTCTTGAAGCAGTAAAGCCCTTGCTCGCAGCTAACACACTAACAATGCAGATATCTGATACCGTACAAGAAGTAGCAGGCATCCCTTATGTAGAGTCTATGGTGATTGTATCAGATGGTACTGACCAAGTAGTCGTAACTGCACAAGCAGGTATCGACCCTAATCGTAAGGGTATGGATATCGCTCAGTGCTTTGGAGCATCAAGCTCCTATGCACGTAAGTACGCACTCAATGGTATGTTCTTGATTGACGATACCAAAGACCCTGATGCAACTAACGACCACGGTAGAGCAGCAGCTCCTGCCCCAGCATCTAAGCCAAAGCTCACTAAGGAGATTATGACTAAGATGGAGAAGGCTATTGCTGATGGTAAGCGTGATATGGTGGAGTCAGCATTGGGCAAGTACCAAGTTACTGCTGCACAGCGTAAGCAACTATTAGGATAATGGATATATTAGAAAGGTTTAACGATGATGAGGTGTACTATGCGGACAGGGAATACCTGTCCAATAGTTCCCTCAAACTTCTAAAAGAATCGCCTACCAAGTTTGACCTATGGCGCAAGGGCAAGTGGCAACAAGCCTCTACCTCAGCGTTTGATGTAGGTCGTGCCTTGCACGCAAGGTTCTTGGAGGACAAGGTAAACTACATTGGATGGGAAGGTGCAAGGAGAGGTGCTGAGTACAAGAACTTCTGTGCTGAGAATCCTCAGACCATTGCACTAACACAGACGGACTACAAGCTTGTTGAAGGTATGTACGACAAGCTATCAAAGGTTGATGCCGTAAAAGAGATTATGGGATTGGAGTTTACTCCTGAAGTCCCTGGCATTATGGAGTACCATACAGCTCAAGGCAATGTAGTCAAGGTCAAAGGTAAGGCTGATGCCTTAGCTTGGAACGGTGTAGATAACTACCTTGTAGATTTGAAAACCACTCGCGACCCAATGCACAAGTTTAAGCGCAACGCTTTCTTCAACTATGCACAGCAAGCATTCTTGTATAAGACTATCTTCAATGTAGATAAGTTTTACTTCTTAGTTGTACAGAAAGAGTTCCCTTATGAAGTGGGTATCTATGAAGCAGGTGATGCTTTCCTTGCAAGAGGTGAGCAAGAGTTAGAAGATTCAATTAACCTTTATGAAAGATTATTTATCAATGGAGAATACAAACCATACAGTGCCGACATTGATGTCATATAGTAACCTTGAGAACTTGGTGGTATATGCTACCAGTACAGTTACCAATGTTGCCTTGATGGACATTATGTCTAACGGAAAGAAAAAGGAAATCGCAATGGCTAAGAGCATTGCGTGTCAAGTATTGAACGAGTACGGATACGGTATTCGTGAGATAGGTAGACTGATTAATCTTGACCCGAAAGGTGTTAAGGTGTATGTGGAATCGCACGACAATCGTCTTGCGGACAAGCGTTACGCCATTAAATACAACAAGGTCAAATCGTTTGTTGAGGGCTATGAGCAATCAAATGAAGTAAAGCTGAGTGCAGTTTTAGAATTAAAGGCAGAGTGCTTGAGACTGTCTGAGAAGTACGAGCATATTAAAGAACTATTAACAAGTAACTAAACAAAAACAATTATGGCTAACGACAAAGTATTCGTAGGTAAGACAAATGTAATCAACACCAAGTACGGTGAAATCGTTAAGGTGGCTTTGGGTCCACAAGACTTCGAGGTATTGCAGAACAGCAAGAACGAGAAGGGCTGGGTAAACCTTGAGATTAAGGACAAGCGTGATGGCGGTAAGTACATCCAACTGCAAGGTGAGTACACAGGCAAGCCAAAGGCAACTGCTGTAAACGACACGGATGATATGCCGTTCTAATTATTAAGGGGAGGCTTCGGCCTCCCTTTATTTTAACACCAAAGAGAAATGACACTACAAGAAGCAGTAACACTACTTGAGAATCACAACAAGTGGCGCAGAGGTGATGATACTTTAGAGATGGCAGAGCCTAAAGATTTAGGAATGGCGATTGAGTTGATTGTAGAACATTTTAACACCAAAGAGAAAGAAATGAAAGAAGTTAGAGAAACATCCAAATCATTTGAGACTCAAGTATTAGATAGGCTTGCGGCATTAGAACATCAAATGGGTTGGGTATTGTGATGAATGAAGTTTATTGGCACTCAAGTTTTGATGTGGAGTCTAATCGGAAGAAAATATTCCTAAAAGGAAGAGTTGATGACCTTGAGTTACGGATTAGAGATTTAATAGAAACCTTTAAAACAAAAGAGAAATGAAGATTAAAGAATGGGCTAAAGCCTACAAAAAAGCGACTAACCCTAAAAAAATACCTTTGCACCTTGTTCTTTTTGGGAGTCAAGAAGATGTATTTGCATATTTTGATAAAAGGCTAAAGGAAGAACTTAACACCAAAGAGAAATGAGTCGCAAGGCTCCTCACCGATAAATAAATTTATCTTATGATACGCAAGAAAAAACACATTAGAGAAGTAGAGAAGTATCTTGATATGTTAATGCTTGACCAAGTTAATCTAACTATCCAAGCCAGTAGATTTGGATGGAGTGAAGAGATACAAAACCAACTAACTAACTCAGCACTACTGATTCGTAAGTATCAGCGTAGGTTGAGGTTAATTAGAATGTGATGGGTAGATTAAGCGAGGCGATTGCCGTTGTTAATATGACAAGTAGTGAGCGTAAGAAATATGTTTACGGACTGAACAAAGAGATTTACTTTAGTAACTTCAATATAGATGAAGACTTCCTAAAGAAATATAGACCTATCAAGAAATGAAGTTTATACCTCACGAAGAGAACTGGGAGCGTGAGTACTTTGACAA
>ERZ869936.2704-NODE-2704-length-10115-cov-6.822266_pt1 | contig 10115 bp, 6 predicted proteins | sample MGYA00520876_ERZ869936 | MGnify/ENA primary metagenome ERZ869936 (study PRJEB32218, sample SAMN09650985) | biofilter metagenome | isolation source: enrty point of leading RO module | place: Saudi Arabia: Thuwal, RO plant located on Red Sea | collected 2016-02-17 ... | reverse complement strand
GCTTTCGAGCCGGATGCGTCCCCCGTGCGACTCGATGATTCTGCGCGTGGTGGGCAGTCCCAATCCGGAACCGCCCGGCTTGGTCGAATAGAAAGTTTCGAAGATGTGCTCTTGCGTGGCCGCGTCGATGCCACAGCCGGTATCGATCAGCTCGAGCGCGACGCCGGACGACGTCGTCTTGGTACGTACGACCAACTGTCCTCCGTCGGTCATCGCCTGCAAGGCGTTGATCACCAGGTTGACCATCGCTCCGCGGAGCGACTCGCCATCGAGCACCACGCTGGGCAGATCGGGGTCGAGATAGGTCACCACTTCGATGTTCGCCTCCGCGGCTTGCGGCGCGAAAAACTCAATTGCCTTGCGAACGTGCTCGTTCAAGTCGGACGCCTCGAAGCGAACGGTCCGCACTTTGGCGAAGTTGAGAAAATCGTCCAACAGGCCCTGGAGCCGCTGACATTCCTGGCGCACGACGGCGATCTTGTCGGCCGCACGGCGATCGCGGGGCGATTCCGGCTCCGCGAAATCCTCGGCCAACAACTCCATGTTCAGGCCGATCGTCGACAGCGGATTCTTGATCTCGTGCGCCAGGCCTCCGGCGAGTTGCGCAATCTCGGTGTACTGCTCGACCAGCTTGCGATTGACGTCCTCAGCGCTGGGCGGATGCGGTCGGGTCATGATCTACCTGGCGCGGGACCAAGACGGCGCGGACGGCCAACGGACGTCGGCGCGCGATCAGCCACGCGCCGCGTCACCGACGGACTTGCCGGCTGCGCGCCATTTGGAACCTGCGGCGACTATTCTCCGGCGGCCGATTGCACGGCGTCTTTTTCGGCCAGCGCTTGTTTGCGGCTGAGCTTCACGCGGTCTTGCTCGTCGACCGCGATCACCTTGACCGTCATTTCGTCGCCTACCGAACAGATGTCCGCCACGCTGCTGACGTAGTCGTCGGCCAACTCGCTGATGTGGACCAGTCCGTCCTTGCCGGGGATGATCTCGACGAAGGCGCCGAAGTCTTTGACGCTCGATACCCGGCCGACGTAGATCCGGCCGATCTGCACCGTGGCGGTCATGGCTTCGACCTGGGCCATCGCTGCCTGGGCGCTTTCGCCGTCGTTGCTGGCAATGGTCACGGTTCCGTCGTCGTCGACTTCCAGGACGGCGCCGGTCGCTTCCTGGATTGCGCGGATCGTCTTTCCGCCCGGTCCGATCAAAGCACCGATCTTGTCCGGCGGGATCTGCGTTCGCAGCAGCCGCGGAGCCCACATGGAAATGTCGGTATTCGGCCGCGGGATCGTGGTCAGCATCTTGCGAAGGATCTCAATTCGTGCCTCGCGGCTTTGGGCCAGCGTGGCCTTGATGATCTCTTCGCTGATGCCGTTGATCTTCAGGTCGAGCTGGATGCCGGTAATGCCGTTTTGCGTTCCGGCGATCTTGAAGTCCATGTCACCGAAGTGGTCCTCATCGCCGATGATGTCGGTCAACAGGGTCCAGCCGTTGTCTTCCTTTACCAGACCAACGGAGATGCCCGCCACCGGATTGGTGATCGGCACGCCGGCAGCCATCAGGCCCAAGGTGGCCCCGCAGACGCTGGCCATCGAGCTGGACCCGTTGGATTCCAAAATGTCGGAAATCACGCGGACGGTGTACGGGAACTTATCTGGGTCGGGCATGACCGGCTTGACGCTGCGTTCAGCCAGTGCGCCGTGTCCGATTTCGCGCCGGCCAGGACCGCGAATCGGCCGAACTTCGCCCACCGAGAATGGCGGGAAGTTGTAGTCCAGCATGAACTTCTTCGAGTACTCATCGAGCAACCCATCGACGCGCTGCTCGTCACGTCCGGTACCCAGCGCGATGGTGACCAGCGACTGCGTTTCGCCCCGCTGGAACACGGCCGAACCGTGAACCCGCGGCAGGACGTTGACGCGGCACTCGATCGGGCGGAGCGAATTTGCATCGCGACCGTCGGGCCGGGTGCCGGCCAGGATCAAGTCGCGAACCACCTTTTCTTCCAGATCGTGCCATGCGCGGCCCAGGGCGAACTCGGTAATCGCGTCCTCGGCGGCCGAGTCGGGAATCATCTCTTCGGTAACGCGCGTTTTCAACGCCGACTTGGCGTCCGATCGATCCTGCTTGCCGACGGTTTGCATCGCCGTGCGCAGGTCGTCGTAGTAGCGCTCTTTCAATCGATCAAGCACGCCATCGTCAGCCGGAATCTCGTACTCGCGCTTGACGACGCCCACCTTCTCGCACAATTCGGTTTGCAAGTCGCAGAGCTCGGCGACGTGCTGGTGCGCCTCGCGCAATGCCTCGAGCATCAGGTCTTCGGGCATTTCGCGTGCGAAGCCCTCGATCATCAGGATCGCGTCTTTGCTACCCGAGACGATCAGGTCGAGATCGCTTTCTTCGAGCTCATCCTGCGTGGGAAACGGAACGAACTTTCCGTCAACGCGCCCCAGACGCACCGATCCGATCGGACCTTCGAACGGTAGCGGCGAAATGCTCAGGGCGGCCGAGGCGCCGTTCATGGCCAATACGTCGGCGTCGTTTTGCCGGTCGCTGGCGATGACAAAGCTTTGCACCTGGACCTCATCCCGAAACCAGGACGGAAACAGCGGGCGGATCGGTCGGTCCATGAGCCGCGCCGTGAGCGTTTCCTTCATCGTCGGCCGGCCTTCCCGCTTCAGAAAGCCACCCGGAAACTTTCCGGCCGCGGCGGTCCGCTCGCGATAGTCGCACGTCAGCGGGAAGAAGTCGGACAAGCCTGGCCGAGGCGGCCCGTCGGCGGCGGCCACCAGGGCCACGGTTTCTCCAAATTGCACCAGGCAGCTTCCAGCCGCCTGCTTGGCTAATTCACCGGTTTCGATGGATAGTGTTTGTTCCCCGAATTTTCTCTCTACTCGTACTTTCAATGTTCTTTCCCTACCTTCGTTGTGTTCGCGTCCGCTGGTTGGCTCGCCGTCGGGCGGGCACCTGTGTGGCTTGTCGTGGGCCTGTGCGATGACTGATCGCCCGGTGGCCTCCAAGGACAACCTTGGAATCGGAGTCCGCCAAAATTAGCGGCCCGGAAAGCCCAGAAGTCCGTGCGCGAAGCCGATGCGGGCGTGCTGCCCTGTTTCGATCTCGGCCGCACGGGTGTGGAAACACCGCCAGGACTAGGCCACGGGAGCTTACGCCGATTCGGTGGCAACGGCCGCTTGACCGACATGATTCATGCCGGAACGCCACGGCTCGCCTGCGCCGGGATCACTTGCGGATGTCGAGACGGCGAATGACGTCGAGGTATCGCTGCGGATCAATACGCTTCAAATAATCCAGCAGCCGACGCCGGCGACTCACCATCATCAACAGACCCCGCCGACTGGCGTAATCCTTCTTGTGCGTGCGCAGATGCTCGGTTAGTTCGCCGACGCGGGTGGTCAAAATGGCGATTTGGACCTCAGGCGATCCGGTGTCGTTGTCGGACCGCTTGTGTTCCCCGATGACTTCTTTTTTACGCTCTTTGGCGAGAGGCATCTGCGAGTCGCGCTTTCTCTACGCTGGCCTACCTTCGGTGCCCCCCGCTCCAGCACGGCGGAGCATCGAGACTGCCAATGGGACTAGAACCTTCCTACGTTTCTGTGAAATACCAATCCAAGAAAGACAGTTTACCAATCGGCTAATGTGTTGCAACCTCAAAAAGCGGCGGGATTTGGGCCGCGCCGCGGCGTTCAGTCCGGCTGGCCGTGGGTGGGCAGCTCGTGCTGGACGTTCCATGCCAGGTGCAACTTCTCCAATGCGCAAATCGCCCAATAGGTCACGTCGACTTCCCACCATCGGTGGCCCTGCCGGGCCATCCGCTGAAAGGCGTGATGGTTGTTATGCCAGCCTTCGCCAAACGCGAGGATGGCAACCCACCACAGGTTGCGGCTGTTGTCGCTCGTCTCGTAGTTGCGGTAGCCCCAGATGTGCGTGGCCGAATTGACAAACCAGGTAACGTGCAGCACGTAGACGAGCCGCACGAACATGCCCCACACGACAAATGACCACCCGGTGTAGGCGTTCCAGCCGAAGTAGCCGATCGCGAATAGCAACCCGCCCAGCAGGATGTGGGACGGCAGGAAGAACTTGTGCAAAAAGCGGATGACTGGGTCGCGGGCAAGGTCTGGCGCGTAGCGCTCGGCCATCGCCCGATGGTACTTGTGGCCAAAATCCGGCATGAACCACAGCATGTGGCTCCACCAGCGGCCGTCGCGCGGGCTGTGGGGATCGCCGTGCTTGTCGCTGAACATGTGGTGTTTGCGGTGATTGGCCACCCAGGTCAACGCCGAGCCCTCGCCCGATAACCCACCCAGCAGGGCCAGCAACCAGCGGACTGGGCGATATGTCGAGAACGCTCCGTGCGTCAACTGCCGGTGGTAGCCCATGCAAACGCCGATGCTGCCAGTCAACCAGCACAAAAACAGGCAGATTCCGACGGCTTTCCAAGTAAAGAAAAACGGCGCGGCCAGCGCACCGACGTGAACCGCGCCGATCCACAGCACATTCGGCCAATCGAGACCCAGCTTCCAGGGGTCTTCGACGTTCAGGTCTGTTGTCGCTTCTCCAGCGCCGCTTGGGGTCGCGACGGGCGAAGACGGCGCCTGAGCCGCGTTAAAAGGCGCCTCACCGACCGTTGCGTGATCCGAAACATCTGGCAGCACGGCAGTCGATTCGAATTCGAGAGTTTCTTGTTTCACGTCCAGTTGCGTTGCCATTTCGCCTGACTCCTGGTTGTGCTCGTTCGCTGTGGTGCGACGTGCAGGCCCCCTCGCGTGAGGTTCTGGTGCCTGTCTCTAACCGTCGACCGATTCTAAGACTAGTTCGCACGACACGTGTCATGCGCTTGTCGCGAGAATGTAAAATGCGTGTAAAATCGCGCAGGGGCTGCTGCGGCATCGGCTTACGACGGCGCGACGCGGCGCGGAAGGGAAGTCTTGGCGGACTCTGCGGGCAAGGGCCCACGACGGCGATCGTGGCCTAGCCGAACGGACCGGTTCGAGAATTGGGCCCGAGCAGCAGCGACTTTGCCCGGGCCGCGGTTCGATCGCTATGGGGCGCCTTGCTGCGGAACGATGAAGCTCAGGTGCAACTCGGCGTGGCGGAGGTGGAATTGGTCCCACTGCGCGACGTTCATTTTCCCCAGCACGGGGTGTGGCGTGCGCTGGCTGGTGTTCTGGAGCCGTTCGATCGCCTTTTCCAACGCTTGGACCGCCGACTCGAGGCTCTCCGCCGGAGCATAGAGTACTTCTTCGGCCTGGCGGGGCAGCCTGATGCCGACGGGCAAGCCCCGCTTGAGAAAATGAGGCCGCAGCAAGCGGGCCAAGAGTTTGCGCAGCAGCGGTGGATTGAAGTCGACCTCGCCGTCGATGCTCAGGTTGATCGCGTTGGCCAGGTGTTGGCAGATCGCCGGCAGCGGCCAGTTGCCGAGTGGTTGCGTCGGCTGCCCGGCCAGCGCGTGAACGTCGTCGAGGACCTCCTGGTGCGAGTTGAAATGCACCTGCCGACGCTCGGGGGTTGTGGCCGTTTGTGCCATGGCTCGGTCTCCGGTTGCGGGGTCGCGCGATGGCGCGCCGTGCCCTTGCTGCTTAGCACGCCCTAGACGATCGTCGCTCGGTTTATTCGGGCACCAGGAAACTGAGATGCAGTTCGCAGTGCCGCAGTTGAAATTGGTCCCACTGGTCGCGCGTCAGAGTGCCAAACAGCGGGTGTGCACGGCGATCGCCGGTTTCGCGGAGCCGCGCGACGGCTTTTTCAATTGCCGCGACGCCCGCCGCCGTTTCGGCCGAGTCCGGTTCCACGTTGGCACCAGGGGGAATCTTGTATCCGGACGGGATGGGCCGCGAAAGAAATCGATTCTTCATCAAAGGCGCGATCTTGCGCAACAGCCAAGGAAACTGCGCGTCGGAGCCGTCGATCGCCATGTCGATCGATTTGGCCAGATGTTGGCAGATTTCGCCGAGCGACCAATTCCCCAACTGCCGGTACCCGCCCTCGGCCAGCCGGTGCACGTCGTCCAAAACCTGATCGTACGAATCGAAGTGAAGCTCTCGGCGTCCTGTGACTTCTTTAGTACTGACCGCCATGATCGTTCGCCCTCCACCGTGTTCAGTCGATGAACGTGTCGTCAGGCTGACCCCCGCCCGTGGTGCGCCTCGGTTTGTTGGCCGCCGCCTGCCGCGACAATTCGCCGGCGATGCGCTCGAAGACGTGCGCCCACTCGCCCGCCGCGGCCTGGCGGAACAACCGAACGGTAGGATACCAGGGGCTATCGTCGCGCTCCAGCAACCAACGCCAGTCGGGCGCCGCCGGAACGGCCACCCAGGTCGGAGCCGCCAATGCGCCCGCCAGATGAACCATCGCCGAATCGCAGGAAACGACTAGGTCCAGATTCTTGATCACGGCGCCAGCGTCCATCATGACCTCGTCGCTGAATTGGCTGCCGACGTCTTTGACCGCGAAGCCTGCGTCGGCCAGTTGTTCGGTCCCTGGTCCCTTTTGCAAACTGACCAGCGAAACGCCGTCGATGGCGGCCAGTGGCGCGAAGAGTTCCAGCGGAAACGATCGCAACCGGTCGCCGGCAAAGTTTGGATTGCCCTGCCACGCGATACCCACGCGCAAGCCCCCGCCGTCGTCGTCGCCGAGCGTCTTTCGCCATTTCTCGATCAGCGTGTCGGGGACCGACAAGTAGGGCACGTCCGCGGGTATCGAGGACAAATCCGTCTTGAACAGTCCGGGCAGGGTCATTAGCGACGCGAATACGTCGAACCTCGGCAGCGGTTCCGCTTCGTCGCAGAACTCGACCTGATCAGGGTTGAGTCCAGCACAACTCTTGAGGATGGGGAGCCAAGTCTTGGGTGCCAGAATGAGCACCTTGCCCCCCTGCTGCTGCACCATCGGGGCGTAGCGGATGAACTGCAATGTGTCGCCCAAGCCCTGTTCACGGTGCAGCAGGATGCGCTTTCCTTCCAGCGGAGAGCCATCCCACTGCGGCTGTTTCCAGGTGCGCGGCAGCGCGTTGGGCAACCGCCAGCGCCACTCGTACTCGGGCCAACCGCGTTCGAAGTCTCCGGACAACAGCAACGTCATCGCTCGGTTGTGGTGGATCGATGGCAGCGCGGGGTCCAGCCGCAGGGCCTCGTCGTACCTGGCCAACGCGGCGGTCGTGTCACCCTGATCGCTTAGAAGCTGGGCTAGGTTGCCGTGTGCCTCGGCGAAGTCGGGCTTCACGGCAACGGCCCGCTCGAGCGCAGCTCGGCCTTCGTCGCTTTGCGCGCTTTCGTGCAGCGCCACGCCCAGACCGCTGAGCGCTTCCGGCTGATCGGCATTGAGCCGCAACGCTTCCTCGAAGCAGACCACGGCTTCGTTGAGCTTGCCAGCGTTGCGCAGCGCGGCGCCGAGATTGTTGTACGCTTCGAAAAAGTCGGGCTTCAGACGCACCGCCTCGCGAAAACAATCGACCGCCTCCAAGATTGCGCCGTTTGACTCCAGTACCGTGCCCAAAGCATTGTGCGCGGGGGCAAACTCTGGATGATCATTCACTACGCCGCGCAGGCACTCGACCGCTTCGTCGAAGCGTTGTTGCCGGTGGTAGACAATGCCCAGATTGACACGCGGCTCCGGGGCATCGGGATCGAGCTTTTGACAATGCATGTACGTGTCGACGGCGCCTGGCAGGTTGCCGGCGGCACTTTGAGCGGTGCCAAGGTCGGTCAGCGGTTCCAACGCGTCGGGTCTTTGCGCAACGGCCTTCTTAAGGCTCACCACGGCGTCGTCGAAGCGCCCCTCGTCAAACAGCAGATTGCCCAGCGCATGGTGCGCGTCGGCTAGCTCGGGCTTAAGCGCGAGAGCACGCTCCAAGGCCACGCGGGCTTCTTCACGACGGCCCAGTGCCGCCAGGACCAGGCCCGACTTGGCGTGCCCGTCGGCGAAGTCTGGCCACGCGCCGGTCACGCGCTGCAATCCGGCGAGTGCTTCTTCCAAGGCGCCTTGGTCTTTGAGCAGACAGGCCAGGTTGAACTGGGCTTCGACGAAGTCGGGCCGTAGCCGCAATGCTTCGCGATATTCCGCGATCGCCTCGTCGGGCTTGCCCGACTCCGACAGCGCAAGCCCTAGGTTGTAGCGGCCTTCGGCGTAGTCGGGCGCCAATTGCAGACCCTGCCGGTACTGTTCGATCGCCTCGTCGAGCTTGCCTTGCGACTTCAGCCCGTTTGCCAGATTGTTGTAGGCTTGCACCAGGTCGGGCTGGGCTTTCTGCGCTGCGCGGAAGCACTCGATGGCCTCGTCGACGCGTCCCAGTTGGTTGAGAACATTTCCCAAGTTGTTGTGCCCTGGTCCATAGTCGGGATGGACGCGGAGTACCTGGCGGAAACAATTGGCCGCCTCGTCCCAGCGGCCCAGGTTCGCCAGCAACACCCCCAGATCGTTGTGCAACTGCGCGTCGTCCGGGCGGACCGCGAGCACTTTCTGAAAGCACTCCACGCCTTCGTTCACCTGGCCCATCCCAAGCCGGGCATTGCCCAAGCCGATCTGTGCGCCCAGGTCCTGCGGGTCGAGCATCAGGGCGCGCGTGTAGTAGTCGGCCGCTGCCGCGTGCCGTCCACGTTCGTGGCAGATCGTGCCCATGATTTGTAACGCTTGGCTATTCTCGGGCTCGGTTTCGAGCACCTGGCGAACGATGCGTTCGGCTTCTTCGGAATTGCCAGCGCGGATTTGGTCGATGGCCGTCTTCAAAGAGTCGGTCGATGCGCTCATCGTGATTGTGTTGGGAGGATCGAGAAAGAAGAAGTGCGAAAAACAGGCCGCGAGCTTCCAGACGACGTGCTCTCGTGGCGATCGCGGCGCCCACAACGCGAAATCGCTCCGCGCCGTGTTGCGTTTAGTTTCTCAGATCTGGCGCCCGACACAAGGAACGCCGGAGTGAATCATTCGAGCGAACGACGCAGGCTGGGAATGTTGCGCGTTTTCGCGACCGGTCCGCCCAATCGATCCGTGCCGCGATGACGGCCCGCGACAGTCCGCTCGCTAGCCGTCCGTTCGCAGTCCACCCGCTGCCAACTCCGCTGCCATCCGCTCAAACACACGGTTCCAATCGTTCAAGCGAGGTTGGCGGAACAGCCGGGCGGAGGGATACCAGGGCGAATCCTCGCGATGGAGCATCCACCGCCAGTCCGACGACACGCTCAACGCGATCCACACCGGCACACCCAACCCACCGGCCAGATGACCGGGCGACGAATCGCAAGTGATCACCAGGTCGAGGTTTTTCATAAGGGCGGCCGTTTCATGAAAATCTGTCAGTTCGTCGGCCACGTCCAGAATGGACCAGCCGGCCGGCACGTCCTGCAACTGCGCGCGGCCGGGCCCCTTTTGCAGGCTCACCAGTTGCACGCCGGACAGTTCGGCCACCGGCGCAAAGCAGGCAAGCGGAATCGAACGAAGATGATCCGTGATGAACTGGGCGTTGCCCTGCCAGTGGATTCCGACGCGCAACCGGTCGACGCCGGCCAACCGCTGCTTCCACTTTGCGACAAGCTCCGGCGCGGCGACTAGATACGGCACGTCGGCCGGAATGGTCTCGAGGGTCGTTTCAAACAGGCGCGGCAAGCACATCATCGGCATCTGCACGTCGAACGGCTGTCGCGGTTGATACTGCGGCACCAACTCCCGATAGCCGGAATGCTCCATCAGCGGAATCACCATCGGATGCACTTCGAACAGCACGCGTCCTTGGGCGCGGCGCTGGACCATCGGCGCATAGCGAATGAACTGCAGCATGTCGCCGTAGCCATATTCCGCGTGGACCAGCAGGGTCTTGCCGTCGAGTGGCTTTCCCTCCCAGCGGGGTTCGTCGAAGGTTTCCAGCTCGGAGGAGGCTCGCTGAAACCGATACTCGAATTCGCGAAATCCTTCCTTCAACTCGCCGCGCGACAGCAGCATGGTGCCACGGAAAAAGTGCGCATCGGGCGAGTCGGGCGAATTGGCCAGCGTTTGCTCGACGAGCCCCCAGGCTTCGTCCGTTTTTCCTCGAAGCATGTAGACCTGCCCCAACCCTGTGAGCGATTCCCGATGGTTTGGTGCGTTTTTGATGACGGCCTGAT
>ERZ869936.2703-NODE-2703-length-10120-cov-5.330452_pt1 | contig 10120 bp, 13 predicted proteins | sample MGYA00520876_ERZ869936 | MGnify/ENA primary metagenome ERZ869936 (study PRJEB32218, sample SAMN09650985) | biofilter metagenome | isolation source: enrty point of leading RO module | place: Saudi Arabia: Thuwal, RO plant located on Red Sea | collected 2016-02-17 ... | reverse complement strand
ATGCTGGCGGATTCGGTGGCGATCCTCGGGTCGATGGATATCGTGTTCGGCGAGGTGGATCGGTGAGCCGTCGGCGTACAACGGCGCGGACGTGACATGGCTCTTCTCTACACCACGCTCTACTTTTCGGTGATCCCGTTTGCGACCGCACTTTTCGCCGTGTACCTGGCCCGCCGGACTTCCAGTGTGCTGGCTGTCGTCGGCGCAGGGTTGGCGGGAACGCTGATGACATTGCTCATGGCCGACGCTTGGTTCTCGTGATCTGCGACGTGGTCCGACCGGCGCATGGCATTCGGCCATCGCGCGCTTGAAATCGATGCCGTCCGGCATTTAAGACAAGTCAGAACAAAAGACAGGGTTCGCTTTATGCTCCGCCGCCTTTATCACGACCAACCCGAAGCCTTCGCCTTCACCGACGCCAACCGTGCGTGGGCCGAGGCGCAGATCTCGAAGTATCCCGAGGGCCGGCAGGCCAGCGCGGTGATCCCGCTTCTGTGGCGGGCGCAGGAGCAGGAAGGGTGGTTGAGCCGCCCGGCGATGGAGCATGTCGCGGCGATGCTGGACATGGCCTATATCCGGGTGCTGGAGGTGGCGACCTTCTATTTCATGTTCCAGCTTCAGCCTGTCGGCTCGGTCGCGAATATCCAGGTGTGCGGCACGACGTCCTGCATGATCTGCGGAGCGGAGGACTTGATCGCGGTCTGCAAGGAAAAGATCGCGTCGCGGCCGCATACGCTGTCCGAGGATGGAAAGTTCAGCTGGGAGGAGGTCGAGTGCCTGGGCGCCTGCGCGAATGCGCCGATGGCGCAGATAGGCAAGGATTACTACGAGGACCTGACAGCCGAGCGTCTGGGCGAGATCCTGGATGAGTTGGCGGCGGGCAAGGTGCCGGTGCCGGGGCCGCAGAACGGGCGCTATGCGGCGGAACCGTTGAGCGGTTTGACCAGCCTGAAGGATTACGAGGCCGGCAGGCACCAGCACAATGCAAGCGTGGAGCTGGCCGTCGATATCGGCGACACGGTCAAGCGGATCGACGGGACCGAGGTTCCGCTGCGCGCGCCCTGGCGGGATGCCGGCGTGGCCGATCCCGATCCCGTCGCGGCGGCACGCGACGATCTTTTGCCGCCGAAGGGGCCGGACGGGAACCAGGGCGGTCGGGTGCCGGGCGATGCGCCGCCGGACCGGGACCGCGGCGCAAGTTCGGACAAGAGCGGCGAGGTGCCCGGCGAAGCGCCCGAGGTCGAGGCGGTGGGCAAGCCCGAGACCAATGTCGCGGTCGGCCGGAAGCCGAGCGGTCTGAGCGAAGCGCGGGGCGGACAGCCCGACGATCTGAAGCGCATCAAGGGCGTCGGGCCGAAGCTGGAAAAGCTGCTTCACAGCCTTGGTTTTTATCATTTCGATCAGGTCGCCGGATGGAGCGACGAGGAAATCGCATGGGTCGACGAGAACCTGGAAGGGTTCAAGGGACGGGTGTCGCGGGACGGCTGGGTGGCGCAGGCCAAGGCGCTGGCCGGGGATGATGACAGTTAGATTTTCCTGAAACGAATTTCCTGTTATGTAGTCTGGAATTGCAGACGAAACGGGAGGCGTTTTCATGTCACGACACACCCAGGGCTCGCTTACGATTGTAGGCGCAATTGCCGCGGGCATCTTCCTTGTCGCCATTGTGGCGCTCATGGTTCTGGGGGAATACGGCTTCTCCGCCGCTCTGTTCCTGGCGATTCTGATCGCGCTTCTGGCAGCCATCGTGCTGTATCTCGGCTTTGGCGGCTCGGACCTCGGCTCGGTGACGGCGGCACCGAACGCTACGGATACCGCGCCGATGCCCGCTTCGGCGCCGAAGCCCGCGGCAGCCGCCGCGCCTTCGTCATCCACGGCAGAGTCCGGATCGAAGCCGGCGCCGGCGCCCGCGGCCGAACCCGAGGCCACACGTGCGCCGGCCGCGAAGCCGGTCGCGGCCGATGGGGATCGTGACGGCGACGGTGCCGACGAGGGTGTGAAGGAGGGCACACGGCCCGAGGGCCTGGACGCGCCGCGCGGCGGCAAGGCCGACGACTTGAAGCAGATCAAGGGGATCGGTCCGAAGCTGGAGAAGCTTTGCAATTCGCTTGGCTTCTGGCACTTCGATCAGATCGCGTCCTGGTCGGACGAAGAGGTCTCGTGGGTCGACGCGAACCTGGAGGGTTTCAAGGGGCGTGTCAGTCGTGACAACTGGATCGAACAGGCGAAGGTCCTGTCCGCCGGCGGAGAGACGGAGTTCTCGAAGCGGGTCGAGGACGGCGACGTCTACTGATCACCGGCATTTCCGAGAGAGGGCGGAGCAACCGTCCCGGTTGCCGGGAAGCTGAGAAAGGCCGTTGCGCGCCGCCGGTGCGCGACGGTATATGCGCCCAGACGGGCGTCTGAGCGATGTGGAGCGCGATGAACGACGGACTGGATTCCGACAAGATGCTGGCCCGCCAGGCGCGGCTGGTCTCGCTCGTGATCGCGGTGACGATGGTCGGCTGGATGGCGGCGCAGTGGGCCGGAGGTCGTCTGGGCTTGCCCGACCGCTATGTCTTTCTTGTCGATCTTTTCGCACTTGCGGGTTTCCTCTGGGCGCTGATCGTGACATGGCAAATCTGGCGCAAGCGCCGGAACAACTGACGATGCGCGGCCCGTGTGTCGGGCGGCGATGGACGAGGTGAGCATGCTCGAAGACAAGGACCGGATTTTCACCAATCTCTACGGGATGCACGACCGGACCCTGGCGGGTGCGAAGGCGCGTGGACATTGGGACGGCACCGCCGGGATCATCCAGAAGGGCCGTGACTGGATCGTGGACCAGATGAAGGCGTCGGGTCTGCGCGGGCGCGGGGGTGCGGGGTTTCCAACGGGTCTCAAGTGGTCGTTCATGCCGAAGGAGTCGGACGGGCGCCCGTCTTATCTTGTGGTCAATGCCGACGAATCCGAGCCGGGCACCTGCAAGGACCGCGAGATCATGCGGCACGACCCGCACACGCTGATCGAGGGGTGCCTGATCGCGTCTTTCGCGATGGGCGCGCACGCCTGCTATATCTACATCCGGGGCGAGTACATCCGCGAAAAGGAGGCGTTGCAGAACGCCATCGACGAGGCCTATGACGCGGGCCTTCTGGGACGGGACGCCGCCGGAACCGGCTGGGATTTCGACCTGTACCTGCATCATGGCGCGGGCGCCTATATTTGCGGCGAGGAGACGGCGCTTCTGGAAAGCCTGGAGGGCAAGAAGGGCATGCCGCGGATGAAGCCGCCGTTTCCGGCGGGCGCGGGGCTTTATGGCTGCCCGACCACGGTCAACAACGTCGACCTGATCGCGGGCGTGCCCACGCGCCTGCGGCGCGGGCCCGAGTGGCTCGCGGGCTTCGGACGTCCGAACAACTCAGGCACCAAGCTGTTCGCGATCTCGGGGCATGTGAACAACCCGTGTGTCGTCGAGGAAGCGATGTCGATCGGGTTCGAGGAGTTGATCGACAAGCATTGCGGCGGGATTCGTGGCGGCTGGGGCAACCTGAAGGCCGTGATCCCAGGCGGATCGTCTGTGCCGTGCATCCGCGGCGAGGACATGCGCGAGGCGATCATGGACTTCGACTGGCTGCGCGAGCAGAAGTCGGGTCTGGGCACCGCCGCCGTGATCGTGATGGATCAGTCCACCGACATCATCAAGGCGATCTGGCGGCTGTCGAAGTTCTACAAGCATGAATCCTGCGGCCAGTGCACGCCCTGCCGGGAAGGCACCGGCTGGATGATGCGGGTGATGGATCGTCTGGTGAGGGGCGAGGCCGAGGTCGAGGAGATCGACATGCTGTTCGACGTGACCAAGCAGGTCGAGGGGCATACGATTTGCGCGCTTGGCGACGCCGCGGCATGGCCGATACAAGGTCTGATCCGCAACTTCCGCGACGAGATCGAGGACCGGATCAAGGCCCGGAAGACGGGTCGCGTCAGCGCCGTTGCGGCGGAGTGAGGCCGGATGTCCGGCCAACCGGAGATGAGTGAGGCGATGATGCCACCGACCATGCACCTTGCCGAGTTGAACGTGGGCCGGCTGTTGGCGCCGACCGACGATCCCCGTGTGGCGGAGTTCATGGCCAATCTCGACCGGATCAACGGGCTGGGCAAGCGGATGCCGGGTTTCATCTGGATGATGGAAGGCTCGGGCGAGCCGGGCACGGGCAATACCGAAAACAGTATCGGGGACGATCCGCAACACGTCGCCAACCTGACCGTCTGGGAGGACGCGCCGTCGCTGGAACGTTTCGTCTGGGGCACGATCCACAAGCAGTTCTACGAACGTCGCCAGGAGTGGTTCGAGGTTCTGGGCGAGATGCACTTCGTGATGTGGTGGGTGCCTGCCGGGCATCGCCCGACGATGGACGAGGCGCTGTCACGTCTGGCGCATCTGCGCCGGCTTGGCGACAGCGATAACGCCTTCGGCTGGGCGCATCTGAGGGATGCGGATATGTGGCGGCGCCATGGCTGCGCCGTCGCGGCGGAGTGAGGCGTGTGAGAGTCTTTCTACCGATAATCATGCTTGTGGTTCTGGCCGGGTGCGGTCTGATCCGCCCTTTCGGCGGCGAAGGCGTTTCGGCGAGCGCGCTGCCCTACCGCGCGAAGCTGGCTAGGGGCGAGGACCCGCGCAACGTGATCGTCACCGTCGACGCGAACGGCGCCTCGCTGGACGCTGTGCGGGAATCGGCGCGCTTTTCGGTGACGCGGTACTGCTTGACGACCTATGGCGGGTCGGATGCTGACTGGACGATGGATCCCGTCACGGCGGACTGGGCGGTTCGACGCGAGGGCGGGGACCTGATCCTGTCGGCGCGTTGCACGACGCGGTGAGGGCAGTCGCGGGCGACGGCTTGCCGGTCCGTGATCCGGCGCTCCGGGGGGACATCGGGTCATGATCCGCGTCTGGGACGGATTTCTGAGCGGGCTTTGCGCGCTGGTGACGCTTGTTCTGATCGGTCTTCCGCTGTGGGCCGCGTATCGTGCGGTGACGGCACATCTGGTGCCTGTCTGGTTCTGGGCGCCACTGGTCATCCTGGGGTTCCTGGGGCTTATCATGGTCGCCGCCTTTGGACGAAAGGCGTTTCGGGGCGTTCATCCCATGCGGGACCGGCGGCGCTAGGCGGCGAAACATCGCCGGCACGGGCTTGTGATATGGAATAACGGGGCGGATTCCCTGCAATCTGTGGCCGAAGGTCCTATATTTCCGTCAGACAAACTGACCAGAGCAGCCTGTGAGTAGTCAAATGCGCCGTATCGCAATCACCGCCGTCCTTCTGGGCCTGAACGCCGGATCGGCGAGCGCCCTGCAACCCCTGCACGAGAACCCGACCGTGATTAACGGTTTTTATGCAATCGGTCTTGCCGATGAGGTGCGCAAGAATTGTTCCAGCATCTCGCCCCGCATGTTGCGTGCGTATAATTACCTCATGGCGCTTCAGAAATACGCCAAGGATGCCGGGTACAGCGATGCCCAGATTGATGAACTGGTTGATAACAAATCCGAAAAAGAGGCTTTGAGGGCCAAGATCCGTGCCGATCTTGCCAAGCGGGGTGCGTCACCGGAAACCCCGGAAGGCTATTGCACTGTGGGCCGCGAAGAAATAGCCAAGGACACGGCTGCGGGAAGGCTTCTTCGCGCGAAATGACGGCCGCCGGAGCAAGGCGGCGGAACCCAAGGGGACCGGCGCATGTCCGAGCTTCGAAAGATCATCATTGACGACATCGAGATCGAGGTCGACCCGGCCTTGACCCTGATCCAGGCCTGCGAGCAGGCCGGCATCGAGATCCCGAGATTCTGCTATCACGAGCGGTTGTCGATCGCGGGCAATTGCCGGATGTGCCTTGTGGAAGTCGTGGGCGGGCCGCCGAAACCGGCCGCGTCCTGCGCGATGCAGGTGCGCGACTTGCGCCCCGGCCCCGAGGGCCAGCCGCCGGTGGTCAAGACGAACAGCCCGATGGTCAAGAAGGCCCGCGAGGGCGTCATGGAATTCCTGCTGATCAACCATCCGCTGGATTGCCCGATCTGCGATCAGGGCGGCGAATGCGATTTGCAGGATCAGGCGATGGCCTATGGCGTCGATTTCAGCCGTTACCGCGAGCCGAAGCGCGCCGTGGACAACGTGAACCTGGGGCCGCTGGTCGGCACGCACATGACGCGCTGCATCTCGTGCACGCGGTGCGTTCGGTTCATCACCGAGGTGGCGGGCATGCCGGAGCTGGGCCAGACGGGCCGTGGCGAGGATGCCGAGATCACGTCCTATCTGGGCCAGACGCTTGATTCCGAGTTGCAGGGCAACATCGTCGATCTGTGCCCGGTGGGTGCACTGACGAGCAAACCTTACGCCTTCACCGCGCGGCCCTGGGAGCTGACCAAGACCGAATCCATCGACGTGATGGATGCGCTGGGATCGAACATCCGCGTGGACACCAAGGGGCGCGAAGTGATGCGCATCCTGCCGCGCAACCACGATGGCGTGAACGAGGAATGGCTTTCCGACAAGTCGCGCTATGCCTGGGAGGGGTTGCGCCGTCAGCGGCTGGACAAGCCGTATATCCGTGAAAACGGGAAGTTGCGGCCGGCTGGCTGGGGCGAGGCGCTTGCCGCCGCCGCGTCGGCGATGAAGGGCCGGAAGGTGGCCGGGATCGTCGGCGATCTGGCCCCGGTCGAGGCGGTCTTTGCGCTGAAGGCGCTGGTCGAAGGGCTTGGCGGATCGGCCGAGTGCCGGACGGATGGCGCGAAGTTGCCTGCCGGAAACCGTTCGGGCTATGTGGGCACGGCGGCGATCGAGGATCTCGATACGGCGCAGGCGATCATGCTGATCGGCACCAACCCGCGCGCCGAGGCGCCGGTGCTGAATGCCCGGATCCGCAAGGCATGGCTGAAAGGCGCGAGCATCGGACTGGTAGGACAGCCCGTGGACCTGACCTATGACTACGCGCATATCGGCACCGGGCACGACGGTCTGAAGGGCCTGTTCGGCATGAATCCCGATAACGCCCATGGCAAGGACACCGTGGTGATCATCGGTCAGGGCGCTTTGACCGGCGAGAACGGAGCGGCAGCCCTGGCCGACGCGATGCGCTATGCCGAGGCGACCCAGTCGAAGTTTCTTGTGCTGCACACTGCGGCCAGCCGGGTGGGCGCGATGGATGTGGGCGCCGTCTCGGAGGGCGGTGTCGAAGATGCCGAGGTGATCTACAGCCTGGGCGCCGACGAGGTCGATATCCCCGCAGGTGCGACGGTGATCTATCAGGGCAGCCACGGCGACCGGGGCGCGCATCGGGCGGACATCATCCTGCCGTCCGCTGCGTGGACGGAAGAGAACGGATTGTTCGTGAACACCGAGGGACGCCCGCAGCTTGCGCTGCGCGCCAGCTTCCCGCCGGGCGAGGCGAAGGAGAACTGGGCGATCCTGCGGGCGCTGTCGGCGGAGTTAGGCGCGACTTTGCCCTATGACAGCCTGGCGCAGCTTCGCGCGAAGCTTGTCGAGGCGGTTCCGCATCTCAAGGCCATCGACCAGGTGCCGGAGAATACGTGGCAGCCGGTCGAGGCCAGCGGTGACGCGGGCGAATTCGGCCTGGCGGTCACCGATCACTACCTGACGAACCCGATCCTGCGGGCCGCACCGCTGATGGCCGAGTTGCAGGCCGGCGCACGCGAGCGCAAGTCGGGAAAACTGGCGGCCGAATAGGGCATTCGGGGCTGGATTGTCAGTTTAAGATAAGGTTTAGAAGGGGCGGCGATTTCCGCCCCCAAGGGAATGAAAACGTGGGGACACATGGCTGAGTTTCTGACGACACCCCTCGGCATTCTGGTGACCGTTGCGGCCCAGACGCTGCTGGTCATCGGTTTCGTGATGATCAGCCTGTTGTTCCTGGTCTACGGCGACCGGAAGATCTGGGCCGCCGTGCAGTTGCGGCGCGGCCCGAACGTGGTCGGACCCTGGGGATTGTTGCAGACCGTCGCGGACGCGCTGAAATACGTCGTAAAGGAAGTCATCGTACCAGCGGGTGCGGACCGGACCGTTTTCATGTTGGCGCCGCTCACGTCCTTCGTGTTGGCGATGATTGCCTGGGCCGTCATTCCGTTCAACGACACCTGGGTTCTGGCCGATATCAACGTCGCGATCCTCTATGTCTTCGCCGTGTCCTCGCTGGAGGTCTATGGCGTCATCATGGGCGGCTGGGCGTCGAACTCGAAGTACCCGTTCCTGGGATCGCTGCGCTCGGCGGCGCAGATGATCTCTTACGAGGTGTCGCTGGGACTGATCATCATCGGCGTGATCATCACGACCGGATCTCTGAACTTCGGCGACATCTTGCGCGCGCAGGACGGCGACTGGGGCTTCTTCAGTTGGTACTGGCTGCCGCATTTCCCGATGGTGTTCCTGTTCTTCATCTCGTGCCTGGCCGAGACGAACCGCCCGCCCTTCGACCTGCCGGAGGCGGAGTCGGAACTGGTCGCGGGCTATCAGGTGGAATATTCCTCGACGCCCTTCCTTCTGTTCATGGCGGGCGAATACATCGCGATCTTCCTGATGTGCGCGCTGACCAGTCTCTTGTTCTTCGGCGGCTGGCTTTCGCCGGTGCCGTTCCTGCCCGATGGCGCGATCTGGATGGTCCTGAAGATGGCGTTCTTCTTCTTCTTGTTCGCCATGGTGAAGGCCATCGTGCCGCGTTACCGCTATGATCAGTTGATGCGCCTTGGCTGGAAGGTGTTCCTGCCGTTCAGCCTGGCCTGGGTCGTTCTGGTCTCCTTCTTCGCCAAGTTCGAGATGTTCGGCGGCGCCTATGCCCGCTGGGCCGTGGGAGGCTGACGCTTGGGCGTCGACATCGACATATTCGGGCGGTTGGTCGAGCTGTCCACGCGGTTCAAGCCGAAGGGCCGGACGCTGATGCTGGGGCATCAGAAGTTCGTCCCCGGCGATCGTTTCGCGTGGCGCTACGAAAAGATACTGTCCGACAATGGCGTGGACCTGCGACTGGCGGAGCTTGTCCAGGAGGACGGCTATTCCGATACGCTGTTCCGCAAGCTGGGGTTCGGTGAGATCGAGGTGATGGATTTCTCGCCCTACGAAGGGGCTGGCGTGATCCACGATCTGAACGAGCCTGCGCCCAAGGCCCTGGAGAAGAAGTTCGATTTCGTCTTCGACGGCGGCACATTGGAGCATGTCTTCAACGTGCCTGTCGCGCTGGAAAGCATGTTCCGGATGTTGAAGGTGGGTGGCCGGTTCGTGTCGGTCAACGGCCTGAACGGCTGGCAGGGGCACGGGATGTATCAGTTCAACCCCGAGCTGGTCTGGTCCTTCTGGCGGCGCAACTGCGGCTGCGAGGTGCGCGCGTGCCAGGGTATCCAGAAGACGCCTCGGGGTATCGGCAAGCGGGTCGACTTCGGCGATCCCGCCGAGCGTGGCGCGCGTCTGCCTTTGGCACGGCTGGTGCCGGAGGGCCGCGTCTATCTGTATTATGAAGTCGAACGTTTGAAGACATCCGCCCTGAGGGGCCGGGTTCTGCAAAGCGACTACGAACTGACGTGGCAGGACCACGACAATGCCGGGGCGACCCGGTTCAGCGATGAGGTGGTGACCGGATGACACAGATCGACTGGAACCGCGCCGGACGGTATTTCCTGCTGATGGACATGCTGGGCGGCTTCAAGCTGGGGCTGAAGTACTTCTTCGGTCCCAAGGCCACGGTGAACTATCCGCACGAGAAGGGGCCGTTGAGCCCCCGATTTCGGGGCGAGCACGTGCTGCGCCGCTATCCGAACGGGGAAGAGCGTTGCATCGCCTGCAAGCTGTGCGAGGCGATTTGTCCGGCGCAGGCGATCACGATCGACGCGGAACCGCGCGAGGATGGAAGCCGCCGGACCACGCGCTATGACATCGACATGACGAAGTGCATCTATTGCGGGTTCTGCCAGGAGGCCTGCCCGGTGGATGCCATCGTCGAGGGGCCGAATTTCGAGTTTTCGACCGAGACGCGGGAGGAGCTTTACTACACCAAAGAAAGGCTTCTGGAGAACGGCGATCGGTGGGAAGCCGAGATCGCGCGCAATCTGGAACTGGACGCGCCCTACCGATGAGCGATC
>ERZ869936.2701-NODE-2701-length-10125-cov-4.003476_pt1 | contig 10125 bp, 8 predicted proteins | sample MGYA00520876_ERZ869936 | MGnify/ENA primary metagenome ERZ869936 (study PRJEB32218, sample SAMN09650985) | biofilter metagenome | isolation source: enrty point of leading RO module | place: Saudi Arabia: Thuwal, RO plant located on Red Sea | collected 2016-02-17 ... | reverse complement strand
AATTCAGAACGCCCCTCGGCATCATCATGTCTTCGGCGGAAATTTTGAGGGATTACCTGGAAAACCTTGGCCCTGAAGAACGCAACGATCACCTCAAGAGCATCCACAAGAACACACGTCGCATGGCAGAATTGATGGAGGAAGTGCTGGTGCTCGGACGACTGGACGCCGGCAAAATGGAGTTCAAGCCCGCCTCGCTGGATTTGGCAGGCTTTTCGCGCCTTGTCGCCGAAGAGGTCTTGGCACCAACCGACCATCAGGTTCCCATCCTTCTGGACATCTCCAGCGAGCTTCAATCCGCTCGGGCGGACGAGCGCTTGTTGCGTCACGTTTTCACCAACCTGCTCTCCAATGCTGTGAAGTATTCCGATCCGGGCAAGACGGTGACCTTCAAAGTGCTGCGCCAGAACGGGGAGGCCGTCTGCGAAATCCTTGACCAAGGCATAGGCATTTCCGAATCCGACCGTCCCTGGTTGTTCAAGGCCTTTCACCGCGGCCGCAATGTCGGCCAACGGACGGGCACCGGACTGGGCCTCGTCATCGTCAAGCGCTGCCTTGACCTCCATGGCGGCCAAATTCACTTGCATAGTGAACTGGGCAAAGGAACCACCGTGCAAATTCGCGTTCCCCTCTTTCAGGAGAAAAGTGGTGTATGAAAAAAATCCTCATCATCGAAGACGAGCCGGAGATGCGCCGCAACCTGCTGACAATTCTCAGGCTGGAACAATTCAGCGGCCTCAGCGCACCCAACGGGCGTGAAGGGGTCGCGTTGGCGAAAAAGGAAAAACCGGATTTGATTCTCTGCGATGTCATGATGCCGGAATTAGATGGCTACGGCGTCATCGAGGCTCTACGGGAGGACCCCTCTACTGTGGGAATCCCGTTCATTTTCCTGACGGCACGCGGCGAAAAACCCGACATCCGGACCGGCATGAACCTGGGCGCAGACGATTATCTCACCAAACCGGTGGCCAAATCCGACCTGCTCGCGGCCATTCAAGCCCGCTTGCTGCGACGCACCCAGACTCTCGCCAACGATTCCAAGCCGGACTTTTCATCATACGTTCCCTTTTGCGCGCTGGGTTTGACCCCACGAGTGGCCGAAGTGCTTTTATGGCTGGCCCAGGGCAAAACCAACTCCGAAATCGGAATGATTCTCGGCATCAGCGAATCCACAGTCAAAAAACATGTCCTTGAAATTTTCAGGACCCTCTCCGTCGAAACCCGCACGGCAGCCTCACTGCAAGCGTTGGAAATTTTAAGAACCCACCGACCCCAATCGCTACCCGGACCAAAATGAAATTGTCTCCCAGAGGCCTTTGGCTAATAATCACTTCATAATAAATAAAAGTGATATGCGTCGAAATTTCACCCCCGTCATTATCGTTGTCCTGCTGGCCGTTGCAGTGGGGATTTTTATTACCCTGTGGGTCACCCGCGCTCCTGAAGAGGCGCCTGTCGCACCCATCGTTCAGGAAACGCCTGCCGAACCACCAGCCCCGCCAACCCGCATTCCCAAGCCTCGGACCGAGACCGCAGAAACGGCTCCCCCTGTTCAACCAGATGGCCCCCAGGTCACTGCGGACAACTGGGAAGACATTCTGACCGACATTTTGGGCAGCGATTCGATGGATGAGGATGAAAAGGCGGACAAAATTGCCGACATGATTCCCAATCTGCCCGAAGCGGCCCAGAAAGAACTGGCTGAACATTTGGTCAACCTCGCCAGCGATGAAAAATACGCCAAATCCGCCGAGATTCTGAAAAACGAGAAGACGCCCGCCTCGGTGTCCGACGTGCTTTTGAGCGATTTGTTCAACCGGGACGATGAATTGAAGATGCCAATCATCCTTGATCTGGCCAAAAATGAAAACCATCCCATGAAGGATGAGGCCCGCAAAATGTTAGGCATGATCATCCAGGAAGATTACGGCACCGACTGGGACAAATGGACCGAAGCGGTCAACAGCATGCTCAAAGGCGAAACGCCCTGACCTTCGCGGAAAATATACCGCTTGAGTCACTTCCGCATCGCGCCCTGCTTCCCCGTGTAATCGTCACAGGCAGCCATCCATTGTTCCAGTTCGGACTGAAGTTTTCTTTTAATTTTCTGATGGCTTGGTGACTGCGCGAGGTTGCGCAATTCGTGCGGGTCCTTTTTCAAGTCGTAAAGTTCCTCCTCAGGCTTCCGGTCAGAAAAAAACAACGACTGCTCGGGGGTTAGTTTCCCTTCAGCGTGCAGTTGTTTCATCACTTTGAAGGCCGGATAGGCGCGCTCCTTATATTCGTTGAACTGAGTGTAGGGGCGCTCAGGCATGTAGTTATGAATGTATTTGTAACGCTCGTCCCGGACACTGCGAATGCGGTCCACCGTCATATCGCAACGGTCACGGGCTCCAAAAACAAATTTTCTCTCCTTCGCTTCCGGGCCGAGAAAAATCTGGCCCTGAATGTGGACGGGCAGCTTGATGCCAGCCAGGTATAGGGATGTGGCGGAAATATCAATCGCGCTGACCAAATCGTCGCTCACTGTTCCCGGCTTGAGGCCATTAGGCCACCGGACAATCAAGGGAATATGCAACCCGCCTTCGTACAGCCATTGCTTGTCCCGCACATGGCACCGCCCGTTGTCGGCGAAGAAAAAGACAATGGTATTGTCTGCCAATCCCTCTTTTTCAAGGAACCGAAGGACAGTGCCGACTTTTCCATCGAGATAATTGATCGCGTTGAGATAGCCCGCCCAATCCTTGCGCACTACCGGATGATCCGGATAATACGGAGGCAGAATGACTTCCTCAGGGCTTACTCGGTCCGGCAGCTTTTCCCCGGGTTTCCACGACCCGCGATGTGGTTCGTAAATTTGATACTGGGCAAAAAAAGGCTGGTTCCGCTTCAGTTCGGAAAGGTCCTCCCCGTCGAATAAATCCTCCGTGCGAAAATTCAAGTCGGTTTTCCCCTTGGACTCCAGGTCCGGCCCGATGCGCTTGAGATTGGCGGTAAAATAGCCCGCCTGCCTGAAGTAATCCGTGATGGGTTTTACCCCCACAGGCAATGTCGTCATGCTGCGATGCTGGTGGGCGTTGATGGTGGTCTGATACATGCCAGCCATGATCGCCGAACGGCTCGGAGAACAAACCGGCGCTGTGGTGAAACAGCGGGTGAAGCGCGCCCCTTCAGCGGCCAATCGGTCGATATTGGGCGTGCGCATCATCGTCAACCCGTAACAGCCCAGTTCAGGCCCCATGTCATCGGTGACAATCCAAAGAATATTGGGGCGGGCCGCCGGTTTAAATGCCCCACCCAGGATCGACAGAGGAAGAATCCATTGCAGCAAAAGTAATAAAACAAAGCTTCGCAGCAGGGTCATAACATTCTTGAGTGAAGTGCGCGTTGACCTTCGCAACTGTTTCATTTGCTGCAAAGCCAAAAGATTTGCATTGCCTGCTTTTGAAAGGATTTGTTTCATCGCGCCCGGCAATTAACTGTGGCGCAACTCATCAAATACTGGCTGCCGGTGATCCTGTGGATGAGCCTCATATTCGCAGGCTCCACCGGCTTGATGTCCAGCCAGCGCACCTCCCGCATCATTGGCCCGATCTTGCGGTGGTTTGATCCGGCCATTTCCGACGAAACCATTTATTCCATTCAGTTTGTGATTCGCAAATGCGCCCATGCGGTTGAATACGCCGTTCTGTGCCTTCTGGTCTGGCGCGCAAAGCGTCAGCCCCAAAAAAAGGATGTGCGTTCCTGGAACTGGGGGGAAGCGCGTTTCGCGATCGGTGTTTCGGCGCTCTACGCGATCAGTGATGAATTTCATCAATATTTTGAAATCTCCAGGCAGGCCTCCGCCTGGGATGTGCTCATAGACACTGGAGGGGCTGTCATGGCGATGCTGCTGCTGTGGCGGTTTGGACGTTGGCGAAACTTATGGTGAAATGAACAAGCCGCTGGCACTGGTGGCATTGGCATACTTGGCGGGAATTGTTGCCGGCGAACTTTTCCCGATCCCGGTCGCATTGCCATTGATCCTGGCCGCTTCGGCGGTGTTGATGGCTCTGTTCATTCCCCAAACCCGCCTTTCATTGATTGTGCTGGGCATTTTTCTCTCCGGTTGGGCAAACCTATTGCTGCACACGAGCATTCTCTCACCGGCCGACTTGAGAGTGTTGGTCGAAGACCAATCCGAATGGGTTGGCGTTCGCGGCAAAATGAGGACCCCGCCCGCTGCGCGACGGTCTGAAAACCGAGGAGAGGGAGTTTGGCGCTCGACCGGCGCAGTCGAGGTTTTCGGGCTTCGCAGGGGAGCAACCTGGGAGCCGGCCTCAGGAAAAATTTTGGCCTCGGCCAACGGTCTCCTCGGCGAAAACCTCTCCATCGGCTGCGAAGTTGAGATCACCGGCGCCCTTCAGAAACCGCGCCTTCCGGTTGCAGAAGGATTGTTCAATTACCGGCAGTTTTTGAGCCGACAGGGCATTTACTATCAACTCACTGGGGCGTCAGTCGGTGATTGGAAGCTGCTTAAAGCTTCCTCGACTTCGCCACCGTTCCCCATGCGGTTCACGCGTTGGGCGCGATCCGCCTTGGGCCTTGGTCTTGGGAAAACCGATGAGGCTTTGCAATTGCGCTGGGCGATGACCTTGGGATGGAAGGAAGCCTTCACGGACGAGTTGTCGGAACCGTTCATGCGCTCGGGCACCATGCACATTTTTGCGATAAGCGGCCTTCATATAGCGCTGATTGCCGGCATTTTGGTACAACTGCTCAAATTGACGGGCCTTCCGCGGGCAGTCTGCGGCCTGACAGTCATTCCGCTGCTCTGGTTTTACGCTGCCGCAACCGGGTGGCAATCATCCGCCATTCGGGCAACCATCATGATGACGGTCATTGTCGGCGGCTGGGCACTGAAGCGACCGGGGGACCTGCTCAATTCTCTTGGGGCTGCGGCGCTGATGATTTTGGTCTGGGAGCCGCTTCAATTATTCCAAGCGAGCTTCCAGCTCTCATTTTTTGTTGTTCTGAGCATGGGACTGCTTCTTCCGGTTTTTGAGAAAATAAGGCAGCGTTTGTTCCGTCCGGACCCGTTCCTTCCTGAGGAACTGCGGAAACCCTGGCAGCGATTCTTCGATTCTCCCACCCGCTGGCTGGGAGCCTCTTTCGCCACGTCACTGGCCGCGTGGCTGGGCTCCCTCCCGCTGATAGCCTATTATTTCAATCTGTTCACACCAGTCAGCCTGCTGGCCAATGTCGTTGTGGTTCTATTGGGGACACTAGCTCTGATGAGCAGCGTTGGAAGCCTTGCTGCCGGTGCCGTTTGGCCTGGAATGGGCGCGCTGTTCAATCACAGTGGCTGGTTTTTCATGAACGGAGCCATTGAGACAAGCCGCTGGTTCGCAGACTTGCCCGGCGCCTTCTGGTATGTCCGCTCGCCGACGATGCTACAGTGTATTTTTTATTACGGGGTGGTCTTCAGCATTTTGACCGGTTGGGTGTGGAAGGCTAAAGTCCGACTCTGGGTCGGCCCGCTCCTGGCTGTTCTAGGATTCATGACCATCATGGAGTGGAACCACCGGCGATCCGTATGGCAAATCACAGTGCTGCCTCTGAATGGGGGCGAGGCGGCTTTGGTGAGCGGCCCGAAACTCAGCGACACCCTCCTGATCGATTGCGGCAATCCATCGTCCTTTCACTTCATCACCAAACCCTTCCTGCGTTCTCAAGGCGTCAATGCCCTTCCCAGACTGCTCCTGACTCACGGGGACATGCAAAACATTGGCGGTGCCACCAATCTGCTGGATGATTTTAAAGTGGAGAAAATCCTGACAAGTCCGGCCAAGTTTCGATCGCCCGCATACCGCTCTATACAAAAGCAATTGGAGGACACTCCCGAAATGCGAGAGGAAATTAAACAGGGCGACCAACTCGGCCCGTGGCAAGTTCTTCATCCTGCGCTCCATGACAAATTCAACCAGGCCGATGATGGCCCCGTGGTGCTCCGTGGCACTTTTGGGATACACACCCTTCTGCTCCTGTCGGACCTGAGCCGGACAGGCCAGCGCCAGTTGCTGGAGAGAACTACCAATTTGACCGCCGACATTGTCGTCTCTGGCATTCCCCGTGAAAGCGAGCCTTTGATTGACGACCTGCTCGACGCCGTCTCTCCCAAATTGATCATTATCACCGACTCGGAATTTCCCGCCACCGAAAGGGCATCCTCCGCTCTCTGCGGACGGTTGGCCAAACGCAAGGTGCCGGTTCTTTATTGCCGGAAATCCGGCGCTGTCACCCTGACATTCGGACCGGATGTCGCGACCGCAACAACCATCGAGCGCCAAATCCGGATCGAATAATTCTACAGAAAATTTACCGGTTTGTTGACATATAGACTGTCTGGCTATAAACATCACTGTATGAAGTCCGAGCTCGCAGGCCCAGGTCCCCGTTACCAGGCGTTATTGAACCTTTTGCGTACCGCCGAATCCCTCTGGAACGTCAGTCGCGAATTCTTCGCCCAATGGGATTTGAGCCCCAGCCAGTTCAACGTGCTGAACGTCCTCTGCGATTCACCAAACGGACTGACGCAGATTGAACTAAGCCGCCAACTCATCATGCACCGGTCCAATGTGACCGGCCTGGTGGACCGCCTGGAGAAGCGGGGGCTGGTCCGGCGGCAGGACATTGCCGGGGATCGTCGAGCCAACCAGGTTGTTCTAACTGCACAAGGACGGCGATTACTGGAAAAAGTTCTGCCTGAATACTACCTGGCTGCGGAGCAGATCTGGGGCGATTTTCCAATCAGCCAGACCAAGAGCCTGGTGGAAGGATTGGAAAAACTGCGCAAGAACGCCGACGCCCTGAACGCCGAAGGCCACTGACCTTATGAAATTTCACCGCAATTATCCCCTGCTTCTGGGCAGCCAGTTTCTCAGCGCCTTCGGCGACAACGTCATCCTTGCGGTCATTCTGGGTCAACTGACATTCCTGCATCAGCAGCAGGAAATCACAGGAAGCGATCTCCGCACCTACAATGCCCTTTACACCAGCGTTCTGTTTATCCCTTACATTTTGCTCGCGCCCCTGGCGGGCTATGTGAACGACCGATTTCCAAAGACCCGGTGGCTTCTGGGCGGCAACGCGATCAAATTAACCGGAACCCTCATCGCCGCGTTGAGTGTTTGGTGGGGCTATGCGTGGCAGGCGGCGGGTTATTTTATGGTGGGCGTGGGCGCCTGCCTTTATTCACCGGCCAAATACGGCATCCTGCCGGAAATACTGCCCAAGGAGCGACTGGTCAAAGCCAACGGCACAGTCGAACTGCTAACACTTATTGCCATCCTGACGGGCCCACTTTCCGGCGCGATCATGGTGGACAGGCTGCCTGTGCTCTGGTGCTACATCATTATCCTGGCAATATTTGCTGCTTCTTTGGGGTTAAACCTGTTCATGGCGCAAACACCATTCAATCCGGCCATCCGACTCTCTGCCAGCGTGAAGGAATTTTCTGATAACTTCCGGATTTTAATCAACTCGAGGCGTCTGATCCGGATTATTCTCGGCACCGGCGTTTTTTGGGTTTCCGGGGCAGTATTGAAAATGAACTTCCAGCCATGGGGACTGGAGGTGCTTGGCTTCACCAACAACACGCAGATTGCCAAACTGGGTTTGTGGCTTGGACTGGGAATCATGGCGGGCAGTGTCCTGGCCGGCCAGTTGCACAAGGTGGGCGATCTCAAGGCAAACCGTTTTTATGGGCTTGCCTTGGCGTTTCTCGTTGCGCTGCTGAGCCTGTTCTCCTACCTCGGCGTGGTGGTGCCATTGCTGATTCTGATTGGTGCCTCCGCTGGGTTGTTTCTCATTCCACTCAACGCCGCGCTCCAGTCCGAAAGCCACCAGGACAAGCTGGGCAAAACCATCGCCACCCAAAATTTCATCGACAACGTCGGCATGATTTTCGGCGGAGCCTACGTCGTCATCGGAATCAAGGCGGGGCTAAACCCTCTGGGAATTTTCGTCGGTCTGGCGGTGATGATTGCACTGGCGATGCTCTGGTTAAAAATTCCAGCTCGAAAGGAGGAACAACATGACCAAAATTAGAGACGCGAAATTAACGATCCCTGCTGCGGCGGGATGGAGCGCGCTCGCGATTGCTTCGTTTCATTTGGCTTACGGCATCCCGTTCTTCAGTTTTACGATCCTTCTCTATTTAGTTTGTCTGTACAAATTAAGCCGCCTCAACAGCGGACGAAAGGCGTTTTACTTTGGACTGGCCACAGGCCTCGCCATATACGCGCCGCAACTAAATTTCTTCTGGACTATTTTTGGTGGGGCCGCCATCGCCCTTTGGTTGGTGCTGGCCTTTTGGATTGGGCTTTTTGTGCTGATTGCTCACCTGACTTACCGGCATCTGGGCATCGTCTGGGCAGCTTGTTTGGCACCGTTTCAGTGGACAGCGTTGGAATATTTCCGGAGCGAACTCTATTACCTGCGGTTTTCATGGTTGAACGTCGGTTACGCCTTCCAGCAAGGCTTGGAGCACATCGGATGGCTGGGAGTTTACGGCATTGGTTTTGTGCTCATGGCAGCAGTCGCCATGGCAAGTTTATTGGCATCAAAACGGGCAACTTTATTAACGAGTTCGCTGTTCGCGGGGCTATTTGCAGTTGGAAATATGCCAATGACTTCGTCTCCCTCACAAACGCCAGAAAGCCAACTGAATGTCGCCGGTGTTCAATTGGAATTTCCTTCCGATGCGGAGGTGCTGAAGGCGTTGAATTCCCTCATCAAAAAACACCCTGACACGGATATCTTCATGCTCAGCGAATACACGTTTCTGGAACCTGTTCCCGAAACGATCAAAGACTGGTGCCGCACTCATCGCCGCCACTTGGTTGTCGGCGCCACCGACCCGGTTGGGGACACCAATTACTACAACACCGCGTTTGTCATAGGACCGGAGGGAACCATTGTTTTCAAACAGGCCAAGAGTGTTCCCATTCAGTTTTTTAAAGACGGACTTCCAGCAGCAAGCCAGGAAGTCTGGGATTCGCCCTGGGGAAAACTCGGCCTCGGCGTCTGCTATGACATGAGCTATCGCCGCGTGATGGATCGGTTGATCCAAAAGGGCGCACAAGCCCTGCTGTTGCCAACAATGGATGTCATTGAATGGGGCCGCCATCAACACGAACTTCATGGCAGAATTGGGCCAGTCCGGGCAGCCGAATATCGAATCCCCATTTTCCGGGTGTGCAGTTCCGGTATTTCCCAAATCATCAGCGCCAATGGGCACGTCGAAGCGTCATCCCCCTTTCCGGGCGAGGGAGAAACCATCACGGGCACTTTATTGCTTCCGTCAAAGGGCCGGTTGCCATGGGACTGCTGGATAACCCCTGCGGCAATCGGCGTAACCTCAATTTCTTTGCTCGCCATGGGAGCAGTCCACTGGCGCAAAAAACCTTCCAAGCTCTCATGAAAACAATCCTTCGCTTCATGCTTCGGATTTTATACCGGTTCCGCGCCTACAACACGGGTGCCCTGTCCGCGCCAGGGCCGGTCTTGTTGCTGCCCAACCACGTCTCATGGCTCGACTGGCTTTTCCTCTACGCATGCCTCGATGAGGATTGGAAAATTGTCACCTCGAGCACCACGGCGCAAACCAGTTGGCTCCATCGCAAGCTCATGATCAACCGGCGGACGTTTCCAATTGATAACACGTCGCCCTACGCGGTGAAGCGCATGGCCGAACACCTGCAAACGGGCGGACGGCTCGTGTTGTTTCCGGAGGGAAGGCTCTCCCGCACCGGCTCCTTGATGAAACTGTTTGACGGCACTGGGTTCCTGATGTTCAAGACCCGCGCCAAGGTGATCACCTGCTACCTGCGCGGCGCGCGGCAGCTTCCCAAGTCGCCCAACTCAGACCGCAAACGCTGGTTCCCGCGTGTTACCGCGCATTTCAGCGATTTGCTGACACCTCCCCTGCCCTCGGATGTCAGCACGACAAAGGCGCGTCTGATGCTCACCCATTGGCTGCGCGACACCATGGTTGAGCAGCAGTTTAATGTCGACATGCAATTTGGCCCGGCGACCGTTCCGGCGGCCAGCGCCAGTTCGTGCCCGTGCTCGCACGCGCCG
>ERZ869936.2700-NODE-2700-length-10125-cov-5.746375_pt1 | contig 10125 bp, 14 predicted proteins | sample MGYA00520876_ERZ869936 | MGnify/ENA primary metagenome ERZ869936 (study PRJEB32218, sample SAMN09650985) | biofilter metagenome | isolation source: enrty point of leading RO module | place: Saudi Arabia: Thuwal, RO plant located on Red Sea | collected 2016-02-17 ... | reverse complement strand
GAAGTTCCTTATCAAGAGTTCCAAAGAGCATTGGCTTATGGCCCTCAACAGTTTGGTTTATTACAAGCTGGTCAACCTGGTAGTGTTCCAATATCACAAACAGTTTCAAGAGGAACAGGATTTGGCGATGTATTAGGCGGTCTTACAGGATTAGCTAGTACAGCTTTACTTGCAGGAATAAATCCATTCGCAGGATTGTTAGGCGGTGGTGCAGCAAGTACAGGAGCAGGAATGGGTGGCGGAATAACAGGATTTTTACCTGGAGGCATGAGATTAGGGTAATGGCAAGAGGAATACCACAGCCACAAGTTGTACCACAACAACAAGATTTATCCACAAGAAACCAACAGCTTGGTTTGTTTTTGGCATCATTAAGTGATGTATTGGGTGGCAGAGATCCTTTGCGTGGAACAATGCAAAGACAACAGTTTATTCAACAACAACAACAACGACAGCAACAACAACAAAGACAAACAAAACTGCAAGAATTAGCACAAACCGATCCTAATTTAGCAAGAATGTATGAACTCTTTGGTGAAAGAGGATTACAACAAGGTTATTTACAGCAACAAGAACAACAGCAACAATTATTAGAATCACAAGAACAAATACAAAGATTAGCAAATGCTGGTTTTTCAAATGAAGAAATTAATCTAGCTTTAGCTGGTGTTGATTTGGAAGATATTTTAGAGTTTAGAAAAGAAGGCTTGTCAGGTGTTGAAGAAAAAACAACTGAACAATTAGTTCAAGAAGTAGAAGAACAAAAGCTACAAGATCCAGAATCTCTTAAAAAATTAGAAAATATAGGTCAAGCATTTGGAGCGGTTGATGCTGTAGAACAAAAATTAAACGTAGCTCTTGGCCCTATATTTGGAACACCATTTAAAGGAACAGCAGAAGCCGTTTCTGCAAAAAATGTTCTTAATGAAAGGATAAGAGAAAAATTTGTAAATCAATATTCTGGTAGACCAAGTGTTTATATAAATCAAAGAATAGATTTATTATTGCCACGAGGAGAATATATAGACGAAGCTATTGCTGCATCTAAATATCAAGATACAAGGAAAGTTTTAAGAGAAGGCTTGGATGAAATGAAAACAAAGATTGACTCAGGTATATACAAAGGAACTGAGCTTCTTGAGGTTCAACAAAACTTCAAAGACATTCAATCAATCGTAAGTGATTTAGATGTTGCTATTAAAGCTCTTGAGGGAACTAAAAAAGATCCAGAAATATTAAGCCCAAGCACAATATTTAAACCTACTGGCGCATACGATAGTTTTTATACTGCTAATACAAAGTAAAATGGCAGAAAACATATTTCAAGAAATTAAAGATGAAAAGCAAAAAAAGATTGCTTTTGAAAATCTAAAATCAGATGGATATAGGCTTTTGCAAGAGGGGAAAATAGATGCAAAAACTTATTACTCAAAAACAAGAGATGCAGGTATTCAACTTGGTTTAATTGATAAAAATGATTATCCAGGTAGGCTTCCTGGTTTCGCAGAAGGATTTTTAGAAATACTCGGTGGTACAGCAGGTGCTATTGGGGGATTTGCTCTTGGAGGGCCTTTAGGCGCAGTTGCGGGAGCAGGTGCGGGTGCGGGAAGCGGATCTTTAGCAGCAGACTTTTTAGGAGATTTATTAGCTCCTGATATGCCAGCACCATCAACAAGAGAAAGAATTACAGATGCAGCCGTTACAGGAACAGTTGATGCAGCTTTAACAGCAGCCGTTCCTCTAGCTGGAAAAGCATTGAAACCAGCCGTTGATAAGTTTGTGGATGCAACAATGGCAGCCAAACAAAAAATAGCAAAAGAAGCTCCAGATGCTTCAACAAGAGTTAGTTTTTTAGAAAGAACTATGGGTATAACAGATGAGGCTGCTGAAGAGGCTAAAAAATTATCAAAAGAAAATGTCCCATTATCTCTTGGTCAAGCAAGTTCATCACCTTTTGTAAGAGGTATATATAATTTATCAAGTCGTATGCCTTTAGCTGGCGCACCTGGTCAAAAACAATTAGCAAAAACATTTGAAGCTGTAGATACTGCTTTAAATAAAAGAATATCTCCAACTGCAAAAGTAAAACCACTAACAGAAACAGAAAGATCAAAACTTATTAAAGAGTTTGGTATGCAGTCGTTTAAAGATTGGAGAAGCTCTTATAAATCTGTTTACAGAAAAGCAGAACAATTAAATAAAGCAAAAGGAGATTATTTTCCTTTGGCTAATTTAGCAATAAGATCACAAAACGCATTAAGAAGAAGTGAGTTAGCAAGACCTCCAAGCGATTTAACTCAATTAGTAGATGACATATCTAAAAATGCAAATAAAAAAATTAATTATGACGATGTTGATGTTTTAGGCAATAGAATATCAACACTATCAGCCAAGTATGATCCAGCTAGAAGAGGCCCAGATGCAGATCAAGATGCTTATAGAACAATAACATCAATACAAAATGAATTTAAAAGACAGGTAAGAAATCCAAATGATAGAGCAGGAAGATTAATCCTTGCTGGCGATAGATTGTTTAAAGAATATATGTCTGTTGTTGAGGGCGGTACTGGTAAAGAATTTCAAAAAGCATTAGGCAGAGGATCTTTAAGACCTGGTATCGGAAGCCCTCCATCAAAAAGAATAGAAGATCTTTATAAAAATGTATTTAGTGATGCAAAATCACCAGAAGCAGTTAAAGAATTAAAAACACTAATTGGTAAAAATAGAACCAATGCTTTGGCTGGAAATTATCTTGATGATGTTTTTACTAAATATTTAAGAGGCGATAAAAGAGAATTTGGAAAACTATATTCTGAACTTGGTTTTGATAATGTAAAAAGTAAGCAATTTGCAGCTACAAAAGAATTACTAAAAGATTATCAATATACTTCAGCAGACGACCTTTATGACTTTTTAAATATACTTAAAAGTTTCCCAGAGGTATTGCCAGATGTAAATACATTTATTTTAAGATCAGGATTACTCAGATCAGCACAAACTCTTGGCCCAACAGCATTAATAGGAACAACTGGTATAAGCGCAGGAGGCGGCGTTGGAGCTTTTGCTGGATTTGGTTTATTAAGATTATTAAATGCTTTCTTGGCACAACCATTCAACAGAAATTTATTAAAAGAAGGATCAAAAGGTATAAAAGCTAAACAACAAGAATTTATGCAAAGATTCTTAGATAGACTCCCTGAATTACCAGAGATTCCTGCGAGTGCATTAGCTGTTCAACCAGCAGTTCCATTGGTTTCAGAGAGAGTACAGGAAGCTATACAGCAAGAATAAACCATGCCAAGGGCGACCGAAAGAGTTGGTCGATCAGGTGAATATCTCACAGCAGCACTCCTCTCTCAAGTTTCCGATACAGTTCTTGTTGTTCCTCATGGCTCAGAAGCAGATATAGTCTTTGAACACGAAAACAAACTTTACAAAGTCCAAGTTAAAACCTCATCCAAAATAAACAAAGGCAGAGTTAATTGGCGATTTGATATGCGTAGAGGATCGCATAGCAGAGATAGAGAATACCAACATCAAGCTATTGATATCTTTGCTTTGGTTTGTCTTAAATATAGAAACGCAGTTTTTATCAAGCCTATGGAGCAAAAACAAATAACCATAGCAGACGAACACATGAAGAATAATGATGCTGTAAGCAACATTCTTGATATATTGTCTAATATACACTAAACTTCATAATTATACATTGGGAGATGTTATGAAAACTTTAGACGATTTATTTGCTATCTATTGCAAAGACTTATCTAGGAGAGGAACTAAAACAATAGATAAGATTAAACAAACCTACAACAATAATATCCAGCCTACACTTGGTCATAAGGATATAACCACTATCATTCGTGGTGATATCGCAACATTACATTTTGATATAAGCGATCGCGCACCCTATGTTGCTAATAAATGCCTAGGTATCTTAAAAGCTATGTATAACCTAGCAATCACTTTATCTTTGGTTGATACCAATCCCGCATCGCACATCCACAAAAACAGAGAGAACAAACGCAAACGCTACCTCACAAATGATGAGCTAGTAAAACTGTTTGCAGTCTTAGATAAGTACGAGAGCAAAGATCAATACAAGAAGTCAGTCGCATTTATCAAGCTGCTACTCTTAACGGGTGCGCGGAAGGGAGAGATAGCAAAAGCTAAATGGTCTGATTTAATAGGTAATTCATTAGTCATTAAAGATCATAAAACCGATAAGCTGGGTGATGATAGAATTATTCATCTACCGCCTTTGGCTATGGATGTGGTGAATAAGCTAGATAAAAGCGGTGAATATATTATTGGTATCAAGACACCGAGAAGAGCATGGGAAACATTTAAGCGCGAGGCGGGGTGCGCGGATGTAAGACTCCATGATATTAGACATAGCTTTGCCTCCTGGTCATTACAAAAAATGAATCTATTAGAGGATGGACAGTTTCTTGGTCATAAAGATATTGCAACCACTGATAGGTATGCTCATATTCATAAAGACTAAGCGATAGCCAACGCGCAGAAAGTCGGTCAGCACATAGAAAGTATTATAGAAAGTAATCTATAAATTATTTATGTCAATGCAAACGCGATTCTCATTTGGTGTATGAATACCTAACTTGATTAGGTATTCAGCTACACGTTGAGGATCTTTTTCGTTTGCACGACAAAACATTACAAAATCTTTCATTAAATCTCTGTCCAAATGAATAGGCTTTTTACCTTCACATTCGTTTTTTACAGGATCATCAAAGTCTGCAAAGTTCATATCCATAACTCCTAGACCTTAGTTTCTATTCTATAAGGCCCAATGTTGTTACCCTCACCATCTACACCATGCACCATCTCAAGTTCTAAGTCGATGTAGTGCTTGGCTTTTAACAAGTCATTCACAACATTGTCTTTATTTCTGGTTACATATTTAACAACATTACCCAGATTCCAAGACAAGTTGTTAGCGTAAATGTAGTCCGTTGGTGATACTTTGAGCTTTTTATAATGATCGCCACCGACTTGTCTGTTGGTAGCTTTATTATCAATCGCTCTATCCCATTGCTCGGGTGTTACATCATCTATGCTCATTATTTCTCCTATTAATTTAACTTACTATATTGCATATTCTAATGCTATCGTGTAAATTTAACAACTATAAAGTACAAAAAGGGAGTATTATGGAATTTGAAAATACCGATACTAGCAAATTTTTCGACACGAAAGAGCTTGCGCAAAGGTGGAAGATCAGTCCACGCACCTTAGAAAATCAAAGAGGCAAAGGTCAAGGGCCTGAGTTCTTCAAGATAGGTGGCAAGGTTTTATACGATAGAGAATATATAGAACAATACGAAAAAGGTAAAATAGTATCTAATGGCTCACGCAATATTTAGCCCTTCCTCTGCTGATCGATGGTTTAAATGCCCTGCTTCGGCATACCTTAACTATCAAGCAGAATATACTGTTGGTTTGCCAGCAGCTACAGGAACACTCATTCACTCTATGACAGAAATGCTACTCAAGGATCGTTTGAGCGATATGACCTTGCGTGATTATTGGCTTGGTCGCAAAGAAGTTGTAGAAGATTTTGAGATTGAAGTAGATGAGGACATGGTTGAATGTGCTGAAGTCTATGTTGATTACATAATTAAAAGACAAAAAGAACTTAACGCAAAGCGTGTTATTGAAGAAAAGGTTTATTTAGGAGAAATATCAGACAAGTGTCATGGTACTGCTGACTGTATCTTATTAGCAGAAGATAGAATCTGTGTTATAGATTTAAAGTCTGGCAAGTGGAACGTAGAAGCGATGAAGAATAAACAGCTTATGATCTATGGGTTGGGTGCGCTAACTAGATATGGAGGTGGCAATCCTGATATCACTATGGAACTAACCATCGTACAACCAAGAGTCAAAAACCAAATCAAGACATTTGAAATCTCAGCACCTAACTTGGTGGAATGGGGTTTTACAGACTTAAAGCAAGCTACAGATGCTTGCGATGAGGAAAGCCCACAATATAACTTTGGAGATCATTGCAGATTTTGTAATGCCAAAGCTGATTGTGATGAATATAAACGCAACTCTGGAGAGTAATTATGACTAAAGAGAACGAAGAACTTACCTTTAGCTTTTCCGATGATGGTAAAGAATATAAGGTAGATGATTTGTCTGATGAGCATAAACTTATTTATAACAAGGTTATGTTAATCAATAGACAAAAGAATGAGATTGTTAGCAATGCAAACTTTGAGGTTGAAAAGCTAGACATTCTTGCAAAACATTACAGCGACCAATTAAAAGAAGCTGTAGAAGGTGATGATAAAAAAGTAGAGGTAGTTAAATGATAGAAGCATTTATTTTATTAGATGCAGTTGGTCATTTGACCGCAATGAGTCTAGCTGCGATTCGTAAAAAGGCTAAATTAAAACCACCTATTATTGTTTTATATGGGCCTGGAGGGATAGGTAAAACAACCTTTGCTGCAAGCATGGGTAAAGTAATTATAGTGCAATCAGAAGATGGCATAGGAAAGATTGAGTGTGATCATTTTCCTGTAGCAAAGTCTTGGAATGATTTTATTGATAATTTAAAAGGACTTCTAACAGAAGATCACGAGTATAAAGTTGTTTGTGTCGATTCACTAGATTGGTGCGAAACTTTACTTTGGGATCATGTATGTCAAGAAAATGGTTGGGCGCAGATTGACACCCCTGCTTATGGTAAGGGATACGTTGCTGCTCTCAATGGATGGAAAGAGTATGTATCAATACTCAATCAGCTTAGAGATAAGGGTATGACAGTTTTACAAATTGCTCATAACCAAATCAAAAGGTATGAAGATCCATCACAAGAGCCACATGACAGACATGAAATTAAATTGCATAGGAAAGCTGCTGACTTGATTGTTGAACATTCAGATGCAGTATTCTTTTCCAACTACAAAATTGGAACTGTGCAAGTCAAAGGTAAGGGTGGCGGTATGACTACCAAAACTGTTGCTGGAGATAGAACTATCTTCACCGCGCAAGCACCTGGTTATCTAGCGAAGAATCGTTATGGTTTACCAAGTGAAATGCCTATGGATTGGAAAGCAATCCGTGAGGAAATGTTGAAGTGAGCGAATTAAGGGAAGTCGATAGAGTAAAGAAAACCTTAGAGTTGTGCAGAGATGCTTTGAACAATGAGATTGATGCAATCAACCCAGAGGACAATTCTTTACCTGTTGACGGACTGCATTGGCTTATTTCTCTTGAGGCGGATTGTAAGGATTTAGTCAAATATTTATCTGACTACGATTCTTACGATCCAGGTTAATTTTAAAGTAAGGGTAAATTATGGATATTACAAACTTTTTTGGCGATGTTGAGGTTGTTGAACAACAAACTGAGATAAAGCCTGGTCGATACAATCTTGAGTACGTCAACACAAATGAAGAACTTAAGAGTGGTAAAAATGGTTGGATGGGTATGCAACTTAACTTCAAGGTACAAGGAACAGGTGTCTTTGCACCTCTGACTGTGACAGTTGCACATGACAATCCAAAGAATGTTAATTGGGGAAGAGAAGAACTTGCCAAACTAGCTAAAGCTGCTGGTATTGAAGGAGGTATTAAAGATACTGATGATCTCAAGGGTACAGTTGTAAGTGTTTCCCTTAAATTAAATGAGAATGGTTATCCTGAGATAGATTCCAAATTTGGTAATTCTTGGAAACCTGCGGAGCAAATAACAGAAACTCCAAAGGTTGTTAAAGAAGAAGCACCAAAAGAGGAGTCCAATGAAACAGACGAAATACCATTTTAATCCTTTAAAAATGCGCCCAGCTTTATGCGCTTATTGTCGCATACCTGCTGGGCCATACTTGAGCATTAGGGAGAACACAATATATGGAGCTTGCTCCAAAGAACATTTAGAACTATTACGCGAGGATAATAAGTTGAAGAGAGTAGCAGTCGTTTGTGAAGATGGTATTGATTACGCCATCACACAATCAAAGCAAACCTACTTAGATATAGCAAAAGAGAAAGGCACTTATGTTATGCACGAGTGGGACAGAAAAGACAGAGAATTATTTTTAGGTCGCGTAGTGAACGAATATATGACTTGGGCAAATGAACAAGCCCGAACAGGTCGTATAGATAAGGTCATACGCGATGGATCTAACTAAATATTTCGGAGAGGAAGGCATAGTTGTAGATCGCAACTATGTATTCAAAGAAGGTAAAGACGTTTACGAGCTACAAGCCGAGATGCGTAGTCATGGCTTGTTGGTTGAGCATTTAGATTTATCAGGCAAACTTGTAAGAGTGCAAGTGAGCGAGGGTGCGGGGTGTAAAGCGGACAAACACGGTCAACGATCTGGTTGGTACACAATCAATCAATTAGGCAATAATTACTTTGCTGTTTATGGTAATTGGAAAACAGGGTTTGAAAACAAATGGTCGTCTGTTAATGCCAATACACTAACACCACAAGAGAATCTTGAGTTAAAGAAACAGATGCTTGAGGCTCATGAAAGGCGTAATAAAGCTGAAAAAGATCGGCATGAAGAAGTGGCAAAAGAGATAAAACTTCTCTTCGGTTCTTTTGAAAATATTACGGAGCATGAGTACCTTACAAGTAAAAAAGTTAAAAATTATGGTTTAAAAGTTGACCAGAAGGGAAATCTTGTAGTCGGTGTATATGATACTACAGGCAACATTCGTTCTCTACAGTATATCGACAAAAAGGGCGGTAAAAGATTCGCTGGAGGCGGTGAAATCAAGGGGAATATATTTTTAGTGGGTGCAGATTACAAAGACTTACCCAACTTACAAACTTTGGTTATCGCAGAAGGTTATTCAACCTCTGCCACAATTTATGAGGCAACAAACTTACCTGTTGCGTGTGTGTTTAGTGCTAACTTTTGCATGGATGCAGTTACTAATTTAAGAAAAATCACTAGGTCTAAGATTTTAATAGCCCTAGATCGTGATGAGAATGGCGTAGGGCAACGGAAAGCAGAGGAGGTGTGTCAGGGTACGGATAATTGTTTCATGCGCATACCGAGTGTTACAGGCGATTACAACGATATGTACTTAGAACATGGGTTAGCGCGTGTGGAGAAGGAAATTATTACAGAAAGCATTGGACTAACAAGATTTTCTATTCGCGACTATGTAAATGATCCGCCACCAAGAGAGTTTCTTGTAGATAACTTCTTAGAAAAAGGTAAGCCAACCATACTTGCAGGAATCGGAGGAGTTGGTAAATCTATGTTGGCTTTGGATTTAGCGATAAAGGTAAGTAAGGGAAAGGGAGATTGGTTTGGACATCCAATTATAGAGTCAGGTAATGTGGTTTATATCAGCGCAGAGGATGACCAACATGAAATGCACAGAAGGGTTAAAGCCTTAGATCCAAACAATGAAAGGTATGACACTTTGTATGACACTTTTACTTATACAGTTCCAGACAGTCAAAATACTTTAATTCTCATAAAAGACAACAAAGATGGTTTACATATTACAGAACAAGCCAACGAGATTATTGATGAACTAAGCAGAGTAAATGATCTTGCTTTGGTTGTTATTGATCCGATACAAGCTATGAGTGCTGCTCCGCTATCGTCAAGCAATGAAGCGGCACAATTATATGGTCAGCTGTGCGCCTCTATCTCCTCGCAATTAGGAGCTGCGACCTTGAGTCTACATCACATGAGCAAAGGTGCGCTTTCTCATGGAGATGATTCTTCGACTCAGGCCAGGTCTTATATCAGAGGCGCGACAGCCCTTGTCGACTCAATGAGAAGTGCAATCGCATTGTGGTTAGCAGACGAAAGCGAATCCGAGCAAATCTGCATGGATAATGGGGTGGAACATGATCCTTTGCGCGTGGTGAGGGGTGGGGTGGTTAAGTCTAACTCAAGCGAGATAGATACAAGCGTAAAGACAATGTTTAGAAGAGATGCGGTGCTTGAGCCGTATGTTGAAAATCAGTTTAATATAAAGGGATTCTAATGAAAGTATTAAGTTTATTTGATGGTATGAGTTGTGGACAGATAGCCTTGAATCGTTTAGGTATCAAGGTTGATAAGTATTATGCGAGTGAGATTGATAAGTATGCAATCAAAGTCACTCAAGCAAACTTT
>ERZ869936.2699-NODE-2699-length-10127-cov-3.214654_pt1 | contig 10127 bp, 12 predicted proteins | sample MGYA00520876_ERZ869936 | MGnify/ENA primary metagenome ERZ869936 (study PRJEB32218, sample SAMN09650985) | biofilter metagenome | isolation source: enrty point of leading RO module | place: Saudi Arabia: Thuwal, RO plant located on Red Sea | collected 2016-02-17 ... | reverse complement strand
AGCCATCCTCTACACGGCCTGGCGGCGGGCGGTGCGGTGTTTCTGGTTGTGCTGGGCGACGAACTGCTCGCGGAGTTCGGGGTGGTCGCGGAAGACGGCGGCGTGCGCCTCGTGGCGGGGCAGCCCCTGCTTGATCTTCTGCTGCACGAGCGTCTGCAGCGCATCGCCCGCTTCTCCGTCGCAGGCTCCGGCGTCCTCGTCGATCAGCGGATCGACGCCGACGCTCGACGTCCGGCTGTTGCGCCCGGCCTGCTGGCGGGACTCTTCAAGTTCCTGCGTGCGGGCGCCGAGCCGTCCGGAGAGTTCGTCCATCCAGGCGGCCTGCGCGTCGGCCAGCGATGCGCCGGCCTTGAGCTGGGCGGCGACGAACAGGGCGTCGTCTGCCTGGGAAATGTCGAGGCGGTTGCAGGCGGCGACGATCTGCTCGAACGTGGCGGACTGCGACGCGGGACTGTCGGTGTTGGCGGTGGTGGTCTTCTCGCTCATGCTGCGTCCTTGACGTTTTGAGGATTGGCCTTTGCGGCGGGTCACTTCTGCGGCGATCTGGGCGAGCGTGTCGTCCAGAGACTGCACGCCGTCAATGAGTCCCATGTCGGCGGCGACCGAAGCATTCCAGACCCGGCCGAGCGCCCAGGCCTGGCGGACCGTCTTCTCCGGCTTGCCGCGTCCCGCCGAAACGGCGCCGATGACCTGCTGGTCATGCCCGTCGACCCGTTCCTGCAGGTACGCCTGCTCATCTTCGGTGATTTCGGTCCCGGGGAAGCCGGTCGCCTTCAGCTCGCCCGCCTTGATGACGACTGGTTTTACCCCTTCTTTCTCGGCGTGCTGGCTGAAGTCGTAGAGACCCATGAAGACGCCGATCGAACCGATCAGGGCGCCGTTTTCGTTGGCGTGGACCTGATCGCACTGGCTGGCGATCAGATAGCCGGCCGACGCGCACAGATCCTCACAGAAGGCGTAGACCGGCTTTTGCTCGGCCAGCGCGGCGATGTCGGCGGCCAGATCGTGCGTGCCTCAGAACGTTCCCCCGGTCGTATCGAGCAGGATAATGGCGGCGTCGATCGGCGCGTCGCGGGCGATCAGGCGCACTTCCCGGCGGGCTCGGATGGTCGAACCCCTCGGATTGAAGCTGCTGCCGCGTTTTGTCAGAGAACCTTCGAGAGAAACGACGGCAACGGTGATGACATCGTCCCTGCGTCCCTGTTCGACGGTCTCTCCGGAGAGGCCGGCGATCGTCAGCAGTTGGGCATTCGGACGGGTCCAGTCTGCCGCCTGCGGAGCATGCTGCGCGATGTGCGCGGGCAGATTGGCGGAGCGGACGCGGTCCCAGAGCTGGCCGCCGTGTTCGGGCGCGATGGCCCACAGTCCGCCGAACTGATCGAGATCGAGCTGCGAGACGGAATCGCCCAGCAGTTCGGAGAAATCGATCGCAGAGAGTTCGGCCGCCTCGCGCATGCGGCGGACCTTAGCGTGCGGCGCGGATCAGCGTCCGAAAAATCCGGGCCGGAATATTTCCGGAACGGACGATTGGCCTGTGGCGCGTGGCTATTTGCCATTGGCCATTTGCTATCAGCCATTTGCTATCTGAGAACTGTCGTCCGGTTCGTTCTTTTCTTCGCCCTTGCCGAGGTCCATCCGCGCCGCGACCGAGTCGGCGGTCGGGACGCGCAGGATTTCCCGCCAGTCGACCTTTGCGTCGGGATACTTCCGGTTGATCTCGCCGGCCTTGGCGATCGCCTTGTCGATCACCAGCGCGTTGTCTTCGACGATCTCGCCGGAGACGTCGTCCCAGTCCGCGCCGCGATTGGCGTGAATCCTCCGCTTGCTGTTTAAGAGTTTCGCGTCCTGGAGTTCGTCGGCGGCGGCGTCCTTGAGCGGTTCGATATAGGGCCAGCGGGGCGAGTTCCAGCGATGGGCGAAGGCGTCGATCGCGCCTGATTCGTGCAGCTTGCGGAGCGATGCGTCCTGTTCCAGTTGGTGTCGGATCCACCAGCGGTAGACCGGCCGGTGGAAGTTCGACACGAGATGCCGCTGGATCTGCCTCCAGCGCCCGCGGGCCTGGTCGATCGCGCCCCGCCAGCCGGAGAAATTCGTCTGACGCGGATCGAGCAGCAGCACGGCGACCGGCAGATCGAGATTGATCGCGATAAACGTCAGCAGCAGTTGCGTATGCTCCAGGAACTGCGGTCCGGGGATGTTGCTGGCGAACATCGACAGTTTTTCCCCCTTGTCGCTGGCGATGTCGAGCCCGGCGCTCATGCCTTCGATCGTCTTCGTGTAGCCCCCTTCGGTCTCGGTCTCCTGGTCTCCCAGGGCCGCTTCGGTGGGGGAGGGGGTCCAGTGTTCGGTCCGTTCGCGGAGGATGGCGATCAACGCGCCCATCTGCTGTTTGACGAGCGTGGCGAACTGGACGTCGTCGTGCGCGCCGATCGTGAAGGAGACCGGCGCGAGCGCCGTCACGCCCCGGGTCTGACTGAAGCGGTAGGGATCGTAGACGTGCAGGACTTGCCGGTGTCCCTCGGAATCGCGGGCGCGGTAGCGTTTGACCTGATTGACGCGGCTCAAGGTCTGTTCGAGCCCGATGTCGCGCTTGGCGATCCAGTATTCCCGGCGGCGGGCCCGTTCGTCCAGCAGCACGCCATGCACGACGTTTCTGCGGGTTCCGCTGGGAGTCCGCAGGCGGTGCGCTTCGACCGGCTGCAGGCTGACGTCTTTCAGCGGCAGGTGCAGCAGATCTCCGTCGGTGATCATCGCGTCGAGCGTCATCCGCTCCAGTTGGTGAAAATCGAGTTCGGCTTCGCTGTGGCACTGATCGGGGTCTTCCGACCAGTCGTTCCAGCGGGACTTGAGTTCCGCGTTGACCGCGCTGTCTTCCGTGCGGACGTCGAGCGAGAAGCCTTCCTGCACGACGTTGCTGACAAGACGCCGGATCGCCTGCCCGACGACCTGATCCTGGCGGCGGTAGTGCCGGGCGCGCTCCAGCATGTGCAGCCACTGGATTTCGTTGCGGTAGTGGTAATCCGCGCCGCTCCCCTGATGCTGCACGCCGGTCAGGCGGGAATGGAACCGGCTGTCCTTGCCGGCGTTGAAATCGGCTTTCAGATCGTAGAAGGCGTCGGACCACGCAAATTGCGTCATCTCGCGGGAGGGGGCGCGTCGGCGTCTGGGCATGATCGATTAACTCCGCTGGTCGCGCAGGTCGCGGTAGATCGAGCGGCCGGCTCCGCGGGCCTCCGCGATGTAAACCTGCGCGCGTTGCATTTCCGCCGATATCTCGGAGGCGTTGAACTCTCCCATCTGACCGTCGACCGCGAACCGCTTCGGTTGCCGGCGCAGCAGAATGCGGCAGGCGGTGACGAACGCTTTGGCTTTCGAAAGCGACGCATCCTCCTCGAACGACGCATTGTCGTCGTAGGCGTTCCACACCTCGTCGTTGGTCGAACTGCTGGACAGTGTGCTCATGGCGGTTGGCTTATGGCGAGTGGCTGGTGGAGTGTGGCTGGTGGAGTGTGGCTAATCGCCAATGGCCAATTGCTATCGGCCAATGCTCGCGACCTGATCGAGCAGCCAGCGGACGGCGTCGGACGGGCGTTTCAGTTCGCACTGAACCGATTTATCCTGCAGCAGCGAATACCACAGATCCTTCATTGCCTGCCGCTGCGCGGGTTTGAGGCGGATGTCGATATGGGCCGGGGCATAGCCCCCTTCCGGGGCGCGTTCCATCTGCGGCAGAGAGACCGTTTGCCCCGCCGCAGAAACCGGCGGGGTTTCCGGTCGGGAATCAGAAAACTGCGGGGTTTCCGGTCGGGAAGCAGAAACCTGCGGGGTTTCCGGCTTGGGAGCGGTTTTTTTCCTGGCGGCTTTCTTGGCCATCGCGCGATTCCTTTCAGCGGTCGGTGATGAAGAACGACCGGCCGTCGGGTCCGGTCAGCTTGACGTTGTTTTCCCTGCGGCGGCGGGGTTTCTTCAGCGGGCGGCCGCCGACTTTCGCGCCGCACATGCTGGCGGCGACGCAGCAGCCGACGAAACAGTCCCACCAGTGGTTTTCCGTTTCCCCGGGGCGGTTTCTCCATTCGTTGACGCGGGTGCGGCCTTCCACCGTCAGCGCCTGTTCGGCCGCGAGATGACGCGCGAGAAACGGGTGCAGCATGCCGCTGCCGTCTTTGCCGTAGATCGTGACCGCGCCCGGATCGCCGGCGGCCGTCATCAGCCGGCGGGCGGCCGTCGTCTTCCAGGCGTAGGTGTCGATCAGGACGTGTTGCGCCTTGAACGCGGTCTTGATCGGCTTTCTCAGGATCCAGTCGTCTCCCAGAAGTTCGCCCCCGCGCTGACGGAACTGGTTCATGGGCACGTCGTTCGGTCCGATCACGCGCCCGAGTGATGAGCGCAAGCGGGCCTGGTGGCGGCTGGCTTCGATGAAGCGGCGGATCGTGCGGGTCTGGTATCCGGTGTCGATCAGCACCAGCGCAGCCGGGAGATTGATGCCGTCGCTGCGGCGGTAATTTCTGTCCAGCAGATAATCGGTCAGTTCGGAGAGCCCCTGTGTCAGCGCGCCTTCCAGCCCGGTGCCGGGAAACCTCTCGCGCAAGGTCGGGCGGAAGCTGGAGACGTAGAACGTCTGCCGGCGGGTCTCCGGGAAGGTTCCGTAGTCGATGATCGCGCCGGTGAAGTCGGGGGCGAACGCGCACAGCATCCAGTACAGGGCGCGATCGTGGCAGTCGATGAAACCTGTCACCCATTGGGACTCGGGCGGGCAGACCTGCCGGTCGTACCCGGAGAGTTTTCCGACCAGCGCGGAGGCGTCGAGATGCAGGTCTTCGGTCGTCGTCGGATCGGCGGGCGACCCGGGCGTCATCAGCCAGTTCTGGTATTCGCTGAAGAAGCCGACGCGGTCCCGGAAGTAAAGGTCCATCGCCTGCTGCAAGGCGCTGACGTGATACGGACGACGCCGCGACTCCCAGGAGACTTCCGCCTCGTTGTGCATTTCCTCAAAGTGCTTGCGAACGAACACCGTCGCTTCGGGGGCGGGGTCTTCCTCGTCACTGTCGAGATCGTCATCGGTGCGGAGCACGCGGCGGCGGAGTTCGTCGTATTCCTCCCACTTCTCCATGTCGGGCCAGCGGAGGATCATCGCCGTTCGATGTCCCTTCCAGGACGGATGTTTTTCGCGGTCGAGCAGACGATCGGCCATGTCGCCGCGGCGAATGACCGTGCAGGGCATGACGGCCGAAAACTTCGTGTCGGGACCGCCGGTGCCGAGAATCGCCGAGGAAATCAGGCGTTCCCGGCGCTCGCACTGCTGATCGTGTTCGGCCGAGTCGTCGGTTTGCGGGTCATCGATGATCGCCAGACTCGGGCGGTGCATGCGTCCCGCCCGGTCCCGGTATCTCGACCCGCGGATCGTTCCCGCCTTGAGTCCTCCGCCGCTGATGATGGCGCCGGAAGCGTCCGCTCCGGGAACGGTCGGCAGGACGAGCCGCTTTCCCTTCTCCGACCAGCTCATGCCGGTTCGCTCGTTGCTGAGCGTCTGACCTTTGGCACGCTGGGCGATCCCCTCCAGACAGGCGATCGGATAGGCCACTTCCGGGAAGTCGGCGGCGAGCCGTTCGTTCGACTCCAGTTCGGTCTTGATCGAGACGCGGGCCTCGTCCTGGAATTTGTCGTCGGTGGCGCAGATCAGCAGAACGTAATGATGGTGCCCGAACAGGATCGACCAGATCACGGCGGCTTCGCAGAGCGACGATTTTCCATTTCCGCGGGGCATGGCGATCGCAAACAGACCGCCCTGCAGGACGGTGCGTTCAATTCGGGAAATCACGACGAGCTGTTCTGCGCTCCAGTCGGCGTAGAACGTTCCCGGCAGGTAGGTTTCACAAAACAGTCGGAAATCGAACCGGCAGGCTTCCCGTCGTGCGGGATCAACGATTTGCGGGAGCGGTCCGATCTCCCGCGTGGCGGCCGAAATCTCCGCCTGGCGCCTCCGCTGACGTTCCCTGTGCAGTTCGCCGGCCGTTCTGTCGCCGGGAAGGTGCGCAACCTCTTCTGATGATTTGGTTTTCTTGTTTAGACGCTGACGTTTTTTGGCCGGCTTCCTGGGCGTCTTTTTCTTCGCCGTCTTTTTCTCGGCGCGTTGCTGCGGGGCCCGTTTCTTCGATTTGGATTTGCGGGTGGTCGCCTGCCTGCCTGTGCGCTTCTTCTTCGCCATTACATGTCACGGTGAGACTCACGGGCGCTGCGCTTCAAGATTTTTGACGTCCTGGTGGATGCGGTCGACTTCGTCTCTGAGGCGGCCGATGCCGGCGGAATGGATGGTGGGATCGGACAGGTGTTCGTTGAGCAGCAGCGTCAGGTGGTCGAGCGACTGGCGGTTGTGCTGCGTCATTTCCAGACGCACGTTCATTTCGATGAGCGTGAAGCTGACCCAGGTCATCCAGGGGAGTGCGACCGAGATAAACAGCGCCGAGACGGCGGCCGCCGCCCGGACGAACCAGTTGGGGAGGGAGAGAGTTTTGTCGTTGTCCATGATGGGGCTGCGTCATGCTGCGCCAGTTTCGGAGCGCGTCGTTGCGCTGATCGGTTTGATCGTGGTCTCTGTGTGGGCCTTCGCGACCGACAGACCTTTCGGCAAATTCCGCGCCGTGATCTTGCCGGCGGAAAAGAGACGCTTGTAGCCGGCCAGATCGAGCGCGAACGATACCTTGAGGCGGTCGGTGAGGCCGGCCTTGGCGATCAGGTCGGCGACCGTCTGCGGGAGCTTGTGTTTCGCGGCCAGTCCGTCGGCGATCTCTTTCGGTTTGGCGTCCGGGTCGACTTTGACCTGGTCGGCCACGTCGCGGCATTTGATCGTGCCGGTCGGAAACTTCGCGGTCTTCGTCTTGCCGTCGAAGATCTGCTCGGGGTGCTGCTCCGCGTAACGGGAGACGGCCGCTTCGAGCTGTTCCCGCCATTCGGCGAACGTGAGGCGCGTTCCGTCGATCTCGACCTGCATGTCGCGGGCGGCGTGTTCGTTCGCCATTGCGATCTGCGCGTCGCGGCGGGCGGCGACTGTTTCGCCGCGGGAGTGCATCCAGGCGAGCCAGCGGAGCGCGGCGGCGACGTCGTCGGCGGTCTTGACCTTGATTTTGTGCGGTCCGCCGAGCGCTCCGGTCGGGGGCGCGTCGGCCGGGTGGATGTCGCCGAGTTGTTGCTGGTCGACGCGGGCGGCCGCTCGTTCCAGTCCGCCGCTGAGTTCCTGCAGCGCCGTCGCGAGAAAGCGTCCGTCGCATTCCGACCCGAGCGCTGCGGAGGCGGCGTTGATCGCTTCGGTGGCGGCGTTGCGGATCGATTCGGCGCAGCGGCGGAGCGCCTTGGACGTCTCGGCGGGCGTGCGTTTGGGCATGATCGGGCCTTCCCTGGCCTGGTGAATCAGTCAGCGTCCGCGTTGTTCCGTTTCGCGAGATGCGCGAGGTGCGGACGCATCCCGCGGGGGGCGACTTCGGTGATCGGAATCCTCTGCCGGGCCGCTTCGCGGCGCAGCAGCAGCCAGTCTTCGTTGGATAGGAACAGGCTGATCTGTTTTCGGAGCTTCGGCGGCGCGGCGGGCATGGTGGTCCTGTTCATGGGACGGTTTATTCAACGATCGGCGTGCCGAGTTTCCAGTCGCGGTCTGTTCCCGGTTCGATAATCACTTCCGCCGGCGGCGGAGATTGCGGCTTCGTGTGGTCGGCGAGGGCGTCCACCAGCAGCGGGAGAGCGAGCGAGAGTCCGGCGCCCGATCCGATCAGAGCGGCGGCGATCCCCGCCTTTGCGAGTGATCCCATCCCGCGTTGAGTTTCGTAATGCTGTTCGATCCGGTCGCCGAGAATAATGTCGCCCATCTCTTCCGGCTCCGGCCTATGCACACGCTTGCCGTGCAGGGACGCCTCGTTGGCGAGCGCATGCCGATAGGATAACTCGTCCTCATGCGCCATGCCGCGGCGGATCGACTCCCACCCCACCAGTTGACCCAGTGCGTACATCTTCCCGAGCACGCTCGCCCACCGCTCTTGCGATCGCTCTTTCCAGTTCGTGTTCGACGAGTCGTGAGAGTGCGGGCCAGTCGAACTGAACTGCTGCGAGTCGGACACGGTGATGCCGTTCATGTGGTGTCATCGGGGCTTAACACAGCGGACGCGACGGGCTCCGGGACGCTTTGCGGAGGCGGCGACTGCGATTGTTCCACAATCGCAGTCAGGTCCACCAACTGCCCACCGACGGGGCGGGCTGTGAATTGCACCGTCGCATTTGGTGAATTCGCGTATCGGCGTATCGCCTCGGCGATTTCCGCAAATGACAATTCAGTCTTCATTGCGATGTGCGTTATCCTCCCTGCTGAATGGTCGGGGACGCAACGGGAGTCGCCATGATTCCGCTGTGAGCGCGGCTCTCAATCGAGCCGAGTTCGTCGTGCTTCCGCACGGCGACGGCCCGGGCCAGATTGTGAATCGACGCGCCATTGTGCTGGATGTCGGTCATCAGCGCCTGATGCGCTGCCGCTCCGGTGCGGACCAGTTCGGCGGCGACGTTTTCGGTCAAATCAACAGCCATGTCTTTCTCCTCGCCCTCTCGGGGCAAAACGGCGGTTACAACGGCGTCAGTCACGGACGAATCTTTCGACTGGCACGCGCACACGGGACGCGCCGGGCGGAACCACCACTGGATCCGCCAGTCTCTTGCCGGCGTCGTCCTCGAAAATCACTGTCACAGTCCGCTCCGGACCGGGTTCTCCCCGGGGACCGGCGGGGCCGCGCTCTCCGGGGGGACCGGGGGTCTGTTCGATCGTCTGCAGTTCCTCCGCGAGCGATTGCACTCGGCGGCGGAGGTCGGTCAGTTCGCCGGCGGTCTGATCGGCGTTGATCCAGTCGTTCGCCGCGTTGACCGCGCTGCGGTTGACCGCGATCTCCCGCCGCAGTTCGGCAAGCTGCGCGGCGATCCGGGCGAATTCTTCGCGGCAGCCGCAACTGCTGCGCATTGCGCGGGGATCGGGGGCGTCCTGTCGGCGGGGAACCGGCCTCTGCGGGGGAGGCGGCGGAGGGCCGCGGATGCCGAGCGTCAGCAGGAACCAGGCGGAGGCGGTCTGATCGGGGTCGGGGGAGGCGTAGCCGGTGAATCGCTGGTCGGGCGCGCCGTTGAAGAACGTGGGGACCGCGTTAATTTTGTAGAACACGAATTCGTCGCGGTGCGTGTCCCAATCCTTGAAGACGACGCGGTAGTTGTCGTCGATCGCCTTGCGGAAGTCGTCGTCGAGTTCGTAGTCCTGTTTGAATCGTTTGCACGGCGCGCAGGAATCGGTGGTCCAGACGGTGAGCGTCGGTTTTCTCTGTTGCGCGGAGGCGGATCCGGAGTCGATCAGCGCGGAGGCAGCCGCCAGAACATGCACCAGCAGAAGGCGGCGGCCGCGATCGACCACAGCAGGATTTCCGCCAGCAGGAGCAGCCAGAACGGGGGCGGCGGATCGGATTGTCGGTTCATTGGGCGGCATCGCGGGCGATCTGGAGGAATTCGGGGCTGTTGTCGAGGTCGGCGTGCGTGGCGCCGGGGACGAATCCGTGGGAGACGATCACCGGGCGGCTCGGGACCTGGGCGACGACCTTGTGTCCGCGGGGGAAATCGGTCTGCTGGCGGATGTAATCGACGCGGCGGACGTTGTAAGGGACCGTGACGACCGGATCTCCGAGAATCGGCGACCAGACCGCGCGCCATTTTGGGATTCGGGAGTAGTAGACCGGAGCGCACAGCGCCATGCGGGGGATTGCGATTCCTTCGCCGGCGAGTGCGCGGGCGAGCTGGATCGCGCCGTGTCCCGCTCCCCACGAATAGGCGATGATGCGGATGTCGAAGCGGGAGACGTCGCGGGGACCGTTTCTGAGAATGTGTCCTGTGAAGCCGCGCCAGTCCTCGCGCCACTCGTGGATCGAGACGCGGCAGCCGTTGTGCGGGGTTTCGTGGAGAGCGCGGAGCTGGCGCCAGACCGCTTCGATGCCGGTCGGCGCGTGGCGCTGTTGTGTAAAACCTGCAATGCAGACGATCCTTTTTACAATCGGCGGCAGATCCGCCGCCGCGGGAACGCGGCGGAAATCACCTTGAACGCGGGGCGTCGGCATGCGGTA
>ERZ869936.2698-NODE-2698-length-10129-cov-6.827973_pt1 | contig 10129 bp, 11 predicted proteins | sample MGYA00520876_ERZ869936 | MGnify/ENA primary metagenome ERZ869936 (study PRJEB32218, sample SAMN09650985) | biofilter metagenome | isolation source: enrty point of leading RO module | place: Saudi Arabia: Thuwal, RO plant located on Red Sea | collected 2016-02-17 ... | reverse complement strand
CTATGAGTGCTAAAGTAAATACAATAATAGACTTCTTCTTCGGTGGAAGTTCAAAAAAGAACGAACAATTAAAAGAAAAATAAAATGGGACAAAATTCAACAGAAGTAGCTTATGGCTTTGGTCAGTTTGGATCTACTTATTTAACAGGTGACGGAGCTAAGCTAGACTTAGATGGAGATACAGCTAAATATTATATCTGCGCGATAACTTTTACAGAAGACACTACGTTTCAAACGTTAGGTATTTTAGACGCTGGTGTTAATTTAGGCTTAGGTAACACGCACTTTGTTTCTACGGAAGACACGCAAACCTTAGACACTGATTGGGGTGCTGTGACAGACGCGGCAGACAACGACGGTAAGGTTGTTACCACATCGCACACTTTTCCAAAAGGCGTGACATTGTACGGTATGTATGACTTTGTAGAATTAAATGGAGGCGCTTGTATTTGCTACGTAGCTCCAAGACCAGATTATAGAACTAGAGCTTAATGTTAGGCATAGGTAACGATTTAACGCATAGCTCTTTTGTTGGAGATGAGTTTACTATAGACAGTTTATCTGGCTTAGTCGCTTGGTATAAGTTTGATACAGGTCAAACTGTAACAGGAAGCAACACTGTGTCCGCTTGGGATAATGCTGAAGGAACAGCTGGTTTAGACCTTGTTCAACTAACAGAAGCTAAGCAACCTGCTTATTCAAGTGGTAAAGTCACTTTTGATGAAACAGATGATTTTATGAGAACTGACACTATATCTAACACAAATTTAACAGACAACTTTACTATACTAGCAGCTATAAAAACGCACAGCACAAGTGTAGCTAACCAAACGCTTTGGAGTGGCTCTGAAGATGGTAATGGTAAAAACTTTTTTAGGTACGATGGTACTCTTTGGAGATTTAGACCTAAAGCAGGTGCTGCTAGCCAAGCTACTATAGCTCACACTTTAACTAACAACGAGTTGTTTTTACTAACTATAATTGGAACTCCTAGCAGTGGAACAATAAACATAGCTATTAGAGATAACGGTGTCGCTATAGGTAACGCAGATTGTCCTTCTGCTACCAACTCTAACGTGTTTAATTTTGATAGAATAGGTGATCACAACGAAACAGGTCAACTCTGGGACGGTGAAATAAACGAGTTTGTCGTGTTTAATCAAACGTTAACAGGCGATGATTTAACAAATGCCGAAGCTGACATAATGGCTAGAAACAGTATATCATAATGTATTATAAAGGAACAAAATCACAGTGTCAAGCTTTGCTTGCTAAAATGGATACAAGGTATAATTATCCTAATTCTGAAGATAAAACACAAACTACTAGTTACATACTAGAAGAAGCTGATGTTGACTACTGCTTGTTATATGTAACAAATGATTATAGACAGTATTTAACAACAGACGAAAGCAATAAAACTATAAGCGATTTACCAGACGCTTTTATCTGGCAAGAATAATATTAATTTAATTTACTAAAATGGCAAAAAGAAAAACGCCTAAGACGGTTGACTTAAAACCAAAGGCAGAAAAAATCACAGAAGAGCAATTGCAAAAAGTTCAAGTAACAGCAGAAGCAATTAACAAAATTCAAATGGAAGTAGGTATGATCGAATCTAGAAAGCATCAAATGCTACATAGCCTACTACAGCACCAAAGTTTTTTAGAAAAGATTAGAGAAGAGTTTATCAAGGAATACGGTACAGACAATATAAATATGATAGACGGAACAATTAAATATAATGAAGATGGAAGCGACGAAGTTAATCCGAAAGATAACAGTAGGTAAAGATTATAAAATAGATTCTATGCACTACTCTGTAGGCCAAGAAGTATATGGTGGTCACACTATTTGTGATATTATAGAAGAAGATGAAAAGTACTCTATATATATTAGAAAAAACAAAGATGTACTACCATGGAAAGACTTCAATAAAAACATGGCAATATCAGTAGAGTATAATTTACAGTACTGATGAACAGTATACATAGTTTTGTTATATCACCCGTAGGACAAAGATATAACAACAGTGTTGATGTAGACGGCAAAGAGTTAATATTAAACACAGAAGTATTTAACCATGAGTACGTTAATCGTAAAGCTGTTGTTATTGGTTGTCCTTTGCTGGGTGATAATACCATCCAAAAAGGATCAGAGGTAATAGTTCATCACAACGTGTTTAGAAGATGGCACGATGTTAGAGGTGTAGAAAAGAATAGTAAGGCCTGGTTTTCAGAAAACAAATATATAGTATCCAGAGATCAAATATTTTTGTATAAAAATAAAAATCAATGGCAACCAATACCTGGGTTTTGTTTTGTGAAACCTTTAAAAAACAAAAACAAATGGGGCAACGAAGTAGAAGATCCAACAAAAGGTATAATAAAATACACTGATGGCTCTTTTGAAGTGGGAGACGTTGTAGGATTTACACCTTTTTCTAAATATGAGTTTATCATTGACGGAGAAAAGTTATATAGAGTTTACTCTAAATTTATTACAATTAAATATGAGCACGAAGGAAACGAAGAAACGTATAATCCAAGCTGGGCGAAAAGCAGTTGATGAGTTAATTAAGGTAGCTCAAGAGCAGATCATTACAAACACAGAAGATGATGTATCTGCTGATAGATTGAAAAACGCTGCGGCTACTAAAAAGTTAGCTATATTTGATGCATTTGAAATCCTCAACCGTATACAAGAAGAAGAGAATATTTTGGAAGGAAAGACACAAGAGGAAAAAAAGGAAAGAGTATTTAAAGGTTTCGCGGAAGGCAGATCAAAGTAGTAGTGTTTTCGATGTACGAACAAACGTTATATAAGATAGTTGAACCAGTTAAGAAGACAACAATAAGTCGACTTAACAAAAAACGTAAATGGGAATATGGATACAATAAAGAACATAATATTGTGGTTATCTCTAAAACTGGGCGAATTGGACAGATACTGGAGATACAAGGTTTGCAAATTGGCTTGCCAGCTAAACCGCAAACAGTGCACATGCAAGACGACAGGTGGCAAAAAATAGAGTATCCTAAAGAGTTACAAAAACTTAAAAATATTTTCGATTGGAGAGCGTATCCAGAAGAAAGCAAAGACCAGTGGTATGATTTTATAGACGAAGAGTTTAAGCGTAGAGACGAAGGCTTTTGGTTCATGAACAATGGCGAACCAACTTACATAACAGGTAGTCATTACATGTATCTACAATGGAGTAAAATAGATGTTGGTGCTCCTGATTTTAGAGAGGCTAACAGACTGTTCTTTATATTTTGGGAAGCGTGTAAAGCTGACAAACGCTGCTACGGTATGTGCTATTTAAAAAACAGACGTAGTGGTTTTTCGTTTATGTCTAGTGCTGAAACAGTTAACCAAGCTACAATATCTAGTGATAGTAGATTTGGTATATTATCAAAAAGTGGAGCTGATGCTAAAAAAATGTTTACAGATAAGGTTGTACCTATCTCAATTAACTATCCGTTCTTTTTCAAACCGATACAAGACGGTATGGACAGACCTAAGTCTGAGCTTGCTTATAGGGTTCCTGCAAGTAAGTTTACGCGTAAAAAAATTACTACCAACGAAAAGCAAGAAGAGTTGGCTGGACTTGACACTACTATTGATTGGAAAAACACTGGTGACAACAGCTACGACGGTGAAAAGCTTAACTTGTTAGTGCACGACGAAAGTGGTAAGTGGGAAAAGCCTGATAATATATTAAATAACTGGAGGGTTACTAAAACCTGTTTAAGATTAGGTAGTAGAATTATTGGTAAGTGTATGATGGGAAGTACATCAAACGCTTTAGATAAAGGTGGTGATAATTTTAAAAAATTGTATAACGACAGCGATGTCACAAAAAGAAATAGAAATGGTCAAACACGCTCTGGTTTATATTCTTTGTTTATCCCAATGGAATGGAACTATGAAGGATTTATTGATGAGTTTGGACGACCCGTGTTTAATACCCCAACACGAGAGCGTTTTGGACCTGACGGAGAACTAATAGATATTGGAGTTATAGATCACTGGGAAAACGAAGCTGAAGGATTAAAAGACGACCAAGACGCACTAAACGAATTTTATAGACAATTTCCAAGAACTGAAGAGCACGCGTTTAGAGATGAAACAAAAAACAGTATATTTAACTTAGTTAAAATATACGAGCAAATAGATTACAACGAAGGTATTAGAAATAGCTCTGCTGTTGTAACTGGTAGTTTTCAATGGGCTAACGGCGTTAAAGATACTCAGGTATTGTTTAACCCAGATCCAGGTGGTAGATTTAATATTAGCTGGGTTCCAGATAGAAAACTACAAAATAGAGTGATATTAAAAAATGGAGTTAAATATCCAGGTAACGAACACGTGGGGGCTTTTGGTTGTGACAGCTATGATATATCAGGCACGGTTGACGGTAAAGGTTCTAAAGGAGCATTACATGGATTAACAAAGTTTTCTATGGAAGACGCACCACCAAACCACTTTTTTTTAGAATAGCTAGTTAGACCGCAAACGGCAGAAATGTTTTTTGAAGATGTATTGATGGCTTGCGTGTTTTACGGAATGCCAATACTAGCAGAAAACAATAAACCAAGGTTATTATATTATTTTAAGCGTAGAGGTTATAGAGCGTTTAGCATGAATAGACCAGATAAAGTTTGGAACAAGTTATCTACAGCAGAAAAAGAAGTAGGTGGTATACCTAACTCTAGTGAAGATATTAAACAAGCTCACGCTGCTGCTATTGAAATGTATATAAACGATTATGTAGGAGCTGGTAAAAACGGCGAGTACGGTAATATTTATTTTAACACAACCTTAAATGATTGGGCTAAGTTTGATATTAATAAAAGAACTAAATATGATGCCTCTATAAGTTCAGGTTTAGCTATAATGGCTTGCAATAGACATTTATACACACCTGTAGCTAAAAGAGAAAACAAAAAATTAAATATACGTATTGCTAAGTATGATAACAGCGGCTTTACGTCAAGCATAATTAAAATGTAAATATGGTAGGATCAGTTATAAAAAATAATTTCCCAAGCCAAGCAGTTAGTGATTTAGAAAAACTAAGTTACGACTACGGTCTTAAAATAGCAAAGGCTATTGAACAAGAGTGGTTGCATAATGACTACCAAAGAGGCACGAGTAGACACGAGCATACTCAAGCTAATTTTCATAGATTAAGACTTTACGCTAGAGGCGAACAATCAATACAAAAATATAAAGACGAGCTATCTATAGACGGTGATTTGTCATACTTAAACCTAGATTGGAAACCAGTACCTATTATACCTAAGTTTGTTGATATTGTTGTGAACGGGTTATCGCAAAGAACTTATGATATAAAAGCACACTCTCAAGATCCTTATGGAGTTTCTAAAAGAACAGAATACATGGAGTCTGTACTGTCGGATTTAAGATCAAAGCAGTTAAATGATTACATAGAAAGAAACTTTGGCATAGACGCTTACAAAAACGATAAAGATCAACTACCGGATAGTATTGAAGAGTTTGAACTTCACATGCAATTAACTTATAAGCAAGCTGCTGAAATAGCAGAAGAGCAAGCTATAAATGTTTTAATGGAAGGTAACAACTACGAGTTGATAAAAAGAAGATTCTATCAAGATATAACTGAGATAGGTATAGGTGCTGTTAAAACGTCGTTTAATACTTCAGAAGGAGTTGTTATAGATTATGTTGATCCTGCTAATTTAGTTTATTCTCACACAGACTCTCCATATTTTGACGATATATATTACGTAGGAGAGATAAAACAAATACCTATTAACGAATTAGTAAAGCAGTTTCCACACCTAACAGAAGAGGATGTAAAAGAAATAGCTCAAAAGAAAAATGGCTATATAAGCAATCATTTAGCTGGTTACAAAACAAGCGTGCGAGATGACAACAATATAATTCCTGTTTTATACTTTAACTACAAAACTTACATGAACGAAGTTTATAAAGTAAAAGAAACTGGCACAGGTGGTGATAGAGCAATACCTAAAGACGATTCATTTAATCCTCCAAGCGATATGGAGGGTAATTTTACTAGACTTCAAAGAGCTGTAGAAACTCTGTATGATGGAGCTTTAATATTAGGTACAGACAGGCTTTTAAGATGGGAAATGTGTAAAAACATGATAAGACCTAAAAGCGATTATACTAAAGTTAAGATGAACTATGCTATAGTAGCGCCTAAAATGTACGAAGGTAGAATAGAAAGTCTAGTTAGCCGTATCACAGGGTTTGCAGATATGATACAGCTTACGCATCTAAAGCTTCAACAAGTTATGGCCAGGATGGTTCCAGACGGAGTTTACTTAGACGCAGACGGTTTAGCTGAGGTTGATCTTGGTAACGGAACAAACTATAATCCGCAAGAAGCTCTGAACATGTTTTTCCAGACAGGTTCTATCATTGGTAGGTCAATGAACGAGCTTGGTGAAGGTAATCCAGGAAGAGTACCTATCCAAGAAATAGCTAGCGGTAATGGCTCTGCTAAAATGCAAAGCTTGATACAAACTTACAACTACTACCTGCAGATGATACGTGATGTCACGGGACTTAACGAAGCTAGAGATGGTAGTACACCTGACAAAAATGCTTTGGTAGGTATTCAAAAACTAGCAGCCGCAAATAGCAACACAGCTACTAGACATATATTAAACGCTGGTTTATATTTAACTGCTCAGACAGCTGAGCTGTTATCATTAAGAATATCAGATATACTAGAGTACTCTCCAACTAGAGATGCTTTTATAAACTCTATAGGCTCACACAGCACCGCTGTTTTAGATGAGTTAAAAGAATTACATTTATATGATTTTGGTATATTTATAGAACTTATGCCAGATGAAGAAGAAAAGCAAAAACTAGAAAACAATATACAGGTTGCACTGCAAGCAAACCTTATAGAGTTGGCAGATGCTATTGATCTTAGAGAGATAAAAAATATAAAGCTAGCTAATCAAATGCTGAAACTTCGTAGAAACAAAAAACTACAAAGAGATCAAATGATGCAGCAGCAAAACATACAAGCGCAAGCGCAAGCAAACGCACAAGCTCAACAAGTAGCTGCTCAAGCTGAGGTTCAAAAAAACCAAGCGTTGACACAGCAAAAGGCTCAGCTAGCCCAAATACAAAGCCAAATTGACATGCAAAAAATGCAAAATGAAATGGAGCTTAAAAAACAATTGATGGCTTTAGAGTTTCAATACAATATGCAGTTAAAAAACATGGAGGTTGAAGGTCAGAAATCTAGGGAGAAAGAAAAAGAAGATCGTAAAGACGAAAGAACAAGAATACAAGCTTCACAGCAAAGTGAGCTTATAGACCAAAGAAAGACAGGTACCGCACCTAAAAAGTTTGAATCTGCCGGTAATGATATACTCGGAGGTGGATTTAATTTAGGTAGCTTTGAGCCTAAATAATACACTTAATTTTTTATATTTTATATTATGGAACAAGAAAAACTAGAAGGTGTTGAAGAAGTTCAACAAGCCGAAGAAACAAAACAAGAGGATTTAAAGTAAACTTAGATAAACCAGTAGAAAATGAAAAACCAGAAGAAGCTCCAGCAAGCGAAGCTGACAACACAAGAGTGGTTGGAAGCGATGAAAGTTCCGATGCCGTACAAGAACAAGAAGAAGTACAGCCGCAAGGAGAAGTACAAGAAGAACTACCAACATTAGAAGAAGTAGTAGAAGAAGAGGTTGAAGAAACTGTAGAAGCGGTAGAAGAAGCTATTGAAGAAGCTCAGCAAACTGGAGAACCATTACCTGAAAGCATTCAGAAGTTAGTTGACTTTATGAATGACACGGGTGGTGATATTAACGACTACGTAAGATTAAACCAAGATTATAGCGAAATGGATAATCTTACAGCGTTAGAAGAATATTACAAGATTACAAAACCTCATCTTGATGCAGAAGAAAGAGCATTTTTAATGGAAGAAAACTTTTCTTTTGACGAAGAGCTAGATGATGAGAAAGATATTAGAAAAAAGAAAATAGCCTTAAAAGAGCAAGTTGCCGAGGCTAAAGCCTATTTAGACGGGCAAAAGTCTAAGTATTACGAAGAAATTAAAGCTGGAAGCAAGCTTACTGAAGAGCAGCAAAAAGCAATTAACTTCTTTAATCGCTACAACAAAGAGTCTGAAGAGGCTCAAGCGAAGGCAAAAGCAGCTAAGTCTGTATTTGACAAAAAAACTGAAGGTTTATTCAACGACAAGTTCAAAGGTTTTGAATATGAGGTCGGTGATAAAAAATATAGGTTTAATGTCAAAAACGCTGATCAAGTGAAACAAACCCAAAGCGATATTAACAACTTCATCAAAAAGTTTTTGAGTGAAGATGGAACAATGTCAGATGCTAAAGGTTATCATAAAGCACTATACTCAGCTATGAACGCGGATGCTATTGCAAAACACTTTTACGAACAAGGTAAAGCTGACGCTTTAAAAGATAGCGTTGCTAAATCTAAAAACGTAGATATGACACCAAATCAAACTCACAAGAGTATTGAGGCTGGTGGTATTAAAGTTAGAGTGTTAGGAGATAATTCTAATGACTTTAAGTTTAAGATTAGAAAAAAATAATTTATTAACCCATTTAAAAATAATTAAAAATGGCAATTACAGGAGGAAATAATTTAAATAGTGTGCCTTCTGCTACTAAGCAGACTTTGTCGACAAACTATTTAGACCTATCATCTGCATCTAACGCAGGATGGGGACAACAATATGTTCCAGATTTAATGGAGCAAGAGGCTGAGGTTTTTGGACCTCGCACAATTTCTGGTTTTTTAGCTCAAGTAGGAGCTGAAGAATCAATGACTGCTGATCAAGTTATTTGGTCTGAGCAATCAAGATTACACTTATCTTACAAAGGACACATTGCAAACGCAACTCAACAAACTGGTAACAGTAACGAAGAAGGTGGTACTTTTGAAATTGATACTGATATTGACGGCAACGATGCTAGCGGCTCAGGCACGTCAATAGATCACGGTGTAAGAGTTAACGATATGGTGTTAGTTGCTGATGCTAGCGCTACAGCACGTGGTATTGTAACAGATGTTACTAATGACCAAATTAGTATTGCATTGTATGACGCTGGAAATACAACAGCTACTTTCGCTAACGCTGGTTTAGCTGCTGGATCTGGTGACTCTGCAACTTTATTGGTTTATGGTTCTGAATTTAAGAAAGGTGACAATTACAATGGTAATGATTCTCGCCAGGCTAACGAGCCACAGTTCAAGTCATTTACTAACAAGCCTATTATTATGAAAGACTACTACGAGGTATCTGGATCAGATGCATCTCGTATTGGTTGGGTAGAAATCGCTTCTGAAGGCGGAGCTTCTGGTTACCTATGGTACTTAAAAGCTGAGTCTGATACAAGAGCAAGATTTACTGACTATGTTGAAATGGCTATGCTTGAGTCTATTAAGACTGTAGCTGCAAACTCTAAAGTTGATGCGTTCTTAGGAACTGATGGTACTACTTTAACGGGTACTGAAGGTTTATTTGCTGCTATCGAAGATAGAGGTAATGTTACAACTGGTGTTACTGGTGTTAATGCTGCTACTGATTTAGCTGAATTTGACGCTATCTTAGCTGAGTTTGACTCTCAAGGAGCAATTGAAGAAAACATGATGTTTGTAAATAGAGCTACGTCTCTAGCTATTGATGACATGTTAGCTTCTATGAACTCTTACGGAGCTGGTGGTACTTCTTATGGAGTATTTGAAAATGACGAAAACATGGCGTTGAACTTAGGTTTCTCTGGATTCCGTAGAGGTTCTTACGACTTCTATAAGTCTGACTTCCGTTACCTAAACGACAAAGCTACTCGTGGTGGAATTAACTCTCGTGATACAGTAAATGCTATCCGTGGTGTATTTATTCCAGCTGGTGTATCTAGCGTTTATGATCAAATGTTAGGAAAGAACCTTAAGCGTCCGTTCTTACACGTGCGTTTCCGTGCTTCACAAACTGATGATCGTAAAATGAAGTCTTGGGTTACTGGTTCTGTTGGAGCTGCTACATCTGCTTTAGATGCAATGCAACTACATTTCTTAACTGAAAGATGTTTAATCACTCAAGGTG